>Ga0073934_10001517_pt1 | contig 55052 bp, 53 predicted proteins | sample LarsenN4metaG_FD_76834 | JGI IMG/M metagenome (GOLD analysis project Ga0073934, IMG submission 76834) | Hot spring sediment bacterial and archeal communities from British Columbia, Canada, to study Microbial Dark Matter (Phase II) - Larsen... ...
CCAGAGCGCCGCCTTCGCCACCGGCCTTCCTCCCGATCTCTACGCATTTCACCGCTACACCGGGAATTCCGCGCTCCTCTCCCATCCTCTAGCCGAGCAGTCCCCTCCGCACTTTCCGGGTTAGGCCCGGAGATTTCACGGAGGGCTTACCCAACCGCCTACGCTCCCTGTACGCCCAGTAAATCCGAACAACGCTTGCCACCTTCGTATTACCGCGGCTGCTGGCACGAAGTTAGCCGTGGCTGCTTCTGCAGGTACCGTCCGAACGGTTGCCCGTTCCATCTTCCCTGCCGAAAGGGGTTTACAATCCGAAGACCTTCATCCCCCACGCGGCGTCGCTGCGTCAGGCTGTCGCCCATTGCGCAATATTCCTTACTGCTGCCTCCCGTAGGAGTCTGGCCCGTGTCGCAGTGCCAGTGTGGCTGATCGTCCTCTCAGACCAGCTACCCGTCGAAGCCTTGGTGAGCCGTTACCTCACCAACAAGCTGATAGGACATGAGCCCATCCAAGAGCGCGATACCCACGGTATCGCTTTCCCTCCCGATCCGCAGACCGGGAGTCGTATGCGGTATTAGCTAACCTTTCGGCTAGTTATTCCCCACTCGAGGGTAGGTTACCCATGTATTCCTCACCCGTTCGCCGCTTTACAAACGTATTGCTACGTCTTCTCGCTCGACTTGCATGTATTAGGCGCGCCGCCAGCGTTCGTTCTGAGCCAGGATCAAACTCTCAAAAATAGGTGTTCTTAGAATTGGACCAAGGGCCACCACTTCAATACACCTTACACCTTGCTCAACGTCCTCTATTCAGTTTTCAAAGAACGATCACGTTCGTCACGCGAGCCGCGCACTATACAACGTGCGCCATCGCGTGTCAAGGGACCCGCTCGAAATAAATTCGGGTAGTTTCCCTTTTAGCACCGCACCGTGACTCACGTCAGGCACGGTCATCAGGTAGGAACACAGTCACAACGAACAAGTGGGAAGATAACAAGCTATTTCCCAAGAGTCAAGGGCCCGGTCAGTGTATAATCTACAAATGACAAATGTTCACAGGATATTTTCGATTCGTCGCCGCGCATTCCTCAAGGCATTAGGACTAGGAACGTTGGTCGGCAGCGTCGGCGGGTGCGATGCCGTCGGCGGCGTGTTCGGCCGCATGTTCGCCGTCCCCCCTCGTGACACGACGTATTTCACGCCCAACTCAAAATTTTACGTCGTGAACTACGCCGATGGAGCAGTTTCCGCGTCGCGCGACCTCAATATCGAACAGTGGAAGCTCCACATCAAAGGATCCGTGAAGACCCCGATGTCGCTTGGTTGGCGAGACATTTTGAACCGCGATTCCTACGATCAGATCTCCACCTTGATGTGCATCGACACGCTACCGGGCGGAGACAGTTTGGGAACAGCCACCTGGCGCGGGATCTCGCTTAAGAAACTGCTCATCGACTGTGGCGCCGATACTGAAACGGCGCGCGATGTGGTCTTTCGAGGAATCGACGGCTACGACGACAGCATTCCGTTCACACGTGCGATGCAAGATGACGTGATGCTGGCCTTTCTGATGAACGGCGAAAAATTACCCAAAGAACATGGATTCCCTCTCCGCCTGCTGGTGCCTGGTCTTTACGGCATTAAGAACGTGAAATGGATCGTTGAGATTGAAGTCTATCCGGGGGACTACAAAGGTTATTGGCAGCGTAAGGGCTGGACCGACGACGGCACGATCAAGATTTTTTCACGCATCGATTCGCCGGGACACTACCAAACCTTACGCGGACCGGAGCATACCTTCCGCGGCATCGCCTTCGGCGGACCGAACAGCATCAGTAAAGTTGAGTTGAGCTTCGATGCGGGTCGCACGTGGAGCGATTGTCAGATCGAACCGCCCATGTCACCCTATTCCTGGGTGATCTGGAACTACACGTGGCGACCGCCAAAGCCCGGAAAGTTCCAAACCGTCGTGCGGGCGACGGATACGAAGGGGCAACTCCAAATCTCCGAAATCGTCCGCCCCCAACCAGCCGGCGCCAGTGGATATCACACGATTATTTCGGAAGTGGAATCGATCAGCTGATTAACTGCTCTACTCAATTGTTTGGGCATGGCTGAGCAGATGGATTCCGATAGGATGGACTGCTTTTATCGCAGACAGTCCTGTACGTCTTATCTCGAAGTTCATACGTCTCACACTGATTGCCGTAACATCAGTTGATGTCCCTACGTACCGCCCTACACACCCCCACAGCATTATAAGACCAAGCAGAAGAGCACCATAAGCTAACCATCCGTTCATCATAAGGCTCTCCAAGCCACTGCACCCTTGGATTTGCTCTATCGAGGCGGTAACCACTTTTGCAGCAGTTCGATTCGCTGATGCTGGAGGCATCAAATCATCCTGCAACACAGTCGGCTCACCTCGGACAAAGAATACCAGTAACGAAGCAAACTCCTGTACCAATTCACTTTTGAAAGAACGAATCCCGCGCGATCTGGTCCTTGCGGATCTCGTATTCTTTTTGATCGATCTTTCCGGCTTTAAAGTCCTCCTCCACCCGATCTTTCTGACGCTTTAGATTGTATTCGTAGCCGCCGCCTGCAGCCCCTGCCCCAAGGACCCCACCGAGTATGCCGCTACCCACTGGCGAGCAACCGGTCGAACCCGTCAACAGCACCAGACATGCGATGGTTAAAGTCAGATTCTTCATGTGTGCCCCTCCATACAGAGTCACCCACTTGAGTTTCTTGCATTTACTCGTTCTTATTTCTACGCGAACGGCACAAGACGGTCATATCTCTGCGATCACGGTGCGGCAATTACGTCCGTATCGTACCAGGTAATATAAAACAGCACGGTGTACTGGTTGTAGTAGGTCCGTCCGATCAGGGTCGCGGTTGAGCCGATGAGTTCCCGTGTACGGTTATCGTAAAGATCCAGATGGAGCCTGGCATATCCAGTTTGCTTCTGCAGCTTATACAAAGTGAGTTCGGGAAGTGCGAAAGGAATGATCACGCTTTGGATCGGCGGAAGACCGACAAATGTCGTGCCCTGCATGGTACCCAGCGATTCAACCATGACCCGGACCAGATAGGGCGCCTCCCCATCCAGCGTGCGAAACCCTTTCCGCCCCAGCACAGCCGAGACGGAGTCCCGCACATAAGCCGTTTCCAAGGCTCGTGGTTTCGTCGCGCCCAGATCCGATCCCCTCATCCGTACAAGCGAGCGATCAGTATCAAGGCCGGTAGCATCGATGTGCAGCAGCGCATGGTCGGGCAATTGGACGGTGAGGTCCGAAAGCGCCCGCTCGACCGCCTGTGTCAGCAACACCTGCTCCACCGCTGTCCTCGGCGTGCGCGACACCTCTTGTTCGATGGCGCACCCCGAGCAGCCCAACAAGACAGCAGCCGAAAGGATGCACCGCCAGTTCATGCACTCTCCGCGCCCCGGGATGGGCGGCATGACGATCACGGCCTCATGTCCTTATTCGCGAGAGACACAAGATGCATCCTAGAAAGACCTTCCGGAGGTTCCGACTGAACGATCCTCGCGTCGAAAAACCGCATCGCGAATCGACTGAACCATCAGCAGCAACACACCGAGCGTAATGCAGACATCGGCCACATTGAAGATACCGGTGCGGACGCTGCCGATGCCGAGATTCATGAAGTCGATCACGCGGCCATCATGTATTAGGCGATCTAAAAGGTTGCCCAGACCGCCGGCGAGAACGAGACTCCAAGCAACAGTAAGAAACATCGATGCCGACTTTGTAAGAACGAGATATAGACCCAGCGCGACAAGCCAGAGCGCGGGGAACACTTGAAAAAGGAGGACTCGGACTTCCTTGGAGAGACTCCCACCCAGGCTGAGGAAGGCCCCGCTGTTCTCGGTGTATTCTAGACGAACCGTATCACGAAACCACGAATAGGAAGGCTCAACAGCTACGTATGTTTGGGCGGCATCTTTGGTGAGTCGGTCACAGCCCACACACAGGACCAACAGAAGAAGAACCGTCGCACTCCGCTTGCATTGAGGCATGATTCATATATATTACTGCCGTGTCGAGCTTTTTGACAGAACCCATCCGGGCCCTCCCCACCTCTACGATCAAACTTCCACCTGCTCAGGCCCATGACTCATCGAGACGATTGTTCTTTGCGTGGCCGGCCGACAGGGAGCTTTCCCTTTCGCTTCTTGAACCGCTTCCCCTTCTCCAATTTTGTGAGCGCGGATAGAATCGCGGATTCAACGACTCCGGTGAGCGTCAGCTTTGGACTCCAGTACACGACCGTTCTCAACCGCTCGACCATATCGGCAGAAAGAGACAGCGTCACTCGTTCCTTCCGTTTCGTGGTCTGCCGTTTCTGTTTCATGTGATCGTCTCCTTCACATTATGGCTGATCCCAGTATTTACGACTTATACTTGCATATCATGCCCGTACACGCAAGTAGGCTTTGCGGTCCAGCCTCGTTTTGACCGCTGACGCGAAGACCGCTTGCGCGTCCGACCCCTATGGTTTACCGATTAGAAATCAAGGACGTAGAGGGAAGTACTGACGTGTCAGCAAGATCGTCCCAGAATGAAACACCTCAGAAATGTCGACTGAAAAAATTTCCGTATGCCTCATCGCACATCAAAATCCGATACCAAGCCCACCGCCACCGCCGATTCTGCCACCCGTGCCTCCGAATATTCCGATCGAGAAACCGGGCAGCGGGCGGACATAGTCAGCAGATTGCGCCGGCCACGCGTGCAGGTATTTCACGATCAACACCGGGTATCGATATTCGACGTCGTCGAGGTGTTCAATCCTTGCCTTCGATACTTCTCCAACGATGGTCATCTTTGTCCCGTCGGCAATGGTAGCGGGATCGAGAAACTCCCGCTGGATCGCGAGGAATCGTCCCTGCGACTTTTGACGATCGAAAATCGGCTTGTCATTCTTATCGAGCGGTAACTGCAGAAGCTCGAGCTGTGTCCCATCCTTCAATCGCCTCGCCTTCAGCACCTCGCCACCGACGACCACGATCTTGCCCTGGTATGAATCTGGGGCGTCCACGACTTCCTTAAACGTGACCGCTCTGTCGACGAGAGGTTCGAGTGCCTCTGGAATCACTCGCTGTGAGGAGCACGCCGCCGCGACCGTAGCCAGAGCCACCACCCACCACGAGTTGAAAGATATGAGACGCATGTCCACACTATAGCGCGATGGGAGTGCTGTTTCTACAGTCGACGTTCGCGAGCCGACGACCTTAGGGGACTTTCTCCCTGTGCGTGCATCGGTTATGATGCATAATCCTTGGATGGATGCCGACTCAGCGACCTCGCATCCGGGTAGAAGAGGTGATCATGTCGAGACGCCTTCTGACAGTCATGCTCCTATTCATGCCACTTGGACTTTCCTCCTGTGACAAGGCATACATGGCCACCATGGAGAAGATGGGCTATGCCAAACGCGATATCCTGAGCAGCCGGGTCAAATCAGTACGGGACGCGCAGGAAGACGCGAAGAAAGATATTCAGAACACGCTGGAACAATTCTGCAAGGTGGTCCGCTATGAGGGCGGGGACCTTGAAGCCACTTATAAAAAGCTGAGCAGTGAACTGGAGACAAGTGAAGACAGTGCCAAGGCGGTCCGGAAACGGATCGCGGACGTCGAAAGCGTGGCCGATGCGCTCTTTTCGGAGTGGGAAGAGGAACTTGGTCAATACTCGAGCGCCGACCTGCGCCGAAAGAGCCAGGGCAAACTCACCCAAACCAAGGGCCGATACCGAGAGATGCTGTCAGCGATGAAACGGGCGGAACAACGGATTGAACCGGTCCTCAACCCCTTGCGCGATCAGGTGCTCTACCTGAAACACAACTTAAACTCGCGTGCGCTCGCCGCCATCAAGGGGGAACTCGTGAAAGTCGACGCGCAGGTCGACCAGCTGGTCAAAGACATGAACCGTTCCATCGCCGAAGCCGACAAGTTCATTGAGTCAATGGAGAAAGAATCGGACTGATTGGGGGTCTGAGGGAGAGCGCCTATGCGTATCGAAGGCCAACGCGAAAGCGACAACATCGAAGATCGTCGCGGTATGGGCCCGGCCCGCCTCGGAGGAAGAGGCGGCCTCGGCATCGGTACGATTGTGCTGGCGCTTGCCGTCAGTTACTTCACGGGCGTCAATCCTCTGACCGTACTGAATCTCCTGACCGGCGTCCAAAGCATGACGGACACAATGGCTCCGTCTGCCCCATCGGAGTCTGGGCCAGTCGGCGCCCCACGCGATCAACTCGGCAAGTTTGCCTCCGTCGTCCTCGCAGACACTGAAACCACCTGGCGAAATCTTCTCGGCCCTCGGTATGAAGATCCTCGGCTGGTGTTGTTTACCGGCGCGGTTCAATCGGCATGCGGTACGACGTCATCGGCCGTTGGTCCGTTCTATTGCCCCAGCGACCGCCGCGTCTATTTGGATCTTGCCTTCTTTGATGAAATGGCGCATCGTTTGGGAGCAGCGGGTGATTTTGCACAGGCCTATGTGATCGCCCACGAGGTCGGCCATCATGTGCAAACTCTCCTGGGCGTCGCGGAAAAGGTGCATCGTCTCCAACGTCAGGTGTCTGAAGCGGAAGGCAACGCGCTGTCGGTCCGAATGGAACTCCAAGCCGATTGTTATGCCGGTGTCTGGGGGCATCACGCCAAGCGCGAACGGAACCTGATCGAACCGGGCGATTTCGAAGAAGGACTTCGTGCGGCGGCGGCCATCGGAGACGATCGATTGCAGAAAATGTCGCGCGGCTATGTTCAACCGGAAAGCTGGACTCACGGGTCATCTGAACAGCGCATGACCTGGCTCAAGCGCGGCCTCGAGTCGGGTGATCCGTCTGTCTGCAACACGTTCGACACGAGTCGACTATGACCAACGCACCCGCTCAATCTCAAAGTGGCTTTTTCGCAAAGACTCTGGGAACACTCGCTTCCGACCCACCCTGGGCGGCCAAATCTTTTCTCGCCGCCAGCGCGACGACCGTGGCCGGGATCGGTGCCTGGCTCACCGACATGATGTCACCGGCGCTCGCCAACGGGGGAGCCAGCTTCCTGGGAGGGTTCTTACTCGGATGGGCAGTGAGGAAAACCGTGAAGCTCGCCCTGTTGGTTGCCGCCTCATTGCTGGTGATTATCGCCGTCCTCAAAACCACCGGCTGGATTCATCTAGATTGGACGCTGATCCAAGCAGATGTGAATCATATCCTTGATTGGGGGCGAGGCAAAGCCCAGGGTTTTAAGGAAGTGCTGACCGGGTACCTACCTGCAGCCGGCGCCGCCGGCGCCGGAGCATTTTTTGGATTTCGGAAGAAGTAGCTGACGTTCCCAACCAGAATAGCCTGAATGAACGGAAGTGGGTGAAAGGTTTATGTCATCTAATTGTTTTTTCTCACCGTTCGAACGTCCAACGTCCCCAAATAGTGTCCCTCGATGGTGACCTGATCGCCGTCTTTGAGCAGGACCGGTCCCATCTGACAGAGCGCCGCATAGCTGGCCTGAATCGTCCCGGTACCGTCATCGACCATAAAATTTTGGATGCACTTCTCCAGCTTCGAGTTATGTCCGATGAAATGACTCATCTGGTAACCGCTGACGATGCCTTCAACCTGGACGACTTTCATCTTATATGCCTCGGGATAGGTCTGGAGGGAATTGATTTTCACAGGTTCGGCCGCCAGCACGATGGGTGCAAGCAGGCCGATTGCTAACAGCATCAATCCCGGCAAGCCGGTGAGCGTTCTCCCCATCTGAATTCCCGCTGCACGATACCTCATGATCGATCTCCTGGTTGTCTTACTGGGATATGACCTGACGTAACGACTGACCGGTTGCCGCGCTATACGCTTCAGCCAGCGTATGCACTTCAATCACTTGGATAGATCGTTCAGCGCCGGTGAAATTGAGATGGCTGTTATCCAACGCATCGGGCACAATCATCGTTTTCCTTCTGAGGTCCCGACAGGCATTCATCTTGTCCACGAGCCTCCCCACGGCTTGGATCTCCGCGTCCGGCTCGATCGTCCCCGACATACAGACATCTTGGCGAATCCGATCGCCGAGGAGAGCAGCAGCAATGCCGACGGCGAACATCCCTCCCGCACTGGGTCCATCCAAACGGGCTGGGACCAGGATGCGCACCGTCAGGTAGCGGGGGTCATAGCCCACCGCCCTCGTGGCCACTGCGACAGCCGTATGAAATGAGTGGACGGATGCAGGTAATAAGTTGGAATCTCCCAGAATCTCAGGACCTTTTCCGTCGGCCTTGTACCCGACCGTGAGTTGCGCCACGAACCCTCCCCATGAACCGGTAATGGACCCGACCTTATCTTGCCCAACACTCAAGAGAGGTATTGGCAGAGACACGTCGGGAAACGGCAACGGCTTCTTACGCGGTAATTCCTCGAGGTTGTTTGAAGAGACGCCACTCTTAATCGGTGGTGAAACAATACTTGGCTTCGGAAGCTTCGGCGCTGGAGAAATTGTCAACGGTGAATAGGTCTTTGCCTCCCCGAGTTGCCTGCACCCCGGGTAGTCACGGTCCGTATAAAGGTCAACTTGGCCTGGCCGTGGACAGACCCAGGTTTCGGCCCATGCCGAATCTATGGCGACGTCGTTTCCGATGAAGTAGGCCAGAAAGAGCAGGGCAACCAGACGCTGCACGTGCTGACATTTTAAAGGATCTTGGACCACGTATGCCCTTGCCTCTGACCAATACCAGCATGTGAAGCCTATCGCGCGAAACGGGGTTCGTCAAAAGAAGCGGAGATTATAGAGCGGAGACTATAGGAGACTATAGAAGGGTTGAAGAAGACGGCGGGTATTAGCCCGGCAAGGCTTGATACCACCCGTTGGCCTGAACGAGGGTGATCTTACGGTCAAAGAGCCGGCTGACCTGATCACTGGTGATCAACGCGGACTTGGCTCCGTCACCAACGATGTTTCCGTCTTTCAGGAGAATGACGCGATCGATCTCGGGAGGAATTTCATGCAGGTGGTGCGTCACGAGCAGAACCGTCTTTCCTTTCGCGATTTGAGTCCGCAGCAGATCGAGATACTGGAAGCAGGCTTTGAGATCGAGACCACTTGTCGGTTCATCCAGCACCAACACCGAGGGATCATGCACCAGTGCTCGGCCTAGAAGGAATCGTCGTTGCTCTCCCGTGGACAGCTGCCCAAAGCGCCGAACTGCCAACGATGCAATGCCCAGCTCCTGCATCACTTCATACGCCCGTGTCAGCTGGGTTTTACTAAATTGTTGATGCTCGTACGTATCGTTGCTCGCATAGAACCCAGAAAGCACCACATTCAGCCCTTCGGCACAGATGAGATAGTCTCGTTGGAGGTCGTGCGACACAATGCCGATCCGCTTCCGCACATCCCAGACATTCCACCGCTCGTCACCAAAAAGCACGATTCGCGTTGCTTCCCTTGGCATCGCATGAACTTCACCAGACAGCAATTTGAGAAGCGTCGATTTCCCGGAGCCGTTGGGTCCCAAGATCGCAGCATGCTCGCCATCTCGAAGCTTGAAAGACAAGTCGGAGAAGACACAGGTGTCCCCTCGATAGACCGTCGCATGTTCGATAGTCAAAATTGAGGGTGAACCGTCTGATCGGTTCAACTCTTGGATCGAATGACCGCGTGAGCCTGTGACTGGTTGTCTCGTGCGGCGAGCTTGTTCCAGACCAGCGCGAGCCAACGCGTCTGCCCGCTCATTCTCCGGGTGTCCGTTGTGCCCTCTGACCCAATGCCATTCAAGTGTATGTTTGGCAACCAGCGCGTCGAGTCGCCGCCACAAATCCTCATTTTTGACAGGTTCTTTCCCGGCCGTTTTCCACCCACGCTGCTTCCAACTATGGATCCATTCACTGATGCCTTTCTGGACATATTGCGAATCAGTGTAGACCCGTGCCTCCACCGATCCCGTGAACGATTGCAATGCTTCAATGACGGCGAGCAACTCCATCCGGTTGTTCGTCGTGACCGACTCTCCACCACAGAGTTCCGTTTCAGCATCACCGATTCGCAGCAGGACCCCCCATCCCCCAGGACCGGGGTTCCCGCTGCACGCACCATCTGTGTAGATTTCGATCATTCGGCTATTCGTCGTGTAACTGGCGTCAGGATTGTACTACGACACGTTCTATTTCGACCATCTTTGCGGTGACAAGGCCCCACCTGACTGCGTGACTCGATTAGACGACTTCAGTACAATAGGTCGGCAAGCCAACGTATCGTTCGGGAGCAAGTCGCATCTGCGTACCCTCTTGCTTATCGGCACAGGCGGTTTCATCGGCTCAGTTCTTCGTTACCTCCTGAGCGGCTATGTTCAACAACTGAGCAAGAGCATCCAATTTCCCTTCGGCACCTTGGCAGTCAATATTGTAGGTTGTGCGATGATCGGCTTTCTCGCTGAGCTCGCTGATCATCGAGGAGTGGTTTCAGCGGAAACCCGAGCCTTTCTCATGGTCGGGATACTCGGTGGATTTACCACGTTCTCGGCATTCGGCAACGAAACGATGAACCTCCTGCGGGATGGAGAACTGGGGTTAGCCCTTGGGAATATCGTGGGCCATATACTCCTAAGCCTCGTTGCAGTGTGGCTCGGCTACTCCTCCGCCTATGTACTCTGGAAATGATCGATGCGTGCTGAACACGGATGCCTACTGAGAATCTACGCTGGAGAAAGCGATAAACACGACGGGCTGCCTCTCTATGAATGGATCGTCGCACAGGCCCACGCACGGCAGTTGTCAGGTACCACAGTCTACCGAGGACTCATGGGGTTCGGGCCACACACCCGCGTGATCCACACATTCAAAATCGAACGATTGGCGGAACATCTTCCTATTACCATCGACATCGTCGATTCGCGCGACAAATTAGAGGAGTTTCTTACCTTCCTCGAACAGCAGGTCCGCTCAGGCCTGGTTGCCACTTTACAAACGGTTGAGATTCGCACGCTTGATGAACGTGCACCGCAGTAGGGACATTTCGCGACCTTCCTCGCACGAAAGAACCGTCCAACCAGGCAACTAACTCGTTAGGCTTCGGCAGGATCGGGATTGATCTTCGAGGCAGGTTGCTTGTTACTCTGTGCGGTCGCCTGTTTTACCGAGCCCGCAATTTTTGGAGTCCTGGTCATCACATCCGCATTTTGAGCTCGATGCAAGAGCGCATGGTCCATGAGCACGAGGGCCATCATGGCTTCAGCAATCGGTGTGGCTCGGATCCCAACGCAGGGATCATGGCGGCCGTTGGTTTCGACGGAAACAGCCCTCCCCTCTTTATCGATCGATCGGCGCGGAATGCGGATACTCGATGTCGGTTTGATACCAATCGTGACGACAATATCCTGCCCGGTTGAAATACCTCCGAGAATGCCGCCGGCATGATTCGTGATAAAACCGTCCGGCGTCAGTTCGTCACCGTGTTCAGAGCCGCGTTGAACCACCGACGTGAAACCGGAGCCAATTCCAACCGCCTTCACCGCATTGATGCTCATCATCGCTGCGGCTAAATCGGCATCCAATTTCCCATAGACCGGTGCGCCCCAACCGACCGGCACATGCTCCGCCACGGTTGTGATCCTCGCACCGACTGAATCGCCGGCCTTCCGCAACTCATCCATGAAGGCTTCCAGCTTGGGAACGATGTCTGGATCGGCGGAGAAAAATGGATTGGTCCCTACAACCTCCCAACTCTTGAACGGCAATTCATGAGGCCCCAATTGGCTCAGATAGCCTCGAATCACGACATCATATTTTTCACTGAGCCACTTTCTCGCGATGGCGGCGGCGGCCACTCGAACCGCCGTCTCACGCGCCGATGCGCGGCCCCCGCCTCGGTGATCACGAATGCCATACTTCTGCCAGTACGTGTAGTCGGCGTGGCCTGGACGAAAGGTGTCGATCAGATTTCCATAATCACGGCTGCGTTGATCTTCGTTGCGGATCAACAATGCGATCGGCGTACCAGTGGTCTTCCCCTCGAATACCCCGGAAAGAATCTCAACGGTATCCGACTCCTGCCGCTGGGTCACATGACGAGAGGTACCGGGCTTGCGCCGGTCGAGGTCCTTCTGAATATCTTCTACTGCCAACGCGAGACCGGGCGGACATCCATCGACCACGCAGCCGATTGCCGGCCCGTGACTCTCTCCGAAAGACGTGACGGTGAAGATACGGCCAAAAGTATTGCCGGCCATGAGAACGAGAGAACTCCCTACTCGACCAAATCCAACTTGATGCGCAACTCCTTGAGCTGATCGGGACTGACCGCAGACGGTGCATCTGTGAGCGGGCATTGCGCCTTCTGCGTCTTGGGAAACGCGATGACGTCGCGAATCGAATCGGCATTGCCGAGCAACATGACCAATCGATCCAATCCAAACGCAATCCCACCATGTGGCGGTGCCCCATACTCCAGCGCATCGAGCAAAAACCCGAACTTGACCGCCGCTTCATCCTTGCCGATGCCAAGGAGGTCGAACACTTTGCTTTGCACATCACGACGATGGATACGAATACTGCCCCCACCGATCTCGCTGCCGTTCAGCACCATGTCATAGGCTTTCGCCCGAACTTTCAGCGGATCAGACTCGAACAGCGGCACATCGTCATCGAGCGGTGCGGTGAACGGATGGTGCATGGCCACATACCGTTTCGCCTCGTGATCGTAGTCCAGCAGGGGGAAATCGATCACCCATAATGGTCGCCATGCGGAGGTATCGATCAACTTCAACTCTTCTCCCAACAGAAGCCTGATCCGCCCCATCACATCGTGGACCACCGATGGTTTATCGGCGCCGAATAAGACCAGATCGCCAGGCTTCGCTTCAGGCAGGGCCGCGGCAAACGCGTTGGCGTCCAAGAATTTGGCGATGACCGACTCCAGCTGTCCTTCCGCCGTGATCTTGAGCCACGCCAGGCCCTTCGCACCGAAGCTCTTCGCCGTTTCCCCCAACGCATCGACGCGTGTTCGCGACATCGCCGCTCCACCCTTCACGATCAGCGCCTTGACGATGCCGCCCTTGGCCGCCGCATCTCTGAAAACTTTAAACTCGCTCGTCGCGCCGAATGTCGTCATATCATAGAGCGGCATCTCGAACCGGAGATCAGGTTTATCGGAGCCGTAGCGGCCCATGGCCTCCGCATAGGTCATCCGAGGAAAGGGCGTGGGAAGCTGAATACCGCCGACCTTACTGAAGATGGTCACGATCATGCGCTCCACGAGGCTCATGACCTGCTCGCGATCCACGAACGACATTTCCAGGTCGATTTGGGTGAATTCGGGCTGACGATCGTTGCGGAGATCTTCGTCACGGAAGCAGCGGGCAATCTGGTAGTAGCGATCAACTCCACTGACCATCAGAACTTGCTTGAACAATTGCGGCGACTGCGGCAGCGCAAAGAACTGCCCCGCATTGACACGGCTCGGCACCAAATAATCCCGAGCGCCCTCCGGTGTGCTCTTGGTCAGAATCGGCGTCTCGACTTCTAAGAATCCTTCCGCATTCACGAATTCCCTGGTGGCCTGCGTGATGCCATGACGCAAACTCAACAGTCGCTGCATCTTGGGGCGACGCAGATCCAAAAAGCGATACTTCAGACGAATCGCTTCCGTCACCTCTGCATCGTCTTCGATCAAGAACGGCGGTGTCTTCGCCTCATTCAGAATGTCCACCTCATCGACGAAGACCTCGACTTCTCCGGTGGGGAGATTGGGATTCTTCGATTCATCCGGCCGTGCCATGACTTGACCGGTGACCGACACGACACACTCGCTGCGGAGCGAGTGGGCGGCCTGATGTACCCTGACGTTTCGCTCGGCATTAAACACGACCTGCGTGATGCCCGTTCGATCACGAAGATCGATGAAGATGACCATGCCATGATCGCGTCGACGCTGAACCCAGCCGTTCAGAACGACGGTCTGACCAACGTGTTCCTTATTCAACTCTCCACATCGGTGAGTTCGGATGTTCATGCCACCTTCACTTTCTTCCCAGAAAACTTTTTACTTCTCTCCGGCTTGGCCCACCCCTCTCTCCTGACGGACCGCTTCGGCCTCGGTATCGACTCCCCTCCCTGTTCAACCGACGCCATCCGCTCATCGACCAGCGCGCGCAATGCGTTGGTTTCCCGATCCGTCAGGAACCGGAACTCGCCTGGTTTCAGATCTCCGAGCGAGAGAGGTCCCATCCGAATGCGCAGAAGTTTGAGGACCGGATGCCCGACCGCATCCAACATGCGTTTGACTTGATGTGTGCGCCCCTCACGGATCGTGATCTCCAGCCAGGAGTTCGCCTCGACCTTCCGTACCTTCTTCACGTGGGCCGGACTCGTCATCCCGTCGTCGAGTCTGATGCCTCGCTCCAGACGGGCGATCTCCTCATCTTTCAACACACCCTTGACCTTAATCAGATAGGTCTTCGGGACATGGTAGCGTGGATGCAACAGAGCCTGTGCAAGGTCGCCGTTATTCGTCAGCAACATCAACCCTTCGCTGTCGAAATCGAGCCGGCCGACAGGGAACACGCGGACAGACACGCCGCGCAAGAAATCCTTCACGGTCGTCCGTCCACCTGGATCATCGAGCGTGGACATCACGTTCTTGGGTTTGTTCAACATCAGATACACGAATGGCTGTGCCGAGGTCAGATGTTTCCCATCGACTTTGACATGATCGCGATCAGGATCAACCTTCGTCCCAAGTTCCGTGACAATCTTGCCGTTCACCGACACCCGGCCAGAGACGATCAATATCTCGGCCTTCCGGCGAGATGAGAGCCCCGTGCTGGCGATGAGCTTTTGGAGGCGAACTTCCATCTTCTTGAAGGTTGAGGCTTAGGATAAGATGAAGACTTCCAGTTCTTGACCTTGGCCTTAGCCTATCTCCTTATTCCCACTCTATCGTACTCGGTGGTTTCGAGCTGATGTCATAGACGACCCGGTTCACCCCTTTGACTTCGTTGATGATCCGGTTCGACATGCGGCCCAGCACGTCGTTCGGGATTTTCGCCCAGTCGGCCGTCATACCGTCTACGCTGGTGACGGCTCGGATTGCGATCACATTCTCATAGGTCCGTTGATCGCCCATGACGCCGACCGTTCGAATCGGCAACAGCACGGCAAAGGCCTGCCAGATCTCACGATACAGCCCGGCACTTCGAATTTCCTGATCGACGATCGCTTCCGCCGCTCGCAGAATCGTCAACCGCTCCGGCGTCACTGCACCGAGCACGCGGATCGCCAACCCCGGTCCCGGGAACGGTTGTCGCCAAATGATGTCGTCCGGCAAGCCCAACTCTTTTCCCAATACACGCACTTCATCCTTGAACAATTCGCGAAGCGGCTCGATAAGCTTGAGTTTCATACGTGCCGGCAATCCCCCGACGTTATGATGAGTTTTGATCGTGGCCGACGGGCCTTTGAAGCTCACGCTTTCGATCACGTCGGGATAGAGCGTGCCTTGCACGAGATATTTCACCCCTTTGAGCTTCTTTGCTTCCGCCTCAAAATGCTTGATGAATTGCCGGCCGATGATCTTCCGCTTTCGCTCGGGATCGATCACGTTCTTCAGATCGGTGAGAAACTGCTTGGTCCCATCCAGAATCCGTAGATTGAGATGCAACTGCGACGCGAAGGTCTTCTGTACTTGGTCTCGTTCACCGGCTCGCAGGACACCATTATCGACGAAGATACAGGTCAACTGATCGCCGATCGCCCGGTGCGTCAGCGCCGCGGCAACCGATGAATCCACGCCACCGCTCAAGGCGCAAATCACTCGTTCCTTCCCGACCTGTTCACGAATCTGCTTGGTCGCCGTCTCGACATACGACTGCATGGTCCAAGTCGGTTTGCATCCGCAAATTTCGTAGACGAAGTTACGCAGGATCCTTGTGCCCTCCGGCGTGTGGGCCACTTCAGGATGGAACTGCAGGCAATAGATCCGACGCTTGTGGTCATCCCGCTTCATCGCGGCAACTGGAGAGTTACTCGTATGCGCGATCGATCGAAACCCCGGTGGCATCCGTTCGATGCGATCCCCATGGGACATCCACACAGCCGTCTTCTTGTCGGTACGGATTCCTTTGAAGAGGTCACTGGCATCATCGATCGTGAGATCGGCTCGCCCATACTCGCGATGCGTCGATCTGGCCACTTCTCCCCCGGAGAGATGCGTCACCAACTGCATCCCATAGCAGATGCCGAGGATCGGAATGTCTTGATCAAAGAGCTCTTTGGAAACAACCGGGGCTTTCTTCTCGTAGACACTGGAGGGCCCACCGGACAGCACAATGCCTTGCGGTCGATAGGCCAGAATGGTGGCCAAGGGAACCGTGCAGGGGAAAATTTGCGAATAGACCTGCGATTCACGAATCCGGCGGGCAATCAATTGCGTGTACTGCGACCCGAAGTCGAGAACCAGAATTCTATTGTGCCAAAGTTCCATGAAAACCCGTGAGGCGTAAAGGGTAAGGTGAGTAGAGGGTCATGGTTTGAAATCAGGCGATACTCGCCTCACGCCGACGCCTACCCCCTCACGGAAAATCATTCCCAATCCATCCGGTAGTTCGGCGCCTCTTTGGTAATGATGACGTCATGTACATGGCTCTCACGGAGACCGGCCACGGACTGTCTGATGAACGTGGCATTCCGTTGCAATTCAACGATGGTTTTACAGCCGCAGTATCCCATTCCCGATCTCACACCGCCGACCAACTGATACACGACGGCGGCCAACGGACCTTTATACGGAACACGGCCTTCGATCCCTTCGGGAACCAGCTTCTGAGCCTGGCGCCCCCCCTGTCCGTACCGATCCCCCCCTCCTCGCTCCATCGCCCCGATGGAACCCATGCCCCGATAGACCTTGTAGGTTCTGGCTTGATAGAGCACCGTCTCACCGGGAGACTCCTCCGTTCCGGCAAAGAGACCACCCAACATCGCGGAAGACGCACCGGCAGCCAAGGCCTTTGTGATATCGCCGGAAAATTTGATGCCTCCGTCCGCAATAACCGGCACACCGGTACCATAAAGAACTTTTGCACAATCCGCGATGGCGGTCAGCTGCGGCATCCCGGCGCCCGACACGATCCGTGTCGTGCAGATCGATCCCGGTCCGACCCCCACCTTGACCGCATCGACGCCGACTTTGAGGAGGTCTTTGGCCGCCTCTGCGGTGCCGATGTTTCCCGCGACCAGTTCGAGATCCGGATACAGTTTCTTGATCATCTTCGCCGTATCCAGCACGGCTTGCGAATGGCCGTGCGCCGTGTCGATCACCACAAGATCCACGCCGGCTTTCTTGAGAAGTGTCACACGCTCTTCCGTCTCCTGTCCGACACCGACTGCAGCGCCGACCCGTAAGCGCCCATGGCTGTCCTTGCACGCATTGGGATATTTGATCCGTTTTTCGATATCCTTGATGGTAATGAGCCCCTTGAGTTCAAACTCATTGTTCACTACCGGCAATTTTTCGATCCGGTGTTCATGAAGAATCTCTCTCGCTTTCTCCAGGCTGGTACCTTCCGGCGCCGTGATCAACCGGTCTCGCTTCATCACCTGAGATACCTTCATGTCCATCCTGGTTTCAAACCTCAGATCGCGGTTCGTGAGAATCCCGACCAGTTTGCGCCCTTTGGTGACGGGAATCCCTGAGATCCGATATTTTGCCATGAGCTGATGCGCATCCCGAATCGTTTCGTCCGGAGAAATCGTGACGGGATCGAGGATCATCCCGCTCTCGGACTTCTTGACCTTATCCACCTCTATCGCCTGATCTGCCGGAGACAGCACGCGATGAATGATCCCGATCCCCCCTTCGCGCGCCATCGCGATCGCCAACCGAGACTCCGTGACCGTGTCCATGGCCGCGCTGACGAGCGGGATATTGATCCGGATATTGCGCGACACGAAGGTGCTGGTATCGACCTCATTGGGCACAATCTGCGATTTGGCCGGCACGAGGACCACGTCGTCGTACGTCAATCCCAATCGAGGTTCTTGATCAAGCATCGCTCCCTCTTCACACGTTCTGGGTTCGTTGCGCTTTTTCCGACTCGGCCAGCTCCTCGGCTTCGTCCTGCAACCGCTCACTGCCCTCTTCCGCCGGCATGAACTGCTGCACGCGTGTGTTGCCGCTGTCGACGACAAAGACGCTCCCCTTCGCATCGACGGCGATCCCGTAGGGAAAATTGAATTGTCCGTCGCCGTTGCCGAACCCCCCCCACTGGGTGATGAAATTGCCTTCGCGGTCGAACTTTTCGATCCGATGATTTCCCGTATCCGTCACATAGACATCCCCGGCCCCGTCGACGGCGATACCCCAGGGTGAGCGCAACTGTCCGGCCTCCTGCGCCAAGGAACTGCTGGCATGCCCGGCCGACGGACTGCCTCCCCATTTCGTCAACAGCTGCGGTAGGACATTGGTGCTGGTGTCGAATTTCTGGATGCGGTGATTGCCCATGTCGACGACATAGACCGCCCCGTCCTCTTGATCGACCGCCACTCCGCGGGGAAAATAGAACTGCCCGTCACCGTTGCCGAAGCTGCCCCAGGCCATGATGAACTCACCGGACATGTCGAATTTCTGCACACGGAAATTGGCGCTGTCGACGACATAGACATAGCCGCGTACACGGTCGACCGCAATCCCCCAGGGGGCATTGAACTGTCCTTCGCCGTTTCCCCGCGAACCGAACTTCATCAGATAACCCCCGAGCTTGCCATCGAACTTCTGAACCCGGTGGTTGTTGGTATCCACCACCCAGACATCGCCTTTGCCGTCGCAGGCAATCCCGGTGGGATTGTGAAAATTGGCATTGGCCGAGCCGAAGCTTCCCCAGAGAATGATGAAGTTCCCCGCATTGTCGAACTTCTGCACGCGATTGTTGCCGTTGTCGACGACAAACAGCGATCCCTGCTGATCGACGCAGAGTCCGTACATCGGCGCCATGAACTCTCCGCCGTGTAACAGAGACGCCCCCCGTCCGGGCTTCCCCCATTTGGCCACACACAGATAGCCCGAGGTATTGACCAAAATTGTCGCACTCGCCGGCGTGGAGACATTGTTGCCGACGTCTTTGAACCACACATAAATGGTTTTGTGCCCGTCTCCGGGCGAGAGAATGAACGGAATCGTGGCTCCGAACTTGATCGCCGGCGTCACATCCACCCATCCGGGAGTTCCAGCCACAGGCGTCAACGGACTTTCAGAAATAAAATAGGCCCCGACTCCCGTATCCAAATCGGTCGCCGAGATCGTCACCACGACATCGGCCGAATTGGTCATGAAGGCACCATGATTGATCACCGCATAGGGATTCTGTGGCGCCGTGATATCGATGAGCACGGGAGTCGCCGTCACTTCTTCCGACAGTCCGCTTTCCGTCCCGTCTTCGAACGAGGCGGTCACGGCATAATAATAAGGCGTATCGTTGGTCAGCCCCTCGTGCGTGTAGGGGTTCGTCACACCTTCGATCTTGGTGGCCCCCTGGATCGTGACATGCGGTGCCGTGGTGAAATAGAGATTGTAGGATTGCGCGCCAGGCACCTCCATCCAGCTCAGAAAGACCTCCGTATCCCCGGCCTTGACGGCAAGGCTACGGGGTGGCTGCACCGCGCCGGCTTCCACCGTCGCCGGCTGGTCCTTGCCACGATTCATCTCTTCTTCGGTCGGCACATACTTGAGGACACGATTGTTGCCGCTATCGACGACATACACGCAGCCTTCCTTATCGACAGCGATGCCATAGGGAAAGTTCAGTTGTCCTTCCGTCTTACCGCGGTTCCCGAATGAACAGAGAAAGGTGCCGTTGCCGTCGAACTTCTGAATCCGATGATTACCGCTGTCGACGACATAGACATGGCCCAGCGCGTCACAGGCGATGCCCCATGGAGACTTGAACTGTCCGGGGCCACCCCCCTCACGCCCCCACTTCGTCAAGAAACTACCCCGGGCATCGAACTTTTGGATGCGGTTGTTGCTCTCATCGGCCACATAAATGTTGCCGACGAAATCGACCGCCACACCGCGCGGGAAAAAGAAAGCGCCGTCGAAGCTGCCGTCGCGCCCCCACTTCAACAGCGGTTGGCCGTCGGCTTGAAATTTTTGAATGCGCGCGTTACTCGTGTCGGAGACATACACATTCCCGTCTTGATCCGTCGTAATGCCCCACGGTACGTCGAAACGGCCCATGTCGGCCCCACGCCAGGCGAACCCGAACTTCCCCCATGCCTTCTGCACGTTGCCTTCCAGGTCAAACTTCTGCACCCGGTTGTTGCCGCTATCGGCCACGTACACGACATCGTCCGGCCCGACAGCCAACCCTCGGGGATAGTAGAACTGGCCTTCTTGTGAACTCGGTTCGCCGCCCCATCGAGCCAAGAACTTTCCGGTCTTGTCGAACTTTTGGATCGAATGGTTGTCGGTATCCGCCACGTAGATATTGCCGTCTTTGTCGAGTGCGATCCCCGTAGGCGAGCTGAACTCCCCGTCATCGACTCCCTCCCGACCGATGACCATGGCCAAAAGGTAGGGCGACGGGATGGCCATCACTTCCTGTGACTCGGGGCTCTCTCCTTTAGGCGTGACGACCGTCACAACGTAGTGGTAACAGGTCCCGTTCGCGAGGTCGTCGTGGACATAGGGACTTGAGGCGCCTTCAAGGCAAGTCGCCTTGTCTTTTTTCACGCCGATCACGCTCTTGAAATCCTCAGGACCGGCGATGGGGCGAGTCAGCTCTGAAAACTTGATCTGCACCCCCTTCGTCGTCTGGAAGTAGAGGTTGTAGTACATGGCATCCGGAACCGGATCCCATGTAATGGTGATGCGTCCGTTACCCGGTTTGGCTTGAACATTCTGCGGCGCAGGCGGTAATTCTTCTTCCTCCGCCACCGAATCTCCAGCACCCCACTCTCCCTGAAGTCCGTCGATACAGAGGGGGAAGGGATTACATTTGAACGTGTCGTCAAAAAGCCAAGCTTTCATCACGGTGTTGCCTCAGATTTCTTGTGGAACGATTCAGAAACAGCGGAACTTTCAATTGCTTAGACTTGGATTGGTCACTCTAACAAAGCAACGGAAATGGAGTCAACGGCCACAATGCTTTGGAGAATAGCATCTTGAAGGATTCCCCTATGGTATCCATAGCCGAATCAATTACAATGCGCTGGTTATCCGAGGCAAAAGCCGTAACCAGCCGGCTCTTTTCTGTGTATGTATGGCAGTTCGATGTTTCTGAAGAGAAAGGAGCGCGACAGAGGTACCGATGCGAAGCTTCCACAAAAGCTGAGTCAGATGCAACCTTAGTGTCGAACATATAGTAGATGAGATAGAACGATGTCAGAGGTGAGCCATTATGAGAATGTTTCAAGTCAGACAAACCGTTACCTATGAGCTAACCATGGCTGCAGGAACGGAACAGGAAGCCATTCTGAAAGCCAAGGGCATTCCATTGGCGCAATGGACCGCCGAGGCCGACGAGATCACGGCGGAGATGATCGATGAGACAGACGAAATCGACGAATACTGAGCGATGTTCATCCCCTGTTCCAATTTGCAAGGACACGGACGGCGGTTAGCCGACACTCGTCATCAGAAGGGAGAAAGTACCATGCGCGTGATTCAACCCCTGTACACGTCAACGCTGTGTTTGATCATCATCACAATTGTGGCTACTGCAGCTGCTGCCGGAGATAAGGGACGCTCAACCGGTCAAACGACGTTGGACAAGAAAACTGAAGATCGAGCACGATATGTCATCAAAATCGCCGGGTGCAATGATTGCCACACCGCAGGCTATGCGGAAGCCGCAGGCAAGATACCAGAAAAAGATTGGCTGAAGGGAGATACGATCGGCTGGCGTGGTCCCTGGGGCACGACCTATGCGAGCAATCTGCGACTCTATATGCAGAATCTCTCCGAAGACCAGTGGATCAAGACCTCCCGCTCCGTCGAGTTTCGTCCACCCATGCCCTGGTTCGTGCTTCGCGAGATGACCGAGCAGGACCTGCGCGCCATTTATCGATTTATCAGAAAACTGGGGCCGGCCGGCGAACCGGCACCCGCTTATCTCCCGCCGGATCAGGAGCCGCAGAAGCCGTATATCCAATTTCCGTAGAACTCGTAGGCTTCAAAGTGGCGGGCAGCATCTTCGCCAATGAAAGAGATTCACAATATAGCAGTCGTTTTCCGTCTAGTCGGCATTGCTAGTTAGTGCGCTGTCGGTATTTGGACTCCGTCATCAAGGCGTTGGTAAATCGATCCACCGACATAGATGAGTGTATTTTATTTCCGGCATTCGTGACGGTCATATTTAGTCCCCGTATGTCCTACTCGCATCTCTCACTGCCTATGGTGGACTTGTAATGAATCTCATCCCAATCTCATTTCCATAAGACTAAGATCAAGATAAAGAGGATGAAAGACCTACCTCTCGACGCATGGAAGTCGCATGTTCGTAAGGCATGAACATGATCGAAGAGTAGAGCTGCCAGATCGTAGAGAGGGGAAGCAGGAGAAATCCTCATCGTTCCACACGGAATGGACAATTTCTTGGGAACGGTGTGTCTGTCACACGAGTGGACCGTTCGCAAGTGATCAAACAAGTCTTATCCTACGGGTTCAAAGCATTGCGCTATGGGAGAGATGTTGTCGAAGGAGGTAGGAATATCACCCTCCGTTCTGGCGGAGTGGTGGCAGCGTTATCTTTCGGAAACTCGATGGCTTATCTCACAGGTTGGCAACTTCAGCCCGGCGCACAAATTACTCCATCTCCAAACAGCAGCGTCGCGCCAATCCCTGCAGAGGTCGGCTAGAGCCAGAATCATCATTTAACGGGCGTTCAAACGGGAATTCAACCTCCCGTTAAATTCCGCCTCGAATCAAAATCACTTAGCCCCACGCACCGGCGCATTAATCATACCCTCCTTCCCGACACACACGTCACCCTTAGCATCATCCGCTATTGAAGGTTCGACTCGCTACCGGTGCTTTTGGCCAATTGTTGACAGTTCAGACATGGAGCCAGATGGGGCCCCACAGTGGTTACATACCTTTTTTGTACACGACTAAGCCACCAATAAAGATCGCAAGCATGACAGACGCGAACATCAAGAAGGTACTATCCATGATTCACTCCTTTCATTTGTACCATAAACTCAGACGTTGCGTTTACCCTCGCATTGCTTTCTCTCAAAAAGGCCTTAGGCGTTCCGAGCCTTTCTCAGGCTCCTTGAATTCTTGATAACTAACCTACGTTACTACGGGCGACCCCGAGTAAGGGTCGCCCGCGCCTGGCGCTTAGGACGCCACGTAGATCTCCTCTGTAGTGATAAAGACCCGCACGAGAAATGGGTTGGGAGACGCGTCGCCACGAGCAAGTGAACCTGCTTGCCAGCGCTCACGCCAGCTTCAGATCTCCGTAAGGCTCGTCGGTATGAACTAAATGATTCCCTACGCGGGAAAGCAACTGCCGATGGAGAATCGGCTAGCGTAACTGACGCATCACCCGCCCATAGCTCGGCGGGCCTGCGTGGTCCGGTGGACTAAGGTCTTCCATTTCCACCTCCTCCTGTTGCTGAACGACTCGGGACGGTACAGCTCAAGCTGTACCGTGTCATCAGTGTATGAAGTATTTCCTCCTTACTCCTCTTCCATCTTTTCTGTCAACAGGAATAACTCTAGTTTTATATGGCAAACGCAAGCATAAGCTATGCCAAGTCATCTACAGAAGGCTTGGCAAGGTGCCGGTCCGATGTGGGTCTATAGACTTTGGGAAAATCTCCAGATAAGTCTATGATTACCGTTGCACACGGAGAATGGGACCGAGTGTCAACCATTTCGTCGGACCCAACGCAGCCATGTGAGGCAAGTGGGCGACATACCAAAACACAATGTCTTGTTCCTGCACTCCTTGATTGTCTTCGTCGTACCCCAGCTGGCCCCGTGCTCCGAAGCTCCAAGGGACATCCTCCCTCACATTGGCGCGGCGAATCGCCACATCAAAGTCGGCGAACTTGTCCCGCTCGCCATCATCTTTTAATGGGGCATAGCCATTGCCGGGCAAGATCCAGACTCCATGACCGTTCAGCTGATCGCGAACCAACCAGGTCTTGTTGAGGGCCGGAGTTTTGACATCGTTGCGCTCGTTCACATACTTCCGCCAACCTGGTCCCCATCCACGATCCGGCCCTCCGTCTTCGTGGACGAAGACCTGATCCATGCCATTGCCGTTGATGTCGAAGTCGAACCGCCAATACGGGTGGTGATCATGATTGGTATTGCATGACAATCCCCGACTATGAAGCACGGGACGAAGCTCACCATCCTCTGACAGATGCCACGCTTGGTAGAGGTGGTATTCGCCAATCCGAGCGTACGTTCCCACTTCGAGCCATCTCACGTTATTCTGGGTGGCGTTCTCCACGCAGACTTTCTGATTGCCGCAATTGACGATCGGCACAAGGTCCTGCCATCGCAAGCGATCCTGAAACGGCCCGCATCGCCCACTATCAGCCCTTGACCCAAACCAGGTAAAGGGATTCCACCAGACCCGCTCTTTGACATACTTCACACGGACGACGGGCATGCTGGCCTTGGCGAGGATGAGCTCATCCGCATACTTCACATTTCGCAGAGCCAGTCCTGTATTGTCTCGAACTTCCCAGTCGAAACTCCAACGTCCCCAATCTACATGCTCGGACTGAGTCTCAGCAAACAAGGGTCCGGACGACCAGAAAGCACAGAGCATGATCACTGTACTCAACCAGATTCGTTTCATCGTTCCCTCTCACGAGCGAGGCGGTTCCTCTCCGGCCTCCAGGACCTTATCCTCGGTCAAATCAACGACCGCCCAATATTTCGGATCTCCGTCCTGCCCTTGGGAAAATGTGATCCAGATCGTGCGGTGTGCGTAGCCAGGATCGTTCCTGAAGAATCCACGGTCTGGTTGCATGAGCAGTCCATGGCCTTGGAGTTGTTCAACCTTGCCGGCTAAACGAGGGTCGGCTTTCGCCAACTCGATCCCCCGTTGGACGTCCTGTTGGCTTTCCGGTGGCTGATACCCATCAAGGCGGGAAACGCTGAGCACACTCGTCTCCTTCATCTGGACTTCTACGGCGACATTTTGGCTGTAACTGTAATACACGAGTCGTGTCAGGTCGGTGGTGTGCCGACAACACCCGAAGGATATCTTCCCCTCACGCGGTATGCGATCGGCGTCGATAAATGCCCATCGGCTACCCAGAAGTGCCGCGACGCGCCGATCATTTTCGGCAGCTTTTCGCAATGTCGCCACTTCACTCGATGTCAGAACGGCAGACTCATTCGTGGTCCGTTTTACAGCGACATCCAGGACGGTTCCGGCCATCCGAGGTTTGTGATGGCCGACGGTATCCTCCCCGGTGAACTGAAGCGCATGCGGGGAAGGAGCCTTATCGGGCAGTTTGACTTTCTGCACGGCGGTTTCTGGATCCTCAGGGCCGAAGGGGCCACGGGAGCCGGCATCAAGGGTGCAGCCAGCGCTGAGACTGATGGCCAGGCATAAAAGCAGATTCAGACGTGTGGATCGAGACCTCATGTCAGTTTCCCAGCAATTCCCAAAGCAAGTTTGGAGATCTGCGCGGCGGCCCTGATGACGGCTGCCCGTTTTTTCCGCGACGCTGCATCGAGCACGGCTTCCTTCATGAGCTCTTTGTAGGACTTGATCTCGTCTTTGCTGAACGGCACGATCTGCGCGATGGTCTCATTGTTGAAGGTGTTGGCCAGTTGCAGGTACAGATTGGAGATTTCCGCGGCATAAATGCCCCGGCGCAGGGGGTCATTCTTGTAGGTCTCGAATTTTTTCCGCAGCACGGCGACTGCTTCCAGGAGCGCTTTCTGACGGACCTTCGTTTCTTCCTGTTTCCCGACTGAGAATTCGACGACACCCAACTGATCGACCAATGCCTTGGCCTCTTCACGAGCGTGATCCACTTGGACCGACAGGTCACGGATTTCTTCAGTCGCACTCTCGGCGGTTTCCATCAGCCGCTTGATCAGGTTATCGTTGTCTTCCAGAAAACCGACGACTCCCCTGATACTGGTCTCCATAACATGCCTCCTCTATTGCCCGTCGTCTTTCTTCATCTTGTCCAGAAGGTCGACCAAATCAGCCGTAAAAGTATGGGCCCGTTGCAGAGCTCCTATGCGGACGATACGCGCCCCCACCACCTCTTCGAGCGCATCATTAACAGTCCGTGAGTGATTCACAATCTCCATGATGCGATCAGACTGTCCTGGAGCCTGATCAATCAGGGCCGCAACAAAGTCGGGATCCACGGATGCCAAGCCTGACTTATTCGCATACCGCTTCAACTGGGCATGCAGCGCCGCTGTCTGTTTCCAAGAATCGTTTAACGCATTGGCGGTATCCCGTAAGCCGCAGAAGTCTTCCTCAAACTGTTCCCACACTGCCTTTTCCAATCCCTGATAGTCGGCTAAATACATCTGCCCAACAAGATAGGCGGCAGCGTAGGCTGCTTCGCCTTTCTTACTGGCGACGTTGCGATACGAGGAAAGGACGAATTGATGCTTAGCTTCCTGTGCTTGCAACGCTTTAAAACTCTCATGGAGGGAGCTGCGCGCCTGTTCTAAGAACTTGATACGTACTTCCGTTTCTTTCTGGAACAAGTCGATGTTCGTCTGAGCCGCATCGATCTTGATCCCTTCTTTATGGAGAAGATCGCGAACCGCATCACTACGGATCGTGTTGCAGCCTACCAGGCTCATGAGAACGAGCCCTATGCCCAGCGCTATGGTCGGTTGTGCGATCATGCGGGTCTCCTCCTGATCATGGATGTGCATCACCGGCGCAACGTCCGCACCGCTTCCGCGATCGATTGCACGTCGTCGCGTGACAAGGTCACATCGATATCCAAGTATTGTTTAATGATGGCATTGATGCGGCGGAGCGCGTCCACGTTGGTGCGGTACTGATCGAACGCCGTCAGGTCGACCGTGGACGACGCTTGTGAATCCTTCGCGACGCGTTGTTCGACTCGGCCGATGAGTTCCGGCAGCTGTTGCAAGAGATTATTCATATCCCCGGTGCCGGCCTGAAAAATAATCTGCCCGGTCGGCCCTTTGCGCTCAGGCAGATTCTTGAGCCGAATCTCATTGATCAACGCGATGAGGTCCGTCCCCAGCAGATCAGCATCGTCCTTTGCCAACTCAGCATCGGCCACGTCGGTTAATTTAGGGTTGGTGGTGGCCCATTGCAGCGCCAAATTGAGCTTGAGCCTGGTTTGGATATAGCGATACCAATACTGATGTCGCTGAGTCACGTTGCTGACTAACTCACGGTATTGGTGCATCAGCCGTTCGTTTTCCGCATAGGCTCGGTCCTTGGCGATCAGCGCCTGCTTCACTTCCGGCGGCGTGGCGCAACCGACACAGAGCAACAAACCCAGCGTGACAATCATTGTGTGCGCCGCTTTCATGGTGATTCCTCCTTCCGACTCACGCCAGGAACGAGTCCAAACGAGATCACAAAAGGCCTCCTGCTTGCGATCTATTAAGATCGCCGGCAAAGGTTAGCGAGGGGGGGAAACGATTGCAAGGGAAATATCGGGTATTTATGGATTGTGAGGCTTGGTGAGCCAGACAAACCAGTAGAAGCAAGTAACCTTACTAGGGGAGCTCACGTAGAATTTCCTGGTAGTACGCATCGAGCATCGCTGAGCGAGCCTCTTCGACGATGACCAGTTGCCGTTGATCAAAGGTGTTGGCGCAGTAGAGATAGTGTCGTTCGTGAGAACTTCCTCGCTCGGCATGCACTTGTCGGCCATCGGGGGCTTGGCGGGTCATCTCTCCTATTATGTCTCGATCTTTCAATTGTTCCCACGCCGCTTGTGCCGAAGGCCAATGATTTTCGTAGAGCGGCACGTTGGAATCGTCCGTTGTAGGAACCTCGTCCGGATTGAACGGGCGACCTTCGTCACACTCCGGTGATTCATCCCAGCTCAGAGTCGCATCGCCTTCCCGACACAGCACATAACACGGGCCATCGTCCACCACTTCTTCAACCGTACGATATCGGATCAAGGCCGGCGGTTCGATAAGCTGCAGTCCTCTGTTCGCCAGTGCGCGCTGAAACGGCACCCTTCTGGCCAACTGTCGCGTTTTCTCATTTACAATCATACGACCGGATGGGTCCAGGACCTGGCACAGCCGGTCCAATCGAGCCGCAAGCCCTGTCCGTTGCTCGAATGATCGCTGCTGCGAGGAATTGTGGCCTCGTTCAAATGTCCGCCAACTCTGACTCGGAAGACCAGGATCCTGTTCCGCCTGTACCAACGCATGGGCCGTCACCACGATATCGTACGAACCGGATAACGGCTCTACTTCCACATCCACGCACTCAAAGCGGAGATTATGCAATCCAAGTTGATCGGCCTTTTCCCGAGCGACGGCAATAGAGGCGGACGACCGGTCTACACCCACGAAATTTGTTTCCGGGAACAGGCGTGCGTAAAAGGAGGTCAGAATGCCCACCCCACAACCGAAATCGAGGACGGTCTTAGCCTCACGAAGATGCGGAACGGCCCGTGTCGCGACCGCCTCATAGTATTCATACCGTTGACTGTACAGAACCGGGAGGATCTTTGGTTGCGCGGCAAGATCATAGAACGCCACTTCATCGGAACGATCTCCCACGTGTTTCCGTTCAGCATGGAGGTGGAGCTGATTCAATTCGTCAACGGAGAGCTGTTGTCGCTGCCACAGAAAATAGTCACGGTCGGCGGTGAAGTGCCTAAGACCCCACCACGCGAGGTGGTCGTGGAGCGTCTGTTGCAGTGCGTCGTCAGTCATGATAGGGCGCTTGCTCACAATATTAGCCGACAAGACGGCTACGAGTGGAGCCCCCCGAGGCGCACAGAGCACATGCATATTGAGTGGTTCGAACAAACGAGAATGAAGGATGTCTACGGTCGTTTCAGCATGATGGCGTCAAAGTACGTTTCCGGCACCGGATGTGGCAGCCGCAGCTGCCCCGAGCCGAACGCCACATATTTCTCGCAGGTCAGTTGCTCCAGACCGATCGGGCCCTTTGCGTGTAGTTTTCCCACGCTCAGCCCGACGTCGCTCCCCATCCCAAAGCTATCGCCAGCATGGAGCCTGGTTGATGCATTCACCAGCACCGCGCTGGCATCGACTTCTTTGGTGAAGCGCATAGCGGACTCATAACGCGTGGTGGCGATTCCGGCGGTGAGACAGGGACCGTGCGTTCTGATATGGGCCAGCGCTTCATCGAGGTCTTCGACCATCTTGACGGCCAGGATCGGACCGGAAAACTGAGTATGCCAATCCGCATCCGTCGCCGGGATGATCGCGGTATGTCCCGTCATCGCCATTTGCCCCATGAGCGCGACCGTCTTAGGGCATGCATGCACTTCTATCTTGAATTGGTCCAGCAAACGGTTGATCAACGGCGGCAAGAACTGCCGCCCCACAACCTGCTGCACCAGCAAGGTATCCAGCGCGTTGGGAGCTCCTACCTGCTGCACCTTCGAGTTGATCACCAGATTTTGCGCGACTGAAATATCGGGAACTTCATCGATGTAAAAATGCGCGAGCCCTCCGTCATCGCAGAGCACCGGAACCTTGGCTTGCTCGGCAACCGTCTTGCGTAAGCCGGCTCCGCCTCGCACGATGATCGCGTCGAGGTTTTTTCCCGATCGAATCAGATCGAGTGCAACCTCTTTCTCTTGGCGATCGATGAGCACCCACGCTCCATTGGGTATGCCGTGCTCCGCTGCCGCCTCACGAAATCGTGCATCAATCGCCTGATGCGTCAATTTCCATTCCGGAGCCCCACGAAAGACACAGACATTGCCCGACTTCAGACAAAGCGCGATCGACTCCACTGTGCCGAGCGGGCTCCGTTCGGAAATCACGCCGACCACTCCGATCGGGACCCTCACCCGCGAGACTTGCAACCCATCCGGACGTTCCTGTCGCGACGTGACGGCGCCGACGGGGTCCGGCAGATCGGCGATGAACCGCAGCCGGCCGACCATCTCCTTCATCCGGTCGGCCGTCAGACGGACGCGAGCCACCGCAGCCTTCATCTGATCTTTCGTGTCTGCATTCTCAAAAGACTTTCCTACGGCCTCGACATCTTTGGCGTTTTCCGCGAGAATGGAGGTTTCATCCGCAGCAATTCGATCGGCAATGGCATGCAACACCCTCGACTTCACGGGACCAGGAAGCAGAGCAAGACCGACCGCGACAGTCCGACACTCCTTCAATAACTTATCGATGTATAACTTGACCGGAACTTCAATCGCCATAGAGGTCATTTTTCATGAGATGCGAGTCCAAGGATTCATTGCAATCAACCCATCTCCCTGACACAATGACACCACTTCACGTGAGGCGACGGACTATACCACGCGTTTTTTTCATGAGTAAATAATCTGAAAGTGAAAGCCTCATCCTTTAACCTGCTACAATTGGACCGTAGGATGGCGAAAGAGAAGGTGGTGTGTCGGCTCGCGTTGGCGCTAGAGAAAGGAACAGCGATGCGCTCTTTAGTTCAGGTCAATGGATGTGGTCTCAAGCTGGCTCTCTGCATGTTCTTGGCGGCATCACTGGGAGCCTGTGCGCAGCTGAAGTCGGTCCACCCTCTGAATCCCCCGACGCAAGCCACTCCCGAACTCGCAAGCGAAAGAGACCGGGAAAGTCAGCCGCCTAAAGTCGTTCAAGTGCGTTCGAACGGGAGTAACCAGCAACAGTGCCTGGTGAACTTTGATGATGAAGGGGCGCTGTCCCAAATTTATGCCCAAGCTCGCTCGACCCTCGCGTACAAGACCGGCCGGAGCCTGTCGGGCCAATTGCAGATGTGCGATCCGTCCAAGCACAGCGACTGCTGGACCTACCGTCAGCGTTGTGCACGAAGCGACATCAACCTCGACACCATCGGCCAAACGCACTTCCATTTGAGCATGGAAACGGGGATCGAGTGCTACACCCTTCCGGATCCGGGAGACGGTCTCGGTCGAGGGTTCGGCAAATTGGTGGACTTCAAGTGTACGGACGTCGATTGGACCAAAACCCCCCGTGTTCTGTCTTCGCATGATCAGAATCAGTGGGTCAAAATTTGGGTGAGCCATACCGAGACTCGTGCGCCGATGTACTTCGATATGGAATCGATTTCCGTGCTGCCTGATGCATCGATTCAGCTCTGGTTTCGCAAGCGCGATGGAACCTGGTGGTTCTGGCCCGAGCTGAAGGCCGGCAGCACGTGGAACCTCCGTGAGCACGTACGCGATGTGTCGGAGGTTCGGATCCGCGGAGCCAAGTCAGGACGAGCCAGTTCCTATGTGATCGGCTCAGTGGTCATTCGAGACTAGGTTGTTGTTTCCTCCGTAAGTTACGAGTGCGAGCAAGGTAGGATGCTGTATCCGACCTGATTGCGCATTTTCCCACTTCCTCATCCGCCCAGATCGCTCTTTAACGGATCATCAAATCAATTCGACACGTTTTCGTGACTCGTGAAGACACGAGGTCTCACTCAGCGCCGAGACAGTGCACTATGATTTGAGGAAATTCGGGACCGGCTATTGCCCGCTAGGTTGGCCCACTCGTCTAGCTAGCGTTCTTTCCTCACGAGGAAGAATTCCCCGTGCGCTGATACGCTTCTCCTCGCAGGCCAGTACAGTGGCTAGCCAGGCCCACACGCCCATTAATGGAACCAGCGCCCAGGCGATGTGAGCAGTCGTCGCACCAAGGGCCTTCACCGCAGTTACCAACCAGGCAGTCGACGCGTCGCCGCCCCGTGAGATGGCCGTATCGATAAAATTCTTCGCTTTATACTTCTCTTCACGACTGACGACTGTAAATAGGACTTCGCGTGCCGGTTTGGATAGCGCATACTCCCCTACTCTCCGCAAGACAGAAAAGATGACATAGAACACGAGGGTCGGCCACACGGCGATTCCTACAAATCCCACCAGACTGACCACGGGAAGAAACAACAAGGGCGCTACGAGGCCGAATCGACTGATGACCCGTTTGGTGATGAAGAACTGCGTCAGCCACGTCAACACGTTCGTCGTGAAATCCAGACTGGAGAAGAGGCGTGTCCGGGCTTCCGGCTGGTCGAGATATTCCGAGACCAAGCGGGTCTGTTCGAGATACAGAAACGTGGCGGTCATGGTCAGGAGAGTCAAGTAGCCGCAGATCCCAAGCAAGTAGGGCGACGAGAAGGTCAGACGGACGCCCGCGAGAAAGCTGCCTCGCAATGGCTCACCCTGTTGTTGACGATGGTGGATCGTCTGTGTCCGGCCCCATCGCTCCAATCGATACACGCATCCGATGCAGGCCAGCATGAACACGCTCGAAGCCAACATGAGTACAGGAACTGGAAAAATAAACATCAAGCCCGTCGTCAGGAGCGGGCCGAGCAAGGCTCCACTGCTTCCTCCGGCGGCAATCACGCCGAACAGTCGTGCCCCCTGCTCCGGTGTAAACAGATCAGCCATGAAACTCCAAAAAACCGACACGATGAATAGATTGAACACCGACAGCCAGACAAAAAATCCACGAGCCACCCATTCCGGATGCAGGTGGCTCGTCATCAACGCATAGAAGGCCCACAGATTCGTGATGAAGAACGCATAGACGGTCAACAACAGCCGATAGCGTGAACATCGCGCCGCCAACCACCCGAACAAAGGCGTGGCGGCGAGCATGGTGACGAATGTCGCGGTCATCATCCAGGGGAGATGTTGTAATCCTCCTTCGATGGCCATTTCGTCGCGCACTGGACGAAGAATGGAATAGCCGCACAGGAGACAGAAAAAATAGACGAACGCCCAAGCCAACGGGATCAGTTCTTCCCGTTTCGCACCGAGGGAGTTCGCCCATCGAGTACGTATTGGTTGATCCGATGCATCCATGGACCCGCAGTGTAGCAGGTGCGCTTTCACCTGCAAGTGGAAGATCTGTTAGAATGCGCAGACCGTACGGAATTCTTGGGAGACAGCACATATGATCGACCTTCGTAGCGACACCGTGACCAAGCCGACGGACGACATGCGGAAAGCCATGGCGCGTGCCGAGGTCGGCGATGACGTCTATGGCGAAGACCCCACCGTCAATCGTCTCCAAGATATGGCGGCGGCCATGCTCGGGAAGCGGTTCGCGCTCTTCGTCCCTTCCGGCACCATGGCCAATCAACTGGCGATCCGATCACAGGCTCAACCGGGGCAGGAAATCATCGTCGAGAGCAAGAGCCATGTCGTTCGTTATGAACAGGGAGCAGCCGGGGCGCTGGCCGGCGTGCAGCTTCATTGGGTGACCGGTGAGCGGGGAATCATGACGGCCGAGCAGGTGGAAGCCGCCATCAGGCCGAACGATCCGCACAGCATCACAACGGCCTTGATCTGCATCGAGAACACCCACAATGCCGGAGGCGGTACGATTTATCCGCTCTCTACGATCGAAAAAATCAGAGCCCTCGCCGTGAGACATGGAATTCCCATGCATCTCGACGGGGCCAGGCTCTTCAATGCCGTGGCCGCCACGACCTTGCCTCCGACGGTGTACGCTCAACACTTCGAAACCGTCTCTCTCTGTCTATCGAAAGGGTTGGGAGCCCCTGTGGGATCGCTGCTGATCTCCAACGATCAGCGACTCATGGATCGCGCACGCCGCTTTCGCCGAATGTATGGAGGCGCGATGCGACAAGCGGGCATCCTGGCCGCCGCCGGCATCTATGCGTTGGAACGACACGTCGCTCGGCTCAAGACCGATCACGAGCATGCCAAAAAACTGGCTCGCCTCCTGCAGCATATTCCCGCAATCCAAATTGCGCCGCAGCACGTCGAAACGAACATCGTCATATTCGACATTGTCGACGACCCGCGCTGTCCGGCCGAACTGGTGGCCGCGCTCAAAGAGCAGGGAGTACTCATCAACGCCGTCGGAGGTCAGAGCTATCGAGCGGTGACCCATCTGCAGATCACGGACAAACAGATCGACGAAGCCGCAACCGTCTTTGCCAAGGTCCTCGCACGTTGATCGTTCAACGTTGACACCATATTCCTCCATCCATAGAATGCCGAAGAGGCATCATGAGGTGCTTATTGCGTCTCCCTGCAGCATACCAGCGAGCAGCGAGAACGACGGGTCTTTCACTAATCGATTCCTATGGTTTCCGCACACGATTCCTCACATTAGGCTTAGAGCACATTATGGATACACACACGACGACCGATCCTCCCACTCGTGAAGAACTGAACGCCGAGCTGCTCGACGTTCCGGAACCGCCGCCACAGCCAGAATTGCCGCCTCCCCCGGAATTTGAAGAGAATGTGGAGGTCGCGTTACGGCACATCAAAGGCCGAAGAGGCGGTGACCTCGTGGGAGTCATGCTCGTCGGATCCGGAGCTCGGAGAGCCCTCACTCCCCACAGCGATATCGACTTGATCGCTCTCGTCAAAGGAGAAGCCGACAGTCACGAAATCCTCCGTGTCGGCGACCGCCTGGCGGATATTCGCTACCATGGATACCGTTCCGTGGAGGAGGACCTCACGTACTCGCTTCGGCTCCCTTCGCTGCTTCGAAAAAGCAAAATCCTCTACGATCACGACGGCATCTGTGCGAAACTGATCGAAAAGGTCCACCACCGCTTTCGTCAAGGTCCTCCACCGGCTTCGATCAACGAACAGATTCGCCTGAAGGCGGAGTGTTATCACCTGCTGGGGAAGTCGCAGGACTTCTTGGACAAGCCAGGAACGGCCCACTATTTATTGACGCTGTTCTACGAAGATTGCATCTCGGCGTTCTTTCGGTTGAGAGGGTTTTGGCTGGTCGCCCCGGTGGATGTTCATCGGTTCATGTTTTCGCGCGAGCCGGCGCTCGCCGACCTGGCCGGACAATTCCTGACGGCCTCCACCCTCACCGACCGGCTCAACTTTGGTCGGCAATTTGCCGATCTCCTCTTTAAGGATGTCCCAAATCCTGCTCGCATCGACTGACCGCAGGACTGCCATGAACCGCTCCCTGCGTAAGAACTTCGTTTCGCATGCGACTTATGAGACATCACCGCGTCCCGTCATTTGATCGACGGACACTGTATCACCGGTTAACGTCACTCATACCAAGGAGCCCTTATGGAACTGGGATTTATCGGACTCGGCAAGATGGGGATGAACATGGTCACACGACTTCGGCGCGATCAGCATCGCGTGGTGGTGTATGATCGATCCAACGAGCTGATCAAACAAGCCGAGAACCAGGGCTGCATCGGTTCTTCGTCCCTCTCGGATCTTGTTGGAAAGCTGAGTGTGCCGCGCGCAGTCTGGGTGATGGTTCCTTCCGGGGCTCCTACTGAAGAAACCATCCAGGCCGTGGCTGCTTTTTTACAGTCCGGCGACATCATCGTGGACGGCGGGAACACGAGGTTTCATGATGATGTGCGGCGTGCTGCCGAGCTGAAGAAAAAAGGGATCCACTATATCGATGCGGGAACCAGCGGAGGGATTTGGGGTCTAAAAGTCGGCTATTGTCTCATGGTCGGCGGAGATGATGCAGCCGTCAAGCGGCTTGAGCCGGTGTTGAAAACCCTGGCGCCTGAGAACGGCTGGGCTCATGTCGGAGGAGTGGGCGCCGGGCACTATGTGAAGATGGTGCATAACGGCATCGAGTACAGCATGATGCAAGGCTATGCCGAAGGATTTGAGTTGATGTCGAAAAGTGAATACAAGCTCGACCTGGCGCGCATTGCCGATCTCTGGATGCATGGGAGTGTCGTTCGATCATGGCTCCTGGAGCTGGCTGCCGGTGCGCTCAAGCAGGATCCTCACTTGGAACATCTCAAAGGATATGTACAAGATTCCGGGGAAGGCCGCTGGATGATCGCCGACGCCATCGAGAAGGACGTGCCGGTTCCTACCCTCACGACGGCGCTCTTTACTCGGTTTCGCTCACGACAAGAAGAATCGTTTGCTGAAAAGATGCTGGCGGCCCTGCGGAATGCCTTCGGTGGTCACGCCGTCCGGCGATAGCAACTTGGCATCATAAATATGCCGTTGTAAAGAATTTCCTCGCTGACGGTCTTTTTCAACATCCCGTTAAGGAGACCCTGATGGCTTCGACGAATAGTCAACGGATCGATATCAGCCCTGCCCAAGAGCCGCTGCCACCCGTCGAACCTTGCACACTGGTCATTTTTGGTGGTTCTGGAGATTTGGCTCGCCGTCGACTGATTCCCGCGCTCTACAATCTCCTTCTCGATGGGTTGCTGCCATCGAACTATGTCGTACTCGGCCTTGGCCGCACGCCCATGAGCGACGAAGAATTCCGAGCCAGCGTCCGCGATGGGGTCGTCAAACATTCCCGACAGGCTTTAATCGAAGATACATGGAACGCCTTTTCCCAGCATCTCTTTTATTTGGCAGGAGGAAACGACGACGCGCAGACCTATGTGCGACTGAAAACGCGAGCTGAGGAACTCGAACGGAAGTTTCAATTGCCCGGGAATCGCATTTTCTACCTCAGCATTCCCCCCAGCTCTTTTACCGCAGTCTGCGAAGGTTTGTCCCAGTCAGGGCTCGCAGGTACTCCCGGTTCTCGTTCTCCCTACACGCGCATCATCGTGGAAAAACCGGTCGGGCGCGATCTGGCTTCAGCCCAAGCCATCAATGAGGTCACAGGCCGCGTCTTCGATGAGTCGCAGATTTACCGGATCGATCACTATCTTGGTAAAGAGACCGTTCAGAATCTCATGGTGGTGCGCTTCGCCAACAGCATTTTTGAGCCGATCTGGAATTACAAATATGTCGACCACGTCCAAATTACGGTGAGTGAGGCGGAAGGTGTCGGAACCAGAGCAACGTACTACGAAGAAGCTGGCGCGCTACGCGACATGATTCAGAATCATTTGCTGCAATTACTCTGTCTCGTCGCCATGGAACCGCCGTACTCACTCGATCCGGATGTCGTGCGAAATGCCAAGATGGAAGTCCTCCGCTGCTTGAGACCCATCACGGCAAAGGACGTCGAAAAGTTTACCGTGCGAGCCCAATACACAGAAGGAACGGTACACGGCACGCCGGTCCCCGGCTATCGACGCGAAAAGGGTGTGAAGCCCAATTCCATAACCGAAACCTATGTAGCGGTGAAATGTTTCGTCGAGAATTGGCGATGGTCCGGCGTGCCGTTTTACTTGCGAACGGGGAAAGCGTTGCCTCTGCGGGCCAGCGAAGTCGCCGTCCAATTCAAAGAGATTCCACAGATCCTCTTCAATGCCGGCGGCCAGACACCTCAGGCTCCGAACGTCTTGGCGTTGAAAATTCAGCCTGAAGAAGGACTCTCGCTCCGCATCGTCTCGCGCGTACCGGGTACCCGTGCCCAAACCCACCCGGTGGAAATGAACTTCAAGTACGGGGAAGTGTTCGGTCGACCGTCTCCTGAAGCCTACGAACGTCTTCTACTCGACGTGATGGCGGGAGACGCCTCTCGCTTCATGCGGCGCGACGCCGTGGAAGCATCCTGGGCTTGGATCACCCAGATTCTCGAAGCCTGGGACAAGTCGGGACAACGGTGGCTCCCCGAGTATCAAGCGGGTACCTGGGGACCGGTGGAAGCCGACCGGCTGATCCAAAACGACGGCCGTACCTGGCGGGTGTTATAGACACTCTCTGCAGGAGAGAGCCAAGCCGATTCTTGCCATAGCGTAACTGAAACAGCATACCCATCTCTTCGCATATTCCACTCTAAGTGAATCCGTTTTGATCCCCTACGAATCGAAATAGATTCACTCTATCGCTCCTCATTTCCAACGTACACACCACAATACTGCGGAATTCTAACTCTATCTACTGACAGAACCGCTGGCCCGCTCTTTGCTGTAATCTCGGCATAGTCTACCGCGGCAAGGTGCGGAAGCTGCAGGGGTGATAAAAAAACGATTCACGCGGCGCTTTGGTTTGTTGACTCGCGAATAAACTAAGGGGGTAATCATGTCGCCTGACAAATTCCAATCTGGCGAGTTGCCAACAGTCCCGGTCACGAACGAACAAAGAGTTGTTCTAGTGGAATCACTTCAGGTGACCTGGAAGATTTTGGAACACCTTAAAGACAAGGGAATGCTCAAAATACAACCGGATGGAAAAGTCGCATTACGCGCCGGTTGCTGCAAACCAGATGGCGGTACTTGCTGTGTGAACAAGAAAGTATTGTAAAAGAATCCATCACCATTCTTTAGGTTTAAGAACAGTGCCATCGTGAAGGAGTAGTTTGCTAATGCCGATCTCAAATCAGCAGCTAAGAGACACTTTCTTAACCACTCAGATGCAATGCTATTTAGAAAAAAAACTGCCAACACTCTCTCGCGAGGATCTGGAAGTTCGGATCGAGGAGACGCTCAAGTTTCTCAACATGGCGATATATTGCCATGGCAGCATTCCTGTTTCGCAGGAGATCGATGACATCTGGCATTTCTGGATCCTGGAGACCAGAGAGTACAACCGACTCTGTCGAGCGCTCCACGGGAGACAATTTATCCATCATTCGTCTAACGCTTATCTGAACTACGACGGCTATGTCGTTGAGTCCGTCGAAGATGATCTGAAACACCAAGCTGCACTGTTGGGAATGTATTTTCTAAACTATGGCCCGTTCGAGCGAAACAGGGTGAGATATTGGATATTAGCAACACATCTTGTGGATAGCGTTGGGTGGAGTATAGAACGGTTAAATGAGTGGCTGGGCTCTGCAACAGGCTTGTTTATTCATCCATCATCAAACTCAAGATCCTTTGAACCTTGCCGCGATTCTAGCTCGATAGTGATGTTCGTAAACTCGGAGGCACATCGAAGCATCCAGACGCAATGCCTACCAACACCGTCCATGACATGTGTGGGTAAGTGAGCATTAGGAAGTAGCATAACAGATGGTCGCAAGACATTTTCTATTCATGTCGAGCACGCGCCGCGATCTTGTTCAGAGAAACCAATTATACGCGTAAATGGAGGTTATGTTAAATGAGCAGCAAATCCTTAATCTGGCCTAAGTGGCTGTTATCACTGGCGTTGTTGCTGATAGTTTTTCTCAGAGTCCCCTTACCAACTCATGCCGTAGAGGTGCCGGGCGTTGGCTGGGAAGGCCAAGGAGCCGACATTTTAGTAACCAATATCGATACCGACCCACGCCCAGATATAATTCTCATGGCTTACGACAGCCCAGCTGGAGCCAACAACTTTCGCTACAAAGTCGGGTTTAACGTAGATGCCAATGGTAGTACCACAAATTGGACCAATCACTTGCAAGTCGAAGGCGTGGGCTGGGAAGGACAGGGCGCCGGTGCTGCGATTACGAATCTCGATCAAGATGCCAGGCCGGAACTGATTTTGCTGGCCTACGACAGCCCGTCTGGAGCCAACAACTTTCGCTACAAAATTGGGTGGAACCTTGATAACACCGGCGCTGCCACGCGGTGGGACGTTGGCTTCACAATGATCGACGGTGTAGGCTGGGAAGGACAGGGCGCAGACGTTCTCATTACCAATCTGGATGACGATGCCCGTCCTGAAATGATCCTCATGGCCTACGATAATCCCGCACAGGCTAATAATTTCCGCTACAGGATCGGGTGGAATATTGGTCCAAACGGCATCGCGCAACGCTGGGATCCTGGATTCATCCTTGTTGAAGGCGTTGGCTGGGAAGGCCAAGGAGCCGGTTCGACAATCGCTAATCTTGACAATGATCCGCGACCCGAACTGATCCTCATGGCCTATGATAATCCCGCACAAGCCAATAATTTTCGCTACAAGATTGGTTGGAATCTAGGAACGAACGGCATCGCACAGAGTTGGGATACTGGCTTTACTATGATCGATGGACTCGGCTGGGAAGGACAGGGGGCGGGCATTGCCATGGCCAATCTTGATAGCGATCCACGAGTTGATATGTTGCTTATGGCCTATGACAACCCGGCTCAAGCCAATAGTTTTCGGTATATTGTCCGTCCCAATATCAGCCGGACTCAGGAAATTTGGTTAGAAATGGACAAGCTAACTAATGTTAACTGGCCACCAAATACCTCCAATCGCAATGGCCGAGACTATTCGCTTGCTCAGATCTACCAGCCACTTGGTATCTCCATCAATGTGCAGCAAAATGAAGGGAACATCCCTGATCCTCTAACACCGCTAATGCGCTGTTTCAGCGATGCCGATCTTGATGGTTTTCGCACTGCCAATATGAACCTGCAGCCCCCGACAGGCAGTCAAGCTTGGCATATGTATGGTGCATTTGTGACATGCCATGTGGATAGCTTATTGGGCATCATGTTCGACACGACGCCACGTCGCGCCTATGCCGTATTCATGGATGCATTTGGTGGCGATCAACAACGCATCATGCGTACTACGGCGCATGAACTTGGGCATGCGCTGTGCCTCTATCACAACGATGGCGACGCCTGGCGGCCATCGGGGCCGGTTTCCGGTACAGGTCGTACCATTATGAACCAGACTGCTGTTCTGGCGGCGGATTGGGGTTATGCTTGGTCGGGTGGCGAGATGCACAAGATCTGGGACCGTTCAAAACGCAGATGGCAACCCAATAGCGGTTTTGCTTTCGGCAACTGCCATTAAGGAGATCAGTTATGATCCACTTAGTAATCTTATTTGTTATAACGTTATTGACTGGCGTCTCGACATCGTTGGCGGCTGCCCGATTAGAGCTCTCACTGATCGCACCTAAGGGAGAATTCGCTCTGGGTGAGCCGGTATCCTTGAGGGTGCGGCTCACTAATACCGGAGACGAACCAATCCAGGTACCGCGCAATCTTGAGCCAGAATTTGGAGCGCTGACCTATCACATTGCTGGCCCCGTGACCAAGCAGTTTTCTCCATGGGCTATCAAGGAACCAACTGAACCGTTTACCACGCTGAAATCCAGTGAAACGATCGACCAAGAGGTCGATCTTTTCTACGGCGGCAATGGCTGGACGTTCCGCGAGCCAGGTGTCTACGAGATAACCGCAAGGTATGCGGAGGCTGCGATTTCATCGCCGCTGTCGATCACTGTTCGAAAACCGGCAGATGAGACCGAACATGACGCTGCTACACGCCTTCTTGCATCAGATCAAGCAGGCCGCTTCCTGCTATTTCGGGGTGGCGAGCACCTTCATGAGGGCATTGCTGTACTGGAAGCAGTCGCACAGAATGCGCCCCAATCCCCCCAAGCTGCTTACGCAAATGTTGCACTCGGCATTAGCCAACTACGAGCAGCACGCAATTTTGCCCAAGGGACTGTCCGACCCGCCAATCCCCGAGTAGCAGCTGAGAAACTGAACAAAGTACAGGATCAGATTCTTCCGCTTGGTTGGATGGTCGAGGCGAAGCTCGGACTTGCAAAGGCATTGCGCGATACCAACCGAGATGAGAAAGCGCGAGAAATTGAGAGTCAGTTGCCGAACATGGTTCTTCAACGTTTTCCAGACTTTAATCCAACTTTGCTTCGGGAAACAGTGATGCCGAATATCCGAGGCAAGCTACAGTAACGATCCACCATCAGGATCAATGCTATTCGTAGCCCCCCTTCCATGCCAGTGGCGCTGGCTCTTCTCTGCTTTCAGTAAGAGAAGTGCCAGCCGTTAACGCAACCGAAAGGCTCCGTGACGGATCACAGTTTTGCCCCAAAAGATCAGGAGAGGCTAAAATGTAAGGTTTGCACTGCTCGCCTCCACCACTTAGGTCATGGGAACTGAGCGGACCTTGGCCAATCTGCTACGAAGGAAGCGCCGTGAAACAAATGAAGTCAGAAACCAAGACCAAAGCCAAATCAGGCTTGTGTTCTAGAGGTGAGAGCACATCTCGCTCTGTGTGGTTGAGTTTTGGGCGCGATTGATCTGTGGGCAACAAACTCACACCGACGGCTGCATCTGGCGGGTGCTGTGACCACATCTCAGAAAGACCAGATCAATCCCGCAATGCCAGCTGGATCTGTTTCGCAATCTCATCCCACCTTCCAATCCCTCCAATGAATTTCATAAATTCGCCTTTGCAATACAACGCCAGGGCCGGAAGTGACGAGAGCTCCAATTCTGCAGGGATTTGAAAATTTTCATCCACGTTCATTGTGAGCACGAGGAGGTTCAAGCCCATCTCCTCTTGTAGTCGTTCAAGCTCCATCATGAGAGCTCGGCAATGGCCGCAGCCTGGCTTCCAGAATTCGACCAAGACAGGAATCCGACTTGCCTCAACGACTCGATCGAACTCTCGATCGGTGACGGCTTGGAGAGGGCTCACGACGGCCTTGTCTGGGACAGCAAAGGTCTCAGAATGTGGGCCACATGTTCGGCGAACAATCGGTAGCCAGCCGTGGTGAGGTGAATTCCGTCATTCGAGTACATTGCGGCCAATTGCCCGCTCTCAGGATCCACGGTGGCTGAGAAAAGATCGACGCAGTCAAGGCCTTTGGAGCCGGCATAATCTTGGATAAGCTCGTTCAACCGGCTTCGACGGTCTAGATGCTCGGCAATCCACTCCTGACCTGCCGTTCCGCCTGGACCATCCTCTACTCGTATCGATGGAACCGTCACCGGAATCGGCACACCACCCGTCGCCAAGGTCTGGTCATACATCATAGCCAGATTGCGCATAATTTCGAATGGTGACGCGTTCCACCCCAGGTCGTTGGTCCCCCCGAGGATCGGCACATAACCCGGCTGATGATCGAGCACATCGCGCCGGAATCGCATGACCATTTCGTTCGTCAACTCGCCACAGATTCCGGAGATGCGGACCTGCCCCGACCCCCCTAACAATGATTGCAGAAACTGTCCGTATGGGGTCTCCCGCCCGGCCGGATTGTCCTTGGTCGGCGACTGAAACCCCGCCGTCAGACTATCACCGAAACAGATCACGAGTGGAGTTCTACCCATAATTGCGATGGGATTCTACCGATGCCGCTCACGACAAACAAGCCGCCGGAACAGCAGATATCCGGTGTAGATAAACTGTAAAGAACGGCGATTTTCTTGACGAATCTGTAGCCTGCCGGTAGGTCTTACATATGACGACGGACCTCAAGACAGCTCAAGAAATGATGGCCGCCGCAGTCGCCGCGCGCGCAGCTGAAGATCCGGAGATTGTCTCCGTCAAACGTATACTCAAACTGCTGGATAAGACGGCCAAATCAAACCGCACATACGGCTCAACAAATCCCGTTGCCCTAAAATTTACACAGCAGCTGTTCGAGGAATTGACCAATCACCTCGCGACCTATTCAAAATTGGCCTTCCTTGTTCAACGATCCGAATTGCTCTGTAAGGACCACGTCGTGTACCAGGCAGAGAAGGATGGAGGAAGCGAGAGCATCGCCTTCAAGCTGTACGCGGACGGCATCCGAGAACTCGTCCTCCACGAAGGTCTCACACAAGCGGATCTCTCGTTCTTCCTCGCTTCATTATGGAGCGACGTCGACTCGAATGAGAACGATGATGATATTGTCACGCGTCTGTGGTCTCGGAATCTGTCGACAATCACGCTCGTGACGGCCGAAGAACTCTCAAAATTCTCCGCCGGGAACGACGGTTTTATCCGCCTCGATGGAAGCATGAGTTCCTCGGATTCGACGCTCAGAGAATTGCTGGACCGGGAGCGGGAACGCAAAAGGCGAGGCGAGGCGGGAGCGGGCTCCGAGGGAGGCGGTTCCGGAAACGCCAAAAGCCGTTTCCAGTCCGGACTTGCGGGGTACGAAGTCACGGACGCAGAGCTTGCGGCTCTGGCACAGGAAATCGAGGCAGAGCGCAAACAAGATAGCCTCATGTACATCTTGGACATGCTGACCGCGATCCTCGCATCAGAGAAATCTCCGACGTTGCTGACGAAGCTCTTCACGCTATGGGGCACGGTCGTGGATTCCCTTCTTCGCGAAGGTAAATGGACGGTATTAGAGAACGTCTTAAGTCTCCTCCATGAAACGGATACCGTGCGGCCTGATCTGTGCGAGGAGCACAAACAACAGTTGGTCTCCGTCCTCAATGGACTCGGCCGCACGGAACGGGTGAAGATGATCGAGACCTATCTCAATCAAAACCCCGATGCCGAGGTGAGAGGTCTCTCCACCATCTTACTGCTGATGAAAGCGGACGGCGTCCCCTCACTCTGTTCGCTTCTGGCGAACGTGACATCGCCGGTCCACCAAGCCATCGTGTCGGAGGCCGTCGCAGCCTTAGCGAAAGACCACCCGGATCCCTTGCTGCGAGGGCTATCAGATCGTAGACCTGGCTACGTTCGTAATCTGCTGTCGATCCTCATCAAGTGGAATAACCCGAAGTTCGCCGATCCCGTCGAAAAATTGATCCGATACCCGGATGCGCAGGTTCGTCGGGAAGTCGTCCGCGCTCTCGGCCTCTTCCGGCCCAACGGCAATGGCACAAAACTCGTCTCTCTTGCGACCGATGAAGATGAAGGGGTCCGTTTTGCCGCCCTCAAGTTGCTCATGTCCGGCCAGTACACCGTTCCCTTTGCTCTTTGGTCTCCGCTTCTGTCGGAAGAAGGGTTCATGGATCGCCCCATCAGTGAGCGTCGAGCGGTCTTTCAGGCAATCCGTTCCACCTGCGGTGATGAAGCGGTTCCCTATTGGCAGGGTCTGATGACCGAATGGGCCTGGATGAATCGGAGAAAAAAAGAAGAGTTGGCGGTCATTGGAGCAGAAACGCTCGGCAAGCTGGCCACCCCAGCCGCCATCGCGGCTCTCTCACTTGGAGTTCAAAAAGGAAACGCCGCGGTTCGTCAGGCTTGTGCCGCCGCATTGTCACAAGCTCAACGACTACAACGGGGCACCTCCTCCACAACACACGAGAAAGCGTAATCGTGAAGGAACGCCAATCAAAGTCCCTGCACAACCCACCCAGCGAAAACACGACGCAGCCCATCCTGACACACGAAAAGTCGCTGTCGCAGAAAATCGGCCACGGATCAGAAGCTGGAGATATCCTTGACCAACAGTTAGTGATGCTGGGATTCCAGCTCATCACGCAGTTGAACACGCTGATCAAGACGTCGAAGATTCATGGCCGGGCCAACGCCGCTCTCGACAAACCCGTCGAAACGATGTTGACCCTCATTGAAACGCTCGCCCACGACCAACCGGTCACGTTGTGGGTGCAGGACGATTTCCTCTTCATCGGCGACAACCATTTGAAAGTGACGGCGCAACAAATGCTGGTCGTCTCAAGCATCCTTGACGCCTTGAAAAAGTGGAAGATCGGCGGGTTGACCTTTTCCTCAACGGTTTCCTCCAAGGACCTTCGTGAGTTCGCCCATCTCTTCGTCAGTCTCGACCCGGCAACAATGTCGATCGAAGACTTTCGGCGGGAATTGACGAACCTGACCGTGGCCGGTATCGAACTTCAAGATCCTCGACTCCTCAATTTGAAAGAAGATCGTGCGGAGGATGGAAATTCGAAGGTTCGGCACAAGGCACGCTCAAAAACCGCGTACACGAAAGCGGCCGAGGCGGTTGGCAATCTGACGCAGTCGTCCCGTGACGGCAAAGCTCTGAACTTTAAGCAGGCGAAACGTGCCATTCAAAACATCATCGATCTGATGATGCAAGACGAGCCGATCATGCTGGGCCTCACGACGCTACGTTGTCACGATCAATACACCCATAATCATTCCGTCAACGTCTCGCTGCTCTCCATCGCGCTCGCCAACAGGGCCGGGTATCCGAAAGTGGAGCTGGCCGATCTCGGCTTGGCCGCGCTGTTTCACGACATGGGCAAATCGACTATTCCACTTGAAGTCTTGAACAAACCGGGAGAGTTTACAGAAGACGAATGGACGATGATGCGCAATCACCCCACGGAAGGAGTCTTGAGTCTCACGCAGTTACGCGGCATCACCAACCTTCCGGCACGCATGGCCGCGGCATCTTTTGAACACCACATGAACTTGGACTATTCGGGCTATCCCAAACTCAAAACACCGTGGAAACTTTCCTTGACGGGGCGCATTCTCACAATCGCCGATTGTTACGATGCCATGACGTCTTCCCGCGTCTACCGCCGGGAACCGATGTCGCCGTCGAAAGTGCTGAATATGATGCTTGCGAAATCCGGAAAGAGTTTCGATACGACCTTGCTGAAACTGTTCGTCAATTGCGTGGGAATCATTCCGATTGGAAGCCTGGTGATCCTCGACTCCGATGAATTCGCCGTCGTGCTTAAACCCGCCGCCGAAAAAACTGAGAGCGAGCGGCCGGTCGTTAAAGTCATCTCCGATGCGCAGGGAACTCCCATCAATAACGGCCCCGAGTTGGACCTGACGGAGAAAGACGACGTCGGCGAGTACCGCCACAGTATCATTCGGCTGGTTGACAATACGGAGCACAAATTTGATACGAGCCGTTACTTCGTCTAGCCATCGTCACGGCACTCTTGTCGCCCCCAAAGTCTTCGCTCTTCCTCGCTTGACAGCCTGAAATCCGATCTTCGACAATGCAGAAATGAGCGGCCATATTATCATCGAACAATTGGAGTTCCGCGGCCGCTGCGGCGTGACGTCCGAGGAACGCGCCCGCCCGCAACCCCTGGCCGTCGATTTGGAATTGGACTGTGGGCTGGAGACCGCAGGGTTGTCCGACGATCTTGCTCACACGATCGACTATGCGAAAGTGGCGCAGCGTGTGGTCGACATTGGAACTGTTGAGGAGTCTCAGCTGCTGGAAACGCTGGCGGAACGACTCCTAGCCGCCCTGTTCGAAGAATTCCCGATCAATCGGACCAAGCTGTGGTTGCGGAAGCTGCATCCCCCGATCTCTCTGGTGACCCGTTCCGTCGGAATCTGCATTGAGCGTACAAGAGTGACGCAGCAAGTCATCCGCGCAGATCCGCCACCGGCCCAATTTCTCGTCCAACAGCTTCATCGTCTTCCCAAAGGCAAGGTGCTCGATGTGGCCTCCGGCAGCGGGCGTCACGCGCTGTTCCTCGCCTCATTGGGCTACCAGGTCGAAGCCGTTGATCGCGATGAACAGGCCCTCGTACAACTTTCCGCCAGCGCCCGCGTACGACATCTCTCCGGCATCAGTTCGCGAGTGCTCGATCTGGAGCAACTGCCGCCGCAGGAGCTGAATCTTGGACATGCAACGTATGATGTCATCATCGTCTTCTTTTACCTGAACCGACCGCTCTTCCCCTCTCTCATGGACGCCCTGAAGCCCGGTGGGGTGCTCCTGTATGAAACCTTTACCGTCGATAACCATATCCAGCGCCGGCATCCAAAGCGTCGAGAATTTTGCCTTGCACACTGCGAACTCTTGAGCCTCACACCCGGCCTCCGCATTCTCCATTATGACGAAGGGCTTCACGAGGGGACGAGCGGGTTGGAGTCCGTTTACACGGCACAACTTGCGGCACAGAAACCCGTAACTCCAGGACCGTCGACATGAGTCGCCTGGACCTTCACCTGCATACCACCCACTCTGACGGGAGTTGCACGCCCACCGAGGTGGTAACCAAGGCACACCGAGCGGGGGTGACGGCCTTGGCGATCACCGATCACGACATCATGACGGGTCTCGCTGAAGCCGTCACGGCCGGCCAACAGTATGAAATCGAGGTCATCCCCGGCGTGGAAATCAGCTCGCTTGCCGGGAACTCCGAGTTGCACATTCTGGGATACTTTCTTGATTGGCAGGACTCCGCCTTGGAGGATCGACTGAAAACCTTGCGAGACAGTCGTCACCTCCGCAATCCACGAATCATCGAGCGGCTACAAATGCTCGGAATCGATATTACGTACGACGAAGTCCGCACACTCGCCGGCACCGAGTCGATCGGCAGACCACACATCGCCCGTGTCCTAATGGACAAACGCATCGTCGCTTCCGCCAAAGAAGCCTTTGATCGTTTTCTTGCCGAGGGCAAACCGGCCTACGTTCCTCGAGAGCTCCCAAGCCCTGCCGAGGCCATTGGGTGGATCAAAGCCGCTCGCGGACTCGCCGTCCTGGCCCATCCAACGTGGGTCAAGACGGAGGAACAGCCGCTGATTGATCTCGTTCGACAACTCAAAGCCGACGGGCTCGACGGTGTGGAAGTCTACTATAGTACCCATGCTGCTCGACAGACTCGAGAATACCTCAGCCTGGCTCAACACCTCGGTCTCTTGGTAACCGGAGGAAGCGACTTCCACGGCCTTACGAAACCCGACATCGAAGTCGGAATCGGAAAGGGCACGTTGCATATTCCTACTTCACTGCTTCCCAAGATGAAGGAAGCCGTCGGGCGACTCTAGCGCAATGTCCTCCGCATAATTCTCCCAATCCGTTGACTCCTTTTCGGTATCCGCTAGACTCTGAGTATCTTCAGATCTCGTCATCCATGGTCAACGCGTCAAGCTGGGTCTTTCAATATTGTTTCGTCACACTCGTGGCCCTTTTTGCCGGTCCTTTACTGGGGACACTGCCGGCGGCGCAGTCGTTTCCCCTCACGCTGTTCGGACTGACCGGCTCCCAAACTATCCGCCTCATCGTGGAAGGAACGGGGCTGATCGCTCTTTGCATTCTTTCGCTCCGCGCCTTCCGACAGATGCCGGATAACGGTCGAGGTTTCTCGTTTCTACGACAACTGGTCCTTCCGGTCACGACCTTGTTCATGGTGATCGTGATGGATAAGAACCTCCGGGTTGCCGGGGTCTCGCTTCTCGACCATGTAGGACCTGCACGCTATACCCTGGCCTATGCTGCGTCATTGACGCTGATCGGGCTCTGGATCACCGCTGCGTGGCTCCTGCATCTCGATGCCCTTCACCGTTTTTTCGTGACGCCTGCGCGTTCGACCCGACGCCAAGAACCTGGACCGCGTGCAGACAGTACCGACGAAATCGATCCGGAACAGGAAAGCAACGAACCCGAAACTGCCGCACACGTTCTCACCGCACAGAACGGTCCACCGAGTACACTCGGTCGGTACAAGGTGTTAAAGGAGTTGGGACGCGGCTCGATGGGGGTGGTGTATCTTGGGAAAGATCCGACGATCCAACGATTCGTGGCGATCAAAACCATGCGCCTCGACGAGATCGACGACCGCGATAAACTGCAGGAAGTGAAGGCTCGGTTCTTCCAAGAGGCCGAATCCACCGGACGGCTGTCTCACCCCAATATCGTCACGATTTTCGACGCCGGAGAAGAAGACGATCTCGGCTACATCGCGATGGAGATGCTTCAGGGTACCACGCTCAAAGACCGGTCACGGAAACCGAATCTCCTGCCGCTGGACAAGCTGATCCCGATACTGGCGACTGTCGCCGAAGCGATGGACTATGCCCACCAGCAAGGTGTCGTGCATCGCGACATCAAACCGGCGAACATCATGCTGACCACCGATGAGGTCGTGAAGGTCATGGACTTCGGCATCGCCAAGATGGCGACGTCGTCCAAAACTCGGACGAATATCGTGCTGGGAACTCCCACGTACATGTCCCCCGAACAGATCGCCGGGAAGAAGGTGGATGGACGATCAGATATTTTTTCGCTCGCCGTCGTGATGTTCGAGCTCCTGACCGGTCGACCTCCCTTTACCGCAGACAATGTCTCAGCACTGCTGTTTGCTATCGCTCATACGCCGCATCCCAGCGTGAAAGCCATCAGGCCGGATCTTCCTCCCGCTATAAAGGAAGTTCTGGATCGAGCGTTGCACAAAGACCCGGTTCACCGCTATCGGCGCGCCGGCGAGTTCGCCATGGAACTCCGCTCCTGCCTCGAAGGGTTGGCCGCGTAGAGACAGAGACTTGGCGCTCCTCTTCTCGATTCTCCACGAGAGTTCGATTACTTCCCGATCGCTGTCTATGAACCGCGTGCGGCTCACCAACACCGTTGTTCGACCAACATACCCGATGTGCGACTTTTCAGTTTCGCAGGTGGAGGCGACCTTTGGGCAAGCTTTGGTAGCACGCTTCTGAGAGATCCTGTTCGTGTTCCTGCAAACATTGCAAGATACGGCCGTCACCCGGTTGCACCGACAGACAGACCCGCTTCACATCATCGGCGCATGCCGACTTATAGCCGTCGGCTTCTTTCCAGCGCACCAGCCGCTGTCTGACGATCTGTTGACAGGGGGCATCCAATCGCTTGAAGCGCTGCATCACACAACGACGTCGGTCTTCTCCCTCGAGTGAATCCGGACAATATTGTTGAACCTCTGCCTCACACTTCACTTCCGCGATTTGCCTGCTACGCCTGTCCTGCGGGACAGACAATCCATCAATCGTCGTGACGGATGACGTGTCTCTCATTCCTGCCGAGCTCTCGACAGATCGACTGGACAGGCCTGGGATCGTCAGGTCGAGCTCGGGTGGGCGCGGCATTTCGACGATTGATGATGCTGATTGAGCCGACAAGAGCTCTTCCTTCGACGGCAAATTGGCCCAGACGATTGTCCAGACAAAGATCAGCCCACCCACTGTGACAAGACTCGTTGTGGTCTTCCCGGATCGTTCCGTGGCGTTGGTCGTCTTCATCGAGATGAGGATAAAATAAAGCTGCTGAAAATTCACTGAAACAGGAGTTTTGCGCAGAGGTTTTCCCGTGACGGATATGCGTGACGGATATGAAGGTGGGCGGTACCGAACACCCGTCAAGATGCGGGTACGGAACTAATTATCCGGAGTTTCGACGATGTGATTTTCGAACCTGGTACAGCCTTCCGCCAATAACCGATTGGTCAACATCTCACCCGGCCATTCGATCGGCAGATCGGCGGTAAACACCCAGACATCGGGGGAAGTCCAGACAGGGCCGTGTTCGTCCGGAAGCTCCGGATCGAACAAGTCGGTCCATACGGGCATGTAGACTCCATTTCCACATTGGGTATGGAGATGCACGATGGTGCGGGACCTCACCAGCGGATCCAGTTCTCTCCACACCGCGGCGGTCTCATCGGCGAGGTGATGGAGACGTACCGCATTCTGCGCGTCGAACATGGCATACGCGGCATACACCGGTGCTTCGATCGTGTCGGGTGCACATGCCAGCTCAGGACATTGCTTCACCAGTCCTTCGAGAATTTCACGCCGTTGACGATCTTCCCACGCATCAGGCAAACCTGGGTCCGGCGCCCCGATCAGCTCAAACAAAAGGAACGCGGTATTTTCGACCGGAGGAAGTAACCGTGCCGCCACGGATTGGGCTCGTCTAGAATCTGCAACCGTCACGAGGTGATCATGGAACAATTGAAGGTTCAACATTTCCAAGGTGGCATCGGTCAAGAGACGCGATTCGACACGAACCACTGTTCCAGGGGGAAGCTGGAGGTATGTGTGCAGGAGATCGGCCGTGGCGATGGGATCGATCTTCAGCTTGAGCGGAGCGGTTAAGTTCGCCTGCAGGGGAAGTTCCAGGGCCGCCATCGTGGCATACGTCGGCTTTTCGTCGTTCGGTCCGTCCAACAGCAACGTACAGCTCGCCTCGGCGACCAGATCGAACAGCCATTCGGCCATTTCTTCGTCGAGCGCCGCAAGCACGGTCAGCAAATCGTGCTCTCGTCCTTGCTCAAGAAACGCCTGCAAGGTGTCGATCGCATCATCGGTGTCGCCATGATCGTGGCGACGAGCATTGATGAGATGAATGAGATCCCGTGTGAGAGGATCGGGACGAGACCAGCCTAACATCGAGGCTCCCTACGACGCGAGCCATCGTTCATGACTCGATTACTCAAGTGCATGTTGCCAAACTTTTTTCACGCATGCAAGCCTCTAGACGATTACTCGTAGCTCGCCATGCACATCATGATGATCTACGCACGTCCCTATCACTCACCGATAATCTTCACAAGAACCCGCTTACGGCGACGTCCGTCGAACTCGCCATAGAAAATTTGCTCCCAAGGGCCGAAGTCGAGTTTCCCGCCTGTGATCGCCACAACGACTTCTCGCCCCATCACTTGTCGCTTCAGATGAGCATCTCCATTATCTTCGCCTGTGTCGTTATGCCGATACACCGCCTCCTGAGGAGCGAGCCGTTCCAAGAAATCATCGTAGTCCTGCAACAAACCGGACTCATCGTCATTGATGTAGACACTGGCCGTGATGTGCATCGCGTTCACCAGGACGAGGCCTTCCCGTATCCCGCTCTTCTTGACCACTGCTTCGACGTGGGGCGTGATATTGATGTAGGCCCGTCTGGTCTTTGTCTCAAACCAGAGTTCTTCGCGGTGCGATTTCATGATCGGTGACCGGAGCATTCTGCCTGCCGCCTCGACAAACATGCAAGAGGCCCGAGCACATTCCTTCTCTTGCATATTCCTTCTCCGGCGAAGAGACTATAAGATATCAACTCCCGATATGCTCACTCCATTTCGACCACACAAATTGTCGCCGAACGCCCTCACGGTCTTACGCCAACGCTATTTGGCAAAGAACGAGCGCGGGGGCACCGTTGAATCACCAACCGACATGTTCCACCGCGTGGCAAATGACATTGCATCGGCTGAACCCCTTGCACGGCGACGCTATCTCGCCCGCCAATTCTATGAGGCGATGGCCTCGTTGACCTTCCTCCCGAATTCGCCGACCTTGATGAACGCCGGCCGGCCGCTTCAACAGCTCTCTGCGTGCTTCGTGTTGCCGGTGGACGATTCGCTGGAATCGATCTTCGATGCGGTCAAGCATCAAGCACTGATCCATCAGTCGGGAGGGGGAACCGGATTCTCTTTCAGCCATATCCGACCTCACGCCGACCGTGTCGCAACCACAAGCGGACTTGCGTCAGGCCCCATTTCGTTCATGCGCGTATTCAATCTGTCCACGGATGTCATCAAGCAAGGAGGCACCAGACGGGGCGCCAACATGGGCATTTTGAGGGTCGACCATCCCGACATCTTGGATTTCATCGCGTTGAAGCAGCAGCCCGGCGAAATGACGAACTTCAATCTCTCCGTTGGTCTCACCGACGGTTTCATGCAGGCAGTCAAACGGAACCGGTTGTATCCCCTCATCAACCCACGGACCGCAAAGCCGGTTCGGCGTCTTCCTGCCACGATGGTTTTCGACCGACTCGTGGAGGCCGCATGGCAAGCCGGGGAACCTGGCGTCCTCTTCCTCGACACCATCAACAAAGCGAATCCTACGCCGCAGCTTGGTCCGATCGAGGCGACCAATCCGTGCGGCGAGCAACCGCTTCTTGCGTATGAATCTTGTACGCTCGGCTCTATCAACGTCGCTCGATTTCTCACTCCGCGCCGCGACAATGTGTCCATCGACTATGAGCGACTCGCAGCCATCATTCCGGTGACAGTTCGATTTCTCGATAATGTGCTCGATCGAACCCGCTTCCCTCTGACGTCGATCGAGACCCATACCAAACAGACAAGGAAGATCGGTCTCGGCATTATGGGTTTCGCCGATCTACTGATTCAGCTCGGCATTCCTTATGACACCGACGAAGCCATTCAGATCGCCGATCAGTTAATGGGCTTCATTCGATCGCATGCCCACAGAGCCTCTCATCAACTCGCAGAGGAGCGAGGGCCCTTCCCTGCGTATAAAGGAAGCCGTCTCGAAGATGCCGGTCTTCGACGGCGCAATGCCACCGTCACGACGATTGCTCCCACCGGCACCATCAGCATTCTGGCCGACTGCTCTGCAGGGATCGAACCGTTGTATGGGATCAGCGTTGTTCACACGATCATGGAAGAGATCCGGCTCGAACGGCTGCATCCGGAGTTCCTCAAACGCGCCAAAGCCAGGGGTCTTCCACTCGCCAGGTTGCGCCGAGAGGTCGGCCGTCATGAATCGATTCAGCATCTCTCACTGGTCCCACAGGATCTTCGCCGGCTGTTTCTCACCGCCCACGACATTACCCCCGAACAGCATGTCCGGATGCAAGCGGTCTTTCAGCGGCACAGCGACAGTGGGGTTTCGAAAACGATCAACTTACCTTACACCGCCACGACCAAGGACGTCGCTTCTGCTTTCTTGCTCGCCTATGAGCTCGGCTGTAAGGGGTTGACTGTCTATCGCTCCGGCAGTCGAGAGCGTCAAGTGTTGTCCTGCTCCCATGTGCAATCCTGTTGAGCGCCCATGCTCCGAAGAAACCCTGTCGAAAACGCCTACAAAATTGACAGTCCCTGGCCTTGGTGATAAGTACCTTTTCAGATTCTGCGATGCTGTCCGCTAGAGGGAGGTGCTCGATGTTTGCTATTGCTGGGGGCCCGTCGTTCGTCGGCAGTCCTCTGAATTGGAGCCTGTTTTTCGCTCGTCAGCCGGAACCCGATCTGGAATTCACGGAAGAGGAGCTGGAACAGACCACCACGATTCGATCACCTTCGCCCATGAAGCCGCCCAAGAAGTCGGGTGGGCGTTCTCTTCTATGGGTACTTGTCCTGGTAGTGATCGGCGGCGGCGCCTATATTGCGATGGAGCCTGAGATGATCATGGACTATATCGGGCCGCTGCTCGGCGATTCGCCGGCCCCGCAACCACAACCGCCTGTCGCCCGAAAACCGGCGCCACCGAAGCCGGCGCCACCTGTCCCGGTCCCTCAAGCCACTACTTCACCTTCGATTCCGCCACCTACGGCACCAGTCGAGGCACCAGAAGCTGCAGCCCCGACGACAGCTCCCGTTGCTGCACCTCCACCTACTCAGCCGATGCCGACGGCCGCAGCTCCGATACAAGCGCCGCCGTCACCAGCTCCGGCACCCGTCACCGCTTCACAGACTCCGTTGTTCAGCGAAGGGCAACGAGTCAGCGCACTCGCGGATCCGACGAATCCTGGAGCAAAAGTGGTCCTGTCGCAGGATGCAGAAGGGACAAAACCGGGACCGGCCATTCCACCGGGGACCGCGCTCACGATTCTTGACGGCGACCTGCAGGCCGACGGATGGGTCTATTCCGTCCGCAGTGACTTCGGTACGAAAGGTTGGCTGGCTGAAAAGCAACTTAAACTGAAACCCTGATCGCCTGTTTGCACCACACTCATTCTCACAGGGGGCGGCGATCGTATCG
>Ga0073934_10001519_pt1 | contig 55034 bp, 40 predicted proteins | sample LarsenN4metaG_FD_76834 | JGI IMG/M metagenome (GOLD analysis project Ga0073934, IMG submission 76834) | Hot spring sediment bacterial and archeal communities from British Columbia, Canada, to study Microbial Dark Matter (Phase II) - Larsen... ...
GAGAAACGAGACCAGCCGCTGATTGCCGCCCATGACCATGTCGAGGAACTCGAGCCAGTTGGGGCAGGAGGCCGTGGGGTCGTAGCGAACCGGCGCCAGCTTGGTGATGCGGTCCCGCTGGTCATGCGGGCGCAACGTGCCGGTGCGCAGATCGAGCGTGCCGTTCTCGACGGTCAGCAGCCACGGGTCACGGTCCAGGTCGCCGGGCCGGACTGCGAAGGCCGGGTCGGCTTTGGCCAGGTTGATCAGAGCCGTCTGCGCGCGGAAGGACTCGGACCGCGCCAGGTGCTTGAGGAAAGCCTGCCGCTCTTCGTCGTCGCGGATTCGCTTGGCGAGCGGGTACAGGCTCCGGATCAGGAGGCCGGCCAGGCGGTAGACCTCGAGCGTTTCGTCGTCGCGCCAGCGCATGCTGTCCCATTCGAACCAGCGGGTCCACTTCTCGCAGTACAGGAGCCGGTCGCGGTAGCGCGCGGCGAAGCGTTTGGCGTTGCCGAGGTCCGTGAAGTGCTCAATCTGGGAGGCGGCGGCCGTGACCGCCGGGGGCGGCGGGTCGGATTCGTGTGCGTCCTCTGGTTCCACATCCTCGGGCGGCCCGGACTCGCCAGCTTCGCCGCCCACCTCCAGCCGTCCGATTGCGATGGGCGAGTTCACGTTGCCGCGGAACAGGCACGCGTCGCAGAACCGCGCGCCGCCGAGATCGGATTCCACGTAAACGCACGTGACGGGAGCAACCTGCTCGCCCGATGCCTGCTTCAGCTTGCGCTGTGTCTCGCGCCGGGAGTACTTCGGGTGTGCCTGGCTCATCTCGTGCGCCCAGCGCTCGGCATCCTCGCAACGGGCGATGACGGTCAGCATCCGGTACCACTCGGGCTCGGGCAGCTTCGCCGCGTCGTCCCGGCAGTGGCGCATCCAGGCGCACCCTTCGAGAATGGGCGGTAGTTTGGCCGGTGGCAGGTCCGGCGGCGGCTGGCTGGGCACGGGCTCGCCCGGATCATCGAGCCCGCAGAGAATCTCGGCGATGTCGTCGATCGAGTAGGTCCGGTCGAAGTACTCCGCGGTCACCGGGCGCACGTCGTCGGGGATCTTGCGGTTGAAGGTGCCTGGTACACGGAGGACGCGGCAGAGGTCGGCGGTCGGATCAATCGCCCAGCCGCGTGCCCGGGCCTGCAAGCGAAGCATCTGCTGGAAGCGCCGCGACAGTGATTTCAGATCCTGCCGTTCGGCCTTCGTCTCGATGACGAACGGCTCCCGGAAGAGCCAGTACACCTGGAGCCCGAACCCACTGCGCACGATCACCGACGGCGGGAGTCCGACGGCATCTACCAGAGACAGTGCTTCTTCCTCGCTGCCGGGAAGATCCTTCGCCTTGTGCGCCGCACCGCCGATATCGATGTCGGCCCACACGCCAGGTACCGACACGACACCAGCTTCCTTGCCACGGCTCCCGTGCTCGGGCGCCTGGCCTTGCAATCCAACGGCGGCGTAAACGTCGTGCCGCGAGGCCCGATCCGCGCAATAGGCGACAGCGGCATCGAGGGCGCCCTCTTGCGCGAGAGGAAACGCCCTCGACGCCTTGTCCTGGCGGGTCCACACCACGAGCCACCCTTGCGGCTCGGGACCGTGGACCCGCTCGATGAATTGCCGGATGGCCAGTTCGCCGACCTCCATGCTTCCTCCCCGCGCCGGCCGTGTCAGATGATTTCGCCTTCACCGTGCTGAACGTCTTTTGCCGTGGGGGCCGAGGGCGCCGATTCGAGGAACGGCTTGAGCATCGCCGCGTACTCTTTGATGCGCGCCGCCTGTTCCGCCGAGAGGCGTCCTCCCGAGGTGAACGTCGCCCGCGAGTACACGATTCCCTGCGCGTTCTTCGTCTTCTCGAGGCCGATCTTCGTGATCAGGCTGTAGCAGGGCACCGCTTTCGACGCGAGGCGCATGAAGTACTGCCGCGCCGGCTTCACCGAACTCGCGGGCAGGCTCACGATCTCGGGCAGCAGGTTCTCCTCGCGGACGAAGAACAACTGGCGCACGAGCTTGCAGGCCTGGCCCTCGCCCTTCGGATCGCTGCCAAACTGCGCGAAGGGGCACTTGTGGCAGTCGCCGCCCGGCTTGCCCGAGCCCGTGCGGGCGTCGAGCGAGTAGCAGTCCGGCGGCATGTTCCCGTCCGACTGTTCGAGCGGCACGCTCCAGTAGGCGCGCGTGTCGCGCCAGGCGACGATGATGCCTGTGAGTTCCTTCACCATCTCCTCGCCGTCGAGCGTTTGCAGCGTCCAGGCCGTGCCGCCGCCGGCGGGGATCTTGATGCGCTCGAAGTCGGTGGCGTTCATGCCGCTGTCTCCGAGGTTGGCCGCCACCGCGTCGCGGATCTCCGCGACCGGCGTCTGGAACACGACGAATGGGCTGATCGCCGCTTCCTGGTTCTTCTTGATGACTTCCTTGCTTGCCATGTCAGCTTCTCCTTGTTCTGAGTTTGAAAACCTCGCTCACGTCGAGAACCGCGGCCAGAGAGGGCGGCAGAGGCCTCCCCTCGCGGTCGAGCTCCCGGACGTAGGCGCTGAGGGAATTCGTGTTGAAGGTTTCTTCGACGTAGTCGCCGAGGCGGCAGCGCTTCAGGGCCTTGCACACAGCCGGTTTGTCGCCGTCTTTCGCCTTGGCCCAGAGCTTGCGCTCGACATACACGGTGCGCCCGTCGATGGCGACCCGTTCCATCCCGCTCTGCTCGAACTGCGGCAGCAGGCGTTCTTCGAGTTCAGCGGCCTCGGCCTTGACCGTGTCGATCTCGGCCTCGAGTTGCCGGCGGCGCTCTTCAAGCGCGACGAAGCGTTTCAATTCATCGGTGTTCATGGGAGTCCTTTCATCTGCTGGAGAACGGTGTTGACGACGTCGGAGCGGCGAGCCAACGCGGCCATGACCTTCTCGTCGACGGTGCCCTCGGCGAGCAGGTGGATGTACTCGACGGGCCGCGTCTGGCCGGGCCGGTGGATGCGCGCCAGGCTCTGCTCGTAAGAGCCGAGCGAAAAGCCGAGGGAGTAATAGATGGCGTAGCGGGCCCGGGTCAGGTCGACGCCAACGCCGCCCGAGTCAATCTGCACGGCCAGCACGGGCGCCTCGCCCGTCTGCCAGCGCTTCAGTTCGTCGATGCGGCCGGAGAGTTCGAGGGACCGCCGGCCCGTTTCATCGGCGACCCGGTTCACCGCTTCGAGATCCTTGTGGAACCGGCCGAAGACGACGACGGGCTCGTCCGGCGCGATGTCTTCGAGCACGTCGCGCAGGAGGTTCATCTTGGCCGCGTCAATCTGGACGTCGTGCCCGTCATCGGTGCGGATGTAGCCACCGGTGATCTGCTGGAGCCGCAGCAGCTTCACCAGCGCGTTCGCCGCTGTGATCTCGCCGGACTGGACCTCCGCGATCAGGTCGCGCTCGAGCGAACGGTAGACCTTCCGGGCCTCCGCGCCGAGCTGACAGGTGTAGGTGATGTGGACCTCGGCCGGCAGATCGAGCACGTCCTTGCCGCAAGCGAAGGTCACTGAGTAGAACTTCTGGTTGAGCTCGTCGAGATTCCGGTAGCCGACGACCTGGTGATTCTGATAACCGCCCATGACGGCGTAATGCTGCCGGAACCTGTGGAAACTCCAGCCGAAGATGGTCGGGTCGATGAAGCGGAAGTAGGCGTAGACGTCGAGCGGCGAGTGCGGCATCGGCGTGCCCGAAAGCCCGAGCCGGAACCGCGCCGCCTGGCCGAGCCGCGCCAGGAAGCGGCTGGCCTTGCCGCCCGGCGCTTTGCAGCGGTGAATCTCATCGGCGACGACGAGATCCCACTTCTGCTTGAGTGCCCACTCGGCAAACGGCGGCCGCCAGGCGCTGTCGTAGTTGATGACAACCACTACCGGCACGCCCCGCGCCTTGGCCAGGGCGATCTGCCGTTCGGCCTCGGCCCGCTTGGCGCGCACGCTGGCAAAGGAGTCATCGAGCGGCACCACGAGGAACGGAACATCCGAGTGCATCTCGAACTGCGGCCGCCACACCTGCACCACGCGTAGCGGGCAGAGGACCAGGATCAATTGGAAACCCTCCTCGACGCAGAGGTACACGGTCATCGCCGATTTGCCCGTGCCCATGACGGCGGCGATCATGGCCCCCCGCTTGCCGCGCCGGTAAAGACTGCGGACGAAAGCGACGGCTTCGCTCTGGTGCCGCCAAGGCGTGGTGCGGAGACCAGGAATTGCAGGACGCGCGGTCATGCCGGCTGCTACTCCTGCGCCAGTGCCGCCGCCTCCGCCACAGTCAGTGTCGATTTTTCTCCGATGACGGCGACTACGCGCTGCCGCAGCATGCCAATGTGGTGGCGGCGGCGCTGATCGGCGGCGATCTGGACATCCAGCATACGCAGGTTCGCGTCCAAGTCGGCGACCGTGGCGTGCATGACCGGCACCCACTCGAAATCACCGTTCAGCGGATTGGTGATATCCACTGGCACGGCGATCAAGTTGGGCATGTCAAACTCGGGAAGGTCCAGGCCAAGTTGCAGCCGTGCCTCGCGCTCGGTGACCTCGGCCGCGGTCTTCATCACCCGCCGCGCGAGGTCGAACAGCTTCTCCCTCGCGAGATCGCGGCCCAACTCGCCGAACAGTTCCCCGTGCTGGTCGATGACTGCGTCGACGATGTCGCGATTCAGGAAGCGCCGCCCTGCCGCGCAAAATTCGGCGACGGTTTCGCGGATGGCCTCGTTCAATTCCGATCGTTTACTGGCTCTCATGGCGTTCAATCTCCTGGTTGATTGCTTCAAGGAAGGCAGCCGCTTTGCGGCAGGAACCGGCAAAATCCACGTCGGGAGTGTCAAGGCTGCGGATGGCGGCGGCGATGTCTGGCGCTGGATAGCTGCAAGTCGCGATGGCGCGAACCCCATCGAGAAACGCCATGGCCGCGTAGTTGCGCTCAACGATGGGCCGCTGCGACTCCGGTGTGGGCAACTGGTAGTTCAGATTGCGGTCGAGGATGGCCAGGCCGCTCTCCAACGCCTGGCGCCGCGCTTGGGCCGGCGTGGGCAGATCCTGGCGGCGCAGTTTTCGGACCTCGGCCTTCTTCTCTTCTTTGGGGAGTTGAGCAATTTCGATCTGCCGTTCCGGAGTCTGCTCGGCGATCACCGCGGCGGCGCTGATTGACAGGTCGCCGGAATCCATCTGAGCCAGGACTTCATCGACCGCTTTCTCGACAACCTTCTTCGCTCGCTCATAAGTCCTGGGACTGTCGAAGCCGGCCTTGGCGGCGGCGATCTCGCGGGTCTTGACGCCGGTCGCCACTTGTGGGCAATTGCCCACAAGTTCCTGGTCCGTCCTCTGCCCCTGGCGGCTGCCCATCTCTGCCTCGATGGCTTTGCCGATTGCGACGCGCTCGGAGGGGGTGAAGTCCTTCCTGACTTCGTTTTCCGCATACTCGCCGGCCAGGATGCTCGACACCCTCACGATGCGCGCAGCGATCGTGGCCTGCTTCAATACGTCCCGGACGGCGAGCAAGCGGCGCTCGCCGAACACCAGGAGGTTCTCTTCGGTGATCCCGACGGGCTGAAGAAGTCCCTCGGTGGCGATGCTCGCGGCCAGGACTTCCAGATCACCCATGTCCTTCCGGTGGCGTTCGCCGATGCGGATCTGGTCGCAGGGGAGTTCGATGATTTCCTGAGCGTGGTTCACCGTGCGCCTCCTGTAGCTGCCAGGCCGTAGCCCGCCTCGAGGAACGCCCGGCGCAACCGGGCCATTCGGGCGTACACGGTCGACCGGGCGATGCCGAGCATCCGGCTGATTTCTGTGGGGCCGTGGTCGATGAGTAGGAGCGCCAGCGCGCGGTCGGGATCCCCGAGTGGCGCGAGGACGCGCTCGAAGTCGACATGGAGCTGGACCGCCGGGATTCCGTCAGCGGTGGCGAACCGATGGCCGTCGAGACGTTCAATCAAGACGGCACTGCGGCGCCGCCGCAGCAGGGAGGCGAAGCGCTTATCCGCCACACGCTCAAGGAACGTCCGGAGACTGGCGCGCGATGCATCGTAGCGCCGCAGGGCCATCCAGAGTCCCAAGAGGGCTTCCTGCTCGAGGTCCTCGCGATCCGCGGTGGTCGCCCGGCCCGTGGCCACCGCCGCCGCGCCGCGCACCTGAATGGCGCGCAATGCCAAAGGCAGAGCCTGCTCCAACGCCGGTTCATGCATGGCGCCGCCCTCCAGCCATCTCGATTTCCATGGAGAAGGGCAGCCCGTGCTTGACCTCGAGCGTCCGGATCTCGCCGACGTCAACCGAGCGCATGTACTCGAAGAATTCTGCGACCTGGGGCTTCAGTTCGAACTCATCCGGCGGAACCTTCGCAGCGCCAGGATCCTGCGAACCGAACTTCACATCGCGCACGACGGCCGGCCACGGATTGAGAACCAGTTCGCCGCGCTCAATGCGGAGATACTCGAAGCGTCCAAAGCCGAGATCCGACACCGCCGCCGCGAACGCACGCTCGGATGGCCGGAGGTCGCGGGTCGACGTGGGCCGGCTCATTGCGCCACCTCCGCGCACGCAGCGCGCTGTGACTCATGGCTCTGAATCCATGCATCGACGTCCTCGGGGCGATACCGGACCAGGGCGCCGATCTTGACGTAACGCGGACCTCGCCCTTCGCCTCGCCATTTGCGCAGCGTGAGCACGCTGATGGCGCACGAATCCGCCACCTGCCGTTCGTTAAGGAGTCGTTGGGATGTGCTCTGGTTCATCTCGATGCTTGCTGCGGGGCGTTACCCGCAACCTCTGCATCGAGATTGCCCGACCTAGCGTTTTTTCGACATACACGGAACGGAAGAAAACCGGAAGAAATCCGGCAAATTCAGCGGCGGCGCCGAACCTTCACGGATGCGGGCAACTCGCCTCGCAAGAGCTGCTCCAGGGTCACACCCATGGCCTTCGCCACACCGTCAAGTGAAGACCTGCGCATCTTCCCCTTCGCCAGGAAACTCCTCATCGTGCGCTCTGAAACCCCGGCCTGGATGCTGAATTCCGTCTGCGAGAGCCCCCTGGCCTGGATGTATTCCTTGACCGCCGCGACTGCCGCCTGGCTGCCTACCGACCGCGGCACCGGCCCAGGTTCGCCCGCCGTGGTCCGGGTCTCCGCCACGCCCGCCCATCGGAACGCTCCCTGTTCATCCACGAGCACTTGGTCTTCAAGGCAGAGACATTCAACTCGGCGATCTCGCAGCCGTCCCTCCGTCTCCACGGTCCGGAACTGGTTCGTCGGCAGAACGAGCAAGAAGGAATCGGAGAGGTCTAGCAGGAGACGCTCCACCGCTGCCTGGTGAGTGCTTTTGGTATGAGCAAGCAGAAAATACACGGGGAAGTTTCGAGAGTGGGCCTGCTCGGAGAGACCTGCCGCCCACACACCCGGCGCATGTTGCGCCATGGACTGCGGCCGGATTGACGCTTTTCGTAACACCGGTTGAAGCAGTCCCGCCAGGTCGAGGCGATGAATGAGCGCCTCGCGCCTTGTCAGAGGCACCCGCTCGCATCGCTGGTGTTCATCCTGGCAAATGGCGGCGAACTCGTCCTCGTCGTAGTCGATGATCCGGCGCGGGCATCCGCTGAAAGAGTTCGGGCAGGGATACCGGCCCCCGATCCTGTCGGTTGGCTGGAGAAAGGGCCTTACGTAATCGAAGTCCTCGCCGCATTCCTGCCGCCAGACTTCCGGAACCGCCAGCAGGCCCGGAATACCCTCAAGCGCGCGCCAAAGTCTAAGCAGCTTCCTCATAGGCCCGCTTCCCGTACACGATGAACTCGCGGGCCCGCAGCCAATCCTCAAAGAGCGCCGACTCCTCGCCGCGCGGATACCCCGACTTGTTCCCCGCCACCAGCGAAAGCACGCGTGGCTTCTTGACGCCCTTCAGCTTCACCTTGATCTTGGCCCTATTGAGCGGAGGCTCGTCGGGAATCGCGGCCTGGCGGACCGCCAGAGCCATGAAGACGTCATCGGCTTTCTCCACCTGGGTGTTGTTGAATGTGCCGCCCCAATCGATCTCCAACTCCGTGAGGCGGGCCGATTCCAGGCTTGGGAAATCGCTGCACTCAAGCGACGCCTGCCCCAGTTTCCGCAAGGGTTCCAGAGTGAACTTGTCGGCGTACCGGAACGTTTCCGCGCTCCCGAACAAATGCAATCCGAACAGTTCCCGGTACTTGCGCATGTCCGGCGCCGAGGCGCTGTTGATCCGCAACTCCGGGTTCGAGGTGTCCAGGATGACCATGTCCGTCCGCTCAGGCCGGAAGAACGTGCAAGTAGACTCCTCCCCCTTGACGCTTGGTTCGCGGCGGCAGGCCTGCCCGTGCTGCACGTAGAAGTGAACGGCGTCGGGCGTGTCCTTGCGGAACACCCGGCAGCGGCGGCCCTTCTTCTTCCCGCGGAAGTACTCCCGGAGCGCGGCCTCCAGGTCCGCAAGGTCCTCCGGCAACAACGCCGCGTCGATGACCATCGCCGGGTCCGCAGGTGCAAAGCTCTCGAAGGTCTTCCGGCGCTCGAAATTGCTCTCCTGTGCCTTCTGCTGGAGCAGGCGGGGCTTGGTCAACCAGATCAACGCTGCCAGGTCCTGCGGCGTCACCTCCTCGCTGACCGGAATGTTCGCCTCGCCCGCCATCTGAAGCAGGTCGTCGAAGCATGCCTCGTTGCCCAACTCGCTGATCAGGTGCAGCCCATCGACCAAGGTGCCGGGCATCTCCTCATCCGGATCGGCGAGGATGCCGGCCAGGGCCTCGTAGTCGATCTCGTCCCCGTTGTTCAGAGGCGGGACGGGAAAGGACTTCGAGGCGAAGAACCCCTCGGCGGATTGCAGGATCCGGATCAGGATGCCGGGCTGAAATTGCCTCAGCATGTCCGGATGAGAGAAGTATCTAAGCTTGAGTGCCATGTGCAATCACCTCAACGAGTTGGGTGGTTCGTAGCAGCAGGTCGAACCCCGTCGAAGCAGCGTCAGGCAGGCGGCCTGGAGCACAACCTTTTTCGATTCTATGATGGCGAATGTAAGGCGAACAACAACCCAATCGCCAAACTGATGATCCGAAAACAGATTCAGTTCTTGCCAGACTGGAGGCTCTGCGAAACGATCCGCCAAATTTTCATTGACTACTAGTATAGCATCTGCTATATATAGATCAATACTTTTTCATGACACCGGAACAGATCAAGGCCGCCCGCATCCAGTTGGGAATGTCGCAACAGGCGTTCGCCGCTGCGCTCGGCGTTTCCTTCGCGACGGTCAACCGTTGGGAAAACGACAAAGCAAAGCCTCAGAGGGATCGAATCGACCGAATCAAAGCACTGCTCCATGAAACCGTCCCACGCGAATCAGAGCCTGTTGTTCAGCCTGTGCCGGTTCGCCTGGACTTTGAAGGCGACGCGGACGCCCTGAAGCTCGTAGTAGACGCGCACCGTCTCCGGAATGGCCACCTTTTCAACAAGGCGTTCGCTCTCGAGCTCTCTCGTGTCGTCCCCCTGCCTCACCAGAGGATCGCTGTTTACGAGCACATGGTGCCGCAGAACCCGCTCCGCTTTCTCCTGGCGGACGATGCGGGCGCCGGCAAGACTATCATGACCGGCTTGTATATCCGGGAGATGATCAACCGGGGTCGGATGCGCCGTGCCATCATCTGCGCACCTGCGGGCCTTACCTGGAACTGGCGGCGCGAACTCCGGCACTTCTTCGACCTCGACTTCACCATCCTGCGCAGTTCGGACTTCTCGAAGGGTGATCCGTTGACGGACCCCAATCAGAACCTCTTTATCATCAGCATCGACACGGCGGCTACCGAGACTGTGAAGGATCGCCTCCTCTCCAGCACAGCCCCGCGATTTGACCTCGCGGTTTTTGACGAAGCGCACAAGCTCTCCTGGACCGATCCCAACCGCCCCGACAGCAAGACGCGCCGCTACCGCCTCGCGGAGGGCCTCAGTCAGCGCGCCACTCACCTTCTCCTCCTTACTGCGACGCCGCACATGGGGAAGCGTTATCCCTATTACGCGTTGTGGCGGCTGCTCGATCCGAAGATCTTCTCCACGTTCGACGCATGGGACTCCCACGTGGCCGACAACCGTGGCAAGTACTTCATCCGTCGTTTGAAGGAAGAGATGGTGGACTACAATGGCCAACCCATCTACAAACCGCGGCTCTGCCAAACCATCAGTTTCAGGCTCTCGTCAGCAGAGCAACGCTTCTATGACGCGGCAACCGATTATTTGCAGTGGAGCTACGAGAACAACCGGACGACAAACAAGAACGCCGCCGCTATGGTCGTGGCAGTCTTGCAGCGGCGCCTCGCGAGTTCTACCTATGCCCTGATGGAGTCCCTGAAGAGACGGCGGGAGAAGATCGAGGAAGGCGTCCCTCCCAGCGAGACGATTTCACTCGACCGGCTGGCAGCGTACCTCGACTCCAGCACCGCCGACGAATATGACCTTGAGGGCGGCGCTGCGGATACAGAAGAGAACATCGAGAATCAGGCGCTCGGTTTGATCCGGCCATCGAGCGCTGCGCAGGTTAGGAAGGAACTGGAGTACATCGATCGCGTTATGGCGCTGGGAGATCAGGTTCGTGATCTCCAGCAGGAGACCAAGTTTCTCAAACTGCGTGAACTGATCGAATCAGCGGAGTTCCGCAATCAGCAGCTCCTTATCTTTACAGAGCATCGCGATACGCTCGACTATCTGCGGCAGCGCTTTGAAGCGCTTGGCTACACCGGACAGCTCGCGTCGATCCACGGTGGCATGGATGTCGAAGAGCGCGAGCAGCAACGGATCTTCTTCATGCCGGCCGAAGTCCGTCGCGAACTCGGCATCAAGGATCCTGACGCGCCCACTGCTCGATTCATGCTCGCCACAGACGCCGCGGGTGAAGGCATCAACCTCCAGTTCGCCTGGGTGATGGTGAACTTCGATATCCCGTGGAACCCAGCGAGGTTGGAGCAGCGCATGGGTCGCCTTCACCGGTTCGGCCAACGCCACCCCGAAGTGCGCATCTTCAATATGGTCGCCGAGGGAACGCGCGAAGGCGACGTTCTTGCCACGCTGCTCGATAAGCTCGAAGAGGCGCGTAAAGACCTGTGCAGCGACAAGGTGTTCGACGTGGTCGGCCAGCAGTTGCAGGAAGTCTCCCTCCGCGATCTGATGCGCGAGGCGCTCTTCGAGCACCCACCCTACAGCGCCCAGAAGAAATTGGACACGCTACTGGCCACGCAGCGGCTTCGGGCGGCAGTCGAGGAACAGCGGAAGACGGCCTCAACTTACGGAGACGTCGCCCGCCGCCTCGGGCAGCTAAACTCCGAGATCGAGGTCGAGCGCTTCAATCGCTTGCTTCCTGCCTTCGTTCAGAACTTTGTCGAGAAGGCGGCCCCGAGGTTCGGCATACAGATCAAAGGCGATCTCACCGCGGCTGCCCGATTCGCCCCGGAAGGTTCGGAAGGCGCATGGCTGCGTAACCTGTCGTCCCGTTTCCCGAATGGTCTGCCCGAATTCCTCACGGTCCGTCGGGACTCTCTCCTGCCGGGCATCGATGGCAGCCGGATCTGTTTCCTGCGTCCTGGCGACCTTCTGTTCGACAGCCTGTGCGACCAGGTCATCCGGAAGTGTAGTGGCGACGTTCAGCGCGGCGCGGTGTTTTGCGATCCGTCCGCTGACCGCCCGTACCTGTTTGCGGTGTACTGGTGCCAGCTAGGGGAAGTTTCTGTACCGGAGGATCGGACCGACCGGCGCACTCTATTTGACCGCCGCCTGATTGGCATCCGCTGGGATGAAACGGGCGAGTTCTCCCCTGTCGCACCCAACTACCTCCTTGCATTGCAGCCAGCGCCGAAATCGCTGTTGTGGAGGGCGGGATCCTTGCTGTTGAATCCCGAGGAAAGCGCCGCTCGCGCCGACGCCCACGCCCGGATGCTCGCGGAAACAACCCATCTCCAGCAGCTTCGGTCCGCCCTGCGGGCACAGACGGAAACCCAGGTCAACGATCTGCTCCGGGGCTTTGACTATCAGATGGCGGATCTGGCGGCGAAGCGTAGCGATTTGGCACGGCGGATTCGCATGGGTGAAGAGGGTCTGGTAAATGAACTCGAAGAAGTGAAGCGCCAGCAGGAGCAAATGGAATCCGAGAAGGCCCGCACCCTGCTGTACGAGCAGCGGCGGCCGGATCTGATTGACATCGTCAAGATGGAGCGAATCGCCCTGGCGTTGGTGGTTCCGGACCCGACGCCAGAGGCCCGCGAAGCCTACGACAAAGACATCGAGGCGATCGCCATGCGGATCGCCCGGAACTTCGAGATCGATCGCTATCAAGCACGCGTGTTCGACGTCTCGGCCCCGAATCTGGCGCGCGGCTACGACCTGGAGAGTCACCGTGCAAACGGGGACAAGGTTGTCATCGAGGTGAAGGGACGCGCAGGCCGCGGGCCGGTCCAATTGACCGAGAACGAGTGGCCCACGGCTGCCAACGTCCGCGACAAATACTGGCTGTACGTCGTGGTCGATTGCGCCACAGACCCGAAGCTTTTCCGCGTTCGCGATCCTATCCGGCTTGCGTTTAGGACGCGGCAGTCATTCAACATCAACATCGGTGAGGTGATACGGGAGGCAGAACCAGAATGAGTTACCTGAGTACAACGCCAACGTTGGCGGTTTCGGAGGACCAACTTACGACTTGGTCCCATCAAGGTGCGGTGGACAGCTCCAAGAAGACTTACGCGTCCGTGAGGTACGCACTCAGCCTGAGCAGTAGCCTTGCGGCGCGCAACACCGAGGTATTCTTGCAGGGCTCCTACGGCAACGACACCAACATCAGAGCGGATAGCGACGTGGACGTCGTCGTGATGCTCAAAGATGCTTGGTGGCGCGACATCTCGGATCTTTCCCCGGTCGAACAGTCGATCTATAAAGAAGCTTTCAGCGACGCGACTTACGGGTTCAAGGACTTCCGAAAGGATGTGTTGACGGCCCTGAGATCGCACTACGGATCTGGGATGGTCGAAGAGGGAGAGAACTCGCTGAAGGTGAAGGCGGCCTCCGGGCGTCTCGGTGCCGACGTGATTGTTTGCCTCCAGTACCGGAAGTACCGCTTCTTCTGGGGACGCGACGTGCAGGATTTCGTCGAAGGAATCGCATTCCAGCGGAAAGACGGGAAGCTGATCGTTAACTACCCAAAGTTGCATTCCGAAGGTTGCACCAGAAAGAACAAAGCGACGGCGGGATGGTTCAAGCCGACAGTTCGGGTCTTCAAGAACATGAGGTCTCGGCTAGTGGCGGAGGGCAAGATCAGGCCAGATTGCGCGCCTTCTTACTTCGTCGAGAACCTTGTGTACAATGCGCCGGACTCCTGTTTCGGGGCGAACTACCAGTCAACGGTCATCAGTGTCGCATCGGATCTGCTGCGTGAAGATCTCAGCGGCATGGTTTGCGCCAACCAACAGGTGCACCTCTTCGGTGATCGTCCCGAGCAGTGGAACATCCCAAACTGCCAGCAGTTCCTGGTCGCCGTTGCCTCGCTGATTTTGGGGAAGTAGCAGCATGCACTCATACTCAACCGACGCCGCTGACCGCCGTTGGGCGCCACTCGTCATCGCCGGAATGTCGATCGGGCTTACGTATGGCTGTACGCGGGTGCTCCAGGCCTGGAACCTCCAGTGGCCTTGGTGGATCGAAAACCCGTCGATTCTGCTTTTCTACGGCGCTTTCTGGAAACTCTTTGACCGGTATCTCTGGAAAATGCGCCCCCTCGGCTTACGCTTATCAGATCTCCCTGACCTGGGTGGTACCTGGCATGTTCGTCTCCAGTCTTGTCACGAAGGTGGGACACCGGCTGAGGGGTGCATTCGTATCCATCAAACGGCCACGGAGATCCTTGTAGAGTTCGAGAACGAGACATCGCGATCGGTCTCTCGCATGGCCGCGATCAACGTGAAGCCAGGGCAGAGTCAGGGCCTGATGTACGAGTATGCGAATGACCCAGGCTTCTCAGCAAGCCAGACCATGCACGGGCACAGAGGGGTGACCATGCTCCGTTGGGGGGCCGGCGGCGATGATCTGACGGGCGAGTACTTCACAGGTCGAGATCGCGAAACACACGGATCAATCACGATGCGCAGGGTGACCCGGGACCACGTGAAGTGGGAGGCCGCGCGGGCACTCTGCAAGGGGAACGGACAAGCACGATCCAATTGAGGGAGACACAGCGAATCGATGCCAAACCTATACTCCATCCAGTTCGAAGTGGTACCCCAGAATGCGGCAAGCTCCGCTGCTGTCGCCAAAGAGCTTCTGGGCCGCGTCGGCAGGTGGGTTCAGGAAAAATACCTCCGCGCGTGGAACGCTCAGTGCGCCTTCCCCAGCGGGAATCAGCATCTGGAGCCACTTCCGGGTCATTCGGTGGACTTGGTCTGCCACGAAGTCACCGATGGCTCCCTCGCTCGCCTTCGCTGGATTCATCCGGACGACAAGGACGCCAGCATGCGTTGGACCACCGACTTGTCGATCGCGCACCTTGAGGATCGCGTGCAGGTGGCAGTGCAAGTGGGAGTGGCCTCGGCCTCGTTCTTCGTGCGCCCCGCCTGGATGACGATCGGCCGGCCGCGGATTGTCACGGAGATTTTGACCGACTATCCCTGTTGGATCGGAACGCGGCCCATCTTGCCACACAAGCAGATCGTTGAAGCGTCGGATGTGCCGGATTTCGTGAACGACATCCTGCTTGATCCGGGCCGGGCATTACCCGTTGTGGTCCTGTCCCACGACAGGTTCACGGACCACACTTGCGTCGATGCCGAGCGCCTGCACCGCAGTCTGCTGGGGTTCGCTCATGTCGCGGTCTTCGACAAGTGGGCGGCGTTTCGGCTGACCGACAGTCTGGGCAAGAGCCTGTCCTGCTTCAACGGATGCATCCGGATCTACTGGCCAGGGCTGACCCGCATGTCGGATCCGATGCATCACCAGCTCTACTTTCCGGCTCAGATCGAGAAGTTCGAGTTCTCCGGTAAGCCGTTTGATCGCAGGCTCTTCAACTTCCTGGCGAAGGTTTCTGCCTTCCGTTTTGCCGAAGGTGAGGTTATTCGGCAGGTCCAAGCTCGTATCGATGGCCAACGCATGGCCGAGGCGGAGCGCGTCCGCGCGCAGATTCAGCAAGGCGCCCAGGACGCGAAGACGTTGCAGGACGTCAAGGAGATGCTCGACCTGGCCATCGAAGAGAACACTTCCCTCCTGAATCAGGTCCGGCAGATGGAAAAGGAGAAGGCGGATCTGGCCGCGGAAGTCGAGACCCTGAAGTCGAACTGGAACCTGTTCCAGCAGCACCAGTCCTTGACGGAGGATGAGCAGGCCGCGGAGCCCGTTCCCGAAACTCCCGAACCCGAGACCGTAATTGCCGCACTCGAACAGATCGAAGCTGAGTTCGAGAACGATCTGCTCATCCTCGACAGCGCCAAGGAGTCGGCCCGGGCATCCGAGTTCGCACGCCCAGTTGAGGCCTACCAGGCGCTGCTGGCGATCCGCGAGGTCGGCAACTTGTACTTCGATTCGGTGCGGATGGGTGAATCGATGGGTGGATGGGCGGAGCAGCTTTCGAAGCGGGGCTTCACCCAGTACTCGCAGACGGAAAGCGATACGGTCAAGAACGACTACAAGAAGTACGGGCGGTACCGCGAGTTCATGGTGAACGGATCGAAGCGACGGATCTACCAGCACCTGGATCTCGGCGGCGGCGATCGGAAGAACTGCCTCCAGATCTATTTCGAAGCCGACCGGAAACTCAACAAAGTGATCATCGCCTATTGCGGGGAGCACCTGCCCTTTCCCCGGCAGAGGACGTAACACAATCGAACGGAGCAATAACAATGAACGATAAACCCCGCCTCATCGAAGTCGCCTTTCCTCTGAAGCAGGCCTCCGTCGCCAGCGTGCACGAGAAGAATGTCCGCCACGGCCACATTTCCACCCTGCACATTTGGCCGGCGCGGCGGCCGCTGGCTGCTTGCCGGGCGGCGCTCCTGGCGACGCTCCTGCCTGACCCTGGAGACCCGGAAAAGCGCAAGGAACTCCTGGACAAGATCGGCGGCAAGATCGTCGTCAAGCCTGTGGAGGACGTCGATGACGATGGGAACACCGTCGTGGAGGAGAAGGAGGTGGTCGAGGGCGGTGTCCTCGCCTGGGGCCAGGAAGACGAAAAGGTTCTGGAGGAACTCCGCGCCGAGATCCGGCAATTTCATGACGGCCGCGCGCCTTCCGTGCTCGATCCCTTCGCCGGTGGTGGCGCCATTCCGCTGGAGGCAATGCGGTTGGGGTGTGCGGTCACCGCATCGGACATCAACCCCGTAGCGTGGCTCATCCTCAAGGCGACCCTGGAGTACCCCCACGAGTTCGCTGGTAAGCAGTGGCCCCTTCCCGACTTTGTCCGGAACTGGCCCGACTTCATCGAGGACTTCCTCGCCGGGAAGGTGAAGAAGCGGAAGCGCGCGCAGAAGTCCCACTTCTCGGACCCGCAGCAGTTGAAGCTGATGCAACTGCCCGATGCCAATCTGGCATGGCACGTTCGGGCGTGGGGGCGGTGGGTACTCGAGCGCTGCCGCGCAGACCTGGCCGACCGTTATCCGGTGATCAAGGGCGAGCCTACGGTAGCTTACCTCTGGGCCCGGACAGCGCGGGACAAAATCACACTGGGACGCATTCCGCTGCTGAAGACGTTCTGGCTAAGCCGGAAGAAGGGGCGCCGCGTTGCAGTCCTGCCGATTCCGAAGGACGACAAGTCACGCGTCGACTACGTGCTGCTTCAAGAGGACGACTTGGCGAAGCCTGCGCGAGTGCTTGCAAACTACTCGAAACTCGTCGAGTGGGGCGTTACTGAATCCACCTTCAGCGATTTCTTGAACGCCGGCACGATGAATCGCTCTGGTGTATGGAGCCCAGTGAGCGGTAGGCCTGGGATGATTTCTCTCACGACGGAGGATCTCCGACGCCAGGGGATTCAGGGGCTCTTAAGCGCAGAGATGATCGCTGTGGTCACGGACTCACCGCAGCAGAATTCGAAGAAATCACTTAAGCGCTACCGCACGCCTGACCAATCGGAACTCAACGCAGCTGCGGTTCCCGAAGAACGACTTCAGGACGCATTCTTGGACGTACCTTTTGGCATTCCGGAGGAGCCAACGCCCGAAGGCGGAGGAAGCGGGGCCAGTCGGGCATTTTCGGTTCAGAAGTATGGGATGAAGGCGTGGCGAGATCTATTCACCTCACGGCAACTACTCTCGCTTGGCGTCTTCGTCCACCACACTCGGGCTGCCGTGGAACAGTTGCGTCGGGAGCAGGACCCTGGTACGTCAGCGATTGCGGGGCTCTTGACCATTACCTTTGGCAAGCTTGCTGATTATATGAGCACGCTGTGCATATGGAGCGGTGCCAATGATGAAGTGCTGCACACGTTCAGCAGGTACGCATTGCCAATTACATGGGATTTCGCGGAAGCGAATCCCTTTACCGAGTCAGCTCGGTTTTACTCGGGCGGCCTTGAAGTGTCGTGCCGCGTCGTAGACAAGTTGCTTGATGCTACGCGTTATGCTCCGCAGTCGCCGATCGTACGTCGCATGAGTGCCTTGAGCGGAGCCGATGAGCGGCGTAGCCTCGTATTCACCGACCCCCCATACTATGATGCGATTCCTTATTCAGACCTGATGGACTACTTCCTGATCTGGCAGCGCCGCATCACGAGCGGCCTCAGTCCTGAGATCGACGCGGCGTTCGCGGACCGGGTTGGACCGAAGTGGGACCACGACAAACAGGATGGGGAGCTGATCGAAGACGAATCAAGGCACAAAGGCGACAAGGCGGCCGCGAAGAAGTCCTATGAAGATGGAATGGCGCGTGCCTTCGAGCAGATGTGGCGACAGCTTGACGATGCGGGGCGACTCGCTGTTGTCTTCGCCAACAAAGAAGTGGATGCTTGGGAAACGCTGGTGGCTGCCCTCGTACGGTCTGGCTTCGTCGTATCTGCCAGTTGGCCAATCCAGACGGAGCGCACGGGGCGGATGAGAAGCAACAACTCCGCGGCGCTGGCATCTTCGGTGTGGCTTGTCTGCCGCAAGCGCCCCAGGACAGCTCCCGCTGGTTGGGAGGAGAACGTCCTTGACCGAATGCGCCACATCCTGTTCGATCCTCGAGACGCTTTAGGTGGGCGGAACATCCTCCAGTACTACTTTGACCGCGATATCAGTGGCCCAGATTTCCTGTGGGCGGCTCTCGGCCCTGCTTTGGAAGCCTACAGCGCCCATCCGTACGTGAAGAAGACTGGGGGTGGCATCATGACGGTGAGCGAGTTCCTCCACGAGGTTCGGAAACTCGTGCTGCAATTCAGCCTCGGTGAGCTCCCTGGCTTCCACGACCTCCAGAAAGAGACGCAGGGCAGAGGCGAGACTCTGGAGATCGATTCCGTGACGCAGTACTATCTGCTGCACCGCAACTACTTCCGGCTGGACCCTGCGCCTGCCGGCGCCTGCATACTGTACGCCAACGCCTGCGGCAAGAATGAGACCGAACTGAAGGTCGTCTGGAACATCCTGGAGCAAGGTGGGAAGAAGAAGGGGCGCCCGCGCAAGGATGAAGAGGAGATGGGGGACGCCGAGGATTCGAAGCCCGAAGGCAAGGGGAATGAATACCGCCTCCTCAAGTGGGATGAACGCACCGGCTCGGACTCCCTTGGCGAGAGCAAGGCTGGCCAGCCGGCGCCGCTGATCGACAAACTCCATCGGCTGATGTACTTGTTCCAGCAGAACCGGACGATGGAGGTGCAACAGCTATTTGATACCTGGGGCCTCGCAAACGAACGGGCTTTCAAACCGTTGCTGCAAGCGGTCCGCGAACTTGCGGTCCGGGACAAGCAGGATTCGGAGCGGCGGCTGGTGGAGGCACTGGCCACGCAGCTCAAGATGAACCGTAAGATCGTCATCGTGGCGAACGAAACCAAGGAAGTGTCCCTCTTCGACAACGTCGAGGATGCGGCCATCGTTCATATCGGATAGGCCGGGAGGAAACGCATGAGCAAGCCCAGCAAACAATTCGTGATTCAGCCCTGGAAGGATACCTGCAAACTCCGGCCGGAGATCCGTGACCGAAAATTGACGGCCAGTGATTTTGCCGTGGATCTACACAAGGTGGTGAACGGCTGGCCCGGTGAGAAGCCGTTTTACTGCGATCCGAAGCAGTTCTTCAGTGCGACCTACGCCACACAGAACTTAAGGCAGTTCTGCAAGGTGGTGCTGCGCCGGCTCGCTGGCCTGCCCGGCGGCGAGTCGATCATCAACATCGCGCAGACATTCGGGGGCGGCAAGTCCCACACCGAGACGGCCCTGTACTACCTGACGACACTCGGCCCGGATCTGCCCAAGTCGGCAACCTCCGTGGGCACGATCCTGAATGAGGCTCAGCTTCCCGACCCGCCCCAGGCTCGTGTCGCCGCGGTGTCGTTCGACAAGGTGGACTGGGTGAAAGGCTGTGAAGTGAAGTCGCCCAAAGGCGAGATGCGCAGCTTCCGGATGCCCTGGAACCTGATCGCCTGGCAGTTGCTCGGTCAGCGCGGGATCGAGATCCTGGCGCGCGATGAAGGCCAGCCCGACTTCGACACGCCGCCCGCCGACACGCTCTGGGCGCAATTGCTGAGCGAGGTAGAGGCCACCGGGCACGGGGCTCTCATCCTCATCGACGAGTTTCTGATGTGGGCCCACGATGCGGCGTCGCCGGATCCGACGGGGCAACGGCAGGACCGGGGTCCGGTCTGGTACGACCGCTTCAAGAATTTCTTCCAGCGCCTTTCGCAGGCGGTCGAGTCCTCGTCGCGTTCGTGTCTGGTGGTCTCCCTCCTTGCCACGGACCCGCAGAAAAACGACGAGGTCGGCAAAGCGATCCTCAGCGCCAGCAACAATGGCCTGAACCGCCAGGCGTCGCTGCAATCACCCGTGGAAAAGGACGATCTTGCCGAACTTCTGCGACGGCGGCTGTTTGAAGTATTCCCCGAAAACCCCGCTGATCGCGAGAAGCACATCGCCGCATTCTGGCCGCGCATGAAAGCGGTGGACGGCGTCCGGGCGAAACTGCCTGATTCGCTCGAGCGCCTGAAGATGGCGTATCCGTTCCACCCGGACCTGCTCGACCGGTTCTTTGGCAAGTGGACGGACCTCGACCAGTTTCAGCGCACCCGCGGTGTACTCCAGACGTTTGCAATGGCGTTGCGGGACGCGGAGAACTGGGACGAGTCTCCGCTCATTGGTCCGCAGGTTTTCCTCGAGGCGCCTTCCAAGGACGGCTTGAGCGAGGCTCTGCTGAAATTGGCAGAGGCGGCGAAAGACTCCGACCGGATTCGCAATCCGCAGTGGCCCACCAATCTCAAGACAGAGCTGCCGCGCGCGTTGGAAGCGCAGAAGGCCGAGGCGGCGACGCTAACCGGGCGGGAGATCGAGGCAGCCTGCCTGGCCGCCTTCATCTTCTCGCAGCCAATCGGTGAACAGGCAGAACTGAGCGATCTGCGGTGGCTTCTCGCGCCCACGTGTGAACTGCCGGCAGTCCTGAACAACGGACTAATTGCATGGGCCAAGACCTCCTGGTACCTCGAGGAGTGCGAGGCCACCGAAGCAGGGACGGGAGTGCCGAAGTACTGGCGTTTGGGGCCGACCCCGAATCTCAACCAACTTCACGACACCTATAAGAAGCGGGCACTGAAGCATGCCAAGGGGAAGTTCGACGAGATCGCCAGAGACAAGTGCCCTCCGCTGTACGAGGGGCTCGTGGAAGAAGGCGTGAAGCCGCACAAGCTGCCGGACTCTCCCAGCGCCGTCGAGGATGATGGGCAGTTCCGGGTTGTCGTTCTGGGCGCAGACTATGCCGGCGTTGTTGGAGATCCGGCGCCGAAAAAGGTCGAGGATTTCATCCGCACCCATTCCTCGCCTTCCGATATCCGCACGTACCAGAATGTGGTTCTCGTGGCCATTCCAAGCGTGACTGGCCTCCATCAGGCAGAGCAGCAGATTGCCGAGTGGCTGGCCTGGGAGGATATCGAGTCCTCCAGCCAGTTCTCGAAGCTGGAGAGCTTCCAGCAGAAGACGGTCCGCGACAAGAAGCGAGACGCGCTGAAGACAGCTCAAACGGCTGTGAAGAACGCCTACGAGCTCGTGGTTTACGTCGAGAAGGATGGATCGATCCAATCCAAGAAGATCACGATGGGGGCGCAATCGCTTTTCGCGACGCTGCTTCAGGAGTCCTCGCTCAGGCTGTTCCGCGAAAAGATCGACGCCGAGGCGATCATCCCGCCCAATGCTCTGTACCCGGTCTGGCCGCCAACGGATTCCCACATACGGGTTGCCGACCTGTATCAACAGTTCGGACGCGATCCGCGGCTGCCCAAGCTTCTAAGCGCGAAAACCGTGCTGAACACGGTGGAAGACGCCGTGCGGCGCGGCGTGCTCGCTCTTCGCTGCATTCGGAGTGACCAGTCCGAGGCATGGTTCTGGCGGTCCGGGATCGATGTAGTGGACTGGCAGAAGACGGGAGAGGCATGGCTACCCGCGCAGGCGACCTTGAACGCTCTCAGCGTCAGTGCTGTCCTTCCCGATGCCCTCACTGGGCTTTGGCCGAAGTCGGACGACGGTGTGAAGCTCTCTGATTTCTACACCTGGTTCGATGGGGCGCATTTCTACGAGGAGGAAACGCAGCCGGGCTATCCTCCGGAGGCCCGTGCGATCCCGAAGGTTGACTACGCCATCGTCAAGAAGGCAGTCTCCAAAGCAATCCAGGACGGCAAACTGTGGCTGATCTACGGCAACGAGAGCGTTTTTGGAGAGGCCCCCAGCGCCATTCAGCTCGACGCGGACGCGTTGCTGTTTAGGCCGCCGTCCCCGTTGGCGGCAATCGACCTTCTGCCTGCGGCGCTTCCGGATGCGTGGTCGAAGGAGGCGGAGCCGAAGACGTCCGTCGCCGCACTCTACGCCGACCTGAAGGCGCGTCGCGGCCGGCCTTGGCCGCCGAAGATGTTCCTGGACAGTCTGAACGCAGCGTTGGGGCAAGGATTTATTCACCGCGTGAGCGGCAGCGGTCCAATCACCTCGATTCAGAATGACGGTGGGATCGAACTGACGATCCGCACCGAAGCTCCAAAGCCACCGGAGCCACAGCCCACTCCCACGCCGGCTGGGCGGCGGGGCTCGTCGCTTGCCGTCCTCAGTATCAACGAGATTCAGGATCTCGCCGACCAGATCCACGCACTCGCCAAGCCACTGGCCGGGATGGACCCCCAGATCGAGGTTCGGATCACGGTCAAGTCGAAGCCGGACAGCGATTTCGGTTTGGTCAATAGCATTCTCGACAAGATCAAGCTGGGGTGGAGGATTTGACGCTAGAACTTCGCCAGATCAGCTTCTGAGACTCCCAATCGACAGAGCGTACTACACGGCGGATTGAAGATTCGTGGGCCGCAGCCCCGTGCAAGATCTGCTCCTGGATGTCCGGCGCGAGCAGGCATAGGTTCATGATTTGCGTCACCCGCGCCCGCGTCACGAAGCCGAGCCGCGCTAGGTCGGCGTAGTCCTTCAACTCGCCACGGTCGATCATCTCCTGGAACTTGATCGCCAGCGCCATCAGGCGGGTGATCCGGGGAATGCGTGGCGGCGCAGGAGCCGCCGCCTTTTTCGGCCTGCCCGCCGCCTGGCGCGCCGGCCACTTGAGCGGAATCTCCTCTTCGCAGCGGTCCTTCACTTTGTCGCTCCTTTCGAGAACTCCCGGATGCCGTTCGAGTTGTAGGTGACCTTCACCTTGTCGCCGCGGGCGTCGTAGCCGACCCGTTCGATCAACTGGCGCAGCAGCGCCGCCTGCTGCTGGACGGTCATGCTTTTCCAGACCTCGTCAAATGTCCCCATGCGTTGGCGCACCATCTGGTCATCGAACCGCAGCCGTTCGCCGCGCTCCACCAAGGCGCGGATCTGTTCCGCTTTCGCCTCTCCCGACGAAACGATCTCGCGGAGCGCGGCCTCCCGGCCGGCGTCCAGGTTCTTCGCGCGCACGAGCTGCGACTTGGCGTTCCGCACGCGGACGTTGAGGGCTTTCAACTCCTCGCGATGCCGGCCCAGTTCCTCAGTCAACCGCTGGCGCGCCGCCCGGGCGATCGCTTCGATGACCTCGGGCTGCATGGCGAACCTCCGGACGCTCTCAATGACCGCCTCCTCGACCACTGGCGCGGACACGGCACGCGTCGTGCACCCGTCACCGTTCCGCTGCATGGTCCGGAGGCAGACGTAGTATCGGTACCGCCGGTTTTTGCTCGACGAGTAGCTCGGCGACATAGCCGACCCGCAGCATGCGCAATAGAGGAGGCCACGCAGCAGAGCCTCTACCCTTGGCCCGTGCTCGCCGCCGAAATTCCGCGTGTTCTCCTTCAGCTTCTGCTGGACCAGTTCGAAGGTGTTGTCGTCGACGATCCGGGGGTGGGCGGCGGCTACGATCTCGTCGGCGGCGCGGATACGCGCGGCGTAGAGCGGATTCGACAGCATCGTGTAGATGTGACACTTCCGCAGGGGATGGCCACCGAACGTCTTGCCGTCCTTGGTGGCCCACTCCTTGTTGCGCCAACCGAGGCCCTCGCATTTCGTCACGATGCCATGGACGGAGTGGCCTCCCAGGTACCATTCGAAGACCTTGCGCACACGGGCCGCCTCTTCCTCGTTGACGGCCAGGCAGCCGTCCACGAGGTCGTAGCCGAGCGGCACATGGCCCCCGGTCCACCTGCCGCGTTTGCGCGCCAGGATCTGCTTGTCGTGCGTGCGCTCACTGATGATCTCCCGTTCGAATTGCGCGAAGGATAGCAGGATGTTCAGCGTGAGGCGGCCGAGGGAGGTGGTCGTGTTGAACTGCTGCGTGACCGACACGAAGGTCGCGCCGTGCTTTTCCAGGATCTCCATGATCTTGGCGAAGTCGCGGATCGAGCGGCTGAGCCGGTCCACTTTGTAGACCACGACGCAATCGACCTTCTTGGCCTGGATGTCCGCCAGCAGGCGGCGCAGCGCCGGGCGGTCCATGTTGGCTCCGGTGTAGCCGCCGTCGTCGTACTGGTCCGGCAGCAGCGTCCAGCCCTCGCCGGCCTGGCTGCGGATGTAGGCTTCGCCGGCGTCCCTCTGCGCGTCGAGAGAGTTGAAATCCTGGTTCAGCCCTTCGTCGGTGGACTTGCGCGTGTAAATGGCGCAGCGGACCGGCTTGGGTGCGCCGTTGCCGTTATTCCCGTTCGCCATGCTTTACTCCAGGCCGGTGGCCAAGGCTGAAAAAGGCGAACCCATTCCAGCGCGTGCCCGTGGCCTCCGTCACCGCGCGGCTCAGCGACGTGTAAATCCTGCCGTTGCACTCGAACCCGCCATCGGGGCGGACGTGGACGACGATATCTTTGCCCTGATAGCGGCGGATGAGCGGCGTACCGGGCAACGGCAGCCGTGGATCGAGCGACGGCTTCAGGCGCGTTTCCATGGTCCGGCCATCGTCGAGCGGCTCCCGCAGGAAATTCCTCGGCGCCCGGATGCGAAGATCGGCGTCGTCCGCGATCTCGAGCGCGCGTTGGCGGGCGCGCTCGGACAGGCCGCCCCACGCATTCGCCTGGATGCGCCAGGCAATGCGGCGGAACAGGAACTGCTTGTGATTGGATCGGGACTCCTCGCCGAAGACCTCGCGGTACTTCTGCTTGAGCTGCGCCGTGGTCAGGCTGCGGAGCGCCTCGATCTCTTCTCGGATTTCGGTCTCGGTTCTCATGGCGTTAACCAGCAGTCACATGAGGGCTCTCTGTCTCCGGGAAGTCAACTTGCCCGACGGGAGGAGTGCGGAAGAGCAGGCGCACGAGGGCGTCGCCGAGGATGGCGGCCACCTCGCGGATGGCTTGATCGAGCGCGGCATCGCGTTCGCGCATGAGCGGTCTCCTTGCCCGTGCAGCCCGAAGGCAAGCTGCGCGGTTCAGAAATGACCACCCACGACGATCTCCGCTTTGCGGTCGAAACGGCGTCTGGTGGATGGGATGGACACGGCGTTCTGCCGTGTCCGTTAACTATGTACGCCGCATGAGGACGATTTGTCCGGCTTGGGCCGTCAGGCGCACCACAACAGCTCTATTCCGCCCCCAACCCCAGTCTTGGTCCGCGGCGATGGGAATCCGAAAGGCCGATGGCGGTACGCTCCCGGATGGCGCATTTAACTAGCACAAAATAAATGATGTTCTGTGATGTTCCAGAAAATGATTGACATGCTGCCGGACTTGCGCTTATACTTGGCACATCGTGGAACATCGTAGATCGAGAGGAGGATGTTAGAGATGCCTGGCCCGTTTACCGCGTCCGTTCGCGAGAACCCTGGAAGGCAGTTCCTGATTGTCGATTTTCGTCACCCCCTGAAGACGGACGCGAATAACCGTCGTGGCAAGAAGATGCGTAAGGGGCTTGGCACGAGCGACCGAGCCGAGGCTGAGCGGCTTGTGGCGCAGCTTAACGAGATCCTCCGAGATGAGGCGCTCTGGTCACTGGGCGCGAGACCGGAAGCGGCTCGCCGCGGCTACGACGAGCGGGTCCTCGAGATCTTTTATGCGGAGATTGAGCCGACGTCGCACAGCGCCAAACTGCTGCGCGAGGCGGAACTCCCATTCCCCGAACGAGACAGCGGCTACTCCCGCCACCTTTTCCTCGGGGTTCCTGGCGGCGGCAAGACCACCTTGAAACGGCAGCTCATCGGATCTCACCCAAAGACCGACGCCTTCCCTGCCACGAGCGTGAACCGCACCACGACATTTCCCGTTGAGACCATCTTCCGCGACGGCGATTACACTGCCGTCGTGACCTTCCTCTCCGAGCATGAGACGCGCTTCGAAATCGAGGAAAGCGTGTCCGCTGCCATCGTCCGCGCAGCAACCGATGGCATGGATCGGACGGCCAAAGAGTTTCTGGAGCAATCCGACATGCGCTTTCGCCTCAAGTACACCCTGGGGGACTTCACCAAAGATCAGGGGGAAGACGAAGACCCCTATTCGGACCCAGAGCAAGACTCCATCGAAGACGAGGAGCCCATCACGGACCAGGACGGGAATCACGCCATTGTCGAAGGTTTCGTGCAACGCATCTGGGCACTGGCACGTGAGTATCGAAGGCGAGTTGAGACAGAGTTCGGTGCGCTCGACGCTATGGAATCAGACGATAGGAGCGGCGCGCTGGACCGCATCCAGGCAGAGGCCGAGGCCAGTGACGAGTATGCAAGGATCGTCAGCGACGTCCTAGAAGAGCTCCGGGACCGGTTCAGCATCGTCAATATCGGTCGCTATGAGAAATCCACGACTGGTTGGCCCAAATTGTGGCGGCTCGACACAGGCAACCGGCGAGAGTTTTTCAGTGGTTTGCGTTTCTTCGCCGGGATCAGTGCGACCAGATGGGGACGGCTCCTCACACCCCTCGTAAACGGCATCAGAATCGCTGGACCTTTCCAGCCCACATGGGCCGAACATACTCCACCCCTCGTCCTGATCGACACGGAGGGACTCGGGCACAAGGCAGGCGCCTCCGCTGACCTCCCAGACCATGTTGTAGGGATGTTCAACGACGTTGACAGCATCGTGCTCGTGCACAGTGCCAAGAGCGCAATGGATTTCAGTGTAGGAAAAGCACTCGAAGCGCTCGTGAGCGCGGGGCAAACCAAGAAGACCATCATCGCGTTTACGCACATGGACGAGGTCCATGGCCCGAATCTCCGCGGCAAGGCAAAGAACGAGCATGCGTTCAACAACCTGAGAAACATCGTCGAGAATCAGCTTGCAAAGAGCCTACCCTCCGAGGTTGTCCGCTTCGTCACCGACCATTTGGAACGTAACGTCTTCTACCTCGGCAAGCTCAACGATGCAAGCCCCGTCCCTGCGTACCCAGAGCTACGCCGACTACTCATCCGCCTAGAGCAGAGCGCGCCCAAGCCAAAGCGTGCTGTCGCATTCCCCCGGTACAACAGTGATCACCTCGTTCTGAGCATCCGCGAAGCGGCAGAAGCGTTCCGGCTGCCGTGGCGCGCGCGGCTGGGGCTGGATACTCAGCCCAACGAGAGTCCTTATGCGTGGCAGAGCATCAAAGCAATGACCCGGCGCTACGCCGAAGGATTCGACGACGGTTACCCCCTGAGACCTGCGTCCAACCTCCTCACGAGCTTGAGCATTGCCATTTCGCGCTTCCTGGAGACTCCAACGAGCTGGGATGGCAACCCAACGCCCGAAGAGAAGCGCGAAACGATCGACGCCATCAAGGCGAAGGTGAGCACCAGCCTCGCCAGACTGAGTGCCCGACGCCTGCGCGAGCAGCCTCAACCACAGTGGCAAACCGCCTACGCATATCGCGGCTTCGGCAGCACACGTGAACGGCGCAACACCGTGGAAGGCATCTATGCGCGCTGGGTCCCAATCCCCACTGGTGTCGGCGACATGGATGCAGAGGAATTCCTCGATGACGTTAAGGGCAAAGTCTTGCTCGCCATTGACGAGGTCCGGCAGGAGGTGGAAACACAACGAGCCGTGGGGGCATAGGGTGTCGCGTTTCCGCGGTTTCGGAACGTCCGGCCTGGGGTTGGACAACCCCCGCGATGCTGTTAACCAACTCCTGGCCTGGGGCCAGAGACGGGGAGAAACGGCCTCCGGCAAACGGTTCCGGGGCGCAAGGCTGGCGGTTCAGACGGGAATCTGCTCGAAACGGAGAGACGCGGAAGTGCCGAAAACACGGCCAGTTGCGGAGTTGCGCGTGGAGAGAGGCGTTAACAGGCGGGCCGGAATCGTTGCGGGGAAAAGGATTGGCTCCCCGTCGTGGACGCGTTTCGAACTTTGCTGTGGCGCCCGGGGCCGCGGGTTACGGAGATCCTTCAACAGTTTCAGGCACATGCGCCGGCCTGAGAAGTGGGGGCTTACCAGGCCCAAACCTCTGGTGGTATACTCCGGTCGTTCGGACCAGAGAGAGGAGGTTTAATGCAGCGAAAGTTGTGCGTCCCACGAAGCGCCTCATGGCGGTCCGCGGTCGCGATGGCGCTTATCTTGGTGCTCGTTTCCCCCACCAACGCCCAACGCGACCGCACTCCGCTGCCACCTGAAGTTTACAAGCCGCTGAAAGAAGCGCTTCAAAAGCCGTACCACGAATTGTTCGATGAAGCTCCCCGGCTGGAATTCAGCGCATCTCAGATTGCCGCCATGCGCAAACTTCTAGAGGACGCGCAGAAGGGTTGTGTGGGACAGTACCAGCGGCGAACAGGTGAACTTGAAAAGCAACTCCGGGGGGAGCAGTCATCGTTGAAGGCCAACACGGCGCGCATAGACGACACGCAACGGAAGCAAAAGCACTGCACCATTCAGAATCTCCGCGCTCAGAGTTCCCAGGCCCGTGTGCTTGCTGAGCATGCCATCCCCGTGGCGTACGAGAACCGAAAGGCCAAACTCGAACTGATCGAGAAGTGGCCCGAGGAGTTGAAACGCATTCAGGCGGAGATTACTGCTGGAACGCATCATCAGCGCAGGTGGGGTGATGTGAAGGACATAGGGTTCCGGGAGTTGGTTCCGGGGCAGGAGAACGATGTCAAGGACGGCCAAGAGGCCGTGCGGCAGATGAAAATGGCTGGCTTGATGCCCCCGGAAATTGAGAACGAGGTAGTGAAGCGCTATGTGCTCTCCCTCGCGCAAAAAGTGGGCAAGTACTCCGATCTCCGGGTGCCGCTGAACGTGACCGTTCTGAACACGAAAGAGATTAATGCATTCGCCTTGCCCGGCGGCTTTCTCTTTATACAGCGTGGACTGCTGGAGGCAGCCGAGAACGAGTCGCAGCTTGCCGGAGTACTCGCCCATGAGATTGCGCATGTGACCGGGCGCCACGGCAACAAGCTGATGAAGAGAGCGACCATCGCGTCGATCATCTACCAGGCCGCGCAAATCGCCGCCGTCATCCTGACCGGCGGGGCGGCCAGCATTGGAACCTATTACGCTTTGCAGTATGGCTTTTACGGACTGGGCCTTGTGCTGAGTCTGGACATGCTGGGCGTGAGCCGGGAATTCGAACTGGAGTCCGATCAGCTCGGCGTGCAATACGCCTGGAATGCCGGATTCGACCCAAACGGATTCATCAAGTTTTTCGACAAGATGGCAACGAGCGAGGGATATGTTAACGGCCTGAGCTGGTTCCGGACCCACCCGCCCTTCTATCAGCGGATGGTGCAAAGCAAACGCGAAATCCTGTTTCTTCCTGCCAAGGATGGCCTCGTGGAGAACAGCCCAGAGTTCGACGCGATGAAAGCCGAGCTAAAGAAAGTCACCGCCAAGGCTGAAGAAGAAGAGAAGGACCGCCCAAGCCTTTTGGCTCCAGTTCAAGGCTGTCCCGCTCGGGAAAAAATTGAATACAAATCCGGAGATCCAATCGAGGTTTTATGCCCCGATCCGTACGATTCCAAGTCTGTTGCACGCTGACGGCAGTGATGCTGTGCTCCGCCGCGGCATGGTCTCAGACACTCGGCCAGCGCTCTCTCTACTTCACCATCGAGGATGGCGACAAGCTGATCGGTGGGCTGACGGAAAAGAACTTCCGCCTCTACGAGGATGGGCACGCGGTTCCATTCAAGCTGGCCGAGCCGGAATCGCCAATTCTGGTCACGCTTCTGGTCGAGTACAGCCAGGCGTCCGGGCTGTACTTGAATGATATCGAGACAGCGCTGCGAGAGTTCATGGATGCGGCTCCAGATGGCAACTGGTACTCGCTCGCCACGTTTTCCCAGGAGCTCCAGATTCATGTCGATTTCACCAAGATGAAGGGGGAAATCCTGGCAGCCTACGGTGGACTCGGACAGCCGTTCTGGGGCGAAGTCAATACGTACGATGCCGTTTTCGATACGCTTGAGAAGCTCGAACTGTTGCCGGGGCGGAAGGTTCTGGTCCTTATTGGATCGGGGTTGAACACTTTGAGCTCCCGCACGCTAGGCGATGTTCAGAAAAAGATGGAGGCGGCCAATGTCACCGTCTTCGCTTTGGGAGCGGGGTCCCTACTTCGCGGCCAGTACGACCCGTATCTGGGGTCGGGGGCCAGGATGGAACTGGTCCAGGCGGAAGCCTTCCTGAACATGCTGGCGAAGAAGAGCGGAGGCCAGGCGTTTTTTCCGCGCTTTGAGACGGCCTACCGGGACATCGCAAAGGGCGTGATCGCCACGCTTCGATTTCAGTATCGGCTGCTATACGAGTCGGGCGTCCGGCCGGACAACAAGTTTCATCGTCTGAAGTTGGAGGCTTTCCAGATTACGGATGACAAACGGCGCGATTTCAGCGTGCGGGTCAGGGAGGGTTGGAGATGGTTTTGATCGAAGTGAGTTCAGTTGGGCGGGCAACTGACCTACAACGCATGTATCCCGCGACTCTACAGAAGAACGGAGCAACATAGTTATGGGACCATTGATGAGACTCGATCCATCCCGGTGGGATCCTTCAAAGAACTTGAGGAGATCAGCGACCGGTTCAACCGCCTGTTTGGACGATTGCCGGCGCACCGCGAAAGCGGCCGCGAGGCGATGACGGTAGCCGATTGGGTGCCTACGGTGGACATCACCGAGGATGACAAGGAATACCTGATCAAGGCCGAGATCCCCGAGGTGGACAAGAAGGACGTAAAGGTGACCGTTCAGGATGGCGTCCTTACGCTAACGGGAGAACGGAAACAGGAAAAGGAAGAGAAGGGCAAGAAGTTCCACCGAATCGAACGGTCCTACGGCAGTTTCGTCCGGTCGTTCACCATGCCTGACGATGTCTCAGAAGAAAAGTTGAAGGCCGAATTCAAGGACGGCATGCTGCTGGTCCACTTGCCCAAGGCCGAGAAGCCGAAGCCCAAGGCGATCGAGGTCAAGGTCGACTGATACGAACGCATGGGACGGCGGAGCCACAGTCCAGCCAGTGTGGATCTCGGCTCGCCGTCCCTATCCCGACTGATCTATGCGCCGACCATCGAAGCCACCTTCGGACAGCGCCCCGGCCAAGTTACCCAATATTCTGGCGGAGTTTGCTGACCTTCTTTCCACGAATACTCTCTCCCTAGAGAGTCTGCTTCCCGGCTTCGCGGAGCTGGTTCGCAAGATCGTCGATTACGAGTTATTTGTCGTACTACTACGGGTACCAGGATCGTCTTATCTTGAGGTGACCTTCGCGACCGGACCCGGCGCTAGGCGGCTGCGGAAACGGCGCGTACGAATAGGCCAAGGCATTGCAGGCTCCGCCGCCGCCAGCCGCCGCATCCTCGTCGTCAATGACGTCGGGCGCGATTCCCGCTACATTCCCGCTGTGGACGGCGTGCAAGCGGAAATGGCCGTACCACTGATCGCGCGGAACCGTCTGGTAGGCGTCATGGATTTCGAAGCAAGGAGAAAAGGGGCGTTCGGCAACGTCGAGCGAACTCTCCTTCGACTAATCGCCGCGCGGGTTGGCATGGTGATCGGCGCCGCCCGCATGCATCAGGAAACTGTTCTCTGGAACCGAACTCTTCGGATGCTATTGCAGGCAGCCCACGAGTTTGCAACGGTACTGGATGTAAAGCGCCTTCTGGAACACGTGGCGGTCGTGATCCGCCGCCTGATTCGGTATGACGCGCTCAGCGTTTTCCTGCTCGATACGGACGCCCATATGCTGCGTCCCTATGTGAGCGTGCGGCATGACGAGCGCATCGGGCTGGGAGACGTGCCTGTCAGCAAGGGTATCGTAGGAGCTGCCGTCCGCTCGTCGGCTCCAGTGCTGGTATCGGATACCGCGCGCGACGCGCGGTACCTGCCTGCCCTCGAGGGGATAAGGTCTGAACTCGCGATTCCGCTGATCGCCGGCGACAAGATGGCCGGTGTGCTTGACCTTGAGAGCGAGACCAGGGGCTTCTTCACCAAGGAACACCTCAGAAGTCTTTCCCTGCTTGCGCCGCACCTGGCGGCCTCCATCGAGAACGCGCGCTTGTATGACGAGGTTGCGACCCACAAGGCGCGCCTGGAGGACGATCTCACGGCCGCCAGAGAACTCCAGCAGAGTCTATTGGGAGCCGCGCCGGAATTTTCGGGTATTCAAGTGTGTGCGTGCAATATCCCGGCTGCCGCCGTCAGCGGCGACTTCTATACGTTTCTCGCGCATGACACAAGCATCTTGCGGATTTTCATGGGTGACGTCAGTGGAAAGGGCGCGGCTGCGGCGCTGTTCGCGGCATTGGCGAGCGGTGCGTTGCATCATCTCAGCTCGTCGGGGCAACGTCCGTCGGATCTCCTGCGATCACTGAATCAGTATCTGAGCGGCCGAAACGCTGGACGAAAGTACATCGCAGCGACCGTAGTGGACTGGCGCCCGGAATCACACTGCCTGAGTGTGAGCAACGCTGGCGGCATGGACTCCGTTATGGTGCGCCACGGCCGCGCGGAAGCGCTGCGCATCGAAGGGATGCCGCTGGGGCTGTTTGCGGCAGCGGAATATGAACAGATCGAACTGAGAGGAGCCCCAGGTGACACCCTGGTACTGGCCTCCGACGGTATTTTGGATTGTGAGGATCCGAGCGGCCACGAGTATGGTATCGAGCGATTGGCGCAGGCAATTTCGGCACATGGTTGTGCGCCGGCGCGCGAGATCTTGCAAGGGATACTGGAGAGTGTGCGCGAACACGCGGCGGGCGCCCCGCCGCAAGATGATCAGACTTTAATTGTCTTGAAGGTCCAACCTGGCGATCGGCCGGGAGAAGGAGTCACTTATGCGGGAAGAGATTCGAATGGTCAGTAATGGAAAAACCTCAATTCGCCTTCGAATTCCGACGGCGGTGGTGTTGCTTTTGTTGGCGCTTACCTTCGGTGGCGCCGTAGGTTCCTGGCTCACCGGGAGCCGGAATCCGCGGGGCGTAAACCTGCTGGTATCGACGGCGAACGCCCAAGTGGCCCAGCAGGTTTCTTTCGAGGCTGGGTTGACGCCGGTGGTGGAGCGAGTTGTACCTGCGGTTGTCAACATCTCATCGGAAAAGATCGTTCGATTTGCCGATTCCGGTCCAACCTCGCCCTTCTTTTTTGACCCGTTCTTTCGCGAGTTTTTTGGCGAAGGATCGCCGCGGGGCTACAACCAGCCGCGTGAACAGCGGGAGCAGAGTCTGGGCTCGGGAGTTATCGTGAGCTCCGATGGCTATATCCTCACGAACAATCATGTCGTCGAGTCGGCGACGGCGGTTCGGGTCTCGCTTGCGGACAAGCGGGAATTGAAGGCAAAAGTGATTGGCACGGACCCGCGGACGGACATTGCCGTAATCAAGGTGGATGAAAGGAACCTGCCAGTGCTGCCCATCGCCGATTCGTCGAAGGTGAAGACTGGTCAATTTGTGCTTGCGGTGGGAAATCCGTTTGGTTTGGGCCAGACGGTAACCATGGGCATCGTCAGCGCGCTAGGGCGCGGCAATCTGAGTATCGTCGATTACGAGGACTTCATTCAGACCGACGCGCCGATTAATCCCGGCAACTCGGGAGGCGCTCTGGTGGATATCCATGGCGCCCTGATCGGGATCAACACTGCGATCCTGTCGCGCAGCGGCGGCAACCAGGGGATCGGGTTCGCGGTGCCGATCAACATGGCGCGGGATGTCATGGACCGGCTCGTGAAAGATGGCAAGGTAGTCCGCGGCTGGCTGGGAGTGGTGATCCAACCAGTGACACCCGCGATCGCACGTGCCATGGGGCTTGCCAAGCCCAGTGGGGCGCTGATCGGTGACGTGACGCCCGGCGGTCCGGCGGAGAAAGCGGGCGTGCGTCGCGGAGACATCATTCTTTCGATTAATGGCGAAGCAATTAATGAAACGCGCGAATTGAGCCTTAAGGTAGCGATGCTCGCGCCGGGCACGACGGCGCGACTGAGAGTGCATCGGGACCGGAGCGAAATCGATGTTCCGGTTACGTTGGGAGAACAGCCCTATGAACAACGCACCCTCGCCTCTGGGCCGGAATCCGGGGCGGCGCGCGCGCTAGAGGGAGTTGCGGTCGCGAATCTGAATCCCCAAATCCGCCAGCAATTGGGGCTTCCTTCTGGAGTGACGGGCGTGGTCGTAACCTCTGTAGAGATGGGATCGCCGGCAGCGGAGGCCGGACTACGACGCGGAGACGTGATCCAGGAGGTGAATCGCCGCGCGGTGTCGAGCGTTTCGGAGTTCGAACGGGCGGTTCGCCAGGGAGGGAGGGACGCAGTCGTCCTGCTGGTGAATCGCGGAGGCAACACAATGTTCGTGGTTGTAGAGCCGAGATGAGATGAAAAATCCGACGATTCGTATATGCGACGCTTGCGGGGTCAAGAACCGGATTCCGGTCCTGCATCTTGCCGATGCCGGACGGTGCGGGGCGTGTAAAGCCCCGCTCCCTCCGGTAGGGGAGCCAATCGAAGTGGATGAAGAACTATTTGACAAGATCATTCGCGAGGCTCCGGTACCCGTTCTTGTGGACTTCTGGGCGGAGTGGTGCGGCCCGTGCCGCCTTGCGGCCCCTGAAGTTCACGCGTTGGCCCGCCAGATGGCGGGAAGGGCTTTGGTATTGAAGGTCGACACGGAAGCCCACCCTGGCTTGGCCGCGAGATACGGGGTCCAATCCATACCGAATTTTGTCCTGTTTCAGGAGGGCCGAGTTGTTTTCCAACGCGCGGGCGTCGCTTCGCGCGATGAAATGAGGCGGTGGCTAGAGGGCGCGCCCGCGGCGCGATAGGAGCATCTCAATGGATGTCAATCGGTTTACCGAAAAGGTACAGGAGGCTCTGCGCTCGGCGCAATCGAAAGCCATCCGGCGAAGTCACCAGCAACTGGACCTGGAGCACCTGCTCGCGAGTCTGCTGGAGCAGGAAGGCGGTCTGGCCCCCGCGATTCTGGCGAAGGCTGGCGTTGCAACGGACCTTCTTCGACAGCGAATTGAAGAGGAGTTGGACCGGATGCCGAAAGTCGCCGGGCCGACGGGGGCTCCTCCGGATCAGGTGTACGTGACCGGCAGGCTCAACCGAGTTCTGGTTGATGCCGAAGAGGAAGCCAAGAAGCTAAAGGACGAATACATCTCAGTTGAGCACATTCTGCTTGCTGCGACGGCTGATAAAGGCGCCGCTGGACGGTTGCTGGCGCAAATGGGAGTCTCCAGAGAACGGCTGATGCAGGCCCTGCGCGAGGTCCGGGGCAGCCAGCGGGTCACTACCCAAACGCCGGAGGCCACCTATCAGTCGCTGGAACGTTATGGACGCGACCTGACAGAGCTGGCCCGTCAGGGCAAGGTCGATCCGGTCATCGGCCGCGACGACGAGATCCGGCGCGTCATTCAGGTCTTGTCCCGGCGCACCAAGAACAACCCGGTGTTGATCGGCGAGCCGGGCGTCGGCAAAACCGCAATCGTGGAGGGTCTCGCGCAAAGAATCATTCGCGGCGATGTGCCGGAAGGTTTGAAGGACAAGCGCATCGTGGCATTGGACATGGGCGCCCTCATCGCCGGGGCCAAGTACCGCGGCGAGTTCGAGGAGCGCCTGAAGGCAGTGCTTAAGGAGGTTCAAGAGTCGGAAGGCGCTGTCGTTCTGTTCATTGACGAGTTGCATACGGTCGTGGGCGCGGGCAAGGCCGAGGGCGCCATGGACGCCGGCAATCTTCTCAAGCCCATGCTGGCCCGCGGCGAGCTTCACTGCATCGGCGCGACCACGCTGGACGAGTACCGCAAGCACATCGAGAAGGACGCGGCGCTGGAGCGGCGCTTCCAGCCTGTCATGGTGGACCAGCCGTCAGTGGAAGACACTATCTCGATCCTGCGCGGCCTGAAGGAGCGCTACGAGGTTCATCATGGGGTGAGGATCAAGGATTCCGCGTTAGTTGCGGCGGCCGTGCTTTCGAACCGGTACATTTCCGATCGCTTCCTGCCCGACAAGGCTATCGACCTGGTGGACGAAGCCGCCGCCAAACTCCGCACGGAGATTGACTCGATGCCCTCTGAATTGGATGAAATTCTTCGTCGCGTGATGCAGTTGGAGATCGAACGGGAGGCATTGAAGAAGGAGACCGACGACGCTTCCAGGGAGCGACTGGCCAAGCTGGAAAAAGAGCTGGCCAACCTGAAGGCGGAAGCGGACTCGATGAAGGCGAAGTGGCAGACCGAGAAACGCGCCGTGCAGCGGCTCAGATCCATCCGCGAGCAGATCGAACAGGTGAAGATCGACATCGAAAAGGCCGAGAGGCAATACGATCTCAACAAGGCGGCCGAGCTGAAATATGGAAAGCTGACGCAACTGGAGCAGCAACTGAAGAATGAATCCGAGCAATTCGCGAAGAAGCAGGCTGGTTCCGCGCTGATCAAGGAGGAGGTGGACGAAGAGGACATCGCCGAAGTGGTCAGCCGCTGGACCGGCATTCCCGTCGCGAAACTCCTGGAGGGTGAAGTGCAGAAGCTGCTTCACCTGGGCGAAGTTCTGCACAAGCGGGTCATCGGCCAGGAGGAAGCCGTCGAAGCTGTCGCCGAAGCGGTCGTTCGCGCCCGGTCGGGGCTTAAGGATCCCAACCGGCCGGTGGGGAGTTTCATTTTCCTCGGGCCGACCGGCGTTGGTAAGACAGAGCTGGCGCGCGCCTTGGCCGAGTTTCTCTTCGACGATGAGCGCGCCATGATCCGCATCGACATGTCCGAGTACCAGGAAAAGCACACGGTGGCCCGGTTGATCGGCGCTCCTCCCGGCTACGTCGGGTTCGAGGAGGGCGGGCAACTCACGGAAGCGGTCCGCCGCCGGCCTTACTGCGTGATCCTGTTCGACGAGATCGAGAAAGCGCACCACGACGTCTTCAATGTCATGCTTCAGATTCTTGATGACGGCCGCTTGACCGACGGACAAGGCCGCACAGTGGACTTCAAGAATGCGATCGTCATCATGACCTCCAACATTGGCAGCCAGCAGATTCTGGGCTATCGTGGCGCCTTTGATGGCCGCGAGTACGAGCGCATGAAAGAAGCTGTATTGGAAGAAATGCGGCGCTTCTTCCGGCCGGAGTTTCTGAACCGCGTGGACGAAATCATCGTCTTCCATGCGCTCTCGGAAGAGCATTTGATGTTGATCGTTGATATCCAGATGGAACGGCTGAAAGCCCGGCTCGACGAGCGCCACATCCACATCGAACTTACGCCCGACGCCCGCCGGTACCTGGTGCAAATCGGCTATGACCCACACTATGGCGCACGCCCATTGAAACGCGCCATTCAGAAAAACATCGAGACTCCCTTGGGACGCAAGTTGCTCGACGGCTCGGTTCGGGACGGCCAGAACATTCTAGTCGATTACGACCGCGCTGAAGACAGGTTGATCTTTCAGGCACAAACAAGGACTTCTGAAAGAGTCGGCGCGGCCAGGACATGATCCATGGCGGTCATGTTTAAGGACTATTACGAGACGCTCGGCGTTTCGCGAGAAGCAAGCGATGACCAGATCAAGCAAGCCTACCGCAAACTGGCCCGCAAGTTTCATCCGGACGTCAATCCGGGCGACAAGTCCGCCGAAGAGCGTTTCAAGGAGATCAACGAAGCCTACGAGGTGTTATCGGATCCGGAAAAGCGCAAGAAATATGATGGCTTAGGTCCGGACTGGAAATCCGCTGGCGACTTTACGCGGTCCTCAGATGACGGAGCAGTCCACGTGGAGTTCGGAAACATCGAGGATCTGTTCGGTTCAGGGTCCCGGCCTGGGGGTTTTAGCGATTTCTTTCACACCATGTTCGGCGGATCGGGGCGGCGCGCGGCCGGATTCTCGTTTTCCGCGCGAGGCTCCGATATCGAGTCGGAGATCGACCTCACCCTGGAGGAGGCGCATCGCGGAACCAGCAGAAGCCTTTCCATTCCTCTTGATGAGACCTGTGCGGAGTGCGGAGGTAAGGGTGAACGCGACAAGAAGGTGTGTGCAAAGTGCAGAGGCAGCGGGTTCCAAACTCGTCTGGAGCAGATCACGGTGAACGTTCCAAGAGGCGCTTCAGATGGATCCGTTATTCGCGTACCCGGTCGAGGCGGCTCCGGAATGGGAGGCGGCTCGCGAGGAGACCTCTACTTGCGGATCCGGCTGCTGCCGCATCCCCGCTTTCGCCTTCGTGATGGCGGTGATATTGAAATAACATTACCCATTTCGCCCTGGGAGGCGGTTCTGGGCACGAATGTCGAAGTTCCGACGCTTAACGGGCCAGTCAAGATGCGGATCCCGGCTGGTAGCCAAGGAGGGCAAGTGCTCCGCCTGAAAGGAAAAGGCTTCGCACCGCAGGTAGGCCGTCAGGGCGACCAGTACGTTCGGCTGAACATCGTCGTTCCTTCGAACCCATCGGACCGGGAGAAGGAACTCTTTCAAAGCTTGGCTGATGTTTCAGCCTTCGACCCCAGAGGAGTTGCGATGTGAAGAGCCGTGTCAATGGTCCCAATTTGGTGGTGTGGCGGACGGAGCATGCCCTGCTGACGATAGAGGAGTTGGCCAGCGCAGCCGGACTCCATCCGGAATTGGTCGCCAAGTTTGTCTCCTACGGACTGCTTGAACCCGATGCGTCGGACCCAGCCCTGTTTCCCGCTTCAGCCGTGGAACGGTTGCGTTGTATTGTGCGCCTGCGGCACGACCTCGGGGTCAATCTGGCCGGAATCGCCGTCATTCTTGACATGCGAGTGAAGATGGAGGCGCTCCAACGGGAACTGGAACGTCTTCGGAAGAGACTGGAAGGAGAGAATTAGAACGATGGACCGGCTCCGAAAACGGCAGATAAGATTTTCAGCGGCTTACTTGATCGCTGGATTCCTGGCTCTGTATCTTTTTCAGGTATTCATCGCGCCACCGCAGTCCCGGCGGGTATCCTACAGCGAATTCGTGACGGAAATCCGTTCCGGCCGGCTTGCTGAGATCAACATTACTTCCACCGAGTGGATCGGCTTGCTGAAAGAGGATGCTGCCAAGCAAAAGGGCGTCCGCCTGATTACCGCCACTCGGTTGCCGGGGATCGACGAAACGCCTTTGGTGAAAGAACTCGAGGGTCAGAATGTCAAGATCACTGGAACGATACAAGTCCGGTCATGGTGGACGGACTTCTTACTATCCTGGATTTTTCCCCTGGCGCTGCTCTTTCTCTTCTATGGCTACGGGATGCGGCGAGTTGGGCAGGGCCCCGGATCGCCACTGAGCTTTGGCAAAGCGCGGGCGAAAATCCGCGACGAGTCCGGGGAGAACGATGTCAAGTTCGCCGACGTCGCCGGGGTGGATGAAGCCAAGACCGAACTGGTCGAGATCGTCGATTTTCTGAGGAATCCTCAAAAGTACCAGCGGCTTGGCGGACGAATCCCGAAGGGAGTCCTGCTGGTCGGTCCGCCGGGAACCGGTAAGACTCTGCTTGCCCGGGCGGTCGCGGGAGAGGCGGCTGTTCCATTCTTTTCCATCTCAGGCAGCGAATTTGTGGAGCTTTTTGTCGGGATGGGCGCCGCTCGTGTCCGGGATCTTTTCGATCAGGCCAAACAGAAGGCACCGTGCATCGTTTTCATCGACGAGATCGACGCGATCGGAAAGTCCCGGTCGACAGGCCGAGGGATGGTCTTTGGACACGATGAGCGAGAGCAGACGTTGAACCAGTTGCTCGTAGAGATGGATGGTTTCGATCCCACCAAAGGCGTTGTTATTATGGCGGCAACCAACACTCCGGAGGTCCTCGACCCCGCTCTATTGCGCGCCGGCCGTTTTGATCGCCAAGTCGTGGTGGACAGGCCCGATGTGAAAGGACGGGAAGAGATTCTGCGTGTTCATGCGCGGAAAGCGAAACTCTCGCCAACCGCCGATTTGCGCACGATCGCAGCGCGGACGCCGGGGATGGTGGGCGCCGATCTCGCGAACATCATCAACGAGGCCGCCCTGCTGGCGGCCCGCCGCGGCGCGGAACAGGTGGACCAGCGGGATTTGGAAGAAGCGATTGATCGGGTAATGCTTGGCCTGGAGAAGAAGAGCCGTTGCATGAGCCCCGAGGAGAAGCAACGGGTCGCCTACCATGAGTCCGGCCACGCGCTGGTGGCCTTGTCGGTGGAACACGCTGATCCGGTCCATCGCGTTTCCATTATTCCGCGCTCCATCGGCGCGCTCGGCCATATGCTGCAACTGCCCACACAGGAGAGGTACCTGCTGACGAAACCAGAGCTCGAAGACCGGATCGCGGTTATGCTGGGAGGACGAGGTGCGGAGGACATTGTCTACGCTGGGATTGTGTCGACCGGCGCCTCCGACGACCTGCAACGCGCTTCGGAGTTGGCGCGCCAAATGGTGACGCAGTACGGCATGAGCCAGCAGCTCGGCAATCTGACGTACGGTCTTCCCATGGCCCAGAGGTTTCTATCCAACCCGTTTGCCGATTCGGCCCGGAACTACAGCGAGCGTACAGCGCAGCAGATCGACGATGCGGTGCGGGCGTTAGTAGATTCCGCTTACTCTCGCGTAAGGCAGATCTTGGAACGCCGAAAGGGGGATCTGGAGCGAATCGCTACCGAACTGATCCGAAAGGAGACATTAGACCGCGTTGAGCTTCAGCAGCTCATTGAGAAGCCCGTTGCAGCGACGAAAGAGGCTTCCTCCTCATGACGTTTGTCTGGCCGCCGCTTGACGAGATGATTCGTTTTTCGCTGGTGGCGCTGAGTTCGGTCTTTTTTACGGTAGATCCGTTCGCGTCGATTCCCGCATTCCTCGCGATGGGTGCGCGCGGCAGCGCGGAGCGGAACCGCGCCATTGCAAGACGCGCCGCGTGGACCTGCTTTCTAGTTCTGGTCCTCTTTGCCTCAACCGGCAGCCTGATTTTCAAACTGTTCGGCGTGACGCTCCCCGCCTTTAAGATCGCCGGAGGCATTCTACTTTTTCAGATCGCTCTGGAGATGCTTCACAGCCAGCGATCGAGGACCCAAGAAGTGGCGGTGGAGCGAGAGGAGGGCGAAAGCAAGGATGACTTCGGCATCACCCCGCTTGGCGTGCCGATGTTGGCTGGACCGGGTGCCATTTCAGTGGTCATGGTTCTCATGGGTCAGTCGAAAGCTTGGTGGCAGACGGCACCGGTGTTCCTTTCGATTATGATTACCTCGATCTCTTCGTTCTACATACTTGCCGCGGGAGGGCGCGTCTTGGAGCGGCTGGGCGAGACGGGCGTCCGGATCCTAATGCGATTGATGGGACTCGTACTGGCGGCCATGGCGGTTCAATTTGTGTTGAACGGCATCGGGGACATCTGGCCGGGCCTCTCCCGGAGTTAGCATAAAAAAACATGCTGCCAATTCGCGACACAATCCCCGGAAGAAACCCACCGGTCGCAGTATGGCTCCTGATCATGGCCAACAGCGTGGTCTTTCTGTTCGAGCTTACGATGCCCGCGCCAGTACTGGAACGGTTCTTCTACTTCTTTGGCGTCGTACCGGCCCGTTACACTCATCCGGACTGGGCCATGTGGGTCGGTCTCCCATTGGACGATTACTGGCCGTTTTTGACGAGCATGTTTCTTCACGGCGGCTGGATGCACATCATCGGAAACATGTGGACATTGTGGATTTTCGGGGACAACGTGGAGGATCGGATGGGACCCCGCCGCTTTGTGATTTTCTATCTGTTTTGTGGGCTGGCCGCAGGCTTGGTCCATTGGTTCACCAATCCCAACTCGACGATTCCCACGGTGGGCGCTTCCGGCGCGATTGCCGGCGTCATGGGCGCGTACTTCTTCCTGTTTCCCGCGTCGCGCGTCGTCGTGCTTCTTCCGGTCTTGTTTTTCCCCTTCTTCTTTGAGCTGCCAGCGGTCACCTATCTGGGGTTCTGGGCGCTGAGCCAGGTTTTCAGTGGCGCCCTTTCGCTCGCCGGTCCGGAGAACGTGGGCGGTGTGGCGTGGTGGGCTCACGTAGGCGGCTTCGCCGCCGGTATCGTTTTGCACTTCTTCTTCGTTAGACGACAGCCCGCGTACCGGCGCATGGCGCGAGATGAGTACCAAATGGAAAATCCTTGGGTTCCAGCCCGCTATTGGAGGCAATGGTAATGTCACCCGGCGATGTGATCTGGATGTTCTTCCTGTTGTCCGCGCTACAGCCCGTGCTGAAGCAGCGCTTTCTGGAGGCTTCCCGTCAAAGGCTGATCGCGAAGATCGAGCACCAGCGGAATTCACGTGTGATCCTGCTCGTGCATCGTCAAGAAACTATGAGCATTCTGGGCTTTCCGGTGTTTCGCTACATCGACGTGAATGACTCCGAGGAGGTTCTCCGCGCGATCCACTTGACAGACCCGGAGGTGCCGCTAGACATTGTGCTGCATACGCCTGGCGGCTTGGTGCTCGCGTCTCTGCAAATCGCCCGCGCGATCCACAAACACACGGGTAAAGTAACCGCTTTCGTGCCGCACTACGCCATGTCCGGTGGCACGCTGATCGCCTTGGCGGCGGATGAGATCGTCATGAGCGAATACGCGGTTCTCGGGCCCGTCGATCCGCAACTAGGGCAGTACCCGGCGGCCTCAATCCTCAAGGCAGTGGCGAGGAAGCCGGTTGCTGAAATCGAGGATCAAACTTTGATTCTCGCCGACCAAGCCGAAAAGGCCATGGCACAGGTGAAGGAAAGCGTGCGGGAACTGCTCGCCACCAAGTGCCCGGATGGCAAGGCTGAGGAGCTGGCTCGATTGTTGTCCGAAGGCACCTGGACCCACGACCACCCAATCACCTTCGAAACAGCCAAGACGTTCGGCTTGCCAGTCCGAAGCGACATACCGGCGGAGTTCCTGGACTTAATGAACCTATATCCGCAACCCGTCCGTCGTCAGCCAACCGTCGAGTATCTTCCCGAACCGAGACGCTTCGAAAGGTCGCGGCAAGCGCAATAGCAGTGTGGGCGGACCCTAGAGGGTTATTACGGATTCGCGTACAGCAGGATGTAGCCGAGGGTCGTCCCGGAGGTCGTTTTCACCTTGAGAACGCCGGACCAACCGGAAGGATTGCTGGCGGCTCCCAGTTCAGAGAGGCGGTAGCCGTTGCCGGAGCCGCCGGCCAGGATGAGTTCACCGTTGGCGGTGAGTTCGAGGAGAGTGCTGTCGGCGAGGTTGGAGCCGGGGCCGTGGATCTTGAGAGGCGAGGTAGTGGTGTCCGGGGCGGCGATGACGGTGGGGCCGGCGGCGAGTCCGGAGGCGACGTGCGGCGTTTGGGACGCCCAGGTGCGTGCGTAGGCTTTCCGCGGATCGTCGCCCTGTTGGAGGCAGGCGCCCCAGAGGTGGATGTCACCGGTGGTCCAGTCATCGGCATTGGCGGCGTACTGGCGGACGACGATCCAGAGGCCGGTCTGGCCTGAGGCCAGCGTGCCGGTGATCTTGAAGCGCTGCCAGGACGTCGTGAGCGTGATCTGCGTCGGGCCGGCGATGTATGCGGCGTAAGGGCTATCGACGATGGCGAGCGACACCTTGCGCGTGCCGGAGGGGACGCGGGCCCAGATGTAGAAAGTGTAGGTGCCGCCGTCGGCGAGGCCGGCGATCTGCCGCTGGATCACAGGGGTACTGCTCGCGGCGGTGATGATGTCGGCGGTCTGGTTGCCGTCCGGGGCGATGACAGCGTTCGAGGTGACCGAGCAGGAGCCGCCGTTCTTGTCCCAGGTAGCCGCGGCGAAGTCCTCGGAGTGCTTCGCCATGTTCTCCAGCGGGCCTCCGACGGTCTGGTGCGGGCCGCAGTCGATGGAGCCGGCAAAGCGCTCGCCCGCGCGGTTGGCCGGGAGGTAGCCGAGGGCGTTCGTGATTTCCCCGGCCTCTGGCGGGCTGGCGCTGATGGTCACGCTGACCCGATCGTTGGCGGGGTCGTCGGCGGCAGCAAGCGAGACGCGCGTGCCTTGGATGAGGTTGAGTGCGCGACGCGTGCCGACGTCGGCGCCGTCCTTCTGGACCTTGTGCGGAAGTTCCCCACTCACGATGTCAGATGCCGTGTGCGTGTGGGTGGGCAGATCGCCCGCTGCGAGGTTCGCGCCCGCGGTCACGCGGCCTTTGACGTCGACCGTGACCTTGGGATACGTGCCTGGCGACGCGCCGGACGGCGACATTGACAGCACGCCCGATTCGACCGCGAGGCCTCCGGAGGCGTCGATCTGCACCATGCCCTTGTTGCCGTAACCTGCGTCCGGGTAGGAGAACGCGCCGAAGGTCTGGCCCGGTGCAAAGTCGATGACGGCATCAGCGACGAGGTGGTCGTTGGCGTTCAATGCGAGGCCCAGGTCGCCGGAGCCGTCGGCCTTGCGCCACTTCACCGCACCGGTGTTGGGCAGGCGCACCAGGCCCGAGGCGGCCTTATTCCCGGAGCCGAACTCCGCGCCATCGACGAAGGTCTTCGCGCCGGTGATCGTGACCGGGCCGTCCTTGCGCACGTAGTTGCGGCTGGAGGCCGTGCCGAGTTCCTGCTCGATCGCAATGACGGCATCCTGGAGGGCCTTGATATACGCCGAGACCATGTTGGCGCGCACGGTTGCGCCGGAGGTGTGCTGCGCAGCGACGGTACCGAAGGCTCCGCGCTGGCAACCCGTGAACTGCGTGGCGGTCTTGCCGGTGTAGACGATCAGTTCGTCGTCGATAGAGAGGATGCCGTACTCGTCCGGGAAGCCCACGCCGGTGGACTCGACGCTGATCGTGGTGTCGCCAGCATAGACCGGCATCGTGGTGATTGATTCGAGCGGTTTTGCCGAGAAGGCATCCGAGGGCGAGTAGAGGCTCGATGCGTCGTCAATCGCGTTCGGGTAGTTGCTCATCCGTTCAACCTCCTCGCGTTCAAGCGGAACGTGTTCAAGCGGCTGCTCGGCTCAGGCGCATAGGCCACGGCAACGGGCGCTTCGGGCGAGCGCGCGGCGCGCGGCCGGCGATAGGAAACGAGCGTTGCCGTGGACTGCGCGGGCACTACTAGCGGCAGGGCCCGCGAGTTCAGACAGAACTGGTCGAACGCCCAAAAGCAGAACGAGTACAATCCGCGATTCCGCCACATGCCGTAGGCCTCGCGCATCGGCGGGTCGGGCGGTCCGTAGATCCCAGCCAGGTACATGCACTCGGAGGCGGGGCGGCCGAGTTTCAGCGGAAACTCGAGCGTCTGCCGCATGAGCCGCGCATTCTTCTGCCAGACGTCATAGTCGAAACCTTCCGCGCGGAAATACTTCACGCCGTAGCCGGAAGTCTTCCATTCGTTGGGCAGGTTCACGTGGAAGTTGAGTGCGCGGAAACCTTGATCGGGGGCGGGCTTGCCCTGGTTGGCGTCGAGCGGCCAGAGGCACTCGAACACCGCCGATGGGTGGAACCGCCGGACGTAGCTCATCACTTCGGCGCAGTACTCCCAGATGCGGTCGCGCAGAAAGTTGGCGCTCTCGATGTCGTCGTCGGGCGAGTCGGTGTTGCGCCGGAAGGGCCAGATCTGGCGGCCGTATCGTTGCTGAAACGCTTGAATGGTCACCGCGTCGTAGAACGGCATCCCGCCGTTGGGATCCAGGCCATCCTCCGAGGGGCCAATGTTGTCGAAGTACCACCACTGCGTCTCGCCGAACTGCAGCACGATCGGCAGTCCAGCCGCGGCCAACTCATCCGCGCACTCCTTGTACATCTGCTTGAGGTAGTCCCGCACGCGCGCGCCGAAGTGCATGTGGTGCGACGGGATAGGCAGGAAGACCTCCTGCCCTGGCGTGACCACGCCGTATTCGTAGTGCAGATACCGCGCCCGCATCTCGGCCGGCGGCCTGTAGCACTCCATCGAAAAGGCGAAGCTAGCGCTGATGCCTGCCTGCTTAAACTCCCGGGCCAGGTCTCGGATCCAGTTCTGAACCCCTTGTGTCATCACGGGCGAGATAGAGTCGATCATCTCCCAGTCGCCCTCGGCGCCCGGCTGATTGAGCGGCGGAGTGCCGTGGAAGACGGAGAACTGCGCGCTCGTGGAGATCGAGAACGCATAGCTCGGGGCGCGGGAGCGGAGGTGAATGGTGTTGCCATCGCTTGTGCACCAGACGCCGGGGAAAGTGATGTTGATCATCGCGCGCAGATGCGCGGTGATGTCCGCAGCGGAGAGTCCCGCGCCGGGCGAGAAGTATAGGGTCGTCCCGGGCTGCTGCTGTTCTGGGTCGCCCAGCGTGATCCAAAGCGGCTGGTCGGGCTCCCATGTGGCCAGTGTGAGGGTGCAGTTGGGATAGCTCGCCTCGACGCGGCGGCGCTTGTTGTTCCAGAAGACGCCCATGTAGACGTCGGCGTGGCCCATGAAGCCGAGCTTCTTCAGGTGCCAGATGTGCCAGGCGGCCGGCTTCTTGTAGCCGTGGTCTGTGTCGAAGTCGATGGCGAGCGAGACGTCGGGGTAGACCTTCGGCGGGTCTGGCGGGTCCTGCGGCTCGAGGGGCCAGAGGTAGTCGAAGTAGAAGTAGTAGCCATTGCTCGACGGGTGCTTCGAGAACAGTGCGCGGATCTCGGCCGTGTGCGTCCCGCCAGGCAGTGCGGCGGCGAGTTTCTTCATGGCCGAGAGGCCGTTGTAGTCGTTGAGATACAGATCGTGAACGGCGGGCGCGCCACCGTCGATCGTGACCTGAATCTGGCCCGCATCGCGGCCGAGCCAGGTGCCGAGGTAGAGATCGTGCTCGCGCGGGTAGGAGTAGCGGATGGTGACCGCCCGCAGGTCCTGGGCTTCGTTGGGCGCGCACCGCTTCGCGTGGCCAAGCGACCACCACTGGGTGGGCCAGCCCGCGCCGTAATGGTAGTCTTCCCAGAAGCCCTCATACCGGCAACGACCGTCGGATTCCTCGATGCGCGGCGCATCGCCGCCGACCTTGAGCGTGCGGTCGCCGGTGACGGTGAGACTCGAGATGCGCACCTGCCACTCGATGTCGGAGCGCGTGCCGGTGATGGTTGAAATGCGCTGGATGCGCGTGCCGGGCGTCCAGGCCTGCGGCGTCGAGGAGTCCTCGCCGCGGCGCACCAGCACGCGGTAGTACCAGGTGGCCGGGTCGTCGGCGTCGGGCTTCACGAGGCCGAAGTTGGCGAAGCAAGAAATGCGTTCTTCAAAATCGGGCGTGCCGACATAGTACTTACGTCCCGCGAGCATCTGGTCGGCCTCTGTCAGATGCCATTCCTCCTCTGTGCCGGGCGGCAATGCTGCAACACCTTCCTTCAGCCGTCCACCCTCGCGCAGGCCTGCTTCGACATCTTCAAAGCGCGGGGCGAAGGTGAGATGGATCTTCACAATGTCATCGGCGGGAACGGGCACGAGGGAGTTGCGGTCTCCGTTCAGGTAGCCGGAGAGGGAGGCGAAAGGGAACGTGAAGCGATAGACGCGAGTGTTGCTGGCGCCTTCGACGGCGGTAGCGAGCGACGTCGCCCCGAACTCGTCGTCGTTCTTCTCGATCCGGACGATCCGGTTCTCGCCATCCACCGAGACACGGACGGGCATGCCGTTAGCATCACGTCCATACGCGCCCAGTTGCCCCACAAGCCGTACTTTAAGTTCGCACGAGGTGTTCGTCGTGGTGAACTGCTCGGTGGCGAGGCTGCTCGGCTGCTCCCCGTAATCGGGGAGCGGCGCGTCCACCATGCGATTCTTCAGAGCCCGCCCGAAGTGCCGGGTGCGAGGCAGGACGCGGCACTGGATGTTGTAGACGCTCCCGTAGTGCGGCTTGTTGAAATACGCCGTGAACGTGCCGGGACCAACGGCCAAGACCTTGACGACCTCGTCGTTGGCGCTGCCGATGTCGATGCCGACGTAGTCGCCCACACGGATCTCGGCCGAGGAAGCCACTTGCGCGGTGTAGATGCCCGGCACCGACCGGCTCAGCGTGGCGGGCGCCGAGCCGCTGTTGGTCGAGACCTCGACCGGGCCATTCACGCCGGGCTCGAGCGAGACCGTGATGACGTTGCCTGAGGTGGTGCAATCAACGAGGTAACTCGAGAGGCCCACCATCGAGGCCAGCCGGTTTGCTATGTCAGCGGCATCGGTTGCGCCCGCCTCCTGGATGCCCGCGCCGCCGTTGTTCACCAGCAGGTAGTGCCAGAAGTTCGGATCGTCCTGCCACCAGATGGCCTGCTCGCAGGAAGGCACGTCTGGCGCGCCGATGTTGTTGAGGAGCCGCGTTTCGAGGTTGCAGAAGGCGATCGCCTCGGCCGAGGAGCAGGACCAGCGCGTGCCCATGAAGTACACATAGGCCTTGTCCGTGAGCGCCGGGGTGGGCTTGCCGACGAGCATTTCGTCAAGAGTATCGGCGTCGCGATCGTGGAGCGAGAATCCGAAGCCGCCCGGAGCGTATTCCCCGGAGACGACTGCCGCGTGGTGCATCAGCGGGACTTCGTAGATATCGCCCGTGCCCGTCGAGATCGTGAGCTTGTCCCACCCGACCGAGGCGTAGCGGACGCAGTCGGGCCGGACGTTGCCCTCTTCGCCGTTGACCGACAGAATCTCCATGTCGTACTGGAGCGTCAGCCCGGAGAGGTCTGTGACGGGCAGCGGCTTCAGGCGCAGGTGGTTGAAGTAGTCGTAGGCCGAGAGAAGCTGGATGTTGGCAAAATCCTCGGCCGCCTGGAAGATCCCGGAGATCTGGAAGCCGGTCTCCGTCGCATCGTGGAGCGCGGTTGTGGAAGCGCGGCCGGAGAAGCCCTGGAGTTGGATGGTGCGGCAGGGGTCGAAGAGGTTCAGAGGTTCAGGCATTGGTCGAGAACTGAAGTCCCGAAACGGCCCTCTTGACTCTAGAGTTCACTCCAGGGTGTATTCTGTTGGCGAGGGATACAGTCGCGTGACTCGCGGACTCCAAATCGGTCAAGTGGCCAAGGCAACTGGCCTTTCACCGGACGCCATACGCTTCTACGAGAAGCAGATGCTGCTCCATCGTACGATTCGAACCGACGGGGGCTTCCGACTGTTCTCCGAGCGCGACATCGAACACCTGAAGTTCATCCAGCAAGCGCAAGCTCTCGGCTTCTCGCTGGCCGAGATTCGGGAGTTGCTGGATCTGCAGGGCGAGGTGAAAGCGTGTGCGCAGGTCCGTGAGCAGCTGCGCGGCAAGATCAGCCAAGTGCGCAGCAAGATCCGGCATCTTGAAGAAATCGAGAAGCGGCTGGTCGCGGGTCTGCGGAGATGCTCCAAGACTCTTGCATCCGCGGTGGAGCCGGAAACCGAGCCATGCCCGGTTTTTTCGGAACGCAAACCGCGCCGGCGCATGGGCAGGGGAGAGATTCATGAAGATTGAGATTCTGTACTTTCCAGGTTGTCCAAACCACGAGCCCACCGTTCGGCGGGTGCGTGATGTCGCCGTGCGCGAGGGGCTTGCCGCCGAGATCCTGGAGATCGATGTGAGCGATGAACGCACGGCGAAGGAATTGGGGTTCCTGGGTTCACCAACCATCCGGATCAACGGGCTGGACATCGAACCGGCGGCGCGAGGGGCTCAGCCATCCGGTCTTTCCTGCCGCCGGTATCCGGGTGGATTGCCGTCGGAAGAGATGATCCGGGCAGCGATCGCAGAAGCGCGAGCCGCCGAGAGGAGGGACTGATGCGTTCCGCCGGCCTGTTTACAGGATCCATCCTCGCGGCGATCGCCGCTTCCCTCTGCTGCATCGGTCCCGTTGTGCTCGCTCTGACGGGGATGGGCTCGATGGCTCTGTTCTCCCGGTTCGAGGCTGCGCGCCCCTATCTGTTGAGACTTTCGATCGTATTGCTGAGCGCCGGCCTGTACTGGGCGTGGCGGAATCGGCGAACCGCCTGCGCTCCGGGCGGGAGTTGTGGGGCGCAACCTGGAAAGGCATGGCTCTTGCTTCTGGTTCCCGTCGTGGCGGTCGCTGCCTCTGCGGCTTTCCCTTACTACTCGCGCGCGTGGAGGGAAGACGCATCGAGAAGGGCGGCATCCGAAGCGATGCCGGCAGGCCAAGTCACGACCGTGCACTTTCGGATCAGTGGAATGACCTGTGAGTCGTGCGCCAGCGGCATGGCTGCATCGTTCCGGAATCTGCCCGGCGCCAAGGATGCCGTGGTGGAGTATCCATCCGGAAAGACGTCCGTAACCTTTGATCCGGCCAAGGTCTCCGTGGACCAACTGGCGGCGTTGGTGCGCGAGGCCGGTTATCAATTCCTGCCATAGCCGGGGAACCTTAGGTCTGAATCACGACGGTGAGATCGCTGCCCGGATCCGGCGAGGCGACTGCCAGGATATCAAACGCAAGGTCGTCGCCCTCGTAGAGCACTGGCGTTGGCCAGATCGTGGGCCGGATGCGCTCACCGGCGGCGTGGTCTTTGGTCACGATGGCGTCGAACGTCTGGTTGTCTGGATCGACGCTGATCACGCGGACGTACTCCTCGTTTGTGCCGCCGGGATCGAGGAAGACGAAGCCGCCAGCCACAAGGCCAAGCCGGTTCGCGCCGTAGGAGGCCGTCTGCAAGGTCTGCGGATCGGGCCCGGCGGTTACCGCCGAGATCAGCACTAGGCCGTAGTCGGCATACGGCAGGCGGCGCGTCGCGGGCAGTCCGTAGCCCTCGTTGTTGACCAGGAAGTCGTAGGTGGTCTTGTAGGCGTCCGGCAGTGCTTGCGCGATGCCCATGTACTCGAGCGGTTCCCACGTGGCGCCGGCGTCGCGACTGATCTTCACGAGGAACGCCGACTGGCCATCCGTCGTGCCCCGCTGGAGATAGGCGTAGACGCAGCGGATCGAGGCGGCATCCTGCACCTTGAGCGGGATGACGACGTTTTCCTGTACCGTGAGCGGGCCGGGGACCTGGAAGGTGTAGGCGCCTCCGTTGCACGTCCGCAGGCCCGGCATGTAGGGCTCGTTGTGGCGCGAGAGCGGGAAGACCGTGAACGGGCCGTAGCCGAAATGGTTCGCCACGCCGGCGAGCGCCGCCACGATGCAGGCGCTCGGCAGCTTCGCCTCGATCCTCGCGGGCAAGTCCGGCGTGCGGAAGAAACCCTTCCTGACGCTGAAGGTGAACGTCTTCTGATCGAGTTTGTAGAAGCGGATGCCGGCGAGATGGGCGCAGCGCAGGGTGCCGAAGGTCGCCTGGCCCTCGGGCACGCTAGGGTAGGCGCGCTGGAGGTGAAACTCACCACTCGGCACGACGTCGCCCGGCGAGCCCGGTCCGATGATCTGGGCGCATTCGTAGGATCGCCCGCCAGGGTTCGCAGGGTCGGCCGATTCATCGTTGAACACGACGAAGTCGCCCACCCGAAAGACCCGTTGCGTATCGGGATTGACGGTGCAGACGACGGTGACCGGGTCGGTCGCAGCATCAATGGCGGTCTCGATGGAGGCCCAAAGATCGGTCGTCAACTCGTCCACGTAGTAGAGCGCCAGTGTGATCTCGTGCGCGCCGACGATGTTCGAGTTGCCGGAGGCGTCGGGCGCAACCGTCATGTCGTCGATGGCGAACGTCCCGTAGTCGCCCAGGTGGGGAGTGCCGCTCAGCACGCCGGGGACGCCCGTGTCGATGAGCACTTCTTCTGTGGGCGGCTCGGGCACAACGTCGGCGGGCTTGGGGCCGGCGACCAGGTCATACATCGAGTCCGTCGTCGTGCGGCCCTGGATGTCGATCGAGTAGTCCCGGTTCAGCCGCCACCCGGTCACGCGGAACTCGCCCGATCCGCCCGGCATGTCCGGATGGGTCATCGAGCACACCATGCCGGGTTCCGTGTTGAGCGCCAGCACCGTTGTGCGGAAACCGATCTGGCGCGCTTTCTTCCACTCCTCCGGCGTAATGCCGCCCAACTCTTCCCGCAGGCGGACCGTGATGATGCGGGCAGCTTGCGACTTTGACGCCGTACCGGAGAGATTTACCGTCGACTTCAGGAACAGCGGACCCGCGCCGCCGCCGATGAGCGTGGCGTGGTCGATGTCGTAGAGCGAGATCGAGTTGGCGACGAACTCGAAGTCCTCGTCGGCGAAGTTCGCCGTCAGATGGTTGAACGAAGGTTTCAACGGCGCGAGTTGAAGGCTCTGGAACAAAATGTTGCCTTCGGTGAAGGCCTCGACGGCCGAGGAGTTCACGCGGACGCCGAGTTTCAGTTTGCCGTTCGAGAACGTGTAGTAGCCCACGCAATTCATCAAGACTTCCTGGAGCCAGTCACGGAGCGGCTTCTCTTCCTGGAGCACGCCGCGGAACTTGAACTGCGTTTCCGTGCCCGTACCCACCAGCTTCGAAACCTGCTCGTCGCAGCTTGCCACCGCCGCGATCGCCGCATCGACATCGAACAGGGTCTCGGCGAAGTCCAGTTGCTCGGTGGTGGCGCCCGCACCCAGGCGCAGCCCTCGCGCGCGCAAGAGCATGTTGACCGCGATCCAGATCGGGTTGGTCAGTGCGGGTGAGTAGACGCGCACGCCGGGCGACGTCCACACCCAGCCGCTCAACCCCTGCGCCACGACCGCCTCCATGGCGTGCTCGCTCAGGCGCGAGAGTTGCAAGCCTTTGGCGTCCGAACGCCGGATCATGAGGAACGCCGTGCCAGCCGCGCGTTCCGAGCCAGCGTCGGTGTCCATACCGAAGGTTGTTGGATTGGGATCGGGCCCCAGGCTGGTCATCAGCCCGAGCGAGCCCGGATAGCCGTGATGGTACTGCCCGTCGAGCTTGTGGCCCGTGCCGTATGCGCCCAGCGGGCCTTCGCCCACAATGCCGACAGCGGCGTAGAAGTCGCTCTCGTCGCGGCCCATGGCGACCTTGGCATTCACGGGCATGGGCGAGTCGGTGTAGATCTCGGGCAGGACCTGATCGTAGATCGAGTCGGCGACCAGCGAGACGGAGGTGAGCGTCGAGCGGCCGAAGCCCCAGACGCCGGTCGAGTTGTCCTTGATGCGCACGCCCTGGGGCTTGGCCATGATGCCGCCGTAGTAGTCACTCATGCCGTGGGCGCGGCAGCCGTTCGGCGTGTCGAAGCCCTTGTCGCAGCGCGTGGGATCGGCATTGGGGAAATTCACCAGATCGAGCGCGCCTTGCGCGGCGAACGGGCACGCCGCCGAGTTGAATGGCTTCCAGCAGGTGCGTGAGACCTTACGCGTGGGGTAGGGCAGGTTCAGCTCGTAGAGGCCGTCGGCGGCGGTGACGCGGAACTCGGGGCCCGAGTCGCAGGTCCAGTTCACGATGTTGCCCTTCCAGAGATCGAGCTTGATCCCGGTGCCGACGTGGAACAGGCTGAAGGCGATCTCGGCCCGGAAGAGGTCGACGTCGTTCGAGAGATCGCGCATCACGCGGTCGGCGTTGCCGAAGGTGAACTGGGCCTCGTCGGACTCATTGCCGATCGACTGCGAGATGCCGTCGAACTCGAGGAGGCGCGCCTGGTATAGCTGGCCGTCGATGGTGCAGCGGCGGTCAGAGACTTGGATTGCGGGGTAGCCAGGTTCGAGAGGCTGGATGCGTACGAGCGGGATGATCTCCTGGACCTGCGAGAGCAGCGCGGTCTGGAGCGCAGCGGGTGGAAAGCGGTGGACCGTCTGGTTCAGGGAATACGTCGGGCTGGTCTGGGGAATTTCGATGAGAGTTACGCCGAGCGAGCAGGCCCAGTCGGCGACCATCTCCCAGGAGAGTGGCTCGTTGGCGAAGCGGCAGATGACGGGCGTGGTCCCGGTGCCGTTCTCGTTGGGTGCGTTGTAGGTGAAGGTGCCGTACGGGCCGTATTTCGACTCCCAGAAGTTGCGCAGGGCGATGCGCTCGGTATCGCGAAGCCACTGCTTGCGGATGGTGAATCGCCGCGCGCCGGTGCCGATGAGGAAGCGTTGCTCGATCTTCGCGTTTCCGCTGCCGAACTGGTGCACGACGACCTCGTGGTCGCGGCGCACCTCGAGCGGATAGTCCGGCGTGAGCGGAAACGCGCCCGACGGCATGATTTCGGGGACCACGATGTTGCCGATGTAGTCAGGCAAGCTCGATCAGCTCCAGCGTCAGATTTGTGCGCGCGAGCGTTGCACTCTGTTCCCATGGACTGGCGAAGCGCACGGTATACCGGCCCACAACGGCCTGTCCCGTCGGATCGTGTGTGAACTTCGGGCTGGCCTCGTACGGGTCGTAGAAGTAAAACGGCTCGACCGAGCCCTTGCGGGCGTCGTAGAAATCGCGAAGTACTGTAAGTTGCGCCGGAGCGAGCCGCTTGGCCAGCCGCCAGCGCTTGCGGCTGTTGGCTGCCTGAACAGACCGCTGCGACTCGCCATTCCTGTACTCGTTGTCGATGACCGGATACTCGCGCTCATGGACGAAGGCACGTGAGAGGCTCGCCGGCAGCACGGTGAGCGGCGCGGCGTTCTGAACCGAGCCCGGCATCACACAGACACCAAGTCGAGCAGCCGCTGATCCGGCCGCGCGCCGATCTTTCTCGCGACGAAGCGTGCATAGTTGGCCGGATGATTGCCGTCCGCCGAAGGCGCGTACACCCGGAACATCTCCTCCGCGGTCGGCGGCTTGCCCTGGGTGTACTTTCCATCGAGGTACTGCCCAACCAGCACGCGCAGGATGCGCCAGCCCTCCTCGATCGCTCGCCGGCTCAGTTCCTCGCGCGAGGCGCCGGGAAACCGCTCCGACGCCCACGCGACGAAGTCCACGTAGCCGCGATGGGTGGGATACGGGCGGCCGCGCGCGTCGCGCCATTGCCGGATGTTGCCGGGATTCGCGTTTCGCTGAGCAAGCGTTGGCTTCGCGGCGGTGACGTAGAAACCCTCCATCTCGGCGATCGCCCGTGCGATCTTCTCAATCAGTTCCTGACGGGTCATGAGTTGCCTTGGTTGCACGCGCGTCGTAATATGGTATTCGTATGATCCGGTCCTGCCGCCAGAAGGATGTGCAGTTGCTGCTGGATCGGAAGTTCAGTCGGAAGTTTCAGAGCATTGAAAAGGCAGCTCGGATCCGATTGGAACTCTTGGACGCGGCGACGTCTCTCCGGGATCTCGAACTGCCCGGCCTCCGGCTGGAAGCACTCAAAGGTGACCGCAAGGGCCAGCACAGTATCCGAATCAACGACCAATTCCGGATCTGCTTTGAATGGCGGGACGGAGACGCCTACAACGTCGAAATTGTCGA
>Ga0073934_10001520_pt1 | contig 55017 bp, 53 predicted proteins | sample LarsenN4metaG_FD_76834 | JGI IMG/M metagenome (GOLD analysis project Ga0073934, IMG submission 76834) | Hot spring sediment bacterial and archeal communities from British Columbia, Canada, to study Microbial Dark Matter (Phase II) - Larsen... ...
CGGAAGTCAACAAGACCTTCCAGGACGTTGACACGGGCCTCAAGAAGCGCACCGTCTAAGCCTCGCAAGGCGCGGGCGGCCCAGCGGGTCGCTCGCCGAGCAAAGGCTTCGCCGCCCGGTTCCTCTCGGAGCCGGGCGGTTCCCTTTTCAGGGCAATCGCATTTCAGGACAGTCGCGGCAGCAAAGCGTTGCAAGCCGCCTGGCACATGATCGGCGCTCACGTGCGGCTCACAATTGCACCGCCGGCGGTGATCATCAAGGCTGCTATGGCGGTGGCGGGTCCCAGTGTCCCGGTTCCAAGCGCGGCAAGCAGCACGGTTGAAAGCAACGGCGTCGCGTAGGAGGCGACCCCCAACAATCGCATGTTTCCCCGTTTCATTCCCTCATCCCACAAATAGAATGCGAGGCCAACGGGGCCAATTCCGAGGACTGCGATGGCGAGCCACTGGCTCGCCGTGCTCGGCATGATGGTGGTCTCAAGCCACAGGTGAAGCAGACCGGCGCCGACGGCGGTTGCGGCGCAGCTCGCCGTAACATTGGCGGTTGGAATATCGGCAAGCAGGCGCGATGCGACCGAGTAGCTCGACCAGATGAACGCGGCGAGGCCCGCGAAAATGTAGCCATCGACATGACTATCGATGCTGCCATCGCGCGGACGCTCGAGAATGATGAGCGCCGTGCCCGCAAGTCCAAGTAGGGACCCGACAACGTGACGCCACGTGAGGGGAGAGCCCCCGAGCCTCGCCGGGAGCAAGGCGGACAGGAGAACTATCAGCAATGGCCACAGATAAATGATGAGGCTCGCCTCGATCGCAGGCGCCCGCTGAAGAGCGAAGAAGTAGCAGGCATGAAACGCCAGCAAGCCATAGAGGCCGAGAGCCAGCGCCGGCCAGGAAAGCTTCCGCAACGGCCGGAGCGACTTAGCTGTGACCAGCGTCCAGCCCACGCCGACAGCGGAGGCGATTGCGAAAGTCATGGCGGCGAGTTGAAACGGCGGGATCGGTCCGGCCGCCGTGGTCAGTGCGGCAAGTGCGGCCCATAGGAGGATCGCCCCGAAGCCCAGCCGGGTGGCGTTCGTAGAGGTACTTGGCGGGTTCATCTCGCGTTCCGTTGCCGGAGGTTCAGAAGGAGCGTGCCTAGCAAAGGCGCTGTCCCGTGAGAACCCAAGCGGCACGCGCGGCGGCGACCGCAGCCGCCGGCTGACAGGCATGCTCGCGAAGGCAGCATTTGCACACCGGATCTGCGCCCACCCTTGCAGACCCTGGCATCTGTCGCTATTAGAGCGGCTTTAATGAGCACGGCCGAGCAAACGCCCTTTTACTTTCCACGACGGCACCTCCTCACGTGCGAGGGTCTGTCGGCCAAAGAAATCAATTCCCTTCTTGATCTGGCCGACAAGGCCGTAGAAGTGAACCGTCAGATCAACAAGAAGCGCGATGTGCTGCGCGGGCGCACGCTGATCAACCTGTTCTTCGAGGCATCGACGCGAACGCAGGCGTCGTTCGAACTGGCCGGGAAGCGGCTCGGCGCCGATGTGATGAACATGAACGTGTCGACGTCGTCCGTGCAGAAGGGCGAAAGCCTGATCGACACCGCGATGACGCTCAATGCCATGCGTCCGGACATGATTGTCGTCCGGCATCACGCGGCGGGCGCGGTCGAGCTTCTGTCGCAGAAGGTGGATTGCTCGGTGATCAATGCCGGCGACGGCGCGCACGAGCACCCGACGCAGGCACTACTCGACGCCCTTACGATCCGACGCGCAAAGAACCGGATTTCCGGGCTTACCGTCGCGATCTGCGGCGATATTCTGCATTCGCGGGTCGCGCGGTCGAATATCTACGTTCTCAACACGCTGGGCGCAAAGGTTCGGCTGGTGGCGCCTTCGACCCTCATCCCGACGGGGATCGAGCGACTCGGGGCTGAGGTGTTCACCGACATGTGGAAAGGCCTTGCAGGCTGCGACATCGTCATGATGCTGCGGCTGCAGCGCGAACGGATGCAAGGCAACTATGTACCGTCGACCCGGGAGTACTATCATTTCTTCGGGCTCGACCAGGAAAAGCTCGCGCTTGCCAAGCCGGATGCGCTCATCATGCATCCAGGCCCCATGAATCGCGGCGTCGAGATCGCGTCGCCCATTGCCGACCACTCACGCAGCGTCATCCGCGATCAAGTCGAGATGGGAGTCGCCGTGCGCATGGCTGTGCTGGAGGCTCTGGCCCGCAACCTGCCGAATCATTGAGAAATCGTCATGAGGAAGCCTCCGCGGGAGCCGTCGCAGACAGATGTTACGGCCTTCATCAATGCGCGCCTCATCGACCCCGCCACGGGCCGCGACGAGCCAGGAGGGTTGCTCGTCCGGGACGGCGTGATCGCAGACATCGGCGGGCACCTCAGGCGGACCGCGCCGGAGGGCGCCGAAGTCGTGGACTGTTACGGCCACATTCTCTGTCCCGGATTGATCGATTGTCAGGTCTATACGGGAGACCCGGGACAGGAGCATCGCGAAACCCTGAAAACCGCAAGCTTTGCCGCGGCCGCTGGCGGGGTGACCACGATGGTCTGCATGCCGGATACGGAGCCGGTCATCGACCAGGTGGCGCTCGTCGATTACGTGCAGCGGCGGGCGCGCGAGCGGGCGATCGTCAAAATTCACATCATGGGGGCGGCGACCAAAGGCCTCAAGGGCGAAGAGCTTGCAGAGATCGGGCTCTTGCAACGGGCCGGCGCCGTCGCCTTTACCAACGGCAAGTCGACGATTGCGAATACGCGCGTGATGCGCAATGCGCTGCTCTATGCCAAGGACTTCGACGCTCTCATCGTGCATCACACCGAAGACCCCTATTTGTCGGCTGGGGCTGCGATGACCAGCGGTGAGGTGGCCACGCGCCTTGGCCTGCCCGGTGTGCACAAGATGGCCGAGGTGATCGTTGTCGAGCGCGACATGCGGCTCGTCGAGATCACGGGCGGCAGATACCATGCCGCAACGATTTCTTGTCGGGAGAGCGTCGATGCCATCCGGCAGGCGAAGGCGCGCAAGCTCCCGGTCTCGTGCGGCGTTTCGATCAATCATTTGACGTTTAATGAGAAGGACGTCGGTTCATACCGAACCTTCTTCAAGGTCAGGCCGCCGCTGCGCAGCGAGGAGGATCGGGTCGCCATGGTCCGTGCCGTGGCTTCGGGCGATATCGACGTCGTCGTCTCAAGCCATGATCCTCAGGATGCCGACGCCAAGCGCCGTCCATTTGCTGAAGCCGCAGACGGAGCGATCGGTCTCGAGACGTTGCTGCCGGCGGCCCTCGGGCTCGTGCATCGCGGCGAGATCGCTCTGATGCCGCTGCTCAAGGCGATGACCTGCAATCCCGCCCGGCTCCTTGGCCTTGATACGGGCCAATTGACGAAAGGCGCACCGGCTGATCTCGTGCTTTTCGACATGAACGCGCTCTGGGTGGTCAACAAGGACCAGCTTCGCGCACGCTCCAAGAACGCGCCGCTCGATGAAAAGACTGTGCATGGCCGTGTGCTGCGCACCATGGTTGCCGGCAAGACAGTCTATCAGTATGGCTCCGCAGAGCGCGGCTGAGCTTTCGTCCGTCGCAGGCCGCTAGCTGTCAACCAGACGGGTCAACCGTTATGACTTCGTGGACGCTTCTGGCTCATGCTGCCGCGTTCGTCTTCGGGTATCTGTTGGGATCGATTCCGTTCGGTCTGATCCTGACCCGGGCCGCAGGGCTCGGCGACGTGCGCAAGATTGGGTCGGGCAACATCGGCGCAACGAATGTTCTCAGAACCGGCAGCAAGAAGCTCGCTGCTTTGACGCTCTTTCTCGATGGCTTCAAGGGGTATGCGGCCGTCACCATTGTCGGCTGGGTGATCGCGTCACCGATGGTTGCCGACCTCTCCGCCACGGTTGCGAGCAATCAGGCCGCCGGGCCTGCCTCGGCGAATGGCGCCGTGAGCCTTCTGATGACCGGTGCCGGGCTAGGGGCGTTCCTTGGGCACATTTGGCCGATATGGCTGGGCTTCAAGGGCGGCAAGGGCGTTGCGACCTATATTGGCGTTCTCGTGGGGCTTGTCTGGCAGGCTGGCCTCTTCTTCTGCGCGCTTTGGCTCGTGATTGCACTGGTGTTTCGGTACTCGTCACTTTCGGCGCTCGTTGGCGCCGCAGCGACGCCAATATTCCTCTGGTGGGTGGCGACGCCTCAGCTCGCCATGATTTTTGCGATCCTGACCGTCTTGCTCTACTGGAAGCATAGGGAGAATATCGTTCGTCTGATGAACGGAACAGAGAGCAAGATTGGTGCGAAATCCGCCCAAGCCGGAGCGCGCTAGCAAACCAGCCGCCGTTCGGGCCGCGCTTGCGGCACCACTTCCTGTTGCGCCCTTGGATGATGTACAGCGACTGGCCTGTTTGCGGCTCATTCGAAGCGAGAATGTCGGTCCGGTCGCATTTCGCGAGCTTATCAACACGTTTGGAGGCGCGCAGGCGGCGCTTGATGCTCTCCCGGAGATCACTGCGCGATCGCGCCGCGGGCGCGCCATTCGGATCTGTTCGCGCGAGGATGCGCTCAGGGAACTCGACGCCGCGCGGAAGTTGCGAGCCGAGCCGGTGTTCACGATCGAGCCCGCATATCCGGCGGCACTCGCCCATGTCGATGTGCCGCCGCCTATGCTTTATGTGGTCGGCCGGAAGGAACTGCTCAACAACGATGTCTGTGCCATCGTCGGCGCGAGGAACTCTTCGGCGGCCGGGACGAAATTCACGCGGATGATCGCAGCGCGCCTCGGGGAAGCCGGTTACGTCATCGCCTCAGGACTCGCACGAGGGATCGACGGCACGGCGCACGAGGCTGCGCTCAAGACAGGCACGATCGCGGTTCTGGCGGGCGGGCCCGACTTCGTCTATCCCCCCGAACACGCGGGACTTCAGGCCCGAATAGCGGAAGACGGGTGTCTGATTACGGAGCAGCCGCCGGGCTTTCAGCCTCGGGCGCAGGATTTTCCGCGACGAAATCGCATCATTTCCGGCATCGCGCTCGGCGTCGTGGTCGTCGAGGCCGCACGGCGTTCGGGGACGCTCATTACCGCCAGAACCGCCGGCGAGCAGGGTCGGCTCGTTCTGGCGGTTCCAGGCCACCCCCTCGATCCGCGCTCCGAAGGGACCAATGGGCTGATCCGCCAGGGCGCCACCATGGTTACCAACGCCGAGGACATCCTGGAGGCGCTGATAACGCAATCCGAGCGTACAGCCCTGCGGCATTCGCTGAACACCTCGGATCAGCCGCCCTTCGAGCCCGCTCTCGCCTCAGCGTCTGGTGACACTGTGGAGCAGCAACCGCTGGAGCGGGCAACTGCCAGCGCGCTCGAGCGAGTTGCGGTCGCGCTCGGGCCGGCGCCGGTGGACCTCGACGAGCTGTCGCGGACAACAGGACTTGCTATCCGCGAAATCCGTGCCGCGGTTCTCGAACTTTCACTGGCGGGCCTCGTCGAGCATCATGGTTCGTCTCTGGTTTCGTTGCGCCCTTCGCCGTAGCACGCGGTGAACGCCCGGCACGGCCGGCATCGGTTACTTGGTGATGCGAACCTTTGCCCGCTGCTCGAAGTCCTTGATCAAGATGTTCGAGCAGGCATTCGGTCCGTGATTGTTGATGGCGACGTTGTGCAGCTCTTCCACGATCCGACCCAGGATCATGGGTACGCCGGTGTCGCGTCCAAGCTGGTTGGCCAATCGCACGTCCTTGGTCATCAGACCGAGCGCAAACGAAGCCGGAAACTTTCCGTCGATGGTGTCCGGCAACGAGCGCTCGGTGGTGCCATTGCGGCCCGAGCTCTTGTTGAGCACGTCGTTGGCGAGCTTCGGGTCGAGGCCATTCTTCACTGCGAGCGCCATGGCCTCGAACGCGATGGTGCGGCCGGCGGCGAGCATCAGATTGTTGACGAGCTTCATCGTCTGCCCCGCGCCGACGTCTCCCATGAGGAAAATGTTCGGCGACACCTTCTCGAAGAGAGGCTTTATCCTGTTGAAAAGGGGCTCTGGCGCGCCCACCATGATGGCCAGCGTTCCCGCCGCTGCGCCCGCGGGGCCTCCGGAGACGGGGGCATCGATGAGGTCGACGCCGCGAGCTTTGAGCTCGGCCGCCATCGCCTTGGTCTGTAGCGGATCACCCGTCGTCATGTCGGCCACCAAGGTTCCGGGTTTCAAGCCCTTGGCAAGGCCGTTGTCGCCGAAGATTGCCGTGCGGACGTTCTCGGATGTCGGCAGGCAGAGGCAGACAATGTCCGACTGTTCGGCGAGCGCCGACAGACTTTGCGATGGCTGGGCGCCGAGTTTAGCGAGCTCCGAGGTCCTTTCCGGGTTCAGATCAAAGACGCGCAGAGGCTGCTTGTTGACCAGCATCCGCTTCACGATCGCGCCGCCCATGCTTCCCAGTCCAACGTAGCCGACGTTCATCTTGTCCTCTTTGGTTGTGTGATCGTGAGGTCCGTCTTGACAGCGAGCCGGGATAGACACGGCATCTCGGTCACGTGATACGGTGACGCTGGGTTAGACCGCGCTAGACCGCGCAACGATGGTAGCGTGCCCGGCGTCGTCACGCAGCCTGCTGCTCGACGGTTGGAGCATCTCCCATGAGTGTCGTGCGGCGGACGTCACGCGGCTCGTCATGCGGAAAGGGGCGTGCCCGGTGCATGGTGCAGCGATTGTCCCACATGACGAGATCGCCGACGTGCCACTTGTGCGAGTAGGTAAACTCGCGCTGGGTCGCATGTTCGGTCAGGTCCATGAGAAACGCCTTGGCCACGGGTACCGGCCAGCCAACGATGGTACCTGCGTGCGATGACAGATAGAGGGACTTTCGGCCCGTGGAAGGATGCACGCGGACGAGTCGCTGGAGAACGGGCTTGAAGCGCGCGCGTTCCTCGGCAGTGAACTCCGTGAAGCCGTGGATTGCCCGAGAATACATCTGCGAGTGCTCGCAGATCAGGTTTTCACAGAGCTCTTTCGTCTCGCGATCGAGCGCATCATAGGCCTGCCGCATATCCGCGAATTCCGTGTTGCCGCCGCGGGAAGGAACGCGACGCGCGTGCAGGAGCGAATATTTGGCCGGGATGACCTTGAAGGAGCTGTCCGAATGCCAGAGCTGGTTGCCCAACGCGTAGAGCCGCCGTCGATCGTCGCGGGCGAAAGGCTTGCCGTCCTTGTCCAGGTTGGAGACGTCGGCGAATGTGTTCGGAAGGCGCTGCTCTTCCGGCTTTCTCAGGCTGACGCCGATCGCCAGTTCGATCGCCCCGAGGCTTTGGGTAAAGGCAAGTTGCTGCTCATCAGTGAACCTCTGATCGTGGAAGATCAGGACGGCATAGCGGTCCATGGCGGCATGGATCGCATCGATGTCCGACTGCGGCAGCGGTCGCGTGAGATCGAGGCCGGAGACCTCGCCGACGAAACCGGGGCCGAGCTGTTTGACGGTCATAGGCATGTTTCGCTTCCTCGCGTCCGGCGGCCGGTATCAGACCATGGTCAGGCGGCCTGCTGCTCGACAGTTGGGGCATCCCCCATGAGTGTCGTGCGTCGGACGTCGCGCGGTTCATTCTCCGGGAACGGGCGCGCCCGGTGCATCGTCACGCGATTGTCCCATATCATGAGATCCTTCACTCGCCACTTGTGCGAGTAGGTGAATTCGCGTTGGGTTGCGTGCTCGGTCAGGTCCATGAGAAAGGCGCGCGCCTCCGGCACCGGCCAACCGAGAATCGTTCCGGCGTGAGAGGACAGGTAAAGCGACTTCCTTCCTGTCGTCGGATGAACGCGAACGAGGCGCTGCCGGACCGGTTTGAAGCGCTCCCGCTCCTCCGGCGTGAAGTCGGTGAAGCCCATCTTGGCGCGCGAAAACATCTGCGAATGCTCGCAGATGAGGTCCTCGCAGATCGCTTTGCGCTCGTCGTCGAGGGCGTCGTAAGCCTGCCGCATGTCGGCGAACTCCGTGTTGCCTCCCTTCGACGGGATGGCGCGGGCGTGCAGCAGGGAGTACTTGGCCGGGATCGCCTTGAACGAGCTGTCCGAGTGCCAGAGGCGATTGCCTATGGCGAACAGCCAGCGTCGGTCGTCGCGCTTGAAGATCTTTCCGTCCTTGTCGAGGTTGGAGACGTCCGCGAAGTGTGGTGAGGACAGTCGCTGGTCGCTCGCGTCGCGGATGTTGAAGCCGACCGCCGTTTCGAGCGGCCCAAGGCTGCGTGTGAAGGCGAGTTGCTGATCGTCTGTGAAGTCCTGATCGTGGAAAATGAGAACGGCGTAACGGTCCATCGCCGCATTGATCGCGTCGATGTCGGATTGCGGCAGCGGCCGCGTGAGATCGAGACCCGAAGCCTCACCAACGAAACCGGGGCCGATCTGGCGCACGGAAAGAGGCATGGCGTTTCTCCCGGAGGTTCTTGATTGAGCGTCATCCTACCCACTTGCGAGCATGCCGAGCAACGACACCAGTCATGCCGAGCGCGGGCGGCAGGTATTTGCTGGAACTCCTCGGGTGCCGGGCCGGCACCATCGCCAGAGTCCATCTCGTCTGGCACAGTGACGTCGGCCGTGCGGTCCTTGAGTGACGGCAATGTGGCTCGCGGAGATGCCAGGGCTTGCGCGAAGGCATGCGGCTTGGCCCCCCGGACAGGGTCTCGACCGAAGATGGAGCACAGGGAGACGACATGAGCCCCGCGACCTCCACGCCCGGCAGCGCCTACCTCACAGGTTGCGGTTTTGTCCTCTTCGCGGGTCTCGTCCTCAGTCTCGGAGTGCTATGCATTCGTGGCGCGGGCGAGAGCGAGGCCTTTCAGTATTTGTTCTGGCGGGCGGTGGGCTTCACAGGGGCGGTCACGTTGATTGCCGCCTGTCGGCATGTCGCAAACCCCGTCGAGCAGGTGATGCGGATGGGATGGTACGGCTGGCTGGCCGCGGCCGCGATGGTTTTCAGCCAAGTCGCCTTCATCGCGGCGATCAAGGTAGCAACCGTTGCAGAGGTATTCTTCCTGTTTTCGCTTGCGCCGCTGATCGCTGCGGTCCTCGCCTTTCCAGTGCTCGGGGAGCGGATTGGGGCTCTCGGTGGATTGGCCGTCGCGACAGCCATCGGCGGGGTCGCGCTGATGACCGGCGGCGGATTGCACGATGGAAATTGGGAGGGACGTGCCCTAGCGCTCGGCGGCGCGCTCGGGTTTGCGCTCTATTCGCTGTCCCTCAGGCGCGTTCCCGCACCGGATCTCGACGCCGTGCTCGTGGCATCGGGGGCCCTCACCCTGCTCGCGGCCGGCTCCGTCGTTCTTTTGAAAGGAAGTCCATTTCTTGTTCCGCTCGGAAACACCGGACTCGCCATGCTGCACGGCGGAGTGATTCTCGCCGTCGGTCTGCTGTTGATGGGGTGGGCGTCACGAAGCGTGCCGGGCGTCACGCTGATCATGCTCGCACAGTCCGAGTCGATCGCGGCACCCGTTTGGAGCTATCTTTTTCTCAACGAGACACCGACACGCGGCGTGATTGTTGGCGGGATGCTGATCCTCTCGGCCGTCGTGCTCCAGGCAAAAGACGGCGCGCGCCATAATTCGGCGGCGGTTGTCGCGCCGTCGCCGACAAAATAGCGGCCAACGCTCAGTTGAGGCGCATCGACCAGTCGAATGTCTCAGGAAAGCTCGGCGGTACCGCGCCGATCTCGGCCACCAGCCGGTCCTGCTCATCGCCGGTTTCAGGATCGATCTGCCGCTCGAGGATGGCGACCCCCGCGACACGACGCGCGATCTGACTCGCGGCCAGGCGGGCCTGTTGCGGCCGCTGAAAGACGATGGCCTGACTCGGCCCAAGGTGAGCTCCGTTGCGCGTGAACGGAATGACGACATAGGCCAGATGCTGCATGACAGCTCGGTCCTCCGACGCTCCAGTCGATCCAGTCTCGAAGGTCCATGGCCGCAATCGTCGATCGCGGCCATGGACGGGGGTGTTGGATTAGAAGTCCATGCCGCCGGCCGGCATCTGCGGCGGGGCGGCCTTCTTCGGCTTCTCCGCAACCATCGCTTCGGTTGTGATCAGAAGCGAAGCCACAGATGCCGCATCCTGGAGCGCCGTGCGCACAACCTTTGTCGGGTCGATGATACCCTTGGCGAACATGTCGCCGTACTCGCCGGTCTGGGCATCGTAGCCGAAGCCATACGAGTCGTGCTCGAGCACCTTTCCGACAATGACTGAGCCGTCGGCACCCGCGTTCTGGGCGATCTGACGGGCTGGCGACTGAAGCGCCTTGCGAACGATGTTGATGCCCACCTTCTGGTCTTCGTTCTCCGTCTTCAGCTTGTCCAGCGCCTTGAGCGAGCGCAGGAGGGCGACGCCGCCGCCGGGGACGATGCCTTCCTCAACCGCCGCCCTGGTCGCGTGAAGCGCATCGTCGACGCGGTCCTTGCGCTCCTTCACCTCGACCTCGGTCGCGCCACCGACCTTGATCACGGCGACGCCGCCGGCGAGCTTCGCGAGCCGCTCCTGCAGCTTCTCGCGATCGTAGTCGGAGGTCGTCTCCTCGATCTGCTGCTTGATCTGCTTGATCCGAGCGTCGATGTCGCTCTTCTTGCCGGCGCCGTTGACGATCGTCGTGTTATCCTTGTCGATCGTCACGCGCTTCGCGCGGCCGAGCATGTTGAGCTTGACATTCTCAAGCTTGATGCCGAGGTCCTCGGAGATCACGCTGCCGCCGGTCAAGGTGGCAATGTCCTCGAGCATGGCCTTGCGCCGATCGCCGAAGCCCGGAGCCTTGACGGCAGCAACCTTGAGGCCGCCACGGAGCTTATTGACGACCAGCGTTGCGAGCGCCTCGTTCTCGACCTCCTCGGCAATGACAAGGAGCGGCTTGCCCGTCTGGACAATGGCCTCCAGGACGGGGAGCATGGGCTGCAGGCTCGAGAGCTTCTTCTCGTGGATCAAAAGATACGGATCCTCGAGCTCGACAGTCATCTTTTCGGCATTGGTGACGAAGTAGGGCGAGATGTAGCCGCGGTCGAACTGCATTCCCTCGACCACGTCAAGCTCGGTCTCGAGGCTCTTGGCTTCCTCGACCGTAATCACCCCTTCCTTGCCGACCTTCTCCATGGCCGTGGCGATCATCTTGCCGATTTCGGCGTCGCCATTGGCGGAGATCGTGCCGATCTGCGCGATTTCGCCGTTATTGGCGACAGCGCGCGAATGTTTCTTCAAGTCCTCCACGACAGCGCTTACCGCCAGATCGATGCCGCGCTTCAGATCCATGGGATTGGCGCCGGCGGCCACCGACCGGGCCCCCTCACGGACGATCGCTTGCGCCAGAACCGTCGCCGTCGTCGTTCCATCGCCTGCGACGTCATTGGTCTTTGAGGCGACTTCACGCACCATTTGCGCGCCGAGGTTCTCGAACTTGTCCTCAAGCTCAATTTCCTTGGCGACGGTCACGCCGTCCTTTGTCGTACGCGGCGCGCCGAAGGACTTCTCGATCACGACATTCCGGCCTTTAGGCCCGAGCGTGACCTTCACTGCATCGGCCAGAATGTCGACGCCGCGCAGCAAGCGTTCGCGTGCGTCATGAGAAAACTTCACTTCTTTGGCAGACATGCGTTTTCGTCTCCTGGATGTCTTTAGGGTGGAGCGGAAGGATCGCGACCGTGCTCACCACTGCTGCAGCACTACGGCGGCCACGAGGGCAAACGCCAGAACGGCGCAAACCCAGCTCACAATCAGCTCCGCTTGCATGGCCCCGCCTTCAGGCTGCGGCCTTCATGGGACGGGCGGCGTCGAGAACGCCCATGATGTCGCTCTCTTTCATGATCAACAGCTCCTCGCCGTCGATCTTCACCTCGGTCCCCGACCATTTACCGAACAACACCCGGTCGCCCACCTTGACATCGAGGGGAACGATGCGTCCCTGCTCGTCACGGGCCCCGGGACCAACCGCAATCACCTCGCCTTGCTGAGGTTTCTCCTGGGCCGTGTCGGGAATGATGATGCCGCCTTGCGTTTTCTGCTCGGCATCGATGCGGCGCACCACGACGCGGTCATGCAGAGGGCGAAACTTCATAGGTCTGACCTCCTTTGCGAGCCCTAACCAGCGATGTGTGAAAGAGGCGCGGCCCCCCGCCGGGCGACCGCCCTCGGCCGCCTATTTGGTTCGAGCGTTGGCACTTTCAAGGGGTGAGTGCCAGCAAAAAATTGAACGATGGAGTTTTTAGCCTGTCGATTAACTGGCTGAAATAAGAGAGAATTTTTGTTGATTGGCGCTGGTCTGCAAAGTTGGACCGGACGGGGTGGTCTTGCAAAGCAAGAGACACAAATCGTTCGGCGGCGCAGCAAGTGCGCCGCCGAGGTTTTACGCTCACCGATACGGCGGAATGCCGTTCAGTCGCGCTCCAGGCACATGGCGATTCCCATGCCGCCGCCGATGCAAAGCGTCGCCAAGCCCTTCTTTGCGTCGCGGCGCTGCATCTCGTAGAGCAGCGTGGTGAGCACGCGCGCTCCGGACGCGCCGATCGGATGACCAATGGCGATGGCGCCGCCGTTGACGTTCACTTTCGCGGGATCGAGGCCCAATCCCTTGTTCACGGCGCACGCTTGCGCGGCGAAAGCCTCGTTTGCCTCCACCAGATCGAGGTCAGCAACCGACCATCCCGCTTTCTCAAGCGCCATCTTCGATGCCGGAATTGGGCCGGTGCCCATGATCGCCGGATCAACGCCCGCATTGGCCCAGGACACAATTCTTGCGAGCGGCCTGATTCCCCGCCGCTTGGCCTCAGCAGCGGTCATCACGACGACAGCCGCGGCCCCGTCATTGATGCCCGAGGCATTGCCGGCCGTGACCGAGCCGGCTTTCGGATCGAAAGCCGGTTTCAGCTTCGCCACGCTCTCCAGCGTGACGCCTTCCTTGATGTATTCGTCCTCCGCGACCACCACCTCGCCCTTGCGCGTCTTGACGGTCACGGGCGCAATCTCATCCTTAAACTTTCCAGACTTCTTGGCGGCCTCTGCCTTGTTCTGAGAGGCGACGGCAAATCTGTCCTGCTCCTCGCGCGTGATCTGATACTGACGGGCGACGTTCTCGGCGGTGGTCCCCATGTGATAGCCGTTGAAGGCGTCCCACAGCCCATCCTTGATCATGGTGTCGATCATCTTGACGTCACCCATCTTCGTGCCTTCCCGAAGGTGCACGACGTGCGGCGCCTGGCTCATGCTCTCCTGTCCGCCGGCGACGACGATCTTGGCGCCATCGCGAACCTGCTGTGCCGCGAGCGCGACTGCGCGCAATCCCGAACCGCAAAGCTGATTCATTCCCCAGGCGGGGGCCTCGACAGGTATCCCGGCGCCGATGGAGGCCTGACGCGCCGGGTTCTGTCCTGCCCCGGCTGCCAGAATCTGGCCCATGATTACTTCGTTAACGTCTCCCGGTTTGACGCCGGCCCTTTCGAGTGCGGCCTTGATTGCCACCATCCCGAGTTCGTGAGCAGGCAGGCTCGACAGCGACCCATTAAACGAGCCAACCGGAGTGCGTGCGGCGCTTGCGATTACGATCGTGTCTGCATCAGAACTCATGGCGTTCTCCAGCGAGAGTCTCCGAGCGCGAGATGCGCGCGGGAGAGGAATGAGCAGCGGTGCGCGGACCTCCTGGCAAAGGCCGGGTGGCCGCTTCTACGGGGTGCGTGCTGCGGGGTTGCGTGCGTTTGATGGTCAAGTTGCATGTTTCCCACACCCCCACCTTGTGGTACACTTTCGCAGCTGCAGCATCAAGCGATGGCGTCGCCCATGCAAGAAAAGGCTGAGAAACCGGTCGATAAGAAGGAGCCGGTCGTCATCAAGAAGTACGCCAACAGGCGGCTCTACAATACTGAAACGAGCACGTACGTGACGCTGGAGGATCTCGCCGCCATGGTGCGCTCCGAGCGCGACTTCGTCGTGTTCGACGCCAAGACGGGGGACGATCTCACGCATTCGGTGCTCACCCAGATCATCGTCGAGCAGGAAAGCCGCTCGGGCGGGCAGACCCTGCTGCCGGTTCCCTTTCTGAGGCAGCTCATCCGCTTTTATGGCGATGCCATGGAGCGCATGGTGCCAAGCTACCTGCAGGTCAGTCTCGACACGCTGACCCGCGAGCAGGAGCGGTTCCGGAAGCAGTTCGCGAGCGCGTTCACGCCGCAAGGTGCGTTCGAGGCCTATCAGGAGCACGCTCGGAAAAATCTTGCGATGTTCGAGCAGGCGATGAGCATGTTTTCGCCCTTCGGTCCGAAGGGCGGGCAGAAGAAGGCCGACGACGAGCCGGCTGCGGCATCAAAGCCTGCGGAGGCAAAGGCCGGGACGCCTGATCCTGAGGTCAAGCCGCCATCGGCAGAGAGTGAGCTTGCCGAGCTCAAGGCGCAGCTTGCGGCCATGCAGCAAAAAATCGAGCGACTGGCGAAGGGCTGACGGCCGGCGCGGATACCTGCCGGACGATGTGTGCCTCCGGGCAAGTCGCACAAATTCGATCAATCAAGCGACCGATGTGGTGTAGCCGTCCCTCTGATCGGCGCTGCGCTGCTCGGCCGACCGGTGCTGCGGAGGGCCAAAGCCTCCGCCCCCGGGTGTGCGCAACGTGACGATCTGCCCTTTGGTCAAGACCACATTGCGGCGATGATCGATGCTCTCGCCGTCGATCGTCAGCTCCCCCGGCGCGCCGTGACCGCCGCCGCTGGCGCCGGGCGCGGGGAAGCGGCACCGTTCGGCCATGAAAATCATGCCGATGGGCGTATCCGACGTCACCTCGAAAACGACTTCCTGCCCGAGGCCGCCGCGAAAGCGTCCGGCGCCGCCGCTGTCGGGACGGAGTTCCTTTTTGCGGATCAGCATGGGCGCGTTTCGCTCGATGAGCTCAACGGGCACATTCGAGACGTTCGACGGCCAAGCCATGGCGTTCTGACCGTCGCCGCTGCCCGTCGCGCCCATGCCGCCGTTGAAGAAGAGGACATTGGCGTAGGTCTGACCCGTTGATCGCACGCCGGTCTGTATCAGGCTCCAGAGCGGCGAGCCCGAGGCGGCGATCACCGCGTCGCCGAGAACGGACTGCAACGCGCCGAAGATGGCGATCGGGACGTAGTGCCCTGTCGCCATGCGACCGCCGACGGCCGCCGGAAACCGCGGATTGAGAATGCTGCCCTCGGGGGCGGTCACGCTGATGCAGCGGAAAATGCCTTCGTTATTCGGGAGGTCCGGCAGCAATGCGCATTTGAGCGCGTAGGCCGTCATCGCATAGGTGTAAGTGATCGGACAGTTGATGCCCCGGTCCACCTGAGCGCTGGTGCCGGCGTAATCGACAGCGATGCGGTCTCCCGAGACTTCAACCACGACGTTGTAGCGGAATGGCGCATCGAGGCCGTCGGTGAAGAACTCGAACGGGTAACGGCCGGAAGGAAGTTTCGCGATCGATGCCCGCATTGCGCGCTCGGAGCGCGTGAGTATTTCCTCCGTGAAGCCGTCGAGATCGGCGAGATCGTACTCTTGCATGAGGTCGCCCAAGCGGCGCTCCAGCAGGTCCAGGCCGGTGAGCTGAGCCCAGAGATCGCCTTCCGTCTGATCGGGCGTTCGGACCTGGGCGCGAAGCAGACGGATGAAGGTCTCATCGACACGACCGGCCGTCATCAGCTTCATCACCGGAACATGGAATCCCTCCTCGAACATCTCTCGCGCTTCCGCGGAGCGGACGCGCCCTCCGATGTCGGGGGCGTGCGCCGTCGAAGCTGCGAAAGCGACCAAGCGGCCATGACGGAAAATTGGTCTGGCGACCGTGATGTCGTTCAGGTGACCCGTTGCGATCCACGGGGTGTTGGTGACGAGGACGTCACCCGGCGCCATGTTCTCAAGCCCGATCTGGCGGATGAACTCCTTGACCGTCACGGGAAGGGTGCCAATGAACGAGGGGATGCTTTCCGTGTTCTGGACGAGGCTCTGTCCGCGGTTGTCGGTGACGACGAGCGCGAAGTCGTTCGACTCGTTGACGAGCGTTGAGAAGGACGTGCGGCGCAGTGCCTTCGCTGCCTCATCGGCGGCCGAGATCATCCGGCGCCAGAGAATCTCGAGGGTCACGGAATCGAAGCGCTGATTGGACATGAATGTCACGCTGGGCCTCGCTCACGGGAAGGTTACGATCGCGTTGCCGCTGGCGGCGATCCGGCAGCGGCAGCCGGGTGCTACGACCAGCGTGGAAGACCGCTCTTCGATGACGGCCGGACCGTCAATCTGGTGACCGGAAAGGAGGGCTTCGCGATCGTACACGGGAACCGGGCGGCGTTCCCGCCACTCGGGAAAATAGACCGGCCTGTGACCCTTCAGCGGGTCAAGGCCCGTCGGCGTCGGGACGCCAAGCGCGAGGCGGCTGCCCGGCGGATCGGCCGCGGCGGTGACGCGGATGTTGATGATCTCAACTGCGGTTTGCGGCGGTGTTCGCGTGAATGCTGCGACGTAGCCAGCCTCGAATGCAGATGCAAATTCGCTCCTCGAAGTCGGTGTGTAGGGGCCTGCGGGCAGGTCCACGACGAGTTCTGAAGCCTGGCCGACGTAGCGAAAATCCGCCCTGCGCGTGATTTTCGCGGTCGCTGGGTCGAGGCCGGTTTCAGAAAGCACTTTTCGGGCCTCGCTTTCCAGGCGCGTGAAAGTCGCCTCAAGCGCCCTCCAATCGAGCTGATCGAGGCCGCTGGCGATAGTCGCAACACGGTCAATTCGCGCCGGGGCTACCAGCAGTCCGAACGCGGAAGCCACCCCCGCGGCGCGCGGCGCGATGAGCGCGCGCAGCCCAAGCTTGCGGGCTACGTGGCAGGCGTGAACGGGACCCGCGCCGCCCGTGGAGAGCAGAGCATAGCCGCGGGGATCCTTGCCGTGCTCCGCGATATGGACGCGGGCGGCGTTGGCCATGTTCTCGTTGACAAGATCATGGATGCCCCATGCGAGTTCGATGAGGGAAAGCCCTGCATCGCGCGCCAACGGTGCAAAGGCTTCATGGACGGCGCCCATATCGATCCGAATGGTCCCTCCGGCGAAAAAGTCCGGATTGAGATAGCCAAGAAGAAGATCGGCGTCGGTAACGGTGGGCCGCTTGCCGCCGAGTCCGTAGCCCGCGGGACCGGGCTCGGACCCCGCACTCTCGGGGCCGACCTTCAGGAGACCGACCGCGTCCAGATGCGCAATGGAGCCGCCCCCGGCGCCGATCTCGATCAGCTCGATGGTCGAGATTCGGATGGGCAGGCCGCTCCCCTCGACAAACCGCTTCTGGCGAGCAGCCTCAAACGCATGGGTGATCTTGGGCTTGCCGTCATCGACAACCGAGAGCTTGGCTGTGGTGCCCCCCATGTCGAACGCCAGGACGTGCGCGCCACCATCCGCGGCGCCAAGGGTTGCCGCGGCAAGGGCGCCGGCGGCCGGGCCTGACTCCAAGAGCTGAACCGGCGAACGCTTCGCCTCTCCGACCCCGGCAAGTCCGCCATTCGAGAGCATCAAGAGCAGTGGCGCGGGGATGCCGCGCTTTGCAAGTTCTTGGACCAAGGTCGTGAGGTACCGCTCTGCCAACGGTTTGATGTAGGCGTTGGCGACGGTCGTCGAGGTTCGCTCGAATTCGCGAATTTCCGGCGCGACGTCGACGGACGTGCTGATGTGAAGGTTCGGAAAACGACGCTCAAGGATGGCGGCTGCCTGCCGCTCATGCTCCGGATTGGCATACGAGTGGAGAAAAACGATGGCGAGAGAGGTTACGCCTTCGGTGAGCAGCCTCTCGGCGGCTGCGACCAGTGAAGCCTGGTCAAGAGGCGTGTGAATCGAGCCATCCGCGCGAATCCGCTCGGCGACACCGAGCCGCAGGCGGCGCGGCACCAGGGGTTCCGGCTTCCTGATGGCGATGTCGTAGAGCTCGAATTTGCGCTCGCGGCCAATCTCGAGGATGTCGCGGAAGCCGGCCGTGGTGATGAGCCCGGTGACGGCGCCCTTGCGCTCGATGAGGGCATTCGTGAACAGGGTGGTCGCATGCACGACACGCGTGATGTGTGCAGGCGGTACGGCATTCTCGCGAATGACGCGGTCGATGGCGGCCATCACCCCACGGGAAGGATTGGCGTGGGTGGTGAGCTCCTTGTGGCTCGCTCGGCGGCCTGTCGACGAGTCGTAGACGACAATGTCGGTAAATGTGCCACCGATATCGATTCCCAGTGCGAACTGTTGCACTCCCTCCCCCTGCAGATCGAGGTCCCGCTGCGCGAGGCTCGAAAATGGAGTGGAGGAAGTCAAGCTATACGCGAGCGCGGCGTCAGCCGTGGCGCCGGCGGGCCGTCACCTCGATTTCAATCTTCATGCGCTCGTCGACGAGCCCGGCCTGAATCATGGTGGCGGCAGGCCGAACTGATCCGAGGTAGCGGGCGAGGATCGGCCAGCACGGCTCGAAGTCGCGGCGGTCAGGAAGAATGTACGTCACCCGGACGACGTCGCGCATCGAGGCGCCGGCCTCGGCAAGCGCCTTTTCGATATTGCGAAAGGCCTGCTCGCATTGCGCGACGACGCCCTCCTTGAGCGTCATTGTCGCGTAATCGTAACCAGTGGTTCCAGAGACGAAAATCCAGTCGCCATCGACCACCGCACGGGAGTAGCCGATCTCGGCCTCAAAGCGCGAGCCGGATGAGATGAGCTTGCGGGACATGGCTTGTCTCCCTCTGGTCGGGCCGGCCACCCTGGCGTTCGGGTTTGTCCTGGTTCCGGCGTCAGCCGCGCCAATCTTCGATCAGCCTCCGGCAGATCTCCTTGTGTGCCTCGATGGCGGCAATCTCGCAATACTCGTCCGTCTGGTGCGCGAGCGGAGCGGGTCCGGGCCCCAGGATGACGGTCGGCAACCCGCCCAAGGCCGGGGTCAGGGCGGAGGCATCCGTGAAGTAGGGCGCCGCTCCGACGGCCGCAGGCTGGCCCGTCACAGATTCGACGATACGATACACCTGCTGCACCCATTCTGCGGACGGCTCGGTCCAGACCGGTTGCGCCTCATCGAGCGTCGACACCTCCACGTCAGGTCCCAGGAAGCTCGCGACCTGTGCCTCGACCGTGGCATGTTGCTGGGCCGGAATGGTGCGAATGTCGAGGCCGGCTTCCGCGAGGTCGGGCACGGAGTTGATGTTCATACCACCGTGCAGCCAGCCAACGTTCAGGGTCGGTGCGCCCATGACGGGATGACGCGCGACGTTGAAGTCGAAGTCGTCCAGTCGCGCAATCGCGCGGGCGGCTTTGACGACGGCGTTGATACCCTGCTCCGGCATCGACGCGTGCGCGGTCACGCCGCGAGCCGAAACCTTCAAACGCAGCGCGCCTTTATGACCGATGAATGGCCTATTGGAGGTGGGCTCCGCAACGAGCAGCGCGCCTGCCGCCCCGAGGAGATGGCGGGCAGTTGCAATGATGTGATGGGCTCCCGTGCAGCCGGTTTCCTCGCCTGCGGTGATGATCAGCAGCGCGCCGGGTCCCATGGACAGGCGGGGGGCGGCGTCAACTGCGGCCGCAACAAAGGCTGCGACGCCGCTCTTCATGTCGGAGGCGCCCCGGCCATAGATCCGGCCTTGCGACGTCTCGGCCGCGAACGGGTCCATCGACCAAGGTCTTGCACCGAGCGGAACGACGTCGATATGCCCCGTGAATGCAATCGGAGATTGGCCCCCGCGGCCGCCGATCCGCGCGATCAGGTTGGCCCGGCCTGGTCCCATGAGGACATAGTCGCATCGAAATCCCGCGGCTTCCAGCAGGGCGCCGAGATGCCTTGCGCACGCCTCCTCTTCGCCGGGCGGATTGATGGTGCGGAAACGGATGAGCTCGCGGGTAAGAGCGACGGCGTCGGTCGGCACGGCAAGCTCCCTCTTGATTTTCGTTGCGAACGGGCTTGATCGAAACATCTTGCCCGCGGATGAGACGGCGACTCAAGGCGCTTGGCGTCGGTACGAAGCAACTTTCTTTTCTTTATGCCGGCGCGATCTTCGAGGCGCGATCGGTGGCCGCAGGGGAAATGCATGGCAAGTGGCATCGGGACTGCAAAGATACGCCGTCCGGTCGCAGTGGTGACTGGCGGCTCGGAGGGCATCGGGCTGGCGATCGCGAAGCGGTTGGCCCGCAAAGGGGGGATGGTGCTTATCGTGGGCCGCCGGCAGGAGGCGCTCGCGCAGGCGGCGGCGGAGATCGCAGCGGGCGCGGGAGGCTCCGTCGCAACGCTTGCGCTCGACATCACCTCACCACGGGCGGCCGAAGTAATCGAGCGGCAAATCGAAGAATTGGACGGCTATCTGGAGCTGCTCGTCAACAATGCCGGCGTGGGGCAGTGCGGCGCCTTTACCGAATCAGATACGGATACCCTCGAGCACCTGATTGCTCTCAACGTTGCCGCCGTGGCACGGTTGATGCGCCACTTCCTGCCTGGACTGTGCGCGCGAAAAGGTGGCGGAATTCTCAATATCGCATCGCTTGGCGGGTATGTTCCCGGGCCGTATCAAGCCGCCTACTACGCCAGCAAAGCCTTCGTCATATCCCTGTCAGAAGCGGTGGCTTTCGAAGTCCGTCACCACAACGTCAAGGTCGCCGTGCTGTCGCCCGGGCCGGTTGCGACACGTTTTCATGCGCGGATGGGAGCCGAAGGTGCCCTCTATCGCTGGGTGCTGCCAACGGCGTCCGCCGACACGATTGCCCGCTGGGCATTGTGGTCCTACCAGCTTGGCTTGCGGTCCCTGACCCCAGGAATGCTCAATGTACCATTGCCGATTCTGTTGCGATTTCTGCCACATCGCCTAGTAATTCCACTCGTCGCACTGCTGCTGCGACCGAGACGGCGGGAGACGACGAATGCTTGACGCAGGGGAATGGCGCGAGCCTGCCTCGGCGGATCGGGGGCGTGGGGCTGACCCCGGCCAACAGGCTAGAAAGCCTGTCTTGATCGTTGTTCACCAAGTTCACTCGAATCCGGGACACGTCGGACATTGGTTCCGGGACAATGGCTATCCCTTGGACATCCGGAGGCCTTACGCGGGGGATCCGCTGCCAACTAGCCTCCGGCAGCATTGTGGCGCGGTCATCTTCGGCGGGCCGCAGAGCGCCAATGACGCTGACGAGCACATCCGCCGGGAGATTGCCTGGATCGAGGTGCCACTGCGTGAGCAGAAGCCGTTCCTCGGCATATGTCTCGGCGCCCAGATGCTCGCCCATCATCTTGGCGCGAAGGTCGATCATTGCCCGAACGGCACGGTCGAGATCGGCTACCATCCGGTCGCGACAACGGGCCCCCGGCACGTCCTCGGAGCGCTCCCGTCGCAGATGTTTCAGTGGCACAGGGAGGGCTTCGCGGTTCCCGACGGCGCGGTGCTGCTTGCCACCTCAAACGGCAACTATCCCAACCAGGCTTTCATTTATGGTCCGGCGGCGGTCGGCGTACAGTTCCATCCTGAGATCACCTATGCCCAAGTCAACCGATGGTCCGGGAGCAATCCGACGCGACTTCTCCTGCGAGGGGCTCGTCCGCGGCAGGAGCAACTCGATATGCACCTGATGCAAGGTCCCAAGGTGCGCCATTGGCTGGATACGTTCCTGAGGCGGTGGGTGGCGGGCGATCTGATGTCATCTTCGTCTGGCTAGCAACGGTCGATGCCCCGAAAACGATCAGCTGTTTGCACATTTGTAATGTGTCGTCGTGTATATTGCCCCTGTCGCCGAGGCACAGGGTTTCGCGTAGCTCGGGCGACCATCAGCGGCGAGGAACACCTGCTCTGTTCGAGCGTCGGTTGGTCCTCGCCGCCATTCTTTTTGAGATGTGCGAGTGCCAGCAGTCAGCGCGTGGCGGTTCATTCGCATAGCGGCGCTGCGTGATGAAACCTGCTCGTGACCATGCCCGTCCGAGACATGAAATTGGCGCCGCGGGCGACCCGGCGAAGCAAATCGTCTTCGTCACGCTGAGCCTCGACGTTGGGGGCACGGATCGACATCTGACCGCCCTCTCGAGCGAACTGGTCCGCCGAGGCTGGCCTGTCGTCATCTACTGCTTCAATCGGGAGGGCGTCCTCGCCGATCAAGCCCGGGCGGCTGGCGTTCGGGTGATTCCGCCGCCCGTGCAGGCCGAAGGCCGGCGGTCTGTAGCACTCAGGCGGCTCGTCACGTCGCTGCGCGCTGCGCGGGGCCTGCGAAAGCTCCTCGAGGATGAACAGCCGCGAATCGTCCACTTCTTTCTTACCGAGCCCTATATTTTCGGCGCGCCTGCAGCGCGCAAGGCCGGCGTCCCCATTCGCATCATGAGCCGACGCGAGGTGACGCCAGAGCATGGCCGCCTGCACCTGGCGCGACGCCTCGAGGCCCGGATTCACGGTGAAATGACCGCCATCATCGGCAATTCGCGCAGGGTGGTTGACGACCTCATCGGCGAAGGTGTCAAGCGGGAGCGGCTCGGTCTCATCTACAGCGGTGTCAATCTTTCGGCCTTCGCCAATCCACCTGCCGCGATCGAGGTGCGGCGCGAGCTCGGGATCGCCGCTGACGCGCTGGTGCTGGTCAAGATTGCGAACCTGATCGAATACAAGGGCCATGCTGATCTCATTGCCGCAATCGCACGGCTCGATCGTGCAACGCGCGAGCGTCTCGTGGTGCTTTTGGTCGGCCGCGACGATGGTGCGCAGCCGGCGCTCCGCGAGCAGGCGGCAAGCCTCGGCGTTGCGGACAGTCTGCGGTTTCTGGGACAGCGCAGTGACGTACCTCGACTGCTGGCGGCAGCCGACATCGGCGTTCATGCCTCACATATGGAAGGGTTCGCAAATGCGATCCTCGAAGGTATGGCGGCAGGCCTTCCGGTGGCCGCCACTCGCGTCGGGGGAACGCCGGACGCGATCATCGATGGGGTCACAGGGCTGCTCGTTCCAGCAAGAGACCCTGCCGCCCTCGCAGCAGCGATCGAAAGACTCGCGGCTGACAGTGACCTGAGGCGCCGGATGGGGGCGGCTGCACGCGAGCGGATCAACAGCGCGTTCGGACTGGCCGGCTGCGTGGACGGATATGAAGCTCTGTATCGAGGGCTGATGGCCGGCCGCTTGCCGTGCGAGATCCGAGCGGTTGGTCTCGATCAGCGTTGACGGCTGGCGATCAGCGCCAATGCGGCCCGTGCATCGATGCGGCCGTCGTAGAGGGCGCGGCCTGTGATGGCGCCTTCCAGAATTGCGCACTCCGGCGTCAGCAAGGCTTCGATGTCGGCCAATGAGGCAAGCCCGCCCGAGGCAATGACCGGAATGGAAGTCGAGCGCGCCAATGCGATGGTCGCCGGCAAGTTCAACCCCGTGAGCACGCCGTCGCGATCAATGTCCGTATAGATGATGGCCGCAACGCCCGCATCTTCGAAGCGGCGGGCAAGTTCGATGGCGGTCAGCTCCGAGGTCTCAGCCCAGCCCGCAACGGCGACCCGCCCCGCTCTTGCATCAATTCCCACTGCAATCCGGCCTGGGAAGGCCTTGCAGGCTGCCCGAACGATCTCGGGGTTGCGAACCGCGATGGTGCCCAGGATGACGCGGCGGACACCCTTCGCGAGCCAGGCCTCGATGGTTGCAAGGTCGCGAATGCCACCGCCAAGCTGAACCGGCAGTCGAATTGCAGCAAGAATGGCCTCCACGGCTGGCGCATTGACCGGTCTTCCCGCAAATGCGCCGTTCAAGTCGACGATATGAAGGTACTGAAAGCCCTGCTCTTCGAAGGTGCGGGCTTGAGCCGCCGGATCGTCATTAAAGACGGTCGCCTGTTCCATCTCGCCCAGCTTGAGGCGAACACACTTGCCGTCTTTCAGGTCGATGGCGGGAAACAGTATCATTGATTATGGCACTCGCGCATTTTGCCGGCCTTCCAAGCCAGGCCAGAGCTTCGATGTCTGTGCGCCTATCACACAATTGGCCATCAGATCGCTCGATTTCCGATCGCTAAGTGGAACAAACATCGAATCAAGGTCAAGCGACGCGCGAGGTCGGTTGTGTTCGAGCGTGAAGCTGAGTTTCATTCGCAGGCGTGTCCCCGCGCGGCCCGTCCGCTGACGGAGGCTGACGCCATCGACATCTGGATTGCGCGATGGCTGCGCATTCCCCGAAAGGCTCTGGTGGCGCGATATGGCTGCGACCCGCGACGCATCTACGAGGTTTGGTGGGGTGAGAAGTTTCCACGTTCGAGGGAGCTGGCCGTCGCCATGTTTCGCCAGCGTTACCCGGACCTCGTCGAACGGACCGACTTCGGCTACCGGCGCGTGAGCAGGCGCCCTCGGCACCCGCCGGATGCCGATCAAGTTGCCTTCAAGTTCGATTGAGCAACCTGGAACATTGCTTGAACATCAGGGCGAATCGATTCATGTTCGCGTTACGTTCCGGAGCGGCTCAAGGGCCGCAACGGAAATCGACATCCGCTGCCCGAGAGCCTCACGATGCGAACCTTTCTTGTCTCCTACGAGCTCGCAAAGCCCCATCTCAACCAACCCTATCTGGCTGAGGCCATCATGAGCCTTGGCGTGGCATGGGCTAGACCACTCGAGAACGTCTGGTATCTGCGGGCCGATGCAGCGCAGACAGACATCGAAGCCCGGCTATCGCGTCTCATCGACGAGAACGATGGGCTTCTCATTCAGGAGACGAGGGGAGACGCGCGAATGCTCAACACGGGGCTTCGCTGGTTCCGCCAGCGCCGCAATGCCGTTCTGGCCGATTGTGCCGGCGAGGAGGGCAGCAACGTCGTGGCCTTCCCCGTCAAACGTCCGCAATCGGAGTCTACCGATGACACGTTGAACGAAGTCCGCGCGACGGCGTGACGACGGCCAATGACAAGGGGTGTGTGCCCAAGCACGGTGATTCCCGGTTCCTCGAACGTCAGACGGTCTTCGGCGTCACATAGTCAGCGCATGGGTTTGTCGGCGTCTCAATCAACGAGCAAGCTTGGCGCGGCGTAGCGCTTGTCATTTGCTTGGGGAGGCGATTTAACGCTCCGTTGCGCAATCCGGGCTGTCTCTGGATGGCGGTGGAATGGGCAGGCGCGGCGAGAGTTCGAAGAATGCAGATCCATCGATTCTTCGTCGCGTCCAAGCCGGTCAACGCGGTGCGGGATGGCGTCCGGCTGACGTTTTGCGAGAATGTCGGTCTCATCTCAGAAGGTGATGCCATCGTGGTGCGGCTCGGCTGCGGCAGGGAAGAGCTCTTACTGGTCACCAGCGCGCGGAGCGACGGCTGGACCGCAGATTGCGCGGCACCGGGGGAGATCGCACAAAAACGCACCCTCAACCTGATCCGTTTCGACGAGAACAGGATCGAGGTTCGTTGCGACTGATATAGCTCCGCCGGGCGTGCGCAGCGAGAGGCCCCGAATTACGGGCGCCAGCGCAGGAAGTTCGCGATCAGCCTCAGGCCGAGCGTCTGGCTCTTCTCGGGATGGAACTGGGTTCCGGCAATATTCTCGCTGCCAACGATGGCCGTAACCGGCCCGCCGTAGTCGGTCTCGGCGACGATCAGATCGGGTCGCGCGGCGACGAGATGATAGGAATGGACGAAGTAGGCGTGCAATCCGCTCGGGCCAGTCGGAATGCCGGCAAGAAGAGGGTGGTCGCGTCTCGGATCGATCGTGTTCCAACCCATGTGCGGGATCTTAAGCGCCGGATCGGCGGGTGTCAGAACCCGCACTTCGCCCGCAATCCATCCGAGGCCCGGGGTTACCTCGTGCTCGAGGCCGCGATCGGCGAGGAGTTGCATGCCGACGCAAATGCCAAGGAATGGCCGGCCGCGCCTGCGTACCGCTTCCTCGAGGGCCTGCCGCATCCCTGGCACTCGATCGAGTCCACGCTTGCAATCGGCAAATGCGCCAACTCCCGGCAACACAATTCTGTCGGCAACGACGACCATTTCGGGATCGGCCGTGATGTGGATGGCTGACGGGATCGCGCTTTCCCGGGCGGCGCGCTCAAACGCCTTGGCTGCCGAATGCAAGTTGCCGGAACCATAGTCGATGATCGCCACCTGCTGCACGGCTGCATTCATCTCCCGACGCGTCCAAAATTGAAAGCGCTTCTCCATCCGCTCAGCGGGCGTGGCGGCGAAGAGACGGGCCCCGAAGCAGCGGAAGGGAGGGGGGCCAGCGAGGATTCCGCCAGCCGGGACTGCGTCAGAGCTTCACTGCGAATATAGGGCTGCGCGGGCAACCAGCTCTCGAAAAAGCGGCGCTCACATTCCTCGGCGTTGCGGCCGGTTACGGCGCCTATCATCCGGTAGCCCGCTCGCGCCAGCGTCCAGCGACGGATCGAGTCGGCTTCAAAGCCGATCAACAGGCCGAGGGCGAGCATCATGTAGGATAATAGCTGTTGGCCCGCCTCGAGGGCCCATACGAGGGCCTGCAGGCCTGCGTAGATGACGAGGTAGCCGAGCAGCGCGAGCCAAAGGCGGTTTGCAATCATCCAAAACGGTCCGAAAGCCGCAGCCGCCCAGGAGAAGCCTTCCTTGACGAAAACGAGACTCTCGGCGTGATCCAGCCGGTCGGCCGGCGGATCAGGGGGTTCGTGGACGGTGAAGGTCAACATCGGTGATTAATCCAGGCGCTTCGGCGATCAAGCGATCAACCGGTAAGTGTGCCCTTGGTCGATGGCACCCGGCCGGCCTGGCGCGGATCAACGCTGATCGCCTCTCGGAGTGCGCGCGCCAAGCCCTTGTAGCACGTCTCGGCGATGTGGTGATTGTTCTCTCCGTAGAGAGTCTCGATGTGCAGGGTGATGCCGGCGTTCTGAGCAAATGCTTGAAACCACTCGCGAAACAGCTCTGTGTCCATGTCTCCGACTTTGGGTCGGGTGAAAGCGACCTTCCAGACAAGGTAGGGCCGGCCGGAGACGTCAATCGCGACGCGGGTGAGCGTTTCGTCCATCGGGAGATGCAGGGCGGCATAGCGGGTGATGCCGGCCTTGTCGCCAAGCGCCCTGGCAAGCGCCTGTCCCAGGACGATGCCGCTGTCCTCGGTCGTGTGATGGAAGTCGACGTGCAGGTCGCCTTTCGCCGTCAACTCAATGTCAATCAGCGAGTGACGGGCAAGCTGCTCAAGCATGTGATCGAGGAAGCCGACGCCGGTCGAAATCGTACCGACGCCGCTCCCGTCGAGATTTACGGTTGCGGTAATCTCGGTCTCCCGGGTACGGCGGGTGACGGTGGCGGAGCGTTGCACGGGGACCTCGCTGCTTGCTGGTTCGCGCGCCAGCGTTTATCAGCAGAACGTGGTCGATGCCACAACGGCTAATGCCCCTGGTTTCCTGTGCTCCGTCGAATGAGGCTCCGAGAGATCGCATTCATGGATCAGTCGCCAAATGTCTGGCATGGCACGACCATACTCACGGTTCGCAAGGGCGGACGGGTGGTTGTGGCCGGGGACGGGCAGGTAAGCCTCGGCGCTACCGTCCTCAAGTCGAATGCGCGAAAGGTCCGCTCGCTCGGCAAAGGCGACGTCATCGCGGGGTTTGCCGGGGCGACGGCGGATGCCTTTACCTTGTTCGAGCGGCTTGAAGGCAAGCTCGATCAATATCCCGGGCAATTGACGCGGGCAGCCGTGGAGCTTGCGAAGGACTGGCGGACGGACCGGTATCTGCGCCGGCTCGAGGCGATGATGATCGTCGCGGATAGAGACAAGACGCTGGTGCTGACCGGGACCGGCGACGTGCTCGAGCCGGAGCGGGACGTGATGGGGATCGGGTCCGGTGGAAACTACGCACTCGCTGCGGCGCGCGCGCTCATCGATACGCCGGCCTCCGCAGAGGACATCGCTCGCAAGGCGATGGCGATTGCAGCCGAGATCTGCGTCTATACCAACAACAATCTCGTCATCGAGAGTCTCGAGTCGAGCCGCTGATCTTCCCATGCGCAAGGGGGTGGTGAGCCTTCCTCGCTTAAAAGGCGGTGGGCTTGCGCCACGGCAGGGGATGGATCATCGAGGGCAATGCGAGCAGCGAAGCATCGCCATGAAAGGGATGTGATGTCGGCCGGGTGGGTTTATCTGATCCTTGCGGGGCTCTTCGAGATCGGATTCACGACCTCGATGAGATACATCGACTGGTCATTCAGAGCGCTGCCGATCCTGTCGTTCCTGATTTGTGCATCACTGAGTTTCATGCTGCTGATCGCGGCCACCAAGACGGTTCCTCTGGGAACGGCCTATGCGGTCTGGACTGGCGTCGGCGCGGCGGGAACTGCCTTGCTCGGCATCCTCTGCTACGGAGAGCAAGCGACACTGTTGCGAGGCTTATTCCTGGCTCTTCTGATCGGGTCGATCGTGGGGCTTAAGCTCGTGTCTGCGGATTAGCTCTGTCGGGACGGAACACCACGGCCATCGCAGGAAAGTTATGCTTCCCGTGGGCCCGGCTTCGGTCCGAATCATCCGGCTGTCTCGAACAGCGCGGCGATCGCCTGACCGCCCAGTGCGGAACAGACGGCGGCGCCGCGACTGGCGCTCTTATCGCTGCGCTGGCGCACCATCCGCGTGAAGAGACGCGTCACCAGGACGGCGCTGGCCGCACCGAGGGGATGGCCGCGGGCAATGGCGCCACCATCAGGATTGAGCGCATCTTCTGCGAGTCCAAGCGTATCTCGCAAAGCGATCGCCTCGACCGCAGACCGCTCGCTCATCTCGACGAGATCGAGCGCAGAGAGGTCGAGGGCGCCCGCGCGGGCCGCCAACCGGCGCATGGCGCCGATGGCGGTCGTTGCAGCCTCGCGCGGTGTCGAACCCACCGAAGCGGATGCGACCAGCGTCAATGCCGGCGGTTTGCCAAGCTCCTGCCAGACTGAATCGGACACGACGACCGCTAGCGCGGCGCCATCATGGAGGTGGCTTGTGTTGGCGGTCGTCAGGGATCCTTTCGGGAGCAGCGGTGGAGCTTCCTTCAATGCGCTCACGTCGGGCTCGACGGAACTCTGGTCTCGCGTCTCCTCAGCCACGGGCCGAAGAGGAACGATTTCCTTCAGGAATGTCTTGGCATCTCTGGCCAGGGAGGCTCGCATGTGCGACCGCAGTGCGTAGTCGTCCTGCTGCTGCCGGGAGATCTTCATGGCGCGTGCGAGCGCATCTCCCAGCTCGGCGGTGGCTGCAGCATCGGCTCCCGCGTCCGTTTGATCGCCCACGATGTCGAGGAAGCGTGGCGTCAGGTGGACATTGCGCGGCTTCGCAATGCGCCAGGGCGCCATAGAGATCGCCTCTGCGCCGCCAGCGACAATGACGCTTGCCTCGTCCAGCGCGATCATTCGACAAGCAGCGACGATCGCTTCAAGTCCCGAGGCACACTGCTGGCCAATGGTGACCGCGGGCACGCTTTCGGGCAGACCTCCGGCAAGGGCGACAAGTCGCGCAGGGTTGCCGTCACCGGTGGCGTTGCCCAGAATGAGCCGCTCAACTCTTGCTGAGCTCAACCTCGCGTCGGTCAGCACCTGGGTGATGAGGGGTCCCGTCAGGTCTTCCAGCCGCCGGCGCGCGTGAAGGCCGCCCAAGCGGCCAAGCGCGGTCCGCCGGGCAGATACGATGTAGGCCTTCCGAATCGTCATCCTCGGTATCGCGATCTTGGTGCTACTCACTGGCGCTGTCTGAGTGCGGCACGGGGCCAGACGGAGACGGCACCCTACCGAGCGGCTCGACTTTGCTCATGCACGACGCCAGTACTGCATGGGAATCTGGCCAAATCTCGCAGGGCGCCTGAGAATTTTGTGAGCGCCGCCCCGCGCAGCCGAGGAACCGGCAAGACTGTGATCAATTTCATGTTATGTTATTGTATTAATGTTTTCGGCTTGGCCCCCCGCATCGGGAGCGATCACGCGAGACGACTTGCATGGATAAAATAGCGAGGTTCGCGCCTTTTCCAGATCCGGAGCATAATCACGGGCCCTGCCTCGCGGAGACCGTTGGCAGGGCTGAGCGGGTTTTCGAGGCCAAAGGGATGCGCCTGACCCCTCTGCGACGACAGGTTCTTTCCGAAATCGCCGCCTCGCATGCTGCGATCGGGGCCTACGATCTCTTGGACCGGCTGTCGCGCGCCTCCGGGCGGCGGTTGGCGCCGATTTCCATCTACAGGGCGCTCGACTGTCTCGTCGAAGCCGGACTCGTGCATCGTCTTGAGAGCCGGAACGCCTTCTTCGCGTGTCATAAAAGGCATGATGAGAACGCTCGCCAGGTCATCATCTCCTGCGACCGATGCCAATCGGTCGCGGAAATCGATGCTGCGGCAATCTTCGAGGAGTTGGAGCGAAGGCTGGAGGCCGTCGGATTCGCCCCCGAGCGCACCATGATCGAAATCAGCGGCACGTGTGGTCGCTGTTGCAAGGCGGCAGACTGATGGCAGAACCTGCGCCGATTGAAAGCGCATCGCATCGCCATGAGAGTGGTCGTGATCCATGCGGCTCCGCAGGGGGACACGGCCATGAGCACCGTCATGCCCACGCACACCTGCCGACGTCGCGGCAGCACCGGCCCGATGCTCTCATTTCCGCGAGATGCATTTCGCTCAGCCGCGAGGCGCGCACGATTCTGGAGGATGTTGATCTGGACATCGGCCGCGGTGAGATCGTGACGCTCATCGGGCCCAACGGCGCAGGAAAGACGACGCTCGTCAGGGTGCTTCTCGGCCTCGAGGAGCCGGACCGCGGGGACGTCCGGCGCATCCCAGGTCTCACGGTCGGCTATGCGCCGCAAAGATTCGATCGCGATCCTGCCATCCCCCTCACGGTGGCGCGGTTCCTCACCATGGCGGTCCGTGCCGATGCCGCCGCCGTCGCGCACGTGCTTGAAGAGGTGGGGGCCAGCCATGTGGCGAAGCAGCAACTGCATGAGCTTTCGGGGGGTGAGCTTCAGCGCGTCGTGCTGGCGCGTGCCTTGATCCGCAATCCCGACCTCTTGGTGCTCGACGAGCCAGTGCGTGGCGTCGACTATGTGGGGGAGGCAGACCTTTACGGCCTCATCGGGCGCATCCGGGCTTCGCGGGGGCTTGGCGTGCTGCTCGTCAGTCACGACCTGCATGTGGTGATGGCGCAGAGCGACCGGGTCGTGTGCCTCAATCGGCATGTGTGCTGCCACGGCGTTCCGGTTTCGGTGGCCCTGCATCCGGAGTATGTGAGGCTTTTCGGTGATGCAACCGCCCGCGCGCTCGGTATCTACCGGCACAGTCACGACCATGCGCACGATCTGGCGGGCGCGCCAGTCGGGCCCAGCCCGGAGCGCGACAAGGACAGCGGACCGCGTGTCACCAAATGAACCTTGAGCCGTTTCTCATCCGTGCGCTGGTCGCCAGCGTGGTCCTCGGAATCGTCGCGGCTCCGCTCGGCTGTCTTGTCGTGTGGCGGCGGATGTCCTATTTCGGCTCGACGGTCGCCCATGCAGGCCTTCTCGGTGTTGCGCTTGGTATCGTGCTCGAGATGGACTTGACGCTCGGTGTCATCGTGGTCGCCGTCGGGATAGGTGCCGCACTGGTCGCGCTTGGGCGGCAGCGGGTGCTCCCGGTCGACAGTCTGCTCGGGATCCTCTCTCATGCGGCGCTGGCGGCGGGGCTCGTGGCGGCGGCAAAGCTTGCGGGGCAGCGGATCGACCTCATGGGGTACCTTTTCGGCGATATCCTCGCCGTGACGGCCGCCGATCTTTACTGGCTGTTCGTCGGCGGCGCGATCGTTGGTGCAATCATCGCCGGGCTCTGGCAAACACTCATTGCGACCACCGTGCATGAGGAACTGGCGCGGGCGGAGGGGATGAGCACGCGACGGGCCGAGGCCGCGCTGGTGATCGTTCTTGCCGTCACGATCGCGATCGCGATGAAGATCGTGGGAGTCCTGCTGATCATCGCATTTCTGATCATGCCGGCAGCGGCGGCCCGTCCGTTCTCGCGAACGCCGGAGCAAATGGTGCTGCTTGCGGCGATCATCGGCGCGGCGGGCGCAGCGGGTGGACTGCTCCTGTCAGTTGCGACGGACATACCCGGCGGCCCGGCCATCGTCCTGCTGCTGGCGGCAGGGTGCCTTGCGGCACTCGGCGGGAGCGTCGCCCGAGGCCAGGGACGCTGAATTCTCCGACCGACCAACGCAGCGTGGCTGCCAATCGATCGTCTCTGTCCTCACGCGGTCGCTGTTGCCGGCGGTGCGAAGTCCGGAAGGGGGGCATTGCCCGAATAGCGCTCGATCGCCACAAGGCAGGTGTGGGCGGCGCATCCTCCCGAGAACGCAGACGCCGGCACGTCCAGTGTCAGGGTGTTGGCATTGCCGGCGATATCAAGCACTCCGTCCGCCTGTTCGATGGGCTGATACCATGCGCCGGTAGGCAGGACTGCCACGCCTGGGCGGATGTCAGCGGAAATCCGGACACCGGCGAGACAGCGCCCGCGCGCGCTTCTCACCAATGCCGTATCGCCGTCGGACAGCGACAGACGCTCGGCGTCGACCGGATTGATCAGTATCGCTTCTCGACCGGACTGCTTTTCCGATTGCGAGACGCGCCCGTAATCGAGCTGGCTGTGAAGCCGCCCGTTGGGCTGGGCCGAGAGCAAATGAAACGGGTAGGTCTTGCGTGATCTTGAGCCGAGCCATTCCGGCGGCTCGAGCCAGGTGGGGTGCGGCGGGCAGTCCGGATAGCCGCAGGCGGCGAGCGTCTCGGAATAGAGGACGATCTTGCCCGACTCCGTCTTCAGCGGGTGCCCGTCGGGATCGGCGCGAAGCCGGGCGAAGGCCGGTTCCAGTGGTACCTCCGGCACCTCGACATGGCCGATCTCCCAAAACGCATCGAAAGGCGGCAAGTCAGCGCCGTGACGTGCGAGTTGGGCTCGCGCCTCCTCGTAGATGTGACGCACCCAGGCCATTTCATCGCGCCCCTCGGCAAATGTCTCGGCGACGTCGAGGCGCTCGGCGATCCCGCGCATGATGTCGAAATCGGAGCGGGCATCGGCAAGCGGGCGCACGACCTGCTTCATCGCGAAAATCATGTCGGCACGGCGGCCGCCGGAAACGTCGTTGCGTTCGAGCGAGGTCGTTGCCGGCAGCACGATATCGGCGCGCCGTGCGGACGCCGTCCAGTTGATGTCCTGGACGATGATCGTCTCGGGCCGGGCCCAGGCGCCGGACAAACGCGTGAGATCCTGATGATGGTGAAATGGGTTGCCGCCCGCCCAATAGACGAGGCGAATGTCCGGGTAGGTGTGGACCTTCCCTTCATAGGTGAATGGCCTGCCGGGGTTGAGGAGCAGGTCGGCAATGCGCGCGACCGGGATAAAGGCCTTGTTCGGCTTCTTGCCGTGACTGAAGCCGCCGAGCGCCGCCAATGGGAAGTGGCTGTTGGCGTTGGTGACCGAGCCGATGCCATAGGCGATGCCGCCGCCGGGATAGCCCATCTGTCCGGCGATGGCAGCGAGGGCCGTCCCTGCCCACCACGGCTGCTCGCCGTGCACGGCGCGCTGGAGCGCCCAGCTGATCGAAATGAAGGAGCGCTTCTCGACGAGTTGGTTGGCAAGCTGCCGGAGCAGGCCGGCGTCAAGACCGGTGATGCCGGCGGCCCATTCAGCGTCCTTCAGGATTCCGTCGGTCTCGCCGCGCAGATACGCAAAGTACCTCTCGGCGCCGGACGTACAGCGGGTGAGGAAATCCCTGTCATGCCGGCCGGCGGCGAGTGTCTCGCCGGCCAGTCCGATGAGCAGGGCGGCGTCGGTGTTTGGCACGATCGGCCACCACTCGGCTCCGACCCAATCGGGGCAGTCGTCGCGCCGGGGCGAGACCAAGATGATGCGGGCACCGCGGGCCTTGAGGCGTTTGAGATGCTCGCTCAGCATGTGACGTCCCGGGCCGCCCGATTCGACCTGGGCAGTGCGCGGCGAGATGGCGCCGCAGACGAGCAGAAGCTCTGTGTGCTCGGCGACGAGCTTGATCGAATTCGGCGCGCTGTAGCCGTCGCTGCCAAGAATGTGACGCGCGATCACGGCGCCGGCACCGACGCTGTATGTGTCGACGTGGCCCGTGTATCCGCCGAGGCAGTTCATCAGCCGCTTCACCTGGCTCTGGGCATGATGGAAGCGGCCGGCGCTCGTCCAGCCATAGGAGCCGGCGAAGATCGAGTCATTCCCGAACGACTTGCGGACGCGATCGAGTTCGGCGGCCACCAGATCGAGGGCGGTATCCCAGCCGACGGGGACAAGCCGCTCGGCGCCGCGGGCGGCGCGGTCGCTCTGTTCGCGGCGCCGGAGCCAGCCCTCCCGGACGTAGGGGCGATCAATGCGCGTGTCGGGCTGCAACCAGTCCGGGATGGCCGCAAGCATGTGGGATGGCGCCGGATCGCCGGGGAACGGCTCGATGCCAACGATCTTCCCGTCCTCGACCAGGGCGGTGAATGCCCCCCAGTGGCAGCAATGCGGGATGCGTTCGATCATGTGGGAAGCCTTTGCAGGATGGTCAGACGACGTTGAGCAGCGGGAGTCCGAGCGTCAGTCGGCGGATGTTTTCCGCCATCGTTTCCTGTCGCCGGCGAACAGTGCCGCGCGTCCAGCCCGACATGTGAGGCGTCAGAACGCAGTTGTCGAGCTCATGGAACGGGAGGTGAGCGGGTGTCGGTGACGGGTCGGCCGCGGTCGGATAGACGTACCAGGTGTCGATCACGGCGCCCGCGATGCGCCGTTCCTTTAGCGCCTCATAAAGCGCCCGCTCGTCGATGACGGGGCCGCGGCCGACGTTCACGATCACCCCGGACGGCCGCATCGCGGCAAGCGCCGCAGCCCCGACGATGCCCTGGGTGGAAGGCAACGCCGGCAGCGAGCAGACGATGCTATCGGCCACCCCCATGAAGGCCAAGAGATCGGCCAGCGAAAAGTAGGCGTCGACGATGGGGCCGGTCGGGATCGGCGTTCTGTTTGCTACCACAACGCGCATCCCGAAGGCCTTGGCGCGAGCGGCGACGGCTCTGCCGATGTGACCAAAGCCGAGGAGGCCGAGCGTGCTATCTCCAAGCTCGCTGCGCGCGGACTCAGGGATGCCGGCCCAGTAGGTCCATTTGCCTCGCCGAAGGTCGCGATCGGCGTCCGGGATCGGAACGTGCCGCAGCAGCAGCGCCGTCATCACATACTCGGCGATGGCATTCTCGTGACCGAAGCAGCAGCAAAGCGGCGTGCCTGCGGGCAGCCGCGACCGGTCGATCGCATCCACTCCGGCCGCAGGCGCCTGATAGAGCCTTGCCGACCTTGGGTGCGGATGGGAGGCGTTGAGCGCGATGCCGACGAGCACGTCCGCTGTCTCAAACGCCGCGATGTCCGTGGCGGATGCGGGCAGATCCGGGACGCCCAGCACCTCGTGCTCGCCGCCGATCAGCTCCGCAAAGCCCGCCATGAACGTCGCGGCATTCCTGCCGTGAAAGACGATGCGCATCGGCCGAGCGGCTGCTCCTGCTCTACTTGAGGCTCGAAAATGCCGTGGGCGTCAGGATCTCGCTGATCACGTTGGCGACGATGGGCCCGTCCTTTTCGCTTTCAGCGCGCGCCTTGATCCAGTCGGGATCGGTCTGGAATTTCGTCCACTTCTCCTCGCGCTCGGCGAGATTGTTCCAGACGAGGAAATAGTAGAGCCGATGGTTATGACCGCCGATGACCGTGGTCCAGAAGCCGCTTTGGCGAATGCCGTGCTTCTCAAAGAGCTTCGTGGTGTGGTTCTGGAAGCGGTTAAGGAGGTTCGGAAGGCGGCCAGGAACACAGTCGTAGATGCGCAGCTCGTAGAGCATGGTGGAGATCCTCCGGTTGTCGCGGAGAGCAGATTACACGGTCCTGCAGGGGCTGGAAGACCTGCCGGGAAGCATGGCGCCATGCCGTGCGATCCCGATCGGTGCGAAGGCGTTCGGGCCGCGACGTTCACTCCGCGCGGTGTCGGCCGCTTCAGGCGACCGTCATTCAGCAGAGGTCTCAGGTGGCCCTGGACGCTTCCGCTTCGTCGTCGCCGGCCGCCGTTTCAGTCGACGACCCTCCATGGCCGCAAGTCGCGTCGGAGCGGCCACGGCCTTGCCCGGTTAATCCTTGCGGCGCTTCTCGCCCTGGACGATGCGGCGGCCAAGCGAGTGGCGGTGCACTTCGGATGGGCCGTCGTAAATGCGGAACGCGCGTACGTCACGGAAGATGCGCTCGACCATGGTATCGTCGGTGACGCCCAAGCCGCCCAGAATCTGCATTGAGCGATCAACAACCCGGAAAATTGCCTCCGAGCAAATGACCTTCGCCATCGAGCTCATCGTCGAGGCCTTGTCGCCCTGATCGAGCAGCCAGGCACAGTGCCAGATAGCAAGCCGACTCACGTGCATGTCCATGGCATTGTCGGCGAGCATGAAGGAGACGCCCTGGTGGTCGCCGAGGCGCTTGCCGAAGGATTGCCGGTGGCGGGCATATTCGGTCGCGATGTCATGGGCGCGTTGGGCGGAACCGAGCCAGCGCATGCAGTGCGTGAGCCGTGCGGGGGCGAGCCGAACCTGAGCGTACTGGAAGCCCTTGCCCCTCTCGCCGAGGATGTCGTCCCCCGAGACGTGCAGGTTCTCGATGTCGATGACGGCATGGCCGCCCATAAAGCTCGAGTCCATGGTGCCGAGGACGCGCGTGATCTTGAACGCGGGGTTCGGCAGCTCGGTCAGGAACATGGTGCAATCGGTCGGATCATCGCCGGTGCGGGCCATGATGATCGCAAAGGCTGCTCCTTCCGCGCCCGTGATGAGCGTCTTGCGACCATTGATGACGAAGCCGTTGCCGTCGGGCGTGGCGCGGGTTTTCAGGAGAAGCGGATCGGCGCCGGCTCCGCCGTCCGGCTCGGTCATGGCAAAGCACGAGCGGACCTCGCCGGTGGCGAGCCTGCGCAGGTACTTCTGCCGCTGCGCCGGGGTCGCAACGACATCGAGCAGGTGAATGTTGCCTTCGTCAGGGGCATGGAAGTGAAGCGCGATCGGGCCCAGGATGGAGTAGCCCGCCGCTTCAAAGATCACGGCCTGTTCGAAGTGCGAGAAGCCCTTGCCGCCGAACTCCTCGGGCGAGTTGATGCCGAGAAGACCCGCCTCCTTGGCCACGCGATTGAGGTCGCGGCGCATATCCTCGGGGATGCCATGGTCGGACCAACGAGGGTCCTTCTCGAAGGGAATGATCTTTTCGCGCACAAAGGCAGCGACCTTGTCGCGCAAGTCGGCGAGCGGCTTCTCGATGGTGAAATCCATGTCGGCGTCTCCTGCTGGTTCCGGCTTCGCATCATGCGCCCATGCAATCGAAGACCGGTAGGTGTGACAAGGTCGCGAACCGGCTCGGGGGCGGGACGCCGGGCTCGCAAAGTTGAGAGGGCGGCGAAGGCGATAACTCTCGAACGCGCCGCCGCCGGCAGAACCGGACCGCAGCCCTGACTTTCAACAGGGGCAAGGAAAGCGAGGCACTGAGCGCCATCAATCCGCGCGCCCCTGCATGACGTCGCCTGCAAAAACAAGCAGCCCGGCCGCGACCCGATCGAGGGCTGCGTAGTCCTCGCCCTTGGCGGCTCCCCGACGCCAAAGGGCGTGCAGCTGGAGGAGGACGACCGCCAGCTTGTACATCGCCAGGACCCGCAGCACCGGGTAGTCCGAAACGTCGACGCCGGTCATGCGGGCATACTGGGCAACAATCTCGTTGCGCGTCGGAAAGCCTGGAGCGGCCGTCGGCAGCTGCTTCAAGTCGTGCATCGCGGGCGGGTCACCGGGCTCGGTCCAGTAGGAGAGGAGGGTCGCGAGGTCGAAAAGCGGGTCGCCGCGGGTGCCCATGTCCCAGTCAACGACGGCTCGCGGAGCAAGCGTCGCCGGGTCGAGGATCAGGTTGTCGAGCTTGAAGTCGGAATGAAGCAGCGTCGGGGCGCGGCTGTGGACGCGTGCCACTGCGAGCCAGGTTCCGATCTCGTCGAGCAGGTGGCGCGTGCCGGGCGCCACCTCCAGGCGCTTGCCGCGGCCGATCCATCCCTGGATCGCACGGCCGATGAAGCCTTCCGGCTTGCCGAGGTCATCGAGCCCGACGGCGCGCGGGTCGACGCGATGAATCGCCACGAGCGTCTCGAGCAGCATGTCGCCAAGCTTCAGGGCAACGTCCGGACGACCATCGACGTACTGGCGTTCGTCCCCCTTGATGACGAGCCCCGGGCGATACTCGATCAACTGGAACGGGACTCCGATCACCGTGCGGTCCTCGCAGAGGTGCAGCGAGCGCGGCGCCAGGGGCAGCGCCTGCCAAAGCCGCGAGAGGATTCGGTGTTCACGCTTCATGTCGTGTGCGCCGGGGGGCAAGTCGCCATCGGGCGGTCGGCGCAGAACCAGCAACTGATTGCCGGCACGCAGCCGGTAATTGACGTTGGCGAGGCCCGTTCCGAACTGAAGGATCGGTTCGTTGCGGTCAAGCGGCAGACCAAGTCCGTCGAGGTAGGACGAAAGACGGCTTAGGTCGAGCGGCACGCTCTCGGCCGTCTTGCGGAAGACGTGAGCATCCTCAACTGCGTGCTGCGTCATTGCGCCGATCGCTTCCTGGGTTCCGGACTGCGAAGGCTATCGCCGATGCCGAGACTTGAACAGGCTCTTGGAGCACCGCCCCGGCGGCACGCGGCCGTTGAGCGCGACGGCTGCCAAGGGGGCTTCAGCCCCTCAGCGAAGGGGCGCAAATGTTCATCCATCGGGCCCTTCACAGAACCGACCGATCGGCGACGGGAGCCGAGGGGCGTAGTCTCCCGCCACGTTCAAGGCCAGCGCGCGCGCACTCCGGCAAGCAGGGCGGGCGACGGCGCGTCTTTCGGATCCAATGACACCCAGACGCGCGGGTCGATGTAGGACTGGCGCATGATGAACGTGTAGCCGGTCTGGTGCCAGATCTTCAGCTCGTCAGTCTTGTTATCGAGGATGAAGTCGCCCTGGGCGGTACGTGCCGTCAACACCGCGTGGCCTTCGCCCTTCTCGTCGCGAACGACCGTCATGAGAAGCGCCGAAGCGGGCCAGCCGCGTTCCATGAGAAGTTTGCGCTTCAGCAAAGCGTAGTCTTCGCAGTCGCCTTTCGTCACAGGGATGGTCCAGCGCTCGGTCTCCCCGTAAAGCTCAAGATCGCTCGCCGGCTCGATGGCCTTGTTGATGTGACGATTGATCTCGTCGAGCTCTGAAAACCGCTTGCCGGTTGCGAAAAAGCGAGCTTCCTCGAGCGGGCCTTGGCGGCACTCGCGCGGGCTCGCCTCGCAAAACCGGACAAAGCCGTAGGGCGGGAGCGTCGGCCCGTAGACACGCATGAAGGGTGCCGGACGGTCCAGGCTGCGTGATACCTTTGCGGGTTCGGCGAGCCCAGTTGCGGGCAATGCTATGCCCACAAGGATCAGCGCCATCGTCACTGAATGCCGCATCTTACTCTACCCCTGCCCAATACCGCACTTGTACTCGGTCTTGATTGTGATCCCTCGAATGCGGATTCCGGAGATTTCGGAAATGTCGACACGAATGCCGCTCAAATTCTCCTGTCCATAGCAACGGACCGCTTACGACCGCGTCCCGGGCGTCCGCCGATAGCCCCTTCTGCCCAGCATCTGCTCACCCGAAGTAGCGTCTGAGCGCCGCCGGCGCCTGGATGTCGAGGAACTGGACGCCGATGCCTTGGTCGTGGTGGCGCATGACGCGGGCCCGGAGGCGGCCGAGGGTCACCTCGGTCCCGATCGGCGGGCGCAACTCAGTTCCGATCGAGGCGCCTGAGATTGAAACGTCGAGAACCTGGCAGGCAACGGTCTGATCGCCGACTTTCAGGCTGGAGGCCGCGTTCTTCGGCGCAATACGTTCGTGGCGTCGCTGGTCCAGGCCGGGGAACTGGTCGCGGTTGATCAGCCAGGTGAGTTGAGCGGCCAGCTTTTCGCGCCGGTGCTGCGTGGCTTGGAATTTGATCGCGAACCCGCCGTCGAAACAGCGCACCACGGTGCCCTCGACGCCGCCAATGTGATCGAAGTATGCGATGATCTTCTCTTCCAGATTGACCTCAACCGGCGACATCATCGACGCGCCGCCTACTGAGATGTCGACAAGCTTGCACGGAAATTCCTGCCGATTGGCGCGCATAAATCGGCCCAGGAGTGTGAGGATAACCCGTTTGTGGCGGCGGCGGTCAGGGGTGATACGGCTCGCGATCGTGTGTGCGCGGCGGGATATGGGCGCGGACTGGAGGACCATGTAACTGCACCTTCGCAGGACGGGCTCTGAGCGCATTCTGAATGTTCGTCTGCCTGGCTGCAGCGCGCAGGTCAGCGAACCCAAGGTCACTATCGGCGACAGCGACTAAAGATCTCGTAAACGGCCGCGTCTTTCCGGGACGAACGGTCGGTGGGCCGCAGCGTTCGCAGGCCTGAGTGGCCACCGTCGCGCTTGTATCGGCTGTCCGGCCGCGTATGCTTTGCATCGGCAAGCTGCCGCGATCGACGGCGCTCAGGACGAGGAACGCTCATGGCCGACAACCCGCGCTGGAAAAAGCGACCCGAAAACTCGACGTGGGGGGATTACGGTCCCGACGATCAGCTCGGCCGCATGAACGAGATCACAGCCGAGAAGGTCCTGCAGGGCATCGCCGAGGTGAAAACCGGTCAGACGTTCAACCTGTCCATGCCGCTCGACTATCCGGGCGGGGCGGTGCTCAATCCCAGGCGGCATCCCCCGCAGATCAGGCCGACGTTGCGCAACAATCGGCCCAACTGGGGCTACCGGGCGGAGTGGGACCAGCCCGGGCTCACTGATGTCATCAACGACGACATGGTGCTGTTGCATCTGCAGTATTCGACACAATGGGATACGCTGGCCCACGTCGGCGCGCTGTTCGATGCAGACGGCGACGGGAAGCCCGAAGCCGTCTTCTACAACGGCTACCGACTCGGGACCGAGATTGTCGGTCCAACGGACGCCAAGGATGCCGGCGGAGTTCCAGGGACGATGGTGCCGGCAGTCGGAACTTCGGCGGCGAAGGCTCTCGGCGTCGAAAACATGGCGCAGAAGTGCATTCAGAGCCGCGGTGTGATGGTTGATCTCGAGGCGCACTTCGGGCGTGCCCGCAAGCCCATCGGCTATGATGATCTGATGCGCGTTTTCGCGGCGGATGGCATCAAGGTGTTGCCAGGCGATCTGGTTTGCTTCCGCACCGGCTTCGACGAGGAGATTCTCGCCTTGAACAAGAAGCCGACGGACCGGCTGCATAAGGTGTGTACGGGGCTCGATGGATCTGACCCGAAGCTGTTGCAGTGGGTGAGCGAATCCAAGGTCTCGGCGCTGATCTCGGACAACTATGCGGTGGAGCTGCACGACGGGCCGCCGGCGCCAGGGAGTTGCGTGATGCTGCCGTTGCATCAGCACGCGCTGTTCAAGACCGGCTGCAATCTGGGCGAGATCTGGCGATTGTCCGAGCTTGCGAACTGGCTGCGGACGAACAATCGCAGCTATTTCCTCCTGACAGCTCCGCCGCTCAACCTGCCGGGGGCTGTCGGGTCGCCGGCCTGCGCCATCGCGACGGTTTGATCGCCGGCTTCAGCGGGCCGGTTGGGCCCCGCGTCGGTGAGAGCGCGCGCCGGCATAATCGCGGCAAGCCCGACGCGCCGAGCATCTCTTGGTTCGAGAACCCCATGTCCACGGAATCCTTAAGACCCTTTCTGGCGCCGAGGTCGGTTGCCATCATTGGCGCTTCGAACGAGGTCAACAAGGTCGGCGGGCGGCCGCTCTTCTACCTCAAGGACTATGGCTTCAAGGGGCCGATCTTTCCGATCAATCCCGGCAGATCCGAGGTGCAGGGGCTCAAGGCCTTCAAGGACCTGGCGAGCGTACCGGACGTTCCGGACCTCGCGCTCGTCGTCGTGCCGGGAGCGGCGGCCGTCGGCGCGATCAAGGACTGTGCCGCGCGGGGCGTGAAGGCGGCAATCTGCATCACGTCAGGCTTTGCAGAGACCGGAGATCCGGCAGGCGTCGAAATGCAGAAGGAGATGGTTGCCGTCGCGCGTGCGGCTGGAATGCGGATGGTAGGGCCCAACACGCAGGGGCTCGCGAACTTCTCGAACGGCGCCATTTGCAGCTTCTCGACCTTCTTCACGACGATGCGGCCGAAGGACGGCCCCGTCGCGGTCGTCAGCCAGTCGGGCGCCATGAGCGCTATTCCGATCGGGCTGCTCAACGAGCGTGGCGTCGGCTGCCGCTATTCGCTCGCGACGGGCAACGACGCCGAGGTGAATGTGCTCGAGATGGCGACGGCTGCCATCTCCGACCCAGGCATAAAGCTCCTCTTGCTCTATCTCGAAGGAATTCCGCGGGCAGATCTTCTTGCGACACTCGCCGAAACGGCGCATCGCAACGGCGTCAAGGTCGTGGCGCTGAAGTCAGGGCGGACCGCCGCCGGGCAGCGCGCCGCTGCCTCGCACACGGGCGCGCTTGCGAACGAGGACAAGGTGGTCGATGCGGCGCTCAGGCGCGTCGGCATCTGGCGTGCGCAGAACATTGCCGATTTCGTTTCGGCAGCCGAACTCTATCTCAAAGGATGGACGCCGACGGGTCGGCGCTTCGTCACCATCTCAGGGAGCGGCGCCACCGGCGTTATGAGCGCGGATGCCGCAACGTTTGCAGGGCTCGAGGTGGTCAAGTTCGATCCAGCGACGCAGGCGAAGCTCGATGCGATCCTTCCGTCGTTCGCATCGGCCGCCAATCCGATCGATCTCACCGCGGCGCTGCTTTCCAACAACAGGCTGTTGAGCGAAATCCTGCCGGTTATCGCCAACGCCAATGCCGCGGATCTCTTCAAAGTCGATATGCCCGTCTCCGGGCCCGGATACGATATGAAGGGATTTGCGCGCGACATCGCCGCGTTCAGCAAGGCGACGGGAAAGCCCGTGGTGGTTTCCGGCTGGCAGGGCGACATACCGGCGAGTTTTCGCGCGGAGGGCGTACCGGTCTTCCCGCTCGAGGCGGAAGCGATCGCGGCGCTCGCCCAATTCGTGGCGCATCACGAGATCGTCGAGGAAGCGAAAGCATTGCCAAGCCCGCGATGGACCGGATACGCCGGCGACGGCGCCGGGGAGACGCGCACGCTCAACGAAGCGGACAGCCTGGAGCTTCTCAAGAAGGCCGGACTTCCCGTCGTCCCGCATTCCCTGTGTCGCACCGCTGAGAAAGCGGCGACCGCATGGCGAAACCTCGATGGCGCCGTTGCCGTGAAGGGTTGCTCCGCCGACCTGCCGCACAAATCCGAGTATGGGCTCGTGCGCCTCGGACTCGACAACGCGGATGCGATTCACGACGCGTTCCGCGAGATGGCGGCAACGATTGCCAAAGCCAAGGCGAGCTTCGACGGCGTCATCGTCGCGCGCATGGTGAGGGGCCGGCGCGAGATGATGATCGGTGCGCATCGCGACCCGTTCTTCGGGCCGGTCGTGGTTGTCGGCGAAGGCGGCAAGTACGTCGAGGCGCTGCCGGACGTGGCAATCCTCATTCCGCCGTTCACGCAGGCGATGGCGGCGCGTGCGATCCGAGGGCTCAGGTGTGCACCGGTCCTTGCCGGCGTGCGCGGCGAGTCGCCGATGGACGTCGACGCGATGGCGGCAGCCGCCGTCAGGGTCGCCGAGTTGATCGAACGCGACCCAACGATCGCATCGCTCGACATGAATCCCGTGATGCTGATGGATCAGGGGCAGGGCTGCGTGATCGTTGACGCCGTCATCGAAGTTGCGTCGCCGGTCTAGTGCGAGGCGAGGACGGCTTGCCGTCGCCGCGCAGACGCTCGAGGAGATCGTGGGTCGGAAAGCTGTCGGCGGGTAGACCGAGCTTGATCTGCGCGCGCTTCACGGAGGCCCGCGTGCCGGCGCCAAGTTTTCCGTCCACCTCGCCGTCGTAGAGCCCCAGCCGGGTCAGCGCACGCTGCAGTTCCTTCAACTGCTCATAGCTGAGCCCGGTAAGGCCCGGCTTGCCACGGTTCATCGCGGGCGCGCCCTCGATCCTGGTCGCCAGATAGGCGGCGGTGAGCGCGTAGTTGAGCGACTGGTTCCATTTCAGGTAAACTTGAAAATTAGGGTAGGCGAGAAAAGCCGGGCCATGCCGCCCCATGGGCAGCACCAGTGAAGCCGGCATCCGATCCGGGGGAATGGGCCGAGTGCCGGCGTATGCGACGCCCCACTTGGCCCACTGGGCGCGCGGATGCTGGATTGCGAGATCCGCCTGGTCCCACGGCAAAACGTCGGGAACGCGCACCTCTTCGAGCCAGGGCTCGCCCCGCGTCCAGCCGAGGCTCACGATGAATGCTGCGGTCGACGCAATAATGTCGGCGTCGCTGCGCATCAGGTCGCGGCGGCCGTCGCCGTCGAAGTCCACGGCGTGTGCCAGGTAGTGGCTTGGCAGAAACTGGGTCTGGCCGAGCTCGCCGGCCCAGGAGCCAATCATCTCCTCGGGACGCAAGTCGCCCCGGTCGATGATCTTCAGCGCGGCGAGAAGTTCGCCGCGGAACATGTCGCCGCGCCGGCAATCGTAGGCGAGGGCGGCGAGCGAACGGAGCACCGGCAGGTTGCCCATGCCTGTGCCGAAATCACTCTCGAGGGCCCAGAAAGCGGTGATGACGGAGGCTGGCACGCCGTAGCGTCGCTCGGCCGCCTCGAAAATGGCTTTGCGCTGGGCGATTTTGCGTCTGCCGCTGTCCGGCCGGTTGCGCACCAGCTTGTCGGAGAATTCCAGAAAGCTCTGCGAGAAAAAGCTCTGCCGACGATCTCTGGCGATGATCCCGGAATCGAGCGTCATGCCGCCAAGAGCCACGTCGATCGTCCTGGCGGAAACGCCGTTGGCGGCTGCCTCCTTGCGGAATTCCACAAGCCAGCGCTCGAAGCTTCCTGTATTCCTGCAAGCGAGCCTTGCGCTTGCGGGAGAGAGTGCGACGCCGACGACTACGGCCGCTGCTGCGACGCGGAGCGCCGTTCGCCGGAGTCCTGCCATGGGCGCCATACGCCAGACCCCTGATCAGCCTTCCTGCCGTAACCAGTTCACTTCAATGGAAAACCGAGGGACCGCAGGGCTTCGGCCAATTTGTCCCTGCCGTTCAGAGCCGAAATCTTGCCGATGCGGTTGATGACCCGTTCGGTCCAGGTGTACTGGGCCATCTCATGCTCCCGAGAGAAGCGCGCGAGTTCCCGGTCGTACTCGGCGCGCAGAGTTTTCTCGTTTGAGGCATCATAACGATCGCGATGGAGAACCGCGGCCTGCGGCAGGCGAACTTTCACGGCGTTGGTGATTCCCTCCTTGGCGTAGCCGACGCAAAGGCCAAAGACGCACACGGCGCCGGGCGGCAGAGCAAGAAGTTGCGCAACGCGCCGGACGTCATTGCGCATGGCGCCGATATAGACGGTCGAGAGGCCAAGCGATTCGGCGGCGACGACCGCGTTCTGCGCGGCGAGCGCTGCGTCAATGGCAGCAACCAGGAAGGTTTCCAGGAATCCGGTTCCCTCAAGAGGAACCTTCTCCTGTTCGCCGATGCGCTCCAGGCGCGAGACGTCGGCGATGAAGGCCAAGTAGAGCGGACACTCAACGATGTGCTGCTGGTTGTTGGCGATCTTCGCCAGCTCGGCGCGCGTTGCCGGATCGCTCACGGCGACCACGGACCAGGTCTGCAGGTTCGAACTCGTCGCCGCCGACTGCGCGGCTGCTATCAACGTCTCGAGCGTTCCCGCGGGAAGCGGGTCGGGCTTGTAGCCGCGGACGGAACGGTGCGCGAGCAGCGAGGCGATGACGGGATTCCAGGGGCCGGCGGGCGGAACCGATGCGCCATAGCGACGTCGGAGGGCGACGTCCTGCTCAGGGGCGACTTCTGCGATACTGGCTGCAACCATCAGGTTTCATCTCCGGATGCGTCTAACGATGCTTGGCAACGGCAGCAGGCTCTGCTGGCGTGGCCGCGTTCGTGCCGTGCTCCAAGCGCGCCATGCGGCTCGCGAGGTATTCCGCAGACCGCATTTCGATCAATCGGCTTGCCGTTCGCTCGAACAGGAAGGCCTCGTCGCCTTCCGGGTAGAGCTCATCCGGCTCAACCGCTGCGGATGCGATGAGACCGACGCGGCTGTCGTACAGTGTGTCGATCAGGTTGATGAAGCGGCGGGCTGCGGCGCGGCGCTCGCGCGAAAGCTGCGGGATATCGTCAATGATCAGCGTGTGATAGCGGCGCGCGAGGTGCAGATAGTCCTCGGTTCCGAGCGGGCGGTCGCAGAGCTGCTCGAAGGTGAAGCGTGCCACGCCGCGGGCTGCGTTCGGCACATGCAGGGGGCGACCCTTCACATCGATGTCCTCGGGCTTGCCTTCCCAGAGCCCCGTCAGCCGCGTAAACGCCGCGTTGAGCGCCTTGCGCGCGGCGGCGTCGTTCGGCGTGAAGTAAAGCGGATGTCCCTCCAGCTTCTCGAGCCGGAAGTCCTTGGCTGCAACGAGCTCGAGCACTTCCAGCCGCTGCTCGATGAGGTCAATCGTCGGCAGGAAAAGCTGGCGGTTCAATCCGTCCCTGTAGAGCCCTGCCGGCGGAACGTTCGAGGTTGCGACCATGACAACGTCGCGCTCGAACAGTCCCTTGAAGAGCCGGCCAAGAATCATGGCGTCGGCAATGTCCGTGACGTGGAGCTCGTCGAAACAAAGAAGGCTGCACCCGTCAGCAATGTCGCTTGCGACGCGCGGAATGGGATCGCCCTCCACGGACTTGCGCGCGACTGCGATGCGATCGTGCGTCTCGGACATGAATTCGTGGAAGTGAGCGCGGCGCTTCCGCTTGAAGGGTACCGCGTCGAAGAACAGGTCCATGAGCATGGTCTTGCCGCGGCCGACCTTGCCGTGAATGTAGAGACCGCGCGGCGTTGCCGACTTTCGGCTGAAGAGCGCCGCAATTCCTCGCGCGCGGTCTGGACGCCAATTCGACAGCGCCCGTGCGAGCTCCTCAAGCCGTGCCGCCGCCGCGGCTTGCGCGGGGTCGGCGTCCATCTCGCCAGCCGAGACGCGCGCGTTGTATCGGTCCAATGGCCCGTTTCGCATGTGGTAGAATTTGCCGCGCCGACAACCCAGCGGGCCGCGAACTGGCATCGCCAGCCCCGCGGCGGCGGCGGGTGTCTCTCGGGTCCGGCGAGTCCCCCGTCGATCGGTCGGAAAGTGCTCCCGCGCACCAGAGGAACGGGCTACCGGTTGCGCCCGCCTTGGTCAAGCCACGCCTTCTATCGGGGCAAAGCCTCGGCCGCACACGACAAAATGCGCAACGCCAAGAAACTCTTTATGCTTCTGAATAAACTTGAGAATTTCTAGGCGGACAGCGTCTTGAAGTCTTAGTGTGCAATGCAATATGTTGGTTAATGTCTGCTGAGCCCGAGCTGCTGAACGACCAGGGGACAACCCCGGCGACCAACAAAGGAGCAGATCATGAGCGTGATCGACCATCCCTCCCGCGGCAAGCCGCCCGGGATCTTCAGAAAGTTGCTCTCCTCCGAGACGCACTTGTTTCGCGAGCATCTGCTGCGGCTCGACAAGGAGAGCCGGCGCTTGCGGTTTGCCCACGGGGTCTCCGACAGCTTCATCGATGACTACGCGGGGCGCGCGTTCGACGGAGGGAGCATCATTTTCGGGTATATTGAAGACGGAAAGGTCCGCGCCGCGGCCGAGCTGCGCAAACTCGGCGACAGCTGGGGGCGGGAGGCGGAAGCCGCGTTCTCAGTGGAGCGGGCGCATCAGGACCAAGGGCTCGGTCATCACCTGATGGGGCGCGTCATCCGGGCGGCACGCAATCGAGGGATTCAACGTCTCTACATGAGCTGCCTTGCGGAAAACGCCCGGATGCAGGCCATTGCGCGACATTTCGAGGCGGAGCTGCGGTTCGAGTATGGCGAGGTCATCGGCCAGATTGTGCCCGAGACGCCAGACTATTTCTCCATTCTGGTCGAAGCGATGGAGGACAGGGCGGGTTACATGCTTGCCGTGCTCGATCTGCAGAGCCGGATCGTACGGGCCGCTTGAGGGCGACGGCGTCTCACGCCCCGAACCGTGCAGCGCCCGCGGATCAGCCCGCACGTGAGGCTTGTGGTCCTCGCTCGCGCTGGCGGCTGCGAATTTCCGCAAGTTCGGGATCCATCCTGTCGAAGGCAATCAGCGGAGCGACCGAGCGGAAGATGCTGTTCGTGACCCGGCTTCGATGTCGAAAATACACCCACATGGGCTCCAGCCGGCTGCCCAGCTTGACCTTCTGACCATATGCCGTCTGCCCGGATTGCAGCTTCGTCGCCCCGTGCCGCAAGGCAAAGCGCACCGCTTCCATCCATGCGACGAAGAACAGGTTGTACTCGCGGCCGATCGGATAACGCATTCCCCAGAATTTATCGATGATGCGATTCTTCTCGATGAACAGCAGCTTGCAAGCTAGCAGCGTACCCTCGACGCGGCACAGGATGCAGGCGGCACGCTCGCCGAGCGCCTCTGTCACCCGGCGGAAGTACTCGGGGGAAAGCTGCTCGAAGTCGCCATAATCGAAGCGACTGTTGCGGCGCGTCTCTTCGTAGAGATCGAAAATCTCCTGCTCGAGGCCGGCAATTGAATGAACGATCTGAACATCGACTTTCGCAGCCGCCTTCAACTTGCGGCGGAGCGTCGACCGGTTGTTGGCGGAGAGGCTTTGAATGTACTCCTCGCCGCTCTTGAACGGCAAATCGAGGACGCAAACGGGTAGGCCTGCGACACGCGAGAAGCCGGCGCTCGTGAGCGTGGGCTCAATCGCCGCCGCTTCACTGGCGGCGAGGTCTTTGATGGCCAGTAGTGGGACGCGGTCATCATTGGCGCGCCGGTCCAGCCCGTCCAGAAGAGCCGCCATCGCGGCCTGACGCTCGCGCTCGGTCAACGATGGGTCAAATCCCAGATGGCAGCGATCCGCAAGCGGCGAACCCAATCCCATCACTGGAATTCCGATCAGCCTAGGGACCGCTCGGTATAACCAGTCGCCGACGGGTCGCCAGCGACCCTGCAAGGGCGTGTCAAGACGATACGTTACCCGGAAAACCGGGGCCGCAGCGATGATGCGGCCGTCGCAGCTCACGGTGACCGCGTCGAACCGGAATCCGGGAGGGGGCGCGCTTTCGACGGCGCGATAGTAGTCCCACCCTTCCGCTTCGTCCGGAAACAACCGGCACCAATCGGACCGGGGCACGCTGGCGACGCCAGGGAGGTAAGCAGTCTCAAAGGCCTTGGTGCCCATCGCGTCCGCGCATCCAGGTCATTGCTCGCGCGCGCTCGGGGACCAGTGAGAACAGCTCACACAGCTGTCCCGTCCCGGCGCATAGCCCGGACCGCCAGCAATGCCCGTGCCATCTGCGGGGCCCACGGGCTTTTCAGAACCGCCTCGTTATTCGGCCGCCTTGATCTGCATCGGCTTGACCTCGGCCGACAGTCCATGCCGCGCCTCGATGGTGCGCGCGAAGTCGATCGAGCGCTCGACGACGCGGTGTCTCTGGCGATCAAGCGTTACCAAGTGATAGCTGTCCTCGAGCACGAGGACTTCAACGGGACCTGCGAGCTTGCGCTGCAGGTACATCGCATTGTCGAGATCGGCGATGTCGTCCTCGCGCGGGTGAATTATCAGGGACGGCGTCTTGATGCGTGGCAGCTCGCGCTTTACCACCGCAACGAGCGCGTTGAAATGCGCAAATGAGCGGACAGGGGTACTGAACACGCCCGCCGCCGAGCTGTCGCCACTCTGCATGCTGCGGACAACGAAAGCGCGGACACGCTCGTCCTTGATCCCGTAAGGTTCGTGCTCCGGGAGATTGATCTCGATCTTGAGGGGCGTCGGCCGGACATAGCGCAAGGCGCGCGCATACCAAGGCATGGACCAGCCGTTCATCCAGAGGGTCGGCGCATAGAATGCGAGGCCCTGGACTTCCTTCGGCTTCTCGTGCGCGAGGTGGGCCGCCAGAATTCCACCCATGGAGAGGCCGCCCGCGATGACGACGTCGCAATGGCGCCGGAGGCGTTCGAGTCCGGCCTCGACGCTTGCGTACCACTGCTGCCAGGTCGATGTCCTCAGCGCCTCGACCGTCGAGCAATGGCCGGCCAGCTGGCAGCAATGGACCGAATACCCCGCGCGGGCGATCCCTTGCGCGACGAAGCGCAACTCCATGGGCGTGCCGCCCAGACCATGCACCAGGAGAAAGCCTACGCGCCCGCCCTGGTAGAATGTACTTCTGTCTGCTTCCTGCATTTTTCTTTCTATTTCTGTTTTTTGCTCATGCATCTTCAGCCCAGGCCGCACCTTCTAAGGGCAACGCATGCCAAGCGCTAGCCCCTCAATCGCATGGCATATGGCTCGTTTATGCGACGGAACAAACCCTCTGCTGCACGTAACTGGCGCAAGTCACGCAACACGCAGAGCGATTTTCTCGTTCGCATGATGCTTGCCACATGAGCGTGCCTCAAGCGTACGGTGGCCGTTGCCTTTCGACGCTCGCCGGCGATCAGGTGGGGAGCCCATTCCCGGTCAGCGCGCACAGCGCCGGAGCTGCACGCCCTGCGGGATGCTCATGAAGCGGCCGAGACAACCCGATGCAGGAGGCGGTCAAGCAACTTCAGAGCCAGGTCGATCTCCGGCTTCGAAATGTGCAAGCTCGGCGCCAGGGTGACGACGTTCTTGTAGTAGCCGCCGATGTCCAGCACCAATCCGTACTTGCGGCCGTCGACCTCCAGATCTCCCTTCATCGCTTCGTCGACCATCATGTCCGTCAAGCGCTTCGAAGGCGTGAAGCTGTCATGCGGTTCGCAGATCTCCATGCGCAGCGCCAATCCGAGCCCGTCGACATCGCCGATGATCTTGTAGCGCCGCTGCAGATCCTTCAGGCCCTCAAGGAAGATGGCACCTTTCTCCATCACCATCGACTCGTAGTCGGTCTCCGACAGCATGCGCATCGTCTCGAGCGCCACGCCGGTTCCCATGGGATTGGCATTGAACGTCGAGTGCGTGGAGCCGACGGGGAAAATCTGCGGGTTGATCAGCTCCTCGCGAGCCCACAAACCCGCAAGCGGATTGAGCCCGTTGGTGATCGCCTTGCCGAAGACGATGACGTCCGGCTGCACGTCGAAGTGCTCGATCGACCAGAGCTTACCGGTCCGATAGAAACCCATCTGGATCTCGTCCACAACCATCAGGATTCCGTGCTCGTCGAGCACCTTCTTCAAACTCTTGAAGAAGCCCTTCGGCGGAACGACGTACCCTCCTGTGCCTTGCAGCGGCTCGACGTAGAAGGCGGCATACTCCGCCTCACCGACCTTCGGGTCCCAGAGTCCGTAGTATTCGCTTTCGAACAGGCGCGCGAACTGCTTCACGCAATGCTCGCCGTACTCTTCCTTTGTCATGCCCTTCGGACCACGGAAGTGATACGGGAACGGCACGAACATCGCCCGGTCGCCGAAGTGCCCATAGCGGCGCCGATAGCGATAAGACGAAGTGATCGCCGAAGCGCCCAGAGTGCGGCCGTGGTAGCCGCCCTCGAAGGCGATCATCAGCGATTTGCCCTTCTTGTAATTGCGGACGAGCTTCAGGCTGTCCTCGATGGACTGACTGCCGCCGACGTTGAAATGGACGCGTCCTTTGAGGCCGAATTTCTTTTCCGCATCCCGGGCAATGACGGTCGCCAGCTCGATCTTGTCGCGATGCAGATATTGCGAGGCCACCTGAGGCAGCGTGTCGAGCGTGCGCTTGACCGCGTTGTTGAGACGCGGATTGCGGTAGCCGAAATTCACGGCCGAGTACCACATCTGCAGGTCGAGGTACTCGCGGCCCGCGCTGTCGTACATGAACGAGCCATCGCAGCCGGTAAAGATCTTGGCCGGATTGGTGTAGTGCACGGTATCGCCGTGGGAGCAGTACTGGCTCTCGAGCGCCAGAAGCTCATCGTCGGTCATCGGCTCGCGGGCCGTTCCCTCCGACCAGTGAATTGACTTGTCCATGTGCTAGTCGTCCCTTCGCGCATCGGATGTGGAGGTGGAGGCGGCGTATTCCTCGACCCAAGAGGAGAGCAGCCTGGTGGCCTCCTCGAACCGGGTGAATGTGAAGTGGGGCAGCGCGCCCTTGCGGCAGTGACGGGCAAGGGAGCCCTTGGCGAGCACCAGATCGGCCTGTTCGGCGACGCAGAAATCAGAACGCCCGTCGCCGACGACAATGCGAACCGAGCCGACCGCTGCATCGGCGAACTGGCACTTGCAGTTGCCGGACAGCGACCGGCAGTCGCTGCGCGCGTGGGGGAAGCTCAAGCGCCAGCGATCTTCGCCAATCCAAGTCAACCGGTTCGCGAAGTAAGGCAGATCGACGCCGGCGCGTCGCAGCACGGAGCCGACGGTGCGATCAAGCCCATCTGAAACGACGATCGCCCGATGGCCGCTGGCGCGGCAGAGTTCTGCAAACTCCGGAAATCCGGGGTCGATGTCGATCCGCGAGATGAAGTCGTCATATTCTGCTGGCGTCGCACGGACCAGGTCGATCTGGCGGACCAGGCACTCGCGCGAGCCGATTAGCCCTCGCTTCCACTCCTCCTCGATTGCGTGCCACTGGGGATCGGCGAAGCGCTCAAGAAGGAGGTCCGTCGTGTCGACGGGCGCAATCGTCCCGTCGAAGTCGATGAAAACGTTACAGTTTACGCGTGAACTCAACTCGTGCCCTCAGCTCGTTGTTCGACCAGTCGAGTCGTCAGGTTAAGGAGTCCGGCCAGGGTGTCGCGCCTGCCTGCCGGCGCAGGGCTGCGGCCAAACTACGTTGCCAAGAAGGTCCGGCGGTTGCCCCTCGGGTCCATGGAGAACCCGGCTTCGGAAGTGGGCGCAACCTAGTAAAAGAAAAGAGGGTAAAAATCGGGCATTCTGACGCGCATGGTAACGTGGCGTTTACCGTAGCCATCCGATGGAAGCCGATTTGTCTGTCCTTACAACGCGTTGAATTGCGACAAGTCGCTTCGTTAACCAAGACTTGATGTTTTTCCGGACGCCAGCCCTGCAGGAATCAGCCGGCTGGGGCTCGGCTCTTGTCGCGCCGGTCGTCGCTTGTGCGCTCGAACAGGCTTGCTGCGACATAGGCGAGACAGGCACTCGCCAGCCCAAACAGATAGGGTAGTTCAAAGGCAAAAATGTATTTTCCGGACAACCACATGGCTATGCCGGTGAGCAGCGCCGCGACAGCGCACGCAGGGCCGCCGAAGCGCGTGAACAGACCGAGCACAACAACGACGAAGGCGCCAGCGCTGCCGAACGCGGAAGCTGTCTCGACCAGTTCCTTAATGCGTTCGACGGATTGGGCGAGGAACAGGGCGACGATGCTCAGGGCGACGACGGTCAACCGAACGCTGATCAGTTTGTTTCGTTCCGTCATGTCGGGGCGCAAACGTGTGATGATGTTATGCGAAACGTGGGCGGCAGGGGCGTGAAGCGCCGCGTGAACGACGGACAGAATGGCCGACACGAGAGCGCCGAGAAACAGGGCGTAACCGAGCGGCGGCAGGTATGCCGCGGCGAGCCGCGGAACCAATTGCTCGGGATCGTCAAGGCCTTTGACCAACCCTGGACCGACGAGACCGAGAAAGATGGGCAGCAAACCCAGCCCGAGATACATGAGGCCGCCGATCAGCGTTCCCGAGCGGGCCGCCGAGGCCGACCGGGCTCCCAGGAACCGTGAAATCAGTTCGACTGAGACAATGCTGCCGCAGAGTACGATTGCGAGCTTTTCCACCTTGGCGAGCGGGCTTTCGCCACCGGAGGAAAACGGCTGCAAGCGATCTGCGGGAACAGTCGCCAGCCCCGCCTGGACGCCCCCCAAGCTGATCGCGACGAAAACAAAGAGGACGCATAATCCGACGATCACTGCGATGCCCTGAATGAGGTCGGTGACGGCGTCGGCAAGCAGACCGCCGATGGTCGTGTAGGCCGCGATCAAGACGGCAGAGATCAAGATGGCGGTCGAAAGGTCAATGCCGCCGGTGCTGCTCAAGAGCTGGCCAAACGCCCGCACCTGGGCCGCAGCCCAGAAAACCGATCCAGGCAGCAGCACGAGGACGAACAGCTTCTCGACCCGCGAGGAATAGCGTTCGCGGATCATGTCTGCGAAGGTCGTCACGCCGCGTCTCCAGAGCGGTGCGGCAAGCAGCAGTGCGACGATCACGACGGCAAAGCCGTAACCGACCGGATCCGTCAGCGCGGCCGAGAGACCCTTGTCATAGATCTCGCCGGCAGAGACCTGGATGGCTTCGGCGCCGAACCAGGTGGCAAAGACGGAAAAGGCCACCAGACCCGTACCAAGCTTGCGGCCAGCAAGGATATAGTCCACGTCCGTCGCGATCTTGCGCGAATACCAGACTCCAATGGCAAACTGCACCAGCACATAGGTCAGGATCGCCGTGAGAACCGACCAGTTTATCGTGCTGCTCATTCGTTCCCCCCACCCGGAGCGTTCGGACGATTGCTGCGGCGTGCGGTGCAGTCATATCGTTGCGAGCCGCATCTTGCCAGCGGCGGCAGGCGCCGTTGCCGCCGGCGGCAAGCCGCATACGGGCGTCGGCCGGTAAGGGGCCTCGACGACAGGCCGACTCGGGTTTGTTGACAGCGACAGGCCGCAGGCGCTGTATGCCCCTGCCGCAACCACGCAAAACGAACGCACAGGACTCATGACCACTCATGGCAGCGGGCCACCGAAGCCGCTCACGTCGCAACGCTCCGGTCCGCTAACCGGGCAGATCAGCGTGCCGGGCGACAAGTCGATCTCGCATCGGGCGCTGATGCTCGGCGCCATTGCGGCCGGCACGACTCGCATCCGAGGGCTGCTCGAGGCCGAGGACGTCATCAACACGGCCAAGGCGGTGACGGCGCTCGGGGCGCCGGCCAGCAAGCGCGGCGCCGACTGGGAGGTGCGGGGGCGCGGCGTCGGCGGCCTCATCGCTCCGCAGGGCGATCTCGATTTCGGCAACTCAGGCACAGGCTCCCGGCTGATGATGGGGGTGATC
>Ga0073934_10001521_pt1 | contig 54981 bp, 44 predicted proteins | sample LarsenN4metaG_FD_76834 | JGI IMG/M metagenome (GOLD analysis project Ga0073934, IMG submission 76834) | Hot spring sediment bacterial and archeal communities from British Columbia, Canada, to study Microbial Dark Matter (Phase II) - Larsen... ...
CCGCTCGAGAACGAGGACGTCAACGAGTGCTGGATCGCCGACCGCGACCGCTTCTCGTACGAGGCCCTCAACACCGACCGTCGCCTGACCCAGCCGCAGATCAAGCAGGGCGGCCAGTGGCAGACGGTCGACTGGACGACGGCGCTGAACTACGTCGCCGACGGCCTGAAGCGAGTGAAGGCCGAGTTCGGCGCGGCGGGCATCGGTGCGCTGGCGCATCCCACGTCCACCACCGAAGAGATGCACCTCCTGGCGCGACTGGTGCGCGGCTTCGGCAGCGAGAACATCGACCACCGCCTGCGGCACGCCGACTTCGCCAACGCCGCGCCGGCGGGCAGCGCGCGCTGGCTCGGCACGTCGATCGCCTCGCTCTCGAAGGTCGACCGCGCTTTCGTCGTCGGGAGCTTCCTGCGCAAGGATCACCCGCTGCTGGCACAGCGCATTCGCCAGGCCGCCCGCCACGGGGCGCAGGTGGCCAGCCTGCACGCCGCCAGCGAAGACTGGGCGCTGCCGGTGGCCGTGCACCTGCAGAGCGCGCCATCCGGCTGGGCAGCCCAGCTGGCGCAGGTCGCCGCCGCCATCGCCGCCGCGCAGGGAGTGGCGCCGCCCGCCGACGCCGACCCCGGCCCCGAGGCGCAGGCCGTGGCGAAGCTGCTGCTCTCCGGCGAGCGCAAGGCGGTGCTGCTCGGCAATGCCGCCGCGCAGCATCCCCAGGCCGGCCTGCTGCTGGCGCTGGCCCAGTGGATCGCCGAGCGCGCCGGGGCCAGCTGCGGCTATCTGGGCGAGAGCGGCAACAGCGTCGGCGCCCAGCTGGTCCGCGCGCTGCCGGGCGCCGGCGGGCTGCATGCCGGCCAGATGCTCTCGCAGCCGATGAAGGCGCTCCTGCTGCTGAACGTGGAGGCCGAACTCGACGCGGCCGACTCGTCGGCGGCGCGCAAGGCGCTCAAGGACGGGGGGCTGGTCGTGTCGCTGACGCCGTTCAGGGACGCCAACGCCGACATCGCCGACGTGATGCTGCCGATCGCGCCGTTCACCGAGACCGGCGGCAGCTTCGTCAATGCCGAGGGCCGCACGCAGGCCTTCCATGGGGTCGTCAAGCCGCTCGGCGAGACGCGACCGGGCTGGAAGGTGCTGCGCGTGCTGGCCAACCTGCTCGGCCTCGAGGGCTTCAACCACGAGACGGTGGAAGAGGTGCGTGCCGAGGCGCTCGGCGATCCCGCGGCCCTGGGCGCGCGGCTGGACAACCGCAGCGGCAGCACGATCGCGGTGCCGCCCGCCCGTCGAACGGCCTCGGTGATGGACTGCGAGCGCATCGCGGACGTGCCGATCTACATGACCGACGCGATCGTGCGGCGCGCCCCCGCGCTGCAGCAGACCGCCGATGCCGCGCCGCCCGTGATCGGCGTCAACGCGCCGCTGTGGGGCGCGCTGCGCCTCAACGGCAAGGTGGTCGTCAGCACCGGCGAAGCCACCGTGCTGATGGACGCCCGCGAAGACCGTTCGCTGGCCGAAGGCGTGGTGCGCATCCCGGCGGGCCACCCGGCGATGGCTGCGCTCGGCCCGATGTTCGGGCCCGTGCGCATCGAAGCCGCCTGACCCGGCCGAGCGAGGAAGACCATGTTCGAACCGCTGCACCAGGCCGGCAACACGTACCTCGGACCCACGCTCTGGCTCGTCGTCTGGAGCCTCGTCAAGATCGTCGCGGTCGTGCTGCCGCTGATGATCTGCGTCGCCTACCTCACGCTCTGGGAGCGCAAGGGCATCGGCTTCACGCAGATCCGCCTCGGCCCCAACCGCGTCGGTCCGTTCGGGCTGCTGCAGCCCATCGCCGACGCGGTGAAGCTGATCTTCAAGGAGATCATCCGCCCGACCGCGGCGCAGAAGGGCCTGTTCTTCCTCGGCCCCGTGATGACGATCATGCCGGCCCTCGCGGCCTGGGCCGTGATCCCGTTCGGGCCGGACGTGGTGCTCGCCAACGTCAACGCCGGGCTGCTGTTCCTGATGGCCATCACGTCGCTCGAGGTGTACGGCGTCATCATCGCCGGCTGGGCGAGCAACTCGAAGTACGCCTTCCTCGGTGCGCTGCGCGCCAGCGCGCAGATGGTGAGCTACGAGATCGCGATGGGCTTCGCGCTGGTCGTCGTGCTCATGGTGTCGGCCAGCATGAACATGACCGACATCGTGCAGCAGCAGGGCAAGGGCATCTTCGCGTCGATGGGCGTCGGCTTCCTGTCCTGGAACTGGCTGCCGCTGCTGCCCATCTTCCTCGTCTACTTCATCGCCGGCCTCGCGGAGACCAACCGCCACCCGTTCGACGTCGTCGAGGGCGAGAGCGAGATCGTCGCCGGCCACATGATCGAGTACTCGGGGATGAGCTTCGCGATGTTCTTCCTCGCGGAGTACGCGAACATGATCCTCGTCAGCACGCTGTGCGTGATCATGTTCCTCGGCGGATGGCTGCCGCCGTTCGACTTCCTCTCGTTCATCCCGGGCTGGATCTGGCTGGCGATCAAGACGTTCGTCGTCGTCACCATGTTCCTGTGGGTGCGCGCCACGTTCCCCCGCTTCCGCTACGACCAGATCATGCGCCTGGGATGGAAGATCTTCATCCCGGTGACGCTCGTGTGGCTGGTGGTCGTCGGCCTGTGGATCCAGTCGCCCTTCAACATCTGGAAGCCCTGACATGCCCTCGTTGAGCGCGGTAAAGGACGTGCTGTCGAGCTTCATGCTGCTCGAGCTGTGGAAGGGCATGGCCCTGACCGGCCGCCACTTCCTGAGCAAGAACATCACGATCCAGTTCCCCGAGGAGAAGACGCCGCTGTCGCCGCGCTTCCGCGGGCTGCACGCGCTGCGCCGCTACGAGAACGGCGAGGAGCGCTGCATCGCCTGCAAGCTGTGCGAGGCGGTCTGCCCGGCGATGGCCATCACCATCGAGAGCGAGGTGCGGGCCGACGGCACCCGCCGCACGAAGCGCTACGACATCGACCTGACCAAGTGCATCTTCTGCGGCTTCTGCGAGGAGAGCTGCCCGGTCGACAGCATCGTCGAGACGCACCACTTCGAGTACCACGGCGAGAAGCGCGGCGACCTCTACTTCACGAAGGACATGCTGCTCGCGGTGGGCGACCGCTACGAGGCCGAGATCGCCGAGCGCCGCAAGGCCGACGCGCCCTATCGCTGAGGCGATCGACGCCGCCCGCGAACACCACCCCGCACGTCGATGGACAGGTAATGGACACCACGGCCGCCCTCTTCTACGTCTTCAGCGCCGTGCTGCTGCTCGCCGCCTTCCGCGTCATCACGGCGCGCAGCACGGTGCACGCGGCCCTGTTCCTCGTGCTCGCGTTCTTCAGCGCCTCCTGCGTGTGGATGCTGCTGAGGGCGGAGTTCCTCGCCATCACGCTGGTGCTCGTGTACGTCGGCGCGGTGATGGTGCTGTTCCTCTTCGTCGTGATGATGCTCGATCTCAATTCCGACGGTCTCCGCGAGGGCTTCTGGCGGCACCTGCCGCTGGCCGGCCTCGTGGGCGCGGTCATCGCGCTGGAGATGGCGCTCGTGCTGATGCGCGGCTTCCACGTGCAGAACGCGCCCGTGCCCCCGGCGAAGGCGCTCGAGCTCGGCAACACCAAGCTGCTGGGCATCGAGATCTACACCGACTACCTCTATCCGCTGCAGATCGCGGCGGTGCTTCTGCTCGTGGCCATCATCGCCGCCATCGCGCTGACGCTGCGCGCGCGCAAGGACAGCCGCCACCTCGACCCGTCGGTCCAGGTGCGTGCGAGGAAGGCCGACCGCCTGCGCATCGTCAAGCTGGCGCCCACGATCGAGAAGCCGTCCGAGCCGCCGGCCGCGCCGGGCGGAGAGGGGGCCAAGGCATGACCCTCGGTCCGATCACGCTGGGGCACTACCTGTCGCTCGGCGGCATCCTGTTCGCGCTGTCGGTCATCGGCATCTTCCTGAACCGACGCAACCTCATCGTGCTGCTGATGGCGATCGAGCTGATGCTGCTCGCCGTCAACCTCAACTTCGTCGCCTTCTCGCACTACCTGGGCGACATGGCCGGCCAGGTGTTCGTCTTCTTCATCCTCACGGTGGCGGCGGCCGAGTCGGCCATCGGCCTGGCGATCCTGGTCGTGCTGTTCCGCAACCGCGCCTCGATCAACGTCGAAGAACTCGACGATCTGAAGGGGTGAGCATGGACGTGAGATCTCACCCGCGTGGAGACCGGGCCCCGGCGAACGGCCAGCGCGTCTCGCACTGCCCTGGGACCGAATAGATGGCTGCTTCCTCGCTTTCCCAAGGCCTGCTGCTCACGGTGCCGCTGGCACCGCTGGCCGGCGCGCTGATCGCCGGCTTCGCCGGCAAGGCGGTCGGCCGCCGCGGGGCGCACTGGGCCACCATCCTCGGCGTGCTCGTCGCCTTCGTCTGCTCGGCCATCGTGCTGGCGCAGGTCGTGAACGGCGCGCGCTTCAACGGCACCGTCTACGAGTGGATGGTCGTCGGCAAGCTCGTGATGGAGGTCGGCTTCCTCGTCGACGGCCTGACGGCGATGATGATGGTCGTCGTCACCTTCGTGAGCCTGATGGTGCACGTCTACACCATCGGCTACATGGAGGAGGACCCGGGCTACCAGCGCTTCTTCGCGTACATCAGCCTGTTCACCTTCTCGATGCTGATGCTCGTGATGAGCAACAACTTCCTGCAGCTGTTCTTCGGCTGGGAGGCGGTGGGCCTGGTGAGCTACCTGCTGATCGGGTTCTGGTTCAAGCGTCCGACGGCCATCTTCGCCAACCTCAAGGCCTTCCTCGTCAACCGCGTCGGCGACTTCGGCTTCATCCTCGGCATCGGCCTGCTGCTGGCCTACGGCGGCAGCCTGAACTACGGCGAGGTGTTCGCCAAGGGAGGCGAGCTCGCCAGGCTCAGCTTCCCCGGAACGGACTGGGGCCTGCTGACGGTGGCCTGCATCTGCCTCTTCATCGGCGCGATGGGCAAGAGCGCGCAGTTCCCGCTGCACGTGTGGCTGCCCGACTCGATGGAAGGCCCGACCCCGATCTCCGCGCTGATCCACGCCGCGACGATGGTGACGGCGGGCATCTTCATGGTCGCGCGCATGAGCCCGCTGTTCGAGCTGTCGGACACGGCGCTCAGCTTCGTGCTCGTGATCGGCGCCATCACGGCCCTCTTCATGGGCTTCCTCGGCATCATCCAGAACGACATCAAGCGTGTCGTCGCCTACTCGACGCTCAGCCAGCTCGGCTACATGACGGTGGCGCTCGGGGCCTCGGCCTACAGCGTGGCCGTGTTCCACCTGATGACGCACGCCTTCTTCAAGGCGCTGCTGTTCCTGGCCGCCGGCAGCGTGATCATCGGCATGCACCACGACCAGGACATCCGCAACATGGGCGGCCTGCGCAAGTACATGCCCATCACGTGGATCACGTCGCTGCTCGGTTCGCTGGCGCTGATCGGCACGCCGTTCTTCGCCGGCTTCTACAGCAAGGACAGCATCATCGAGGCGGTGCACGCCAGCCAGCTGCCGGGCGCCGCGTTCGCGTCGTTCGCGGTAACGGCCGGGGTCTTCGTAACCGCCTTCTACTCGTTCCGGATGTACTTCCTCGTCTTCCACGGCGAGGAGCGCTTCGGCAAGGCGCACGCCGCGCACGGCGACGGCCACGGCCACGACGATGCCCACGCCGACGACGGGCATGCCGACGAGCAACACGGCCTCGCGCCCGGCCAGAAGCCGCACGAGTCGCCGTGGGTCGTGACGGCCCCGCTGCTGCTGCTGGCCGTGCCGTCGGTGGTGATCGGCTTCCTGACGATCCAGCCGATGCTCTACGGCGACTTCTTCAAGGATGCCATCTTCGTGGATGCGGCACGCCACCCGGCGATGAAGGAGCTCGCGTCGCTCTTCCATGGCGCCGCCGCGATGGGGCTGCACGCGCTGCAGACGCTGCCCTTCTGGCTGGCCGCGGCGGGCGTGTTCACGGCGTGGCTGTTCTATCTCAAGGCCCCGTCGATCCCGGCCGCGCTGGACCGCACGCTGAAGCCGCTGCGCACGGTGCTCGAGAACAAGTACTACATGGACTGGATCAACGAGCACGTGCTCGCCGCCGGCGCGCGCCTGCTCGGCCGGGGCCTGTGGAAGGGCGGTGACCAGGCGGTGATCGACGGCGTGCTCATCGACGGCTCGGCGCGCGCGGTGGGCGGGTTCGCGACCGTGATGCGCGGCTGGCAGACCGGCCGGCTGTACCAGTACGCGCTCGTCATGCTGCTGGGCATCTTCGGCCTGCTGACGTGGCAGCTGTGGCCGTTCCTCAGCGCGCACATCCGCTAGACCGGGCAAGGCCCGCGCCAGTCGACCGCCAACGAGAAGAACACAGAGAGAAAGAACGATGGGATTGCTCAGCATCGCGATCTGGCTGCCGATCGCCTTCGGTGTGCTGCTGCTCGCCGTGGGCCGCGACCAGAACGCGGGCACGGTGCGTGCGCTGGCGCTGGTGGGGGCGGTCGCCTCCTTCGCGGTGACCATCCCGCTGGTGACGGGTTTCGACACCGGCACCGCCGCCATGCAGTTCGTCGAGAAGACGGACTGGATCCCGCGCTTCAACGTGCACTACCACCTCGGCATCGACGGCCTGTCGATGTGGTTCGTGCCGCTCACCGCCTTCATCACCGTGATCGTCGTCATCGCGGGCTGGGAGGTCATCACCGAGCGCGTCGCGCAGTACCACGGCGCCTTCCTGATCCTCTCGGGGCTGATGGTCGGCGTCTTCGCGGCGCTCGACGGCCTGCTCTTCTACGTCTTCTTCGAGGCGACGCTGATCCCGATGTACATCATCATCGGCGTCTGGGGCGGGCCGCGGCGCGTCTACGCGGCCTTCAAGTTCTTCCTGTACACGCTGCTCGGCTCGCTGCTGATGCTGGTGGCGCTGGTCTTCCTCTACTTCAAGAGCGGCGGCAGCTTCGACATCCTCACGTGGCACAAGCTGCCGCTGTCGCTGCACACGCAGGCGCTGCTGTTCTTCGCGTTCTTCGCCGCCTTCAGCGTCAAGGTGCCGATGTGGCCGGTGCACACGTGGCTGCCCGATGCCCACGTCGAGGCGCCCACCGGCGGCTCGGTGGTGCTGGCGGCGATCATGCTGAAGCTGGGTGCCTACGGCTTCCTGCGCTTCTCGATGCCCATCGCGCCCGACGCCGCGCGCACCTACGACTGGGTGATCATCGCGCTGTCGATCATCGCCGTCGTCTACATCGGCCTCGTGGCGATGGTGCAGCTCGACATGAAGAAGCTGGTCGCCTACAGCTCGGTGGCGCACATGGGCTTCGTGACGCTGGGCTTCTTCATCTTCAACGACCTCGGCGTCGCCGGCGGCATCGTGCAGATGATCAGCCACGGCTTCGTCTCCGGCGCGATGTTCCTGTGCATCGGCGTGCTCTACGACCGCGTGCACAGCCGCGAGATCGCGGCCTACGGCGGCGTCGTCAACACGATGCCCAAGTTCGCGGCGCTGGCGGTGTTCTTCGCGATGGCCAACTGCGGCCTGCCCGGCACCGCCGGCTTCGTCGGCGAGTGGATGGTGATCCTCGGTGCCGTGAAGCACAACTTCTGGATCGCCGCGCTCGCGGCCACGGCGCTGATCTTCGGTGCGGCCTACACGCTCTGGATGGTCAAGCGCGTCTACTTCGGCGAGGTGGCCAACGACGACGTGCGTGCGCTCACCGACATCAACGGCCGCGAGATGCTGGCGCTCGGCCTGCTGGCCGTGGCCACGCTCTACATGGGCCTTTACCCGAAGCCCTTCACCGACGTGATGAACGCTTCCGTCGCCGAACTGCTGCGCCACGTGGCGCTGTCCAAGCTGCCCTGAGGCCCCGCGATGACGAGCATGAACTGGGCACTGCTGTCCCCCGAGATCTGGCTGCTGGTGATGGCCTGCGTGGTGCTGCTGGTCGACCTCTTCGTCACCGACCCGCAGCGCGGCCCCACCTTCTGGCTGACCCAGGCCACGATTGCCGTCTTCGCCTGGCTGCACCTCGAGGGGCACAACGGCGGCCTCACCGCCTACGGCATGCAGGGCATGGTCGTGGTCGACCCGATGGGCCACCTGCTGGCGGTGTTCGCCGCGCTTGCGGTGATGGTGACGCTCGCGTACGCGCGCCCCACGCTCGCCAGCCGCGACATGGCCAAGGGCGAGTTCTACCTGCTGACGATGTTCGTGCTGCTGGGCATCTCGGTGATGTGCTCGGCCAACAACTTCCTCGTCGTCTACCTCGGCCTGGAGCTGATGAGCCTGTCGCTCTACTCGCTGACGGCGCTGCGCCGCGACCACCCCGTGGCCACCGAGGCGGCGATGAAGTACTTCGTGCTCGGCGCGCTGGCCAGCGGCTTCCTGCTGTACGGCCTGTCGATGATGTACGGTGCGACCGGCACGCTCGAGATCCCGAAGACCTTCGAGCAGATCGCCGGCGGCCGCATCAACAAGGAAGTGCTGGTGTTCGGCGTCGTCTTCGTCGTCGCGGGCCTCGGCTTCAAGCTCGGCGCGGTGCCCTTCCACATGTGGGTTCCCGACGTGTACCAGGGCGCGCCCACCGCGGTGACGCTGCTCATCGGCGGCGCGCCCAAGTTCGCCGCGTTCGCCATCACGATCCGCCTGCTCGTCGAGGGCATGCTCGGCCTGGCCGTGGACTGGCAGCAGATGTTCATCGTCATGGCCGTCGGCTCGCTGGTGGTCGGCAACGTGGCCGCCATCGCGCAGACGAACCTGAAGCGCATGCTCGCGTACTCGACGATCGCCCAGATCGGCTTCGTCGTGCTCGGGCTGTCGGCGGGCGTGGTGAGCGGCAACACGCTGTCGGCGGCCAACGCCTACAGCTCGTCGATGTTCTACCTCGTGGCCTACGTGCTGACGACGCTGGGCACGTTCGGCCTCATCATGTTCCTGTCGCGCCAGGGGTTCGAGAGCGACGAGATCGCCGACCTCGCCGGCCTGTCGCGCCGCGCGCCGTGGGTCGCCGGCGTGATGACGGTGTTCATGTTCTCGCTCGCCGGCGTGCCGCCGATGATCGGCTTCTTCGCCAAGCTGTCGGTGATCCAGGCGCTGGTGACGACGAACCAGGCGCTCTATATCTGGCTGGCCGTGGTCGCGGTGCTCTTCTCGCTGATCGGCGCCTACTACTACCTGCGCGTGGTCAAGGTCATGTGGTTCGACGCGCCGGGCCAGACGGCGCCGGTGCAACAGGGGCAGGGCGTCACCGCGCTGCTGGCGCTGAACGGTGCCGCCGTCCTGCTGTTCGGCCTCTTCAGCGGCGGCCTGATGGCCCTGTGCCGCGACGCGATCCAGCGCACCTTCACCACCTGAAGCCGAGCCAGGCCGGCCGCGCCCACGCCGCACGCTCCCGATGCCCGATGAACGAACCGAAGGTGCCCTGGAGGGCAGCGCCGCCGCGCCGGTGCAGGGCGGCAGCGGCGACGACCACCTGCGCGAACGGCTCGTCGAGCCGCACACCGTCCTCAGCGGCGGCTTCCTGACCGTTCGCCGCGACGTCGTCGCGCTGCCCGACGGCCAGCGCGCGACGCGCGAGTTCGTCGAGCACCCGGGGGCCGTGGCGGTGGTGCCGATCCTCGACGACCAGCGCCTCGTGCTCGTGCGCCAGCACCGCTACCCGGTCGACCGCGTGCTGCTGGAGTTCCCGGCCGGCAAGCTCGACCGCGGCGAGTCGACGCTGGCCTGCGCGATGCGCGAGCTGGCCGAGGAGACCGGCTACACGGCCGCCGAGTGGGCCTTCGGCGGCGAGATCGTCAACGCCGCGGCCTATTCGACCGAGAGCCTGTGGATCTGGTTCGCGCGCGGCCTCACCCCCGGTCCCGCGAGGCTCGACGCCGGCGAGTTCGTGGAGACGGTGGTGTGCACCGAGACCGAGCTGCACGAGCTCGACCGTGCCGGCCAGCTGCCCGACGTGAAGACCATCATCGGCCTGCACTGGCTCACGTCGTGGCGCTCCGGAACGCGGGAGATGTCGTTCACGGCCCCTGACGAGCACGAATCGCAGGCGCGACCTATGATGATGCGGCCATGAAGGTGCTGAACCTGCGCTGCGCGAACGGCCACGGCTTCGAGGGCTGGTTCGCCTCCGACGAGGACTACATGGACCAGAACGGCCGCGGTCTCGTCGAATGCCCGCTGTGCGCGGACAAGGTGATCACGCGCATGCCGAGTGCGCCGCGCCTGAACCTGTCCGGTGCCCGGGAGGCCGAGCCGGCCCCGAAGCCGCAGGCCGCGCAGCCGGCCGACCTGCAGGCGGCGTTCATGAAGGCGGTGCGCGAGATGATCCAGCGCACCGAGGACGTCGGCGCCCGCTTCGCCGAGGAAGCGCGGCGCATCCACTACGGCGAGGCGCCGGAGCGCGGCATCCGCGGCAAGGCCAGCCCCGAGGAGCGCGAGGCGCTGCGTGACGAGGGCATCGAGACCTTCGCGCTGCCCGTGGCGCCTGGGTTCGAGGAGCCTCTGCAGTAGCTGCCCGGGGCGGGGCCCCTTCAGAGCACGCGGCCGGGGTTCAGCAGGCCCTTCGGGTCGAACGCCGACTTCACCTTGCGCATCAGCGCCAGCGCCACCGGCGACTTGCGCGCGGCGAGCTCGTCGCGCTTGAGCGCGCCGATGCCGTGCTCGGCCGAGAACGAGCCGCCGAAGGGCGCGAGGGCGTCGAACACGATGCGGTTGACCTCGTGCTCGTTGTCGGCGAGGAAGCGCCTCGAGTCGCCTCCCTCCGGGCACTGCAGGTTGTAGTGCAGGTTGCCATCGCCCAGGTGACCGAAGTTCACCAGCCGTGCGCCCGGAAAGCGCGCCAGCAGCAGCGCATCGGTGTGCGCGACGAACTCGGGGATCGCCGACACCGGCAGCGAGATGTCGTGCTTGATGTTGAGCCCCTCCTCGCTCTGCGCGAGCGGGATCGACTCGCGCAGGTGCCACAGCGCCTTCGACTGCGCGAGGCTCTCGGCGACGACGGCGTCGGCCACGATCTCGACCTCCATCGCCGCGCCCAGCAGCGCCTCGAAACGGGCGCGCGCCTGGGCCTCGCCCTCGGTGTCGCTGTGCTCGAGCAGCACCGTCCACGGCGCCTGGGGCAGCGGCTGCGGCAGCTGCGGGAAGTGGCGGGCGACGAGGTCCAGCGCGAAACGGCCCATGACCTCGAAGCCCGTGAGCCCGGAGCCGAGCCGTGCGCGCGCGAGGTTGAGCAGTTCCACGCAGGCTGCGAGCGACCCGCAGGCCGCGAGCGCCGTCATCGTGGCCGCCGGCATCGGCGCCAGCTTCATCGTCGCCGCGGTGATGATGCCGAGCGTGCCTTCGCTGCCGACGAAGAGGTCGCGCAGGTCGTAGCCGGTGTTGTCCTTGCGCAGGCCGGTCAGGCCCTCCCACACCTCGCCCTCGGCGGTGACGACCTCCAGGCCCAGGCACAGCTCGCGCGCGTTGCCCCAGCGCAGCACCTGCGTGCCGCCCGCGTTGGTGGCGAGGTTGCCGCCGAGCGTGCAGCTGCCCTCGGCCGCGAGGCTCAGCGGGAACAGCAGCCCGGCGCCGGCCGCGGCCTCCTGCACGGACTGCAGCACGCAGCCGGCCTCGGCCGTGATGGCCAGGTTGGCGGCGTCGATCGCGCGCACGCGGTTCAGGCGCTTCAGGCTCATCAGCACCTGGCGCCCGCTGGCATCGGGCACGCCGCCGCCGACGAGGCCGGTGTTGCCGCCCTGGGCCACGATGGGCGTGCCGGCCTCCGCACAGGCGCGAACGACGGCCGCCACCTCGGCCGTGCTGCCCGGCCGCACCACGGCCAGCGCACGGCCATGCCAGCGGCGTCGCCAGTCGAGCAGATAGCCGTCGAGCTCGCTGCCGCGATCGGCCGTGAGCACGTGGTCGCTGCCGACGATGCGGCGCAGGGAGTCGAGCAGGTCCGTCATGGCGTTGGCGCGGCGGCGGCACCGTCGGCCAGCCGGCGCCGTATGTAGAGGGTGGTGGCGACGAAGAGCCCGACGGCCAGCGCGACCTCGGCGGTGGCGAGCCAGGCGCCGAGGCCGCGGTCGGAGGTCGCGCGCACGAGGCCCTCCAGCACGTACAGCCACACGAGCAGGCTCAGCCAGCGGGCCGTGTACAGGCGGTGCCGCCACAGGCCCGGCAGCGCCGCGAGCAGCGGCAGCACCTTCAGGGCCAGCGTGCCGCGCCCGGTGGGCGCGAGCCAGCTCTCCCACGCCACGCCGAGCGCGACCAGCGCCAAGACGAGGGCCAGGGCCGCACGCTGCGCCCGCATCACGCCCGGGCTCGGCATCGCGGGCTGCGCGGCATGCGGCGGCGAGGGAGCGGGCATCGGAGGCGCTGCAGTCATGCTGGCATCATTGTCGCCATGTTTCCGAGTGCCGGCTCCGCCGGGGCCAGCAGGCCCGCCACCGAAGCGCAGCGCGTGGCGGGCGGCGCCGCGGTCGGCCGGCCCGCGGCGCCCGATGCCGAGGCGGCTGCGCCACCGGTGACGATCGCCAGCCGCGTGGCGCGGCTGCAGGAGCGCGTGGCGCACACGCTCGAGACGCTGCAGCGCTGGCCCTGGTTCGAGACGCTGCGCACGCTGCGCAAGCGCTTCGGCGAGGACAACCTCGGCCTCACCGCCGGCAGCCTGACCTTCACGACGCTGATCGCGCTGGTGCCCCTGGTGACGGTGACGCTGGCCGTGTTCTCGGCCTTCCCGATGTTCGCGAACTTCCAGCTCGCGCTCGAGAAGTACCTGCTGCAGGCGCTCGTGCCCGAGGCGATCGCGCGGCCGGTGCTGCGCAGCCTGACGACGTTCGCGGGCAAGGCCCGCACCATCGGCACCGCCGGCCTGGTGGTGCTGATGATCAGCGCGCTCGCGCTCGTGCTCACCATCGACCGCACGCTCAACCGCATCTGGCGCGTGCGCGAGCCGCGGCCGATCGGGCAGCGGGTCTTCGTCTACTGGGCCTGCATGACGCTGGGGCCGCTGGTGCTGGGCTTGAGCCTGTCGCTGGCCAGCTATGCGCTCTCGGCCTCGCAGGGCTGGGCGGCCGCGCTGCCCGGTGGCGTGGAGTTCGGGCTCGACGCGCTGGAGTTCGTGCTGCTGGCCGCCACGATGGCCGGCCTCTTCCACTACGTGCCCAACGCGCCGGTGCGCTGGTCGCACGCATGGGCCGGTGCCGTCTTCGTGGCCGTCGCGATGGAGGTCGCCAAGCGTGGCCTCGCGTGGTACCTGAAGGCCGTGCCCGGCTTCTCCGCCATCTACGGCGCTTTCGCGACGCTGCCGATCCTGCTGCTGTGGATCTACCTCGTGTGGGTGGTGGTGCTGCTCGGTGCGGTGGTGGCGGCGTACGCGCCGAGCCTGGCCATGCGCGTCGTGCGCCGGCCCGACACGCCCGGGCTGCGGTTCGAACTCGCGCTGGCGCTGCTGCGCGAGCTGGACGGGGCGCGCCGCGCCGGGCGCGGCGGCGCGACGCTGCCGCAGCTGGCGGCCGGGATGCGCATCGACCCGTTGCAGCTCGAGCCGGTGCTGCACCGGCTGCGGGGCATCGACTGGGTGTCGCGGCTGCAGGAGACCGGTGGTCGCGACGACGCACCGCGCCTGGTGCTGCTGTGCGACCCCGAGAGCACGCCGGCCGCGAAGCTGGTCGATGCCCTGCTGCTGGCGCCCGGCGAGGCCAGCGCGGCCTTCCGCCGCCTGGCCGGGATCGACCGCATGACGCTGGCCCAGTTGCTGGCGCGCTGACCGGCGTCGCGCGCCCGCCCGCCCCCTCCATCGACGCCGCTCCGACTCCTCGCGACCCCATGTCCACGGATCTGCCGCCCCTGTCGGTACTCGACCTCTCGCTCATCGTCGAAGGCGGCAGCGCCGGCGAGGCACTGCGCAACACGCTCGACCTCGCGCGCCACTGCGAGGCGCTGGGCTACCGGCGCTACTGGGTGGCCGAGCACCACAACATGGACGGCGTGGCCAGCAGTGCCACGGCCGTGCTGGTGGGGCAGATCGCCGCCGTGACGAGCACCATCCGCGTCGGCTCGGGCGGCGTGATGCTCCCCAACCACGCGCCGCTGGTGGTGGCCGAGCAGTTCGGCACGCTGGCCACCCTGTACCCGGGCCGCATCGACCTCGGCCTCGGCCGTGCGCCGGGCACCGATCGGCTGACGATGCGGGCACTGCGGCGCCACCTCGACACCGCCGGCGAGGAGGACGAGTTCCCGCGCAACGTCGTCGAGCTGCAGGCCTATCTCGACGATGCCGAGCCCGACCAGCCAGTGCGCGCCATTCCCGGCGTCGGCACGAAGGTGCCGATCTGGCTGCTCGGCTCCAGCCTCTTCAGCGCGCAGCTGGCGGCCTACCTGGGGCTGCCGTTCGCGTTCGCGTCGCACTTCGCGCCCGACCTGCTCGACCAGGCGCTCGAGATCTACCGCGCCACCTACCGGCCGAGCGAGCGCTGGCCGAAGCCGCATGCGATGGTGGGGCTCAACGTCATCTGCGCACCCACGGACGACGAGGCGGCGATGCTGTTCACGTCGGTGCAGCAGCGGTTCCTCGGCATGCACCGCGGGCGGCGCGGGCCGTTGCCCAGGCCAGTGACGCCCGCCGAGATGGAGGCGATGTGGTCGCCGGCGGAGAAGGCGGGGGTGATGCGCATGCTGTCCTGCGCGGCGGCGGGGTCGCCGGCCACGGTGCGGCGGCAGCTGCAGGCCCTGCGGCAGCGCACCGGCGCGGACGAGTTCATCGTCGCTGCCGGCATCCACGATCACGCGGCGCGCAAGCGATCGTACGAACTGCTCGCCGCTGCCTGACCACGGCGCATGCTTCTTCGTTGCGCCGCTGCGGCTCGCCGCGGAGGACGCCTTCGCACCAGCCTGCGAACGTGACCACTGCGCGGAAAGGGTTGCTGCCTTGACGGCGGCCGAGCTGCCGCGCCACCATTTGAACAGTCGATTAAAACGAATGTTCAAGTCGTGCCCCCTCGTCGCCGATCCGCTTCGCCCGCTCCCCGTGAACCCCTTGCGCGTCCTCAGGTGCCGGACGTTCAGATCAAGGCGACCCGTAGCCGGGCCGGCGTGGCGGTCGAGCGCGGCACTCCCGTCTTTGATGAGGGCCGGCGCCTGCCGACACAGGCCCATGCCGAGCTTGCCTCGGTCGCGCTGGGCCTGGCCGATGCCGCCTTCGGCGGTAGCCCCGCCGCCGTCGCCGAAAGCGAGGAGCGCGATACACGACGGAAGATCCTTGATGCCGCGTTCCGCCGCCTGGTCCACGAGGGCTACGCGGCGTTGTCGATCCGGGAGATCGCTCGCGAAGCCGGCGTCAACTCGGCGCTGATCAACTACCACTTCGGCACGAAGGATCAGCTCGTGGTGGAGGTGCTCGACAGCGCCAACCGTCGATTGCTGGAGCGCCAAGCCAAGATGTACGCTGCGCCAGCCTCGAGCGGCAACAAGTGGGCACAGGCGGTGCGCTTCTACGACGAGGACCTCGCATCGGGCTTCGTGCGCATGCAGATTGAATTGCTGACGGCCAGTCTGTCGCATGCCGGTCTGCGATCGAAGCTGACTCCCCGCCTCGTGGCGTGGCGCGAGCTGATCGAGAAGGCCGTGGCCGAGGCTCTCAACGCGTTTCAGGCACGCGGCGGGCGACTGCCACCCTACATCACGGCAGAAGTGCTCGGCACCTGGATCGGGCACTTCTGGATCGGCATGGAGCTCATCGACTTGATCGACAGCCCGGGCGAGCGAGCGCGTGGCCGCCAGGCATTGCAGGCGATGCAGTGGCTCATTGACTCCATTGACGCGCCAGCCGACCGGCGCGTCGAGAAGCCGGAGGTCGGCAGGGAGAAGAGGCATGAATCAGCCGCTGTTGCCGGAGAGCTTCCGAAAGATCGTCGGCGCGCTGCCCGAGGCCGGCCGGGTTCCCGATGAGCATCGAAGGCCATTCGAGACGATCGAACCGGTCCGCGAGGACTTCGTCGTTCGGGGAGGAGTCAAGCTGGCATATGCCGTCTGGGGAAGCCACGGGCCCTGGCTCGCATTTCCGCAGCCCTTCCAGATAGGCCACATGCGCATGGGGCGTGCCGTGGTGCCGTACCTCTCGCGCTACTTCCGCGTCATCACCTGCGACGGGCGCGGCAACGGCCGTTCCGACCGCCCGCGTGGGCAGCAGGCTTACAGCTTCGACGAGTTCTTTGCGGACTTCGTGGAGGTGCTCGATGCTGCCGGTGCCGACCGTGTCGCCCTTGTCGCCATCTCGGCCGCCTCGCTAACGGCGCTTCGCCTGGCCGCCGAGCAACCGGAGCGGGTGTCACGGCTCGTTATCGTGGGCGGTATGAGCCACATGCGGGTCGATGATCCGAAGGTGGCACAGATGATCCGCGCCGACATCGAGAGCATGCGCGCCGACTGGCCGGGGTATCTCAGTGCCTTCATGCACACCATCTTCAACGAACCGCACTCCACCAAGGGAATCGAGGACGGCGTTCGCCACGGCTGGGCCACCGACGCACAGACGCTCGAGTGGTGTCGCAACGGCTGGCTCGGAACGGACGTCACCGACTGCGCTCGCCGCGTGCGCTGCCCGACGCTGGTCATCCATGGCGACCTCGATCGGCGCGTGCCCTTCGCCAGAGGCAAGGCCGTGCACGAGGTCGTTCCTGGGGCGAGCCTGCTGACCGTCGGCGGCGGTGGTCATCTTCCGTCGGCGCGCGACCCAGCGTTCTTCAATCGCACCGTGCGCGACTTCTTGCTGGAGGCGCACGCAGAGCGCACTTGGGTGCGTGGTGCGGTCCGCAAGAAGCGCGCCCTCTTCATCTCCAGCCCCATCGGCCTCGGGCACGTGCAGCGGGATCTCGCGATCGCTCGCGAACTGCGCAAGCTGCACGGCGACCTCGAAATCGACTGGTTCACGGTCGACCCTGCGGCGCGCTACCTCGAGCGCGAAGGGGAACGGCTCCACCCGGCCACGGCGAAGCTGGCCAACGAGAGCCGCCACTTCGAGAGCCTGGCCGGCGAACACGATCTCAACGCGTTCTTCGCGATGCGCACGATGGACGAGGTCATGACGGCCAACTTCATGACCTTCGCCGACCTGATGGAGGCGGAGCACTATGACCTCGTCGTGGGCGACGAGGCGTGGGACGTCGACTACTACTACCACGAGAACCCGGAGCTGAAGCGCCAGCCGTTCGTGTTCCTCACGGACTTCGTCGGATGCCTGCCGATGAACCGCGACGACGAGCGCGAGTCGTTCCTTTGTGCCGACCGCAATGCCGAGATGCTCGAGCACGTCGGCCGCTACCCCTACCTGCGCGACATGGCCATCTTCGTCGGCAATCGCGAAGACGTCGTCGAGGAATCGTTCGGCCCCGGGCTGCCGGGCATTCGCGAGTGGACCGACAGGAACTTCTGCTACTGCGGCTACTGCCTGCCGTTCGATCCGGCGACGCTCGCCGACACCGAGCGCTTGCGGGCTCGGCACGGCTATCGGCCGGACGAGAAGGTGGTCATCGCATCGGTGGGTGGCACGGCCGTGGGGCGGCCGCTGCTGGAGCGCATCGCCGCCGCGTTCCCGCGCATGAAGGCGGCCGAGCCGGGCCTGCGTCTCGTGCTGGTCACCGGCCCGCGCCTGCCCGCGGACAGCTTCGCCGAGCAGCCGGGCCTGGAGGTGCGGCCGTATGTCCACAACCTGTTTGAGCATCTGGCGTGCTGCGACCTCGCGCTGGTGCAGGGCGGCTTGTCCACCTGCATGGAACTGGTCGCCACCGGGCGACCGTTCCTGAGCTTTCCCTTGCGCAACCACTTCGAGCAGTGCGTCCACGTGCGCCGCCGGCTGTTCAACTACGGGGCCGACAACTCGGTGGACTACCACGAGACCTCGCCCGATGCGCTGGCCACCCGTGCGCTCGAGGTGATGCACCGGCCGGTGCGCTACCGGCCGGTGGAGACCGATGGCGCGGCACGCGCCGCTGCGCGCATTGCGCAGGTGCTCGAGAACCGCTGGTGGGCGAAGTAGGCCCCACGAGGCAGAGGCGAGGGTGATGAGCCTGATCGAGGCGCCTGTCGGGCGCAGGGAGACGCCGGGCCGCGCGGCCCGCTCGCGATAGCGCCCGCTTCGGCGGGCCTCTCGACACCCACGGATCGAGCGCAAGGGTCGCCCTGGCGGGCATGGCCCAGGTTCGGCTCGTCCCTCCTCAACCTGATCAGGGAACATCAGATGGACATGACCAAACTCCAGGACTTCATGGGCAAGCTCGTCACCGACTTCGGCGGTGCGGCGCTCGCGGCCAACGTCATCATCGGCGACGAGCTGGGGCTGTACCGGGCGATGGCCGACAGCGAGCCGGTCACGCCCGAAGAGCTGGCAGCGAAGACGAAGTGCAACCCGCGCCTCGTGCGCGAGTGGCTGAGTGCGCAGGCGGCGGCCGGCTACGTCGAGCACCAGGACGGCAGCTTCCGCCTGCCGCCCGAGCAGGCGCTCGCCTTCGCCGTCGAGGATTCGCCGGTGTTCATGGCCGGCGGCGCGTCGGCGCTGGCTTCGATGTTCCTGGACAAGGACAAGATCGTCGCCGCGATGCGCGGCAACGGCGCGCTGGCCTGGGGCGACCACCATCCCTGCCTCTTCAAGGGCACCGAGCGCTTCTTCCGCCCCGGCTACAAGACCCACCTCGTGGCCGAGTGGCTGCCGGCTCTCGAGGGCGTCGTGCCCCGGCTCGAGGCGGGGGCGAAGGTGGCCGACGTCGGCTGCGGGCATGGCGCCTCGACGGTGATCATGGCGCAGGCATTCCCGAAGTCGCGCTTCCACGGCTACGACTACCACGCCCCGTCGATCGAGGCGGCGCGCGCGCAGGCGCGCGAAGGTGGCGTGGCCGAGCGCGCGACGTTCGCGCAGGCGACGGCCAAGACCTACGACGGTAACGGCTTCGACCTCATCTGCTTTTTCGACTGCCTGCACGACATGGGCGACCCCGTGGGCGCGGCGCGCCATGCGATGCAGGCGCTGAAGCCCGGGGGCACGGTGATGCTGGTGGAGCCGTTCGCGGGCGACCAGCTCGACGACAACCTCAACCCCGTGGGGCGGCTGTTCTACGCGGCGTCCACCTGCATCTGCACGCCGAACTCGCTGTCGCAGGAGGTTGGGTTGGCGCTTGGCGCCCAGGCCGGCGAGGCGCGATTGCGCAAGGTCTTCCTGGAGGCCGGGTTCGACACCTTCCGGCGGGCCACGCAGACGCCCTTCAACCTGATTCTCGAGGCGAGGAAGTAGCCGCGCCTGCGGCACGGGCGGCGGCGGCTGTCGCAGGCAGGCTGACACGCCGCGGACCCGCCCGCGCGCCCGTGCCGGCACGCCCGAGGGGCGAGGAAGCCCGTCGCCCTCGGGACAGGTTCATCGTCGCCGCCGGCATCCACGATCACGCCGCGCGCAGGCGCTCGCGCGAACGCTGATCGGCTGATCGCCAGACCGGCGCGCGGCGGCGAGCGCAGCATTTCGCCGCACTTTCGGCGTTAGCTGGCCCGGTGTGGCGGCGGGTGCTTCAGTTCTCCGGTGCCTGTCCGAAAGACCGGGCATGTCGCGGGGCGCCGGCCAGCGCCGGGGCCCCGTTTCGCCGGGCGCGGCTGGTGCGGGGCGGTCACCGCTCGTTGCAGCCCGATTCGATCGCCACTCCGTTCCCCGACCCCCGACGCCCCATGCCGGCCTCGCTCCTGTCCCCCAGCTACGACCACGGCGCGGTGCTGCTGTCGGTGCTGGTCGCGGCGTTCGCGTCGTACGTCGCGCTCGACCTGGCCCGCCGCGTGCGGCAACACTCGGGGCCGGCGGCGCGCGTCTGGGTCGTCGGCGGCGCGATGGTCATGGGCTCGGGCATCTGGGCCATGCACTTCATCGGCATGCTGGCGATGTCGCTGCCGATGGAGATCGGCTACGACCCGGCGACCACGCTCGCCTCGTGGGGCGCGGCGGTGGCCGTCTCCGCGCTGGCGCTCGGACTGGCGGCGCGAGACCGCCTGAGCCCTGCCACGCTCGGCCTGGGCGCGCTGGCCATGGGGGGCGGCATCTGTGCCATGCACTACACCGGCATGGCCGCGCTCGACCTGGCGCCGGGCATCGTGTGGGACACGCGGTGGCTCGCGATCTCGGTCGCCATCGCCTGCGGCGCCTCGGCCGTGGCGTTGCTGATCTTCTTCGGCATGCGCCGGCTCTCGGGGCTGCGGGCGCGCATCGCGCAGGCGGGTGCGGCGCTCGTGATGGGGCTGGCGATCAGCGGCATGCACTACTCGGGCATGGCCGCCGCCGGCTTCCCGGTCGACGCGGTGTGCCTGAGTGCCGGCGGGCTCGGCGGGCGCAACCTCGGCCTGATGGTGCTGGTGGCCGTGGTGCTGCTGCTGACGGTGGCGCTGTTCACGAGCGCGCTCGATGCGCGCCTGCAGGCGCGCGCGTCCCGGCTGGCGCATTCGCTGTCGGAGGCGAACGCCGAGCTGCAGCGGCTGGTCTACGTCGATGCACTCACGGGGCTGGCCAACCGGTCGTGCCTGCACGATCGCCTTGCGCAGGCGCTGGCGCAGCTGGCCGACCCGGTGGAGCGCCGCTCCGCGCCACGGCGCATCGCGCTGCTGTTCGTCGATCTGGACGCGTTCAAGCCGGTCAACGACGCCTTCGGCCACGACGCGGGCGACGAGGTGCTGCAGCAGGTGGCGGGCCGGCTGTCGACCGTGCTGCGCGCCGGCGACACGCTCGCCCGCCTGGGCGGCGACGAGTTCGTGCTGCTGCTCGACCCGGTGTCCGGCGTCGACGTGGCGGCAGCCATCGGGGCGCGCGTGCTGCAGCAGTTCAGCCAGCCCTTCGAGACACCGACGCGCACGCTGACGCTGTCGGCGTCGGTCGGCGTCGCCGTCTGCCCGGACCACGACGGCGGCGCGCGCCTGCTTGCCTGCGCCGACGCCGCGATGTACGCCGCCAAGCGAGCCGGTGGCGCCAGCGTGGTCGTCTACGAGACCGGCATGGAGCAGGGGGCCGCGCTGCAGCTGGAGATGCTGCAGGACCTGCGCGAGGCACTCGCCCGCGGGCAGCTGCAGCTGCACTACCAGCCGAAGGTGGACTGTCGCCGGCAGCGCGTGTGCGGCTTCGAGGCACTGCTGCGCTGGCGGCACCCGCGCCATGGCTGGATCAGCCCGGCGGTGTTCGTCCCGCTGGCCGAACGCTCCGGCCTCATCGGTGCCATCGGCGACTGGGTCGTCGACGAGGCCTGCCGGCAGCTGGCCGCCTGGGCCGCCGAGGGCCGGCCGCTGCGCGTGGCGATCAACCTGTCGGTCTACCAGCTGCGCCAGCGCGACGTTGTCGCCCGCATCAAGGCCGCGCTGCGGCGGCATGGGGTCGACGCGCACCGGCTCGTCTGCGAGATCACCGAATCGGCGGCGATGGAGGACGCGCAGGCGACGACGCGCGTGCTGCGCGAGCTGACGGCGCTGGGCGTCAAGCTGTCGATCGACGACTTCGGCACCGGTTACTCGAGCCTCGCGCGCCTGCGCCGGCTGCGCGCGCACGAGCTGAAGATCGACCGCGAGTTCGTCGCCGACGTGGCGCTCGATGCCGATGCGCGCGCCGTCGTCGACGCCATCGTGCGCCTGGGGCACGCGCTCGGGCTGCGCATCGTCGCCGAGGGCGTCGAGACGCGCGGCCAGCGCGACGCGCTGCGCGCGCTCGGTTGCGACGAGATGCAGGGCTACTACTTCTCGCGCCCGCTGCCGCCGGAGGCCCTGGCGGTCTGCGAGCTGAGCTACGACGACGGGCGCGAGGCGGTGCCGTTCTCGCCGTCGATGATCATGAGCAACGACGCGCTCGCCTGAGGGGCTCCGGGCCGGAGGTGCGCATTCCGCACGGCAGGCGTGCGCCCGGCCCCGCGCTCACGCGGCCTGCAGCTTCTTCACCAGCCCGCGCAGCGCGAGCACGTAGCCTTCGACGCCGAAGCCGACGACGATGCCCGCGGCGATCTCCGACAGGTAGCTGTGGTGGCGGAACGGCTCGCGGGCGTGCACGTTCGAGACGTGGATCTCGGCGAACGGGATCGCCGTGCCGGCGAACGCGTCTCGGATCGCCACGCTCGTGTGCGTGTAGGCACCGGGATTGATGACGATCCCGGCCACGCCTTCGGTGCGCGCGGCATGGATGCGGTCGACGATGCCGCCCTCGTGGTTGCTCTGGAAGCAGTCGACCTGCACGCCCAGCGCCTGGCCGGCCTCGCGCACCATCGCCTCCACCTGCGGCAGCGTGGTGTGGCCGTACTTGGCCGGCTCGCGCGTGCCCAGCAGGTTGAGGTTGGGGCCGTTGATGAGCAGGATCTTCGTCATGTCGATGGCGTGAGGTAGGGCGGCCGCAGCGGCGTCGCGAACGTGCGCCGGGCACCCGCGGCGTCGCCGCCGAACGCGGGCAGCGGCACGGCGCGCTTCAGCACGTCCTCGGCGAGCCAGGCGGCGCTCCTGCGCGCGCGCTCGGCCACCGCGGGCAGCGGCATCTGCTGGTAGTCGTCGTTGAAGACCTCGAAGCTGAAGTCGCCCTCGTAGCCGAGGCTGTCGAGCATGCGCACGAGCCTGGCGACCTCGTCGCTGTGCACGCCCTCGCCCGGGAAGACGCGGAAGTGGCGCGCCGTCTCGATGCGCTCGGCCACGGTGTGGATCTCGCTCCACATGAAGTCCGACAGCTGCACGAGGAAGATCTTCGCCGGGTCGACCTCCTCCAGCGCCTCCACCGGCGTGCGCGTCGCGAAGCTGTGGAAGCTGTCGATGCCGATGCCGAGGTTCGGGCAGTCGGCCCGGCTCACGACATCGAAGGCACCGAGGCAGTCGTTGATGTGCCGGCCCCACGAGAGGCCCTCGAAGGCCACCTTGATTCGGAAGGGCAGGGCCATCATCGCCAGCTTGCGCAGGTCGCGCGCGATGGCGTCGCGGTCGTCGGTGGCGTGCACGCTCGTGCTGCTGCAGGCGAGCAGCACCGGGCTCTTCAGCGCCGCCGCCATCTCGATCATCGAGCGGGCGATGTCGACCTTGTAGTCGTGCAGGTGGCCGGAGAGCCCCTCGAAGTCGCGCAGCACCTGGAAGCCGGTGACGCGAAGGCCGCTCTCGTGCACCTCGCGCACGGCGGCCTGCCAGCCCTCGGGGTGGCCGACGAGGTCGCGCGCGGCCAGCATCACCTGCGTGAAGCCGGCCTCGCGCATCGCCGCCAGCTTGGCCTTCAACGGCCCGGCCAGCGAGATGGTGTCCATGCCGAAATCGCGGAACATCGTGGGGCCCCGTTCCTTGCTCAGGGCCGCGCCGGCGGCTCGTGGTGGACCAGCTCGAACATCACGCCGCCCAGCTGCTCGCGCGTCAGCGCGCCGCGGGCCGTGCTGTGCAGCGCCGTCGCCTCGACGAAGTCGACGCCGCGCTCGCGCAGCGCGCGCACGGCGGCGGGCACGTCGGGGGCGCCGAAGGCGACGCGGTGCAGGTGCTCGGCGGTCGTGAGGTCCTCGCTGTCGCTCGCCGGCTCGATCAGCTGCAGGTAGAACGTGCCGCACGGCGAGCGCAGGATGTTGCCCGCCGGCAGGATGCCGAAGGTCTGGTCGGGGTTCAGCACGGTGAAGCCGAAGAGCGAGCCGTAGAACGCGCACCAGTCGGCCGCGCGCTCCAGCCCCACGTACTGCACGACGCCGAACCAGTGCATGCCGGCCAGCGGCGGCACCTCGGGCGCCACGGTGGGGATGGGCACGAAGTCGACGTCGTAGATCGAGAACTCGCGCCAGCGGTCGACGAAGTAGACGCGGCTCGTGCCGACGCCATGCACGCCGGGGATGTGCAGCTCCATCGGCTGCACCTTCACCGGCACCGGCCAGGCGCCCAGCTCGACGACGCGGCGATGCGCGGCGCCGGCATCGCGCACGCGCAGCGCGATGGCGGCGATCTGCGGCGTCTCGCCGGCGTCGGGCGGCAGGCCGTGGGCGTTGATGACGACGTTCATGCCGCCCTGGCGGTACAGCAGCACCTCGCGCGAGCGGTGGCGCGCCACCGGGCGGAAGCCGACCTGCTCGAGCAGCTGGCCGAGCGCCTGCGGCTTCGGCGTCGTGTACTCGATGAACTCGATGCCTTCCAGCGCCAGCGGGTTGGGCACGTCGAGCACCGCTTCGCGGGCCAGGCTCTGGGTCATCGGGCCGTTCTCCTCGGGGGTTCGGTGCGGGGCGGGATCGGGTCGGGTGCGGTCGGAGGCGGCGGGATCAGCTCGGGCGCCGCGCCACCATCGACCTGAAGTGTGCATCCATGCGGGCCGGGTCCGGCTCGCGGCCGGTGAACAGGCGGAACGCGCCCACGGCCTGGCCGACGGCCATGGTGCCGCCGTCGCAAACCGCGCAGCCGGCCTCGCGCGCGGCCTTCAGCAACTGGGTCTGCAGCGGGAAGTAGACGATCTCGGAGACCCAGAGGTCCGGGCGCAGCAGCCCGGCGTCCAGCGGTAGGCCGGGCAGCTTGTCCATGCCGGTGGGCGTGGCGTGGATGAGGCCCGTGGCACGCCGGGTGCCGCCGCCTGCCAGCGCCTCCGCGGCCGTGACGGCGTGGCCCGCCCGCTGGCCGGGGTAGAGGGCGTTCAAGCGCTCGGCTGCCTCGGCCGCGCGCTGCGGGTCGGCGTCGACCAGCACCAGCGCCTTGGCGCCCATGCGCAGCACCGCGTGGGCGATGGCCGAGCCGGCACCGCCCGCACCCAGCAGCACCACGCGGGAGAGGTCGGCCCCCGGCAGTGCGCGCTCGATGCCCCAGCGCCAGCCCGAGCCGTCGGTGTTGTGGCCCACCGCCCGCAGGGAACCCGGGCCGTGCCCGCCGGCGCTGCGCTCGAAGACGACGGTGTTGACGGCGCCCATCGCGCGCGCCTCGTCCGAGAGGTCGTCGAGCAAGGGGATCACCGCCTGCTTGCAGGGGTAGGTGATGTTGAGGCCGGCGAAGCCCATCGTGCGCGCGGCGCTGATCAGCGTGGGCAGCGCCTCCACCCCTTGCCCGGTCATGTCGAGGTCGATGAGCTGGTAGTGCAGCGCCAGGCCCTGGGCACGGGCTTCGGCCTCGTGCATGGCGGGCGTGAGCGAACGCTGGATGCCGGCGCCGATGAGGCCGACCAGCAGCTTGTTCGAGGGGGTCATCGGTGAGGCGGCGGGAACCTGGCAATTCGGGCGCGGGAAGGCCGGCGAGCCGTGGATGCGGGGCTGCCGGCGGCACGGCGCCGTGCGATGAGTATGGGTGGACCGTCAGCCGGGCGCTTCATGCGCCTGACCGGCGCCAGTGTAGGCGCGGGAACGCGCGCCCGGGGCAGGGCGGCCGGGCTCGCCGCGCCGCCGAGCCGGCGCCGGAGCCCCGGTCAGCCCGAACCGGCCCAGCTCTTCAGCTTGCCTGGGTTCAAGAGACCGGCGGGGTCGAAGCGCTGCTTCATCGCCACCGCCGCCTCGGCAGCCATGCGCTGCGCGGCCGAGATCGCACTGCGGTCCATGTCGCGCAGCTTGCCGCCGTCTTCGAGCAGGTGCGTGTGGGCGTTGTTGATGGTGACGCCGTGCGCCTCGAAGATGCCACCGAGCTCGGCCAGCCGCTCCTCGGTGGTGAAGCGCACCACCGGCAGGCTGCTGCAGGTGTAGCGGCCATCGGTGAGGCGGATGTACTCCAGGTGCAGCATCACCTCGGGGCTGAGCTTCTCGTGCAGCGCCAGCACCTGCTCCTTCTGCCGCGCGGGGTCGAAGCGCGCCTGCAGGTAGGTGAGGTTCCTGTCCACCTTCAGCGCCTGCAGCGTCGTGTGGTTCCAGCAGTACTCCACCAGCGTGCGGTTCAGGCGCTTCACCTCGGCCGCGTCCTTGCGGTAGGTGACCTCGCCGCGGTGTGCAGCCGCGAGGTCGCGCGTCGCGCCCTCGCTCGTCTCGGCCACGAGCATCAGCACGGCGTGCCGGCCGGGCGGGAGGTGCTCGGCGAGCGTCGTGAAGTACTCGGGGATCGGCGCGCACATCAGCGCCAGCTCCTTCTTCACGATGCCGGGCGTGGCCGCGTGCAGCGTGGCGCAGAAGTCGAGCGCGTCGGGCAGCGCATCGAATGTGGCGATCATCTCCAGCCACGGCATCGCCGGTGCCAGCGCGACCTCGAGCTCGAGCACGATGCCGTTCGTGCCCCACTTGTGGTGCACGAGCAGCGCCTCCGCGCCGCGCAGTTCCACGATCTGCGGCTCCGGCTCCACCGACATCACGCGCGCGCCCAGCACGTTGCCGGCCGCGGCGATGGGGCCGTAGGTGATGGAGCCGGCACCGCCGAAGCCGCCGCCGAAGAGGCCGCCGAGCGACGCGGCGCGGAAGGTGGAGGGCAGCCAGCGAAGCTCCCAGCCGAGCGGCTGCGCGGCCTTGTCGAAGTCCGCGAGACGGATGCCCGCCTGCGCGCGCCCGGCGCCTGCCTTCGCCCAGCCGAAGGCGTTGAGGCCGCCCATGTCGACGAGCACGCCGCCGGCCAGCGGCACGATCTGGCCGTAGTTGCCGGTGCCCGAGCCGCGCACGGTGATCGGCACGCGCTGCCGTGCGCAGGCGGCGACGACGGCGCGCAGCTCGTCCTCGGTCTTCGGCCGAACCGCGATGTGCGCGCGCTTGCCCTCGAGCTGGCGCTTGAGCACCGGGCTGAACCACGAGAAGTCCTGCGAGAGGCGCGCGAGCTGGGTCTCGTCGGTGGTCCAGGCGAGCGCCGGCAGCTCGGCGGCGATGGCTGCGCATCGGGTGGCGAGGTCGTCGGAGCTCATTGTGGGTTCGCCGCTGATCGGGTCGCTCATCGGGCCGCTCGCTGGGCCGCCCATCGGGCCACGGGCGGCGCCGCTCACAGCGTCTGCTGGATGTGGCCGTGGTGGTGCCCGAGGCCCCAGGTGGCCACGTCGCGCGCGGGCCAGCGCAGCTGGTGCAGCTCGGTGATCGCCTGTGCCCAGCTGGAGGCGAGCGAGTCGAGGATGGCCTCGCCCTGCTCGCGCGTGGCCGGCAGCGGGTCGCCGATGATGCCGCTGGTGCCGAAGTCGCGCGCGCTCCAGGCGCAGGCCGGGCGGCCGTCGGGCGAGAGCAGCTTGCTCGGGAACTCGGGCGGATAGTTCGTCACCGCGCGCTCCATGTGCACGGTGTCCGGCGCCAGCGCCATCATGATGGCCGTCTCGGCGTGGCCGGCGTGCATCGCGAGCTTCTTCTCCTTCTCGCTCAGGTAGCGGCCGGCCACGTGCGGCAGGCGCCAGGTGCTGTGCGGCACGACGATGTAGTCGCCGTGGCGCAGGCGCATCTCGCGCGCCGCCATCTCCATCACCTGCGGCTGGCCGCCGTGCCCGTTCACGATGAGGAACTTGCGGAAGCCCGAGCGGTAGGCGCTCTCGCACACCTGCACCACGGTGGCGTAGAGCGCATCGCCGTCGAGCGTGAACGTGCCGGGGAAGTGCAGGTGCTCTTCGCTCTTGCCGTAGGTGACGGGCGGCAGCGCGAAGGCCGGCACCTCCTTCGGCAGGCGGGCCAGCGCGTGGCCGACGACGCCGGAGCAGATGATGGTGTCCACCGCGCACGGGAGGTGCGGGCCGTGCTGCTCGGTGCTGCCGGTGGGCAGCACGATGACGGTGTTCTCGCGGTCGGGCAGCGCGGCGACCTCGGTCCAGCTGAGGTAGGGCAGGAAGCGGGAAGGCGGGTTGTAGCCGTGGATCATGGCGAGGGGCCCCTTCAGGGAAGCGCACGTCGGACGATGCCGGGCACGATAGCAGCGGGCATGCCAGCAGGGGCTGGCGGGAACCCGGGGCGGCGGTGGGGCGGCGAGGCGGATCGGCGGGCGGCACGTCGGGTGCCGCAGGTCGTTGGCCTCGGGAGGGCGGGCCGCCACGGCCGCGGCGCGCGGCGAAGGCCGGTGGGGCCGGGCTGCGCTCGCACGAAACCGTGCTCGCCCGGCCCCACCGGCCCTCGCCGCGAGCGACGCCGAGGCGGTCGTTGCGAAGACATCGCGGCCGGCGCTGGCGTGCCCCCATCGGCGCCCTGGTCGAGCGCGTCGATCAGGCAGCTCCGCGCGACCGGTCTCCGTCAAAGCGGGTCAGGCGCGCTCGACCTCGACTTCGCGACGCTGCCGGGCGCTGGCGGCCAGCGCTTCCAGCGTGGCGGCGATGTCGATGCTGGCGGCTGCCGCCCGTTCGATGGCCGCCGTGTCGCGCTCGGCGACGACCTTCGCGAAGGCCTCGGCGGCGAAGCGGAAGCCGCTGCCGGTGGCCGAGTGCACCGGCTCGAACGGCACGTTGTTGGCGATGCCGCGCCGCACGCGCATCTGGCTCGGCAGGTGGCCCCAGGCGTTGCCCTGCGGCAGCGGGCTCGTGTGGTTCAGGAACTCGGTCTCGATGACGCCGGCGTCGCCGACGATCAGCGCGCGGCGGTAGGTCGCCGCGTCCATCGCGCACTGCAGCTGCGCGCGGCGGCCGCCCGGGAAGTTCAGTGTGGCCGTGAGCGCGATGTCCACGCCAGTGGGTGCCCAGGACGCGTCGGCGCGCACGCTCGTCGGGGCTTCGCCCATCACCAGGCGGATCAGGCTCATCGGGTAGCTGCCGGCGTCGAGCAGCGCGCCGCCGCCGAGCTCGGGCTTCAGGCGGATGTTGTGCGTGGGATTGGCAAGCGTGAAGCCGAAGGCGGCGTGCACGAAGCGCGGCGTGCCGATGGCGCCGCCTTGCAGCAGGCCGACGAGGTCGCGCGTCGCAGGCTGGAACCACCATGGATAGGCCTCCAGCAGCATCACGCCGGCGCGTCGTGCGGCGTCGAACATGGCCACGGCCTCGGCCCGGTTCAGGGCCAGCGGCTTCTCGCTGAGCACGTGCTTGCCGGCTTCGGCGGCCTTGATGGCCCACTCGGCGTGCAGGCTGTTGGGCAGCGGCAGGTAGATGGCGTCGATGCCGGGGTCGGCCAGCAGCGCGTCGTAGCGGCCGTGGTGGCGCGGGATGCCGAAGGTGCCGGCGAAGGCTGCGGCTTTCGTGGCGTCGCGGCTGGCGACGGCCATCACCTTCACGGCCGGGCTGGCGGCGACGTCGCGCACGAAGGCGCGGGCGATGTTGGCGCAGCCGAGCACGCCCAGGCGCAGGGGTTCGGGCATCGTGGTTCTCCTCGGGTCGTGGGTCTTGGGGCGCGGTGGCCGCGGCGGCAGAGGGCCGACACCCCGTTGTCGTCACAGGCCGGGGCGGACGGCGAGAGGTCGCGAGCCCGTACGGGTGTCGCAGCCCCTGCAGCCCGTTCCGCGGCGTCGTCAGCCCAGCGCCTCGCGGACCGCCGCCAGCGTGGCGTCGGGCGCCTCGGCGAGCTGGTGGTGGCCGCTCGGCACGTAGGTCACCTTCGCCTTCAGCGCCGCGGCCAGCTCGCGCGTGGCGCGCGGCGGCGTCATGATGTCCTGGCGGCCGAGCACCATCGTCACCGGGCACGTCACGCGCGCCGCGGCCTCCAGGCCTCCCTGGTAGGCGTTGCACACCTCGAAGCCGTGCAGGAACACGTTGCTGCCGGGCCCCATCGCCTCGCCGGCGGCCTGCACGCGCCGCATCAGCGCCATCGCCGAGCCGTGCAGCCAGTTGCCCGGCCCCGGATAGCCGGGCTTGGTGGCGAGCGTCGCGATGCCCCAGCTGTTGACCATCGCCATCGCCGCCAGCGGCTTCTCGCGCGCGGTGGCGAGCAGCGTATCGCTCACCTTCATCGGGTAGGCGGTGCCGATCAGCACGAGGCGGCTGGCGCGCGCGGGCGCGAGGCCGGCGGCCTCCAGCGCGATCAGCGAGCCCATGCTGTGGCCCACGAGCGCGGCCTGCTGCACGCCCACCGCGTCGAGCAGCGCCCACACCCACTGCGCGTAGCCGCGCACGTCGGCCTTCAGCGGCCCGGCGCTGCGCGAGTGGCCCGGCAGGTCCACCGCCAGCACGCCGAAGCCGTGGTGCGCGAACCAGCGCGCCAGCAGCGTGTAGGGGCTGTGGTCGTTGGCCGCGCCGTGGATGAACACCACGCAGGGCAGGGCGGGGTCGAACGGCCTGCCGCCGGTGTAGGCATAGGCCTCGCGGCCTTCGACAGTCACCTTCATCGTGGCCTCACTGCGCTTTCTCGGCGACCTTGAAGGCGCGCTTCAGGTCGTCGACGAGGTCGTCGGCGTCCTCCAGGCCGATCGACAGGCGGATGGTCCCCGGCGTGATGCCGGCGCCGGCCAGCGCCGCGTCGTCCATGCGGAAGTGCGTCGTGCTCGCCGGGTGGATGACGAGCGAGCGGCAGTCGCCGACGTTGGCGAGGTGGCTGAAGATCTTCAGCGACTCGATGAACGCCTTGCCCTGGTTGCGGCTGCCCTTGAGGTCGAAGCTGAAGACGCTGCCGCAGCCGCGCGGCAGCAGCTTCTTCGCGAGCGCGTGGCTCGGGTGGCTCTCGAGCTCGGGGTAGCCGACGCCGGCCACCATCGGGTGCGCGGCGAGGAAAGCCACCACCTTGCGCGTGTTCTCCACGTGCCGCGCCATGCGCAGCGGCAGCGTCTCGATGCCCTGCAGGATCAGCCAGGCGGTGTGCGGACTCATGCAGGCGCCGAAGTCGCGCAGGCCCTCGCGGCGGGCGCGCAGCAGGAAGGCGGCCACCGTGCTCTCCTCGGCGAACACCATGCCGTGGAAGCCGGTGTACGGTTGGCTCAGTTCCGGGAAGCGGCCGCTCTTCTCCCAGTCGAAGAGGCCGCTGTCGGCGAGCACGCCGCCGATCACCGTGCCGTGGCCGGAGAGGAACTTGGTGGCGCTGTGGAACACGAGGTCGGCGCCGTGCTCCATCGGCTTCATCAGCCACGGTGTCGTGAACGTGCTGTCCACGAGCAGCGGCAGGCCGGCCTCGTGCGCGATGGCGCTGACGGTGGGGATGTCGAGCACGTCGAGGCCCGGGTTGCCGAGCGTCTCGCCGAACAGGAGCCGGGTGTTCGGGCGGATCGCGGCGCGCCAGCCGTCGATGTCGCCCGGCTTGACGAAGGTGGTCTCGATGCCGAAGCGCTTCAGCGTGTAGGCCAGCAGGTTGTGGCTGCCGCCGTAGAGCGCCGTGCTGGCCACGATATGGTGCCCGGCGCCGGCGATGGTGCTGATGGCCAGGTGCAGCGCCGCCTGGCCGCTGGCCGTGGCGATGGCGCCGACGCCGCCTTCGAGTGCCGCGAGGCGCTCTTCGAGCACCGCGTTGGTGGGGTTGCTGATGCGCGAGTAGACGTGCCCCGAGCGCTCCATGTTGAACAGGCTCGCGGCGTGCTCGCTGTTCTCGAACACGAAGCTCGTGCTCAGGTGGATGGGCACGGCGCGCGCGCCGGTGGCGGGGTCGGGGGCGGCGCCGGCGTGCAGCGCCAGCGTGTCGAATCCGGGGTCGGAGGGGCCGGCCATGGGGGAAGCTCCGGGGCCTCGACGTGGGCCCTTGCCGTGGGCATTGTGGGCTATATTGCCTCGTCGACCCTCGGGGCGCGCCCTCGGCGCCTGCTCCTCGGCGTGGACCACGAACTCCCGCACTCCTCCGGCACCTTCCAGGCACCCATGAAAGTCTCCGACATGCTGCGCGTCAAGGGCAGCACGCTCTTCACCGTCGGCCCCGAAGACGCCCTGGCCGAGGCCGTGAAGACGATGGCCGAGCACGACATCGGCTCGCTCGTCGTGATGGAGCACGGCGACCTCGTCGGCATGCTCACCTTCCGCGAGGTGATCGCCGCCATCGTGGCCAACGGCGGCTCGGTGGGCGAGCGCCGCGTGCGCTCGGTGATGGACGACGCGCCGCTCACCTGCACGCCCGAGACCGACATCAACGAGGTGCGCCGCATGATGCTGGCGCGCCACGCCCGCTACATGCCGGTGCTCGAGCGGCGCACGCTGATGGGCGTGATCTCGTTCTACGACGTCGCCAAGACGGTCGTCGACGCGCAGGACTTCGAGAACCGCATGCTCAAGGCCTACATCCGCGACTGGCCGGAAGAGAAGAACCCGCAAGGCTGACGGCCGGTGCGGCGCACGCCCGTCGGCCCGGCATCCGGGCTTGAAGGTTGCGCTGCGCTCCGGGCGGCCTTTCCGCCAGGGGCACCGCGGCGGGGCCGATGCGGGCGCCGAGGCAGAATCGGCACATGAGCGGCTCCACCTTCGGCGAACTCTTCCGCGTCACCAACTTCGGCGAGAGCCACGGCCCGGCCATCGGTTGCGTGATCGACGGCTGCCCGCCGGGCATGTCGCTCAGCGAAGCCGACATCCAGCCCGACCTCGAACGCCGCCGTCCGGGCACCAGCCGCCACGTCACGCAGCGCAACGAGCCCGACGCGGTGGAGATCCTCTCCGGCGTCTACGAGGGCCTGACCACCGGCACGCCGATCTGCCTGCTCATCCGCAACACCGACCAGCGCAGCAAGGACTACGCGAACCTGCTGGACACTTTCCGCCCCGGCCACGCCGACTACACCTACTGGCGCAAGTACGGCGTGCGCGATCCGCGCGGCGGCGGCCGCAGCTCGGCGCGCCTCACGGCGCCGATGGTCGCCGCCGGCGCGGTGGCGAAGAAGTGGCTGCACGAGCGGCACGGCACCACCTTCACCGGCTGGATGAGCGCGCTCGGCGAGATCGAGATCCCGTTCGAGGACGCGGCGCAGATCCCGCAGAACCCGTTCTTCGCGCCCAACGCCGGCATCGTGCCGCGGCTGGAGGCGCACATGGACGCGCTGCGCAAGGCCGGCGACAGCTGCGGCGCGCGCATCGACGTGCGCGCGACGAACGTGCCGGTGGGCCTGGGCGAGCCGCTCTTCGACAAGCTCGACGCCGACATCGCCTACGCGATGATGGGCATCAACGCGGTCAAGGGGGTGGAGATCGGCTCGGGCTTCGGCGCCGTCACCGAGCACGGCAGCGAGCACGGCGACGAGCTCACGCCCGAGGGCTTCGCCAGCAACCACGCCGGCGGCGTGCTCGGCGGCATCAGCACCGGGCAGGACCTCGTCGTGCGGCTGGCCATCAAGCCGACGAGCTCGATCCGCCTGCCGCGGCGCTCGATCGACCGCGCCGGCCAGCCGACGACGGTGGAGACGCACGGCCGCCACGACCCCTGCGTGGGCATCCGCGCCACGCCCATCGCCGAGGCGATGCTGGCGCTGGTGGTGATGGACCACGCCCTGCGCCACCGCGCGCAGAACGGCGACGTGCGGCACGAGCGAGCGCCCATCGCCGGCTCGGCCCGGCCCGCATGACGGCAGGCCCGGCGGCCCCGGCGACTTCGCCGCCGCGGGGGGCCGGGGGCGCGGCGGGGGCGCCGGAGGGCGGGCCGCCCAACGTGCTGCCCCGCTTCGCGGCCGTCTCCGGCACCTACTTCGCGGCGATGGGCATGTTCGCCCCCTACGCGCCGCTGTGGTTCCAGTCGCTCGGCATGTCGACGCTGGCCATCGGCGCGATCTCGTCGCTGCAGAGCTGGACGCGTGTCTTCACGCCGTACGCCTGGGGCTGGCTCGGCGACCACAGCGGCAAGCGCGTCGAGCTGATCCGCATCGCCGCGGCCGGGGCGCTGCTTTCGGCGCTGGCGCTGCTGGGCGTGCGCGCGGCGCTGCCGGTGGCGGTGGTGACGGTGCTGCTGTTCCTCGCCAATGGCGGCGTCGTGCCGCTGTACGAGGCGGCGCTGGCGCACCTGCTCAACACCGGCAGCGGCATCGACCCGGCGCGCTACGGGCGCGTGCGCGTCTGGGGCTCGATCGGCTTCATCGCCTCGGTGCTGCTGGGCGGCGCGCTGCTGCAGTGGCTGTCGATCGCCGCCTTCCCGTGGATGGTGGCGGCGCTGAACGCGCTGCTGCTCGTCGCGGCGCTGCGCCTGCCGCCGCAGCGCGACGAGTGGCACGACAGCGACGAGCCGGCGCCGCCGGTGCTGCAGCGCCTGCGCGAGCCGGCCGTGGCGTGGTTCTTCGCGAGCATCTTCTTCACCGTGCTCGCCCACACGGCGATGTACGCCTTCATGTCGCTGTACCTCGTGGAGCTCGGCTACTCGAAGCTCGTCGTCGGCGCGCTGTGGGCGGTGGCCACGGGAGCGGAGATCGTCTTCTTCTGGCAGCAGGGGCGCTGGTTCCGGCGGCTCGCTTCCGAGCGCTGGCTGCAGCTGGCGGCCGGCACCTCGGCATTGCGCTTCGCGGCCGTGGCCGGGCTGGCCGCCTGGCCGCCGGTGCTGCTGCTGGCGCAGCTCTCGCACGCGCTGACGTTCGCCGCGCACCACGCCGCCTGCATCGACCTCGTGCAGCGGCACTTCCCCGGCCGCCTGCGGGGGCGCGGGCAGGCGCTGTACACGATCCTCGGCTACGGCATCAGCGGGGTGCTGGGCGGGGTGGGCGGCGGCTGGCTGATCGAGCGGCTGGGCTATGCAGCGGCCTTCTGGGCGGCCACACTCGCGGCTTTGGTGGGGCTGGCGTGCGCGGTGCAGGCGCAGCGTGCCGGTGCCGTCCGCGGCCTGGCGCCGCTCGCGCCAGCGGCGCCGGCCGCAGGAGCGGCGCCCGCGGCCGGCCCGGAGGCCACCGCGGGCGAGCAGTCCCCCCACGTGCAAGTGGTCATGACCGAAGTCCGGCCCGGAGAGAATGCCCGCTGACCATGGCTGAGTCACCCGACGCCCCCGAGGAATCCGTGCTGGCGGCCGACAACCCGCCCTCGCAGCCGCCTGCCCGCGCCAAGGCCAAGGCGCGCCGGCCGCAGTCCACGCAGTGGCGGGTGCGCATGGCGGTGTACCTGACGTTCCTGCTCGTCGCGGCGATCGCCGCGCTGGAGGCGTGGAACAGCGTCGCGATGAACGACCGCGCGCACCGCGAGGCGGCGCTGCAGCAGCGCGTGACCGAGGCGCGCGTCGAGGCCTACGAGCTCGCGCAGCGGGCCACCGTGGTGCTCACGCAGCCCGGCCAGCGCGACCAGGCGCTGGCGCTGCTCAGCCGCAGCGTCGGCCACGCGGCCGCATCTATGCCGGTGATCGAGCAGATGCTCGGCCGCGAGCTGACCGATGCCGAGGTGCGCAAGCGCTTCGACGCCTGGAAGCTGGCGCACGAGCGCATGCGCGAACGCCTGTCGGGCTTCGTCGGCCCCGGCATCCCGTCCGACGCGGCGGAGGTGGAGCTGGCGCTGCGCAACGTCATGGCCGACGCCGAGACCGCCGCGGCGAGCGCCGATTCGCTGGCCGACACGCTGGCGTCGATGCACAAGCGCTCCACCAGCCGCGCCGAGATGATCATCTGGGTCCAGGTGGGCCTGCTGATGATGGTGCTGCTGCTGCTGGCGCTGCTGGTCATCGAGCCGATGGTGCGCTCGGTCGACCGGCGCATGACCAACGCGCGCACGCTGGCCGGGCCGCTGCGCCGGCTGGCGCTGGTGCCGGAGTACACCTCCTCGCTCGTGCTCATCACCGACCGGCACGACCGCATCCGCTGGAGCAACCCGGCCTTCACGCAGGTCGTGGGCTGGCGCTACGACGAGATCCGGCACGGCCTGCCGGCCGAGGTGCTGCGCCACCCCGAGGCCGACCCCGCGGCCCTGCGCGAGCTGCGCGACGCGGTGGCGCACGCGCGGCCGCTGCGCCAGCAGAGCCTGCATCGTCGCAAGGACGGCGCCGACCTCTGGCTCGACCTCGAGGTCAAGCCGCTGCGCGATCCTTCGGGCAAGGCGCGCGGCTACATCTACATGGCCGTCGACATCACCGAGCGCGTGGCCGAGCAGGCCCGCATCCGGCTGCAGTGGCTGGCGCTGCCGGTGGGCGTGCTGGTGCATGCGCCCGACGGCGTCGTCACCGACAGCAACCGCGAGGCCGAGCGGCTCCTGGGCTGCACGCGCGAGGACATCGTCGGCCGTCGCCTGCCCGACGCCGGCTGGCGCTTTCTGCGTGGCGACCTGACGCTGTGCCCGCCTTCCGACCTGCCGGCCGAGCGGACGCTGCGCGACCGCATCCCGCTCATCGGCGAGGTGCTCGGGCTGCGCCTGGCCGACGGCGGCCTGCGCTGGCTGCTGGTCAACTCGCAGCTGCAGATCGGCATGGGCGGCGCGGTGTCGGAGGTGCTGGTGAGCCTGACCGACATCACCGGGCGCTTCGAGGCGACACGGGCCAGGCCGGTGGCCGTGGCGTGAGCCGGGCGTGGCCGGGGCCGCGCGCCGAGGCGCGGCCGGCCCTGGCCTTCGGGCCCGGCCATCGGCCGGCCCTGCAGTTCGTCGGGCCGGATCCGCCGTTCATCGCAACCCTGTCCTCCGGCGGCAGGGCCCTCCTACACTGCGCCCCGCCTGCCGGAAGGATCCCGGCTCGAGCAACGGACGGGGGAACGCGGCGATGAAGAACAAATGGCTGGTCGGCGGGGCCGTCCTGCTGCTGGTGGGCGGTGGCGTCGGTGGCGCGTGGATGGGCGGCCTGCTGCCCGCACGCCCGGGCGACTCCACGCCGGCCGGTGCCGGGCGCGCGGAAGCGAAGGCGCGCGATGGCGTGGCGGGCAAGGGCGGGAAGAAGGCCGACGCACCGCTGGAGTTCGTCTCCCGCGAGGTGGTGCAGCCGACGATGGCCCGCCTGCCGACGCAGATCGAATTCTCGGGTCCGCTGGTGGCGCCGCAGACGGCGGTGCTGCGCGCCCGCGCCGCGGGCACGCTCGTCGAGCTGCGGGTGGCCGAGGGGCAGCGCGTCGCGGCCGGGCAGGCCGTCGGCCGCATCGACGTGGCGGAACTGACGAGCCGCGTGGCCGAGCGCAACGCGATGCTCGAGTCGGCCCGCGCCGCGCTGGCGCAGGCCGAGCGCACGCACGCCAGCAACGAGCGCCTGGCGCAGCAGAGCTTCATCTCGCCGATCGCGCTGGACAACTCGCGGGCGGCGCTGGAGACGGCGCGCGCCAACCTCAACGCCGCGCAGGCGGCGCTGGACACGACGCGTGTCGCGACCCGCGACACGGTGATCACGGCGCCCATCGCCGGCATCGTGGCCAGGCGCCACGTGCTGCCCGGCGAGAAGGTCAGCCTCGAGCAGCAGGTGCTGACCATCGTCGACATCGCCCGCCTCGAGCTGGCCGGCACCGTGGGCACGCACGAGGTGGGCCGGCTGAGGCCCGGCCTGCCGGTGCAGGTGAGCGTGGAAGGCATGCCCGAGGCGTCCGCCGGCCGCATCGCCCGCATCGCGCCGGCGGCCGAGCCGGGGACGCGCTCGATCGGCGTGACGATCGAGCTGGCCAATCCGAAGGAGGCGCTGCGCGCCGGCCAGTACGCCATCGCGCGCACGACGCTGCCCGACGACACCGAGCGGCTGACGCTGCCAGCCACGGCGGTGGGCAACACCTCCGGCGAGGACCACGTCTGGGTGATCGAGAACGGCCTGCTGGCCCGCCGCGCCGTCACGCTCGGCCGGCGCGACCCGCGCGAGGGCCGGGTCGAGGTGCTGCAGGGCGTGACGCCCGGTAGCGTGGTGCTGGCGGCGCGCTTCGACAACCTGCGCGAGGGTGCGCGGGCGAGCGTGGTCGTCGACCGCAGCGCGCCGGTGGCCTCGGCCGCCGCCTCGACGCCGGCGCTGCGCTAGAGCAGGCGGGCGGCTCCCCCGCGCGGAGCGAAGCCGGGCTCGGGGCCGTTCCGCCCGACCCGGCCCAAGGACACCCAGGAACCCAGCGAGCTCGAGGGCCGGTCAGCGGCCGGAGGCCACGACCATGTGGATCACGCGCATCTCGATCAACAACCCCGTCTTCGCGACCATGATGATGGTCGCGCTGACGGTGCTCGGCCTCTTCGCCTACGGCAAGCTCGGCGTCGAGCAGATGCCCGACATCTCGCCGCCGGCCGCCTTCATCGACGTGCGCTACCCCGGCGCCAGCCCGGAGGCGGTGGAGCGCGAGGTCACCAAGCTCGTCGAGGAGGCGCTGAACAGCATCGCCGGCGTCAAGCGCATCGTCTCGCGCAGCTTCGAGGGGCGCAGCCAGACGAGCGTGGAGTTCACGCTCAACGCCGACATGGCGCGCGCGATGCAGGACGTGCGCGACCGGATCGCCGCGGTGCAGGCGGCGTTCCCGCGCGACGCCAAGGCGCCGCTCATCAGCCGCTTCGACAACGAGAACAGCAGCCCGGTCGTGAACCTGGCCCTCGTGTCGCGCTGCGACGCGCCCTCCGGCGCGACGAACGCGCCGCGCGGCGCCGAAGGCGGCGCCGCCGGCAGCGCGGGCAGCGCCGGCAACTGCACGCCGCGCAGTGCGCGCGAACTCTCCATCCTGGGCGAGTACACCGTGGGCAAGCGCCTGCAGCGCGTGGAGGGCGTGGCGCGCGTGGACATCAACGGCCTGCAGCAGCGCGAGGTCCGCATCGACCTCGACGCGGCGCGCCTGCGCGCCTATGGCGTCACGCCGGGCCAGATCGCCGCCGCGCTGCGCGAGGCCAATGCCGACGAGCCGGTGGGCCTGCTGACGAACCCCGTGCAGGACACGCTGCTGCGCGTGGAGGGCCGCGTGCGCGACCCGCGCCAGTTCGCCGGCGTCGTCGTCGCGCATCGCAACGGCCTGCCGCTGACGCTGGCCGACCTCGGCACGCTGGTCGAACGCGAGCGCGAGCCCGACACGCTGGCGCGCATCAACGGCCAGCGCGCGATCAACTTCAACATCTTCAAGCAGCAGGACGCCAACATCGTCGCCACCGGCGAGGCGATCAAGGCCGCCGCCGACGAGGTGCGCAAGTCGCTGCCGCCGGACGTCGAGCTGCGCCTCATCTACGCCAACAGCGACTTCGTCAAGGGCTCGCTGCAGGGGCTGCAGCACACGCTGATCGAAGGTGCGCTGCTGACGGTGGCGATCGTCTTCCTCTTCCTGCACAGCTGGCGCAGCACCGTCATCACGGGCCTGACGCTGCCGATCGCGGTGATCTCCAGCTTCATCGCCGTCTACGCGTTCGGCTTCACGCTCAACTTCATGACGATGATGGCGCTGTCGCTGTGCATCGGCCTGCTGATCGACGACGCGATCGTCGTGCGCGAGAACATCGTGCGCCACGTCGCGATGGGCAAGGACCACCTGACGGCGGCGCGCGAAGGGACCGACGAGATCGGCCTGGCGGTGATGGCGACGACGTTCGCGATCTGCGCCGTCTTCGTGCCGGTGGCCTTCATGGGCGGCATCGTCGGCAAGTTCTTCTACCCGTTCGGCATCACCGTCGTCGTGGCGGTGCTCGTCAGCCTGTTCGTGAGCTTCACGCTGGACCCGATGCTGTCGTCGGTGTGGCGCGATCCGCCTTCGGCGCGCATGAAGCATCTGTGGGGCATCGGCCATGCCATCCGTGCCACCGACCGCGCGATGGACGTGCTGCATGCCGCCTACGAGCGCCTCATCCGCTGGGCCTTCAGCGCCCGCCGCTGGACGCTGCCGCTGCCGGCCTACGGCCGCCCCTTCGACGCGCGGACGCGTCGCGACACGACGCGCCCGCGCCGCTGGCGGCTGGCAACCATCACGCCGCGCGGCCTGGTGATGGCCGCCGGGGCCGCGAGCTTCGTCGCCGCGCTCGCACTGGCGCCGCTGGTCGGCAGCGAGTTCATCCCGCAGACGGACCAGGGCTTCACGCAGCTGTCGATCCGCATGTCCACCGGCTCCAGCCTCGAGCGCAGCGATGCGAAGGTGCGCCAGGTCGAGGAGGTCGTCGCCCGCTTCCCCGAGGTGCGCAACATCGCCACCAGCATCGGTGGCACGGGCAACGGCCTGTCGGTGGGGCGCAACCAGGCGTCCATCAACATCGGCCTCGTCGACCGGCGCGACCGCAAGCGCACGCAGAAGGAGGTCGAGGACGCCATTCGCCAGCAGATCGCCGGCATCCCGGGCATCGACGTCTCCGTGGGCTTCGACCGGCCGATCTACGTGGCGATCCTCGGCAGCGATTCCGAGGGCCTGGCGCAGATCGCGCGCGACTTCGCCGAGAAGGTGAAGGCGATCCCGGGCATCACCGACGTCGAGCTGTCGGTCAAGCCGGGCCTGCCCACCTACGCGGTGCGCCTGCGTCCCGGCGCGGTGCGCGAGATCGGTCTCACGCCACCGCAGCTCGCCTCGAGCCTGCGCGCGTACGTCAACGGCGAGGTCGCGACCTACTGGACGACGCCGGCCGGCGACCAGGTCGAGGTGCTGCTGCGGCTGCCCGAGGCCCAGCGCGAGCGCGTCGATCAGCTGCGCGGCCTGCCGGTGGCCTTCGCGCGCGACGGCACGCCGATCTCGCTGGACAGCGTGGCCACCATCGAGCCGGTGGTGAACCCGGAGGTGATCCGGCGCCAGAACCTGCAGCGGCGCGAGGCCATCTTCGCCGGCGTGCAGGGGCGCCCGTCGGGCGACGTCGGCAACGACGTGCAGAAGCTCATCAAGGAGACGTCGCTGCCGCCGGGGTACAGCTTCGACCTCGGTGGCGCGACGCGCGAGCAGCAGGAGGCCTTCGGCGCGATGATCGGCGCGATGGCGCTGGCGGTGATCTTCATCTACATCGTCCTGGCCAGCCAGTTCGGCAGCTTCCTGCAGCCGATCGCCATCATGGCGAGCCTGCCGTTGAGCCTGATCGGCGTGATGCTCGCGCTGCTGTTCTGGCGCAGCACGCTGAACGTGTTCTCGATGATCGGCCTCGTCATGCTGATGGGCCTGGTGACGAAGAACGCCATCCTGCTGGTGGACTTTGCGAATCACGCGCGCAAGGCGGGCGCCACGGTCTCCGATGCGCTGCTGCAGGCGGGGCTGATCCGCATGCGGCCGATCATCATGACCACCGCGGCGATGGTGTTCGGCATGCTGCCGCTGGCGCTGGCGCTGAACGACGGCGGCGAGATCCAGGCGCCGATGGGGCGGGCGATCATCGGCGGCGTGATCACCTCGACGCTGCTGACCCTGGTGGTGGTGCCGGTGCTGTACAGCTACCTCGTGCGCGAGAAGCGCCCGGCGAAGGCGGCGGTTCCCGACGAGGCCTCGCCGGTGGCCTTGGGCGGTGCGGTGCTGCCGCCGGGGGCGCCGGCGGGGCGCGACTGAGCGTTGCCTGCCCCGCGATGGCTATGGGACTGAGGCACCGCGTGCACCGGCCGCGGCGGCAAGGCAGCAGGCCCGAGGGCGTCGGCGCTTAGCTGCGGCGCCCCGCATGCGGCGGGGTCTCTTGCGCAGCGGCCCTGCTCGGCGAGCATCGCAGCGGAGCCCGCCGCTGGCGGGTCGCCGCAACCAAGCGGCAGCGGCCGGCCCGCCCGCGCCTGAGCCGCCGCGGCCTCCGCAGCCATCGGGAGCCCACGGCAACCGACGCCAGGCAGCACCAGCCGAGCGAAGCCAGCCGCCTCCAAGCGTCCGTTCCCGCGAAGAAAGCGAGAGCGCCACCCGCCCTCCGCCCGCTCCGTCTCGCCGCTCGCGCGCCATTGGGCCACCCGCTCGTCGCAGGTGGCACGGAGCGCGCCGGCCGGCTCGACTCCGCCGAGCCTCCCCATCCACCGGAGCGATGGCCCATCCGCCAGCCCCAATGGCTCCTTCGGGCGATGCCCGCCCGACCTCGTCCCCGGAGCATGACGACCTGTCGCCGGCACTCCTTTCGCCGGATCGAACGAATCAGGCAAGACCCCCAAGGAGATCCTTCATGTCGACCGCTGCCACCCGCCCCGCCTTCGAAGCCGCCGGCAAGCCGGCCACCCCGGCTGCCCCCCGCTTCGACCTCTACACCGGCATCCACAAGGCCATCCGCGCCGGCTGCGCCGAGACCCTCGTGCGCCTGGGGGCCGTCGACGCCGACGACGACGAGCAGCTGCAGACGACCATCGGCGCGCTCGTCGCCTTCCTCGGCCAGATGCGTTCGCACGTGATGCACGAGAACCGCTTCGTGCACCCGGCGATGGAAGCGCGCCGCCCGGGCAGCGCCTCGCAGGTGGCCGGCGAGCACGAGGAGCACCTGGCCTCGATCGAGGCGCTCGAGCGCGAGGCGTTCGCGCTGGCGGCGACGCCGGCGGCGCAACGCCGCGAGCCGGCGCTGCGCCTTTACCGCCACTTCGCGCTCTTCGTCGCCGAGAACCACCAGCACATGCACCACGAGGAAACCGTGCACAACGCCGTGCTGTGGGAGGCCTACAGCGACGAGGAGCTGCTCGCCATCGAGCTGGCGATCATCGGCAGCCAGACGCCGCAGGCCATGTCCGGCTGGCTGCACTGGTTCGCGCCGGCGCTGGCCACCGCCGAGCTGGCGCCGATGCTGGCCGGCGCCCGCGGCGGCATGCCGGCCGAGGCCTTCGAGGGCCTCGTCGCCTCGATGGCGCCGCGCCAGACGCCGGAGCGGCATCGCAAGGTGCGCGCGGCGATCGACGCGATCGGCGCGGCGCCGGCGAACCACTGAACCGCGCGACGCCACCTGGCCGTGCCCGCCGCCATCGACGGCGGCCAGGTGCCGCGCCCGGTCCGGCCGCGCGAGGCCGCGGCCGGCCACTGCATCCCGTCGGGCCTGCCGGGCGTAGGCGCTTCCGTGGCGCCGACGCTTCCGCGCGAGCCGCGGGCCCGCGACTTTCACCTCCTCCGAAGGACAGCATGACCATGAAGCCCTGGGTGCGCAGAACCCTCCTTGCCATCGTCGCCGTTGCCGCCCTGGCCGGCGCTGCCGTGGCCACCGGCACCGTGCTCGCCGACCGCAAGATGGCGCGCCGCGTCGACGTGGCCGTCGCGCCGATCGCGCTGCCGAGCGACGCCGCCGCTCTCGAGCGCGGCCGCTATCTCTACACGACGCGGGGCTGCACCGATTGCCACGGCACCGACGGTGCCGGCCGCACGCTCGTCGACAAGGACGGGCTCAAGGTCGCCGGCCCGCACATCGGCAACGGCCCGGGCAGCGTCACGGCGGGCTACGACACCGCCGACTGGGCGCGCGCCATCCGCCACGGCGTGGCGCCGGGCGGCCGGCCGCTGCTCATCATGCCGAGCCAGGACTACAACCGCCTCACCGACGCCGACCTCGGCGCGCTGGTGGCCTACCTGAAGCAGCTGCCCGCGGCGCCGGCCCACCAGGCGGGGGGCCAGGCGGTGCTGCAGCTGCCGCTGCCGATGCGCGTGCTGTACGGCTTCGGCGCGATCCCCGATGCGGCGTCGATGATCGACCACGGCCTGCCGCCCGAGAAGCCGGTGCCCGAGGGCGCGACCGTCGAGCACGGCCGCTACGTCGCGCAGATGTGCACCGGCTGCCACGGCGCCGGCTTCGCCGGCGGCAAGGTGCCCGGCGGCCCGCCGGACTGGCCCGCCGCGGCCAACATCACCCCGGGCCCGGGCAGCGCGATGGTCCGCTACGCGGACGCGGCAGCCTTCGCGCGCATGATGCGCACCGGGCAGCGGCCGGACGGCAGCAAGGTGGCCGTGATGCCCTTCGAGGCCCTCTCGGGCATGAGCGACACCGACCTGCAGGCCATGTACGCCTTCCTGAAGACGCTGCCGCCGCGCGCGGAAGGGTCGCGCTGATGCCGGTCGTCCACCACATCCCGGTGTGCCCGTTCTCGCAGCGCCTGGAGATCCTGCTGGAGCTCAAGGGCCTGCGCGAACGCGTCGAGTTCCGCGTCGTCGACATCACGAAGCCGCGCGACCCCGCGCTGCTGGCCAAGACGCGCGGCATCACGGCGCTGCCGGTGATGGAGACCGACGAGGGCGAGGTGCTGCGCGAGAGCCTCGTCATCCTGCGCTATCTGGAGATGCTGCATCCCGAGCGCCCGGTGGCGCGGCGCTCGGCGCTCGAGCATGCGCGCGAGAACCTGCTCGTCGCGCACGAGGGGCCGTTCACGAACGCCGGCTACGGCTTCGTGATGAACCAGGACCCGGCCCGGCGCCCGGCGCTGCTGGCGAACCTGCTGCGCGAGTACGAGCGGCTGGACGACCTGCTCATGCAGTTCAACCCGCATGGCCTTTGGCTCTTCGACGAGTTCGGCTGGGCCGAGGTCGTCTTCACGCCGATGTTCATGCGCTTCTGGTTCCTGGAGTACTACGAGGGCTTCGAGCTGCCCGACGAGCCGCGCTACGCGCGGGTGCGCCGCTGGCGCGACGCGTGTCTCGTGCACCCGGCGGCGCAGCAGGTCAGCCGCGAGGAGATCGTCAAGCTGTACCACGACTACGCGCGCGGCGCGGGCAACGGTGCGCTGCTGCCGGGGCGCACGCGCTCGTCGTTCGTGTTCGAGCCGCACTGGCGCACGCGGCCCTGGCCGCCGAGCGACAAGTGGGGGCCGGCACCCGGCGATGCCGAACTCGGCCTGCTGGCCACGGCGCGGCGCGCGGGGCGCTAGGAACGCGACGGGGGAGCCGACGGTGCCGAAGCCACTGCGCTGCGGCGGCGCGGCCGCTTGAACTCCCACCAGGGCAGCGCGCGCGTCAGCGCCAGCACCTCGCCGGCGCGCTGCGCCTTGTAGCCCGGCAGCGTGGCCAGCACCTCGGCCCAGCGCGGCTGCGCCAGCACGCGGCGCAGCCGCTGCACGGCAGGGCTCTCGAGCGCGGGCTTCAGGCAGACGAGGAAGTAGTCCTCCTCGACGAGCGGCGCGAACGCAAGGCCGAATTCGCGCGCCGCCGCCTCGACGCCGAGGCCGACGTCGGCCAGCCCCGCCGCCACCGCGGCGGCGACCGCCACGTGCGTGTGCTCGATGCGATCCTCGTAGCCGTCGACGCCTTCCGGTGCGAGCCCGGCCGTGCGCAGCAGGTGATCGAGCAGGAGGCGCGTGCCCGAGCCTGACTGCCGGTTGACGAAGCGGTGCCGGCCGGCGGCCACGCTGCGCAGCGTCGGCGCCTCCGCGAGGCCGGGCGCGTACATCAGACCCTGCCAGCGGCTGTGGCTGCCGATGAGCTTGTGCTCGCCCGGCCGCAGCAGCGGGCGCAGCGCCTCGGCGAAGACGGTGCTGCCCTCGGGCAGGCGCGGGGCGTGGAAGCCGGCGAGCTGGCACAGGCCCTCGTTCAGGCCGCGCAGCGCCTCGGCGCTGCCGGCGAAGGCGATGCTCAGGTGCAGCGGGTCGCGCGCGGCCAGCGTCTGCAGCCGCGGCAGCGCCAGGTCGTGGCTGGCCAGCACGTCGACGGCGTCGAGCTGCCCCGCCTCGGCGATGGCCAGCACGTGCCGCAGCTCGGCGCGCAGCGCCTCCAGGTGCGGCGTCATGCGCGTGCGCGCCTGCCTCTCGGCCCACAGCAGCCTGAGCGCGTACGGCGTGAGCTGGGCGCGCGTGCCGCGGATCCACTGCACCAGCGGCTGGCCGAGCTCGGCCTCCCACTCGCGCAGCGAACCCCAGACGAAGCGATACGACAGCCCCATCGCCTGTGCCGCGTGCCTGATGGAGCCATGCGCCTGCAACGCGGCGAGCGTGTCGAACAGCGGGTGCGTGATGCGCGCACCGGCCTGCTCGTCGGGCTCGAAGCTGTAGTGCAGATGGATGCCGGGGGTCATGCGAAGCGAAAGCCTGCGAGGCAATGAGGGTCAAGCGGCGCGAACGGTGGCCGATCGAGGCGCGGCGATGCTGCCATCGCCGCGCGGCGCCCGACGATATGCAGCGCGAACCATACCGCTCGTTCCGGGGTCGGTGGGCATCGTCTGCATTGTCGTCCCGCCAGGGCGCCGGCCCCTCGGCAGGGGCGATGGAGTGCGGGTCTCCCCGGGGGCGCGCAGGGTGGGGCCGGTGCGCACCGTCGCGATATGGAACAACGGTGGGGGCCCGGGCTGTCGTGCCGTCCCGGCCGCCTTTCCAGGGGGCCGCCACAGACGTTGGCATGCGCGTTCCTATCGGGTTTGCGGCAACGTGCCGCGCCGGCAGGCGGTGCCTAGGATCGCCGCCACTCTCTGCCTTCCCTCCCATTCCTCACACGGAGCGACCCCCATGGGTGCAGCCAAGATCACCGTCACGGTCAACGGCAAGGGCGTCACGCGCGAAGTGGCGCCGCAGACGCTGCTGGTCGAGTTCATCCGCGAGCACCTGCGCCTCACCGGCACGCACGTGGGTTGCGACACCGCGCAGTGCGGCGCCTGCACCGTGCACGTGGACGGCAAAGCCGTGAAGAGCTGCAACATGCTGGCCACGCAGGCGGCCGGGCGCAGCGTCACCACCATCGAGGGCCTGGCCGCCGCCGACGGCACGCTGCACCCGATGCAGGCCGCCTTCAAGGCCTGCCACGGCCTGCAGTGCGGCTTCTGCACCCCGGGCATGGTGATGAGCGCCGTCGACCTCGTGAAGAACCACGGCGTGCAGAACGAGGCCCAGGTGCGCGAGGCGCTGGAGGGCAACATCTGCCGCTGCACGGGCTACCACAACATCGTCAAGGCGGTGATCCAGGGTGGCGCCGCGATGAAGGCCGCCTGAGCTGCGGCTCGGATCCCCGCCTTCCGCCCACTGCACTGCTGTCATCACCCCAGCCCTCCAGGACGCAAACGCCATGAACGCACGCCAGGGATTCGTCGGCCAGAAGATCGAGCGCCGCGAGGACGCCCGTTTCCTCACCGGCCGCGGCCAGTACACCGACGACATCACGCTGCCGCAGCAGACCTACGGCGTCTTCGTGCGCTCGCCGCACGCGCACGCGCGCCTGAAGAAGGTCGACACGCAGGCCGCCGCCGCGGCGCCGGGCGTGCTCGGCATCTTCACCGGCGAGCAGTTCAAGGCCGTGGGCGGGCTGCCCTGCGGCTGGCTCATCAACAGCCTCGACGGCACGCCGATGAAGGAGCCCAAGCACCCGGTGCTGGCCGACGGCAAGGTGCGCTACGTCGGCGACCGCGTCGCGCTCGTCGTCGCCGAGACGCTCGAGCAGGCTCGGGCCGCCGCCGCGCTGGTGGAGGTGGACTACGACGAGCTGCCCGCCGTCGTCGACACCGCCAAGGCGTTCAAGGCCGGCTCGTCGGTGCACGACGAGGCGCCGGACAACCAGTGCTACCACTGGGGCATCGGCGACAAGGAGGGCGTCGACGCGGCCTTCAAGGGCGCCGCGCACGTGACGACGCTCAGCTTCCGCAACAACCGGCTCATCCCCAACGCCATCGAGCCGCGCGCCGCCAACGCCAGCTACGACGTCAACGCCGACAGCTACACGCTGTACGTGGCCAACCAGAACCCGCACGTCGAGCGCCTGCTGATGTGCGCGTTCGTGCTCGGCATCCCCGAGCACAAGATGCGCGTCGTGGCGCCCGATGTCGGCGGCGGCTTCGGCAGCAAGATCTACCTCTACGGCGAGGAGACGGCGCTCGTCTGGGCAAGCAAGCAGATCGGCCGCCCGATCAAGTGGACGTGCGACCGCAGCGAGGCGTTCCTCTCCGACGCGCACGGCCGCGACCACGTCACCACGGCCGAACTGGCGCTCGACAAGAACGGCCAGTTCCTCGCGCTGCGCGCGAACACCACGGCGAACATGGGCGCGTACCTGTCCACCTTCGCCAGCTGCATCCCGACCATCCTGCATGCCACGCTGCTGGCCGGGCAGTACAAGACGCCGAAGATCTGGTGCGAGGTGAAGGCGGTGTTCACCAACACCGCGCCGGTGGACGCCTACCGCGGCGCCGGCCGGCCGGAGGCCACCTACCTGCTCGAGCGCATCGTCGAGACGGCGGCCACCGAGATGAAGATGGACCCGGCCGAGATCCGCCGCCGCAACTTCATCACCACGTTCCCCTATGCCACGCCAGTGGGCCTGACCTACGACGTGGGCGACTACAACGCCACGCTCACGCGCGCCATCGAGCTCGCGGACGTGGCCGGCTTCGAGAGGCGCCGTGCCGCCAGCGCCGCCAGGGGCCTGGCGCGCGGCCTCGGCTACGCCTGCTACATCGAGGCCTGCGGCATCGCACCCAGCTCGGTGGCCGGGGCGCTGGGCGCGCGCGCCGGCCTCTTCGAGGCGGGCGAGGTGCGCGTGCACCCCACCGGCAAGGTGACGGTATTCACCGGCAGCCACAGCCACGGCCAGGGCCACGAGACCACCTTCGCGCAGGTGGTGGCCGACAAGCTCGGCATCCCGATGGAGGACGTGAGCATCGAGCACGGCGACACCGGCAAGGTGCTCTTCGGCATGGGCACCTACGGCAGCCGCTCTCTCGCGGTGGGGGGCACTGCCATCGTGAAGGCGCTGGACAAGGTCATCGCCAAGGGCCGCAAGATCGCCGCGCACCTGATGGAGGCCGCCGACAGCGACGTCGTCTTCGAGGGCGGCGTGTTCAAGGTGGCCGGCACCGACAAGAGCGTGCCGTTCGCGAGCGTGGCGCTCACCGCCTACGTGCCGCACAACTTCCCGCACGACAAGCTGGAGCCGGGCCTGAACGAGAACGCGTTCTACGACCCGAGCAACTTCACGTTCCCGGCCGGCACCTACATCTGCGAGGTGGAGGTGGACAAGGCCACCGGCGCCGTGCGCATCGACCGCTTCACCGCGGTGGACGACTTCGGCAACGTCGTCAACCCGATGATCGTCGAGGGCCAGGTGCACGGCGGCCTCGCGCAGGGCATCGGCCAGGCGCTGCTGGAGCACGGCGTCTACGACCCCGACAGCGGCCAGCTGCTCACCGGCAGCTACATGGACTACGCGATGCCGCGCGCCGACGACCTGCCCAGCTTCCAGGTCGAGACGGTGAAGGGCACGCCGTGCGCGCACAATCCGCTCGGCGTGAAGGGCTGCGGCGAGGCCGGGGCCATCGGCTCGCCGCCGGCGGTGATCAACGCCATCTGCAACGCCCTGGCCGTGAAGGACGTGCCGATGCCCGCCACGCCGCACACGGTGTGGAAGGCGGCGCGCGGCGGCTGAGCCCCGAAGCCCCCGACCCGACACGCCGCGACCGCGAACCGACCCACAGGAACCTGCTCATGCAAGCCTTCGACTACAGCCAACCGACCTCGCTCGCCGACGTGAAGAGCGCGCTCGCCGCCGGCGGCCAGGCCCTCGCCGGCGGGCAGAGCCTGCTCGCCGCGATGAAGCTCGGCCTGGCCGCGCCCGACAAGCTCGTCGACCTCTCGGGCGTCGCGGCGCTGCGCGGCATCACGGTGGCCGGTGGCACGGTGAAGATCGGCGCGATGACCACGCACGCCGAGGTGGCCGCCAGTGCCGAGGTGCGCAAGGCCATCCCGGCGCTGGCCGACCTGGCCGGCCACATCGGCGACCGCCAGGTTCGCAACCGCGGCACCCTGGGCGGCAGCCTCGCCAATGCCGACCCCGCCGCCTGCTACCCGGCCGCCGTGCTGGGCCTGGGCGCCACGGTGCACACCGACCGGCGCGACATCGCCGCCGACGATTTCTTCAAGGGGCTGTTCGAGACTGCCCTGCAGTCGGGCGAAATCATCACGGCGGTGAGCTTCCCGGTGCCTGAGAAGGCGGGTTGGCAGAAGTTCAAGCAGCCGGCGTCGCGCTTCTCGATCGTGGGCGTGTTCGTCAGCAAGGGCGCCAAGGGCGTGCGCGTGGCGGTCACCGGTGCCGGCCCGTGCGTGTTCCGCGTCGCCGACTTCGAGAAGCGGCTGGCGGCGAACTGGGCGGCCTCGGCGCTGGCCGGCGCCACGGTGAAGGCCGACGGGCTCAACAGCGACCTGCACGGCTCGGCCGAGTACCGCGCGGCGCTGATCCCGGTGCTGGCGGCGCGGGCCGTCGGCTGAACGCCCGGGTACCCGCCTCGTGCCGGGCGCACGGCAGACAATGCCTGCCGTGACCGAACCTGCGCCTCACCCCCACGTCCGCCCGGCCACCGCGCCGGGCCCCGCCTCGATGTCCCTGCCCGCCAGCATCGACGACACGCTGGCCCGCCTGGCCGCGCACGACTACGTGGCCGACCGGCGGCTCGCCACCGTCGTCTTCCTGGCGCTGAAGCTCGAGCGCCCGCTGTTCCTGGAGGGTGAGCCCGGCACCGGCAAGACCGAGATCGCGCGCACGCTGGCGGCGATGCTCGGCCGGCCGCTGATCCGGCTGCAGTGCTACGAGGGCCTGGACCTCGCCGGTGCGGCCTACGAGTGGAACTACGCGCGGCAGATGCTGGAGATCCGCCTTGCCGGCCTCGGCGGCGAGGCGGGGGGGCCGGCGAAGGAGAACGGCGAAGCCGCGCGCGAGGCGCTGGCTGCCAGGCTCTTCGACGAGCGCTTCCTCATCAAGCGCGCGCTGCTCGAGGCCATCGACCCGGCACGCGAGGTGCCGCCGGTGCTGCTGATCGACGAGCTCGACCGCGCCGACGAGCCCTTCGAGGCCTTCCTGCTCGAGGTGCTCTCCGACTGGCAGATCACGATCCCCGAGCTCGGCCCGGTCCGCGCGAAGCGGCCGCCGATCGTCGTGCTCACGAGCAACCGCACGCGCGAGATCCATGACGCGGTGAAGCGCCGCTGCCTCTACCACTGGGTCGGTTTCCCGGACGCGGCACGCGAGGCCGAGATCCTGCGCCGCCGCGTGCCCGGCGCCGGCGCGCGGCTGTCGGCCGAGATCGTGGCCTTCGTGCAGCGGCTGCGCACGCTCGACCTCTACAAGCTGCCCGGCGTGGCCGAGACGATCGAGTGGGCGCGCGCGCTGCGCGAGCTCGACGCGGTGCAGCTCGACCCGGAGGTCGTGCAGAGCACGCTCGGCCTCCTGCTCAAGTACCAGGACGACATCGCGCGCGTCGACGGCAGCGAGGTGCAGCGGCTGCTGGAGCACGTGCGGCAGCAGGCGGCGGCGCTGTGAACGACGAGACCGGCGCGGCCGGGCCGCCTGATCGCGTGCGGGCGGAGGGTGCATCGACGGGTGCATCAGCGGGCGGTTCAGCGGGCGATTCAGCGGGCGCACCGGGTGCCCCGGGTGCCCCGGGTGCGGCGAGCGCCGCCGGCACCGCGGGCGCCGTGAACAGCGCAGGACACCCCGTCCTGTCCGGTCGCGCGGGCCACCTCGCGGCCAACGTGATGCACTTCGCCCGCGTGCTGCGCGCCGCCGGCATGCCGGTGGGCAGCGATCGCATCCAGCTCGCGCTGAGGGCGCTGCCGCTGGCGGGGCTCGAGCGGCGCGACGACTTCCACGCGGTGCTCGGCGCCTGCTTCGTCGAGCGGCACGCGCACCAGGATCTCTTCGACCAGGCCTTCGCGCTCTTCTGGCGCGACCCCGACCTCGCCGGGCGCATGCGCGCGCTTCTGCTGCCCAAGGTGCGCACGCAGGCACCACCGCCGGTGCGCGAGAACCGGCGCCTCGGCGAAGCGCTGTTCCCGCCCAGCCCGCACGCGCCGCCGCCACCGCCGCCGCCCGAGGAGATCGAGCTCGAGGCCACGCTCACGGCCAGCGCGCGCGAGCACCTGCGCCAGGCCGACTTCGAGACGATGAGCGCCGACGAGTACCGCGCCGCGCTGCGCGAGCTGGCGCAGCTGCCGGTGGCCTTCCCGCCGCTGCCCACGCGACGGCAGCGGCCCGCGAGCCATGTCCGCCGCGGGCGTGTCGACCTGCGCGCCACGCTGCGCGACGCCGGCCGCCACGGCGGCGAGTTCCCCGCGCCGCGCTGGCGCGCGCCGCGCGACGTGCCGCCGCCGGTGGTGGTGCTGGCCGACATCTCCGGCTGGATGGCGCGCTACTCGCGCGTGCTGCTGCATTTCGCGCACCTGCTGTCGCAGGCCCACCCGCGCGTCGAGAGCTTCGTCTTCGGCACGCGCCTGACGCGGCTGACCCCCTGGCTGCGCGGCAAGGACCCCGACCTCGCCGTCGCCCGTGCGATGGCCGGCGTGCACGACTGGGCCGGCGGCACGCGCATCGCTGCCTGCCTGCGCGAGTTCAACCAGCGCTGGGCGCGGCGCGTGCTGGGCAGCCGCGCCACCGTGCTGCACGTCAGCGACGGCCTCGAGCACGGCGACGACGCGGCCGAGCTCGCCTTCCAGATGGAGCGGCTGGCCAAGAGCGCGCGGCGGCTCGTCTGGCTCAACCCGTTGCTGCGCTTCGCCGGCTTCGAACCACGCGCCGCCGGCGTGCGCGCGATGCTGCCGCACGTCACCGAGTGCCTGCCGGTGCACAACCTGCAGTCCCTCTCGCAACTCGTGCAGGCGCTGTCGCGGCACGGCGCGGCCCGCCCGCCGGCACCGGGGCGGCGCCCTGGCGAGCGGGCGCTCGCCTCGCGTTCGGCGCGCATGTCTGCGACATCGGCGACGCCTGCGACATCAGCGACATCCGCGACATCGGCGACATCGGCGACACCGGCGCCCGGGCAGCGCCCGTCGGCAGCCGGCGCCTGATCCCACCCTTTCCCGCTTCCTCTTCCTCGGACGTCATGGAACTCAAAAGCACGCAGAGTCTTCCCGTCGACCAGGCCAAGGCCTGGGCCGCGCTCAACGACATCGAGCTCCTGCGCTCGGCCATCCCCGGCTGCGAGACCATCACCGGCACCGGCGAGAACGAGTACGAGCTCTTCGTGACGGCCGCGGTCGGGCCGGTGAAGGCGCGCTTCAAGGGCAAGCTGCGCCTGGCCGACATCGTGGCGCCGGTGTCGTACACGCTGCACTTCGAAGGGCAGGGTGGCCCGGCAGGCCACGGCAAGGGCCAGGCCTCGGTGCGGCTGGAGCCTGTGAGCGCGGCCGAGACGCTGTTGCACTACGAGGCCCGGGCCTCGGTGGGTGGCCGGCTCGCGCAGGTGGGCTCGCGCCTCGTCGACATGGCGGCGCAGAAGATGGCCGGCGAGTTCTTCGAGAGCTTCAGCGCCAGGCTGGTGGAGCGCTACGGCGTGCCGGCGCCGGCCGCCCCGGCACCGCGGCCCGGGCTGCTGGCGCGCCTCGTCGCCTGGCTGCGCGGCCTGTTCGGCGGCGGCACGAAAGGCTGACCGGCCCGCCCGCTGCTCGGCCGCTGCCCGGCCCTGGCGCGGGCCTGGTGTGGCCCGGTGCGGGCAGGCGGGGCCGATCTGCCGCGCTCGCCTTGCTCCCGGGCGGCGCCGTCCCCCGAAGCAGGGTGGTTGCATACGTCACGCCGGCCGGCCCGCGGCGTGGGCGGCGGCGTGCGGGTCGCGCGGGCCGGGCCCAACATGCGCCGCACCAGGCGCACGGCGCCTTGCGAGGGCCCCGGGGATGACCGCCGTTCTGCCAGCCACCGCGACTTCGAACACCCGGCCGATGACGGCCCGGGTGCCGGGCCCGGCCATCGGCGCCGCAGGGCCCTTCGAGTTCGCCTCCAGCGTCGACGCGGGCCTGTGGAAGGACGTCGAGGCGCTGTTCTACTTCCACCCGAAACAGCAGGCGATGATCGATTCGATCAAGGCCTGCGTCGAGCAGTTCGGCGCGCCGGAGATCCTGCAACGCGGCGACCGCATCCGCGTGGGCATCCGGAAGAACGATGCGCAGTGCCTGTTCGCCTGCCATCGCGAGCGCCGCCCGGGCGTGCCGGTGGGCGTGGTGGTCTACCTGCGCACGAGCACCGAGCTGCTGCGCATCCTGCACCTGGCCGTGCACCCGAACTACGAGCAGGACGGGCCGCATGCCGGCCTCGGCCTGGCGCTGCAGCTCGTCAACGAGGTGCGCTCGCTGGCACGTCGCATCGGCGGCGTGCGCCGCGTGCAGCTGCCCTACGGGCGGGCCGCCTTCCTCAGCGTGCCGAGGTTCGGCGGCTGAACGGACGGGGCGGCCGTCCGCTCAGGCCACCACCACCGGGATCTTCCCGATCTTCGCCTGCCACTCGCGCGGGCCGGTGTTGTGCACGCTCGTGCCGCTGGCATCCACGGCGACGGTGACGGGCATGTCCTTCACGTCGAACTCGTAGATCGCCTCCATGCCCAGGTCGGCGAAGCCCACCACCTTGGCGCCCTTGATCGCCTTGGCCACGAGGTAGGCGGCGCCGCCCACGGCCATCAGGTAGGCGCTCTTGTGCTTCTTGATCGCCTCGATCGCGGCAGGGCCGCGCTCGGCCTTGCCGATCATCGCGATGAGGCCGGTCTGCGCCAGCATCATCTCGGTGAACTTGTCCATGCGCGTCGCGGTGGTCGGGCCCGCGGGGCCGACGACCTCGTCGCGCACCGGGTCCACCGGGCCGACGTAGTAGATGACGCGGTTGGTGAAATCGACGGGCAGCTTCTCGCCCTTGGCCAGCATGTCCTGGATGCGCTTGTGCGCGGCATCCCGCCCGGTGAGCATCCTGCCGTTGAGCAGCAGCGTGTCGCCGGGCTTCCAGCTCGCCACCTCGGCGGGGGTGAGCTTGTTCAGGTCGACGCGCTTGCTCTTCTTCTCGTCGGGCGTCCAGTTCACCTTCGGCCACAGGTCCAGGCTCGGCGGCTCCATGTAGGCGGGGCCGGAACCATCGAGCACCACGTGCGCGTGGCGCGTGGCGGCGCAGTTGGGGATCATCGCCACCGGCTTGCTGGCCGCGTGCGTGGGCCAGGTGGCGATCTTCACGTCGAGCACGGTGGTCAGGCCGCCCAGGCCCTGCGCGCCGATGCCGAGCGCGTTGACCTTCTCGTACAGCTCGATGCGCAGCTCCTCGAGCTTGTTCTGCGGGCCGCGCGCGAGCAGGTCGAACATGTCGATCGGCTCCATCAGCACTTCCTTGGCCAGCAGCATCGCCTTCTCGGCCGTGCCGCCGACGCCGATGCCCAGCATGCCCGGCGGGCACCAGCCGGCGCCCATCGTCGGCACCGTCTTCAGCACCCAGTCGACGAGGTTGTCGCTGGGGTTCATCATGATGAACTTGCTCTTGTTCTCGCTGCCGCCGCCCTTGGCCGCGACGGTGACGGAGAGCTTGTCGCCCGGCACGAGCCGGGTGTGGATGACGGCCGGCGTGTTGTCCTTCGTGTTCCTGCGCTCGAAGATCGGGTCGGCCAGCACGCTGGCGCGCAGCACGTTGTCCTTGTCCAGGTAGCCGCGGCGCACGCCCTCGTTGACGGCGTCCTCGATGCCGCCGGTGAAGCCGGCGAAGCGCACGTCCATGCCCACTTCGAGGAAGACGTTGACGATGCCGGTGTCCTGGCAGATCGGCCGGTGGCCCTCGGCGCACATGCGGCTGTTGGTGAGGATCTGCGCGATGGCGTCCTTCGCCGCGGCGCTCTGCTCGCGTTCGTAGGCCCGGGCCAGGTGCGCGATGTAGTCGGCCGGGTGGTAGTAGCTGATGTACTGCAGCGCGGCGGCGACGCTCTCGA
>Ga0073934_10001522_pt1 | contig 54977 bp, 51 predicted proteins | sample LarsenN4metaG_FD_76834 | JGI IMG/M metagenome (GOLD analysis project Ga0073934, IMG submission 76834) | Hot spring sediment bacterial and archeal communities from British Columbia, Canada, to study Microbial Dark Matter (Phase II) - Larsen... ...
AGCGCCGCCTCGAGCGGCAGGCCGAGCGCCGCAACCGCGTTCCGCACCGCACGCGCCATGTCGAGGTCCGCTCCCGCCAGGGTGCCCTCGGCGGTCGTGAGCCGCCCGCCCGACCGTGTAATCCGCCGCCCGCCGAACTCGAAGCTCGTCGCGTCGGTTCCGGTCGCCGGCATGGCGTCGGTTACGAGCATCGTCCGCTCGGCGCCCTTTGCCATGAACGCGATGCGGAGCATCGCCGGCGCGACATGATGCAAGTCCGCGATGATCCCGCACCAGACATTGTCCGCGTCGAGCGCCGCGCCCGCGAGCCCCGGCGCCCGGGCAGACATGGGGGGCATGGCGTTGAAGAGATGTGTGACGCCGCGAATGCCGTTCCCGAACGCACGGCTTGCGGACTCCGCATCCGCCTCGCTGTGGCCCGCCGAGAGAACGACACCGGAATCGGCAAGGCGGCGCAGAACGTCAGGAGGCACGCATTCCGGCGCAACGGTCAGCAGAACCGGCATCGAATCCGCGGCCCCGGCGATCGCCGCGACATCGTCCTCCGTGGCGCGACGGAGCATCGAAGCGTCGTGTGCGCCCGCCCGTGCCGGATTGAGAAACGGTCCTTCGAGGTGAATGCCGACAACACCCGGCACTCGCGCCGCGATCGCCTCTCGCGCGGCGGCGATGGCCTCCGCCATGCGCGCCGGCGTATCGGAGACGAAGGTAGGCAGGAACCCGGTCGTTCCAAAACGGCGATGCGCCGCCCCGATCGCGCGGATGCCTGCAACGCTCCGCTCCGCGTTGAACAGCACGCCGCCACCGCCGTTCACCTGCACATCGACGAAGCCGGGCGCCAGCAGCCCGCTGACGGTGCGCCGCTCGATGCCTTGACCGAGTTCCGCCGGCCGCACCAGCGCCTCGATCCGCCCGTCCCTGACGACGACAGCAAGCCCGTCGTGCAGCGCTTCGCCGTCGAAAATCCGGGCCCCGGCGAGCGCAAACCTCACGGGGACGGCACTCCCGCCATGCTGCGGTGCTTCGCGAGCAGGATCGCGCCGTCCATCGCATCATGCGCCGGCGGCACGAGTTCCTCCCGCACCTTCGCGCTGAGCCACCCTTCCATGTGTCTGGCGAGGCCGCCGACAAGGCTCACCCGCTCCGCGCCGAACGCCCGCAAACCGGCAATCGTCCGCTCGGCATCGCGGGCTGCGCCTTCGAGCACATCCACCGCAACGGCGTCCCCTGCATCCGCATGTTCGAACACCCTTGGCGCAAGACCGGCAAGATCCGCAGTCCTGGCGGAGCGAGTCCATTCGACAACCTTCTCCGGCTTGCCCTCGAAGAACGCAAGCAGCTCCTCCGTCAGGGGCGTCGCCGGTATCAGTCCGTCATTGGCCCAGAGCGCGCGGCGCAGCGCCTCGCGTCCGATTGCCATGCCGCTCGCTTCGTCGGAAATGTCCGGACCCCAGCCGCCGATGGTGCGCCGGACGCCGTTCACGACCGCGAGCCCGCAGGATCCCGTGCCGAGGATGAGGACTGCCCCGTCTCGCCCTTCGTGTGCGCCGAGCCACGCGACATAGGCGTCGGAATCGACGGCAAGACTCGCAAACGGATGGGGCAGCGCCTCCGTATCGCGCCGATAGCTCTCCGCGATCACGCCCGCGAGTCCCATGCCCGCATGAACACGCCTGAGATCGGCATCGTCGAGCCCCGCCTTTCGCACAGCGTCAAGGCATGCCCCGAGAACGTTGTCCCAGGCACTGCGTCCGAGGCCGATGTTCGCCGGCCCGCCCTCGCTCTCTCCGAGCGCTTTCCCCGCTGCATCGGCCAACCGGACCCGGCATCGCGTGCCGCCGCCGTCGACGCCGATGAAAAGGTCCTCCATGCCCTGCTCCGAGCCGTCCGGCCTCTCCATAGCATAAACGGGCCGGGTCGCACCGCCTGTCGATTGCCTGCGGCGGCTTCCAATGTCATCCTCCCGGGATCGGAGGGAGGTGGCGATGAAGATCCAGGCAGCCGTAACGCGGGCAAGCCATGCCCCGATGTCCATCGAGACGCTCGACCTCGACGATCCACGCGACGGCGAAGTGCTTGTGAAGGTGGTGGCGGTCGGCATCTGTCACACCGATATGGCAATTCGCGACAAGGCGCTGCCGGTTCCGCAGCCCATTGTGCTTGGCCACGAAGGCGCGGGCATCGTCGAGGAGGCGGGCGCCGCAGTCACCAAGGTGAAGCGCGGCGACCGCGTCGTCATGACATTCAACTCCTGCGGAAAGTGCCCAAGCTGCAACGAGCACGCCGCGACCTACTGCCACGAATTCTTCGCATACAATTTCAGCGGCGCCCGCCCCGACGGATCGATCCCCCTGCGCAAGGGCAACGAGCGGATCCACGGCAACTTCTTCGGCCAGTCTTCTTTCGCCACCTATGCGCTTTGTCACGAGCGCAACGTCGTCAAGGTGCCCGAGGATGCGCCGCTTGAGATTCTCGGGCCCCTCGCCTGCGGCATCCAGACCGGCGCCGGCGCGGTGCTCAACGCCTTGAAGGTCGGGATGGGCCAGTCCCTGGCGGTGTTTGGCGTCGGGTCCGTCGGCCTGAGCGCCATCATGGCAGCGCACATGATCGGCGCGGCGACCGTCATCGCCGTTGACCTCGTGGACGAGCGGCTGCAGCTCGCGAGGGAGCTGGGTGCAACCCACGTCGTCAACGCCGGCAAGGAGAACCCCGTCGAGGCCATCATGAAGATAACGGGATCCGGCGTGAACTTCTCCTTCGAGTCTGCCGGTGTTGCGCCAGTGGTGCGTCAGGCGGTCGAATCGCTTGCGCCGCGGGGGCTGTGCGGCATTGTCGGCGCCCCGCCGCTCGGCTCGGAAACCACGCTCGACCTCACCCACCTGATGTCGGCCGGCCGCGGCGTCCGCGGCATTGTGGAAGGCGACTCCACGCCCAACGTGTTCATCCCCCACATGATCGAGATGCACCGGCAGGGCCGGTTCCCCTTCGATCGCCTCATCCGGAAATACAGCTTCGGCGACATAAACGCCGCCATCGCGGATTCCGAGGCCGGGCGGACTGTGAAACCTGTGCTCCTCATGGACGCCTGAGCTCGCCCTCCCGCCTGCCGCCACGAAAAGGTCGCATCCGGATTATTGGCTGGCCCCGCTGCCATTTGCAGCCGGGGAACGGGGATTTCTGGGCAAGCGCCCGCACGCCTCGGAGGAGCCATGCGTAGCGTCGTCGCGTTTGTTTTGTTGATTTTCTGCCTTTCCGTGCCGGCCGCCTCGGCGCCGCTTGCGGACAGTGAGTTCCGCACACAGGACGAAATCCTCTTCTGGATGAAGAACTACCGGCAGAAACCCGCGCCGTCGCGCCTGCCCGGTATTGTCGGCACGCTGAGCCGGCTCGGCGCCTTTCAGGATCCGGACGCGGCGGGAATCTATGTCGGCTTCATCGCCGGCGTCCTCCACGACAATCCGAAGAATGCGCCAAAATTCATCGAGCGCATGACCGCCATCCCGCCGGAGGATCACTGGATCGTCGTGCGCGCGATCGCCTATTCCGGACTGCCGGACTGGTCCGGCCTGCTCAGACGGTTCGCACCGAAAATGCCGACCAGGAGCGTGATGATCGAAGCCTTCAATTCGGGACAACTGCCGACCCTCAGCCAGTTCGAGATTCCCGAGAAGGAGTCGCGCTGGGACCGGATCAAATCCTCCATGCCCTTCCGCAAGAAGGAACCGGAACGCACGGTGCTTGAGCCGAGCCCCGCCGTTCTCGACACCATGTGGGGATATTACTTTGCAACCGGCGACCGTTGGCCGCTCGACCGGTTGATCGCGCTTCTTCCCTGGTCGGAGGATCGCAACGACGCGGCGCGGCTGACCATCGGCAGCTCCACCAAATACACGCTCGCGCGCTACGCCGCGCGCGACATGAAGCTCCTTGGCACCGTCAAGGAGATGCGTCCCGGCGTGGATTCGAAGATCGCTCCGATCCTCGACGAGGTCATATTCGCGGCCGAAACGGTCGAAGTCGGAAAGATACGCGAGCAAGCCACGGCCGCCATCAACGAGCTGCGCTCCAAGGGACCCGCCTACAAGCGCAAGGTCGCCTGGTGGGGTCAGCTCGGCGAGGGCGCGATTTCGCTCGGCTGCGTCGTCGCGGCCGTCAGCGGCGCTGCCGCGCTTGGCATACCGTGCGTCGTCGGCGGCGCGCTCACCTCCGCCACGCTCCGCTACTTCGCCCGCGAGGGTTGACGGCCGCCGCCGGCGTCAGGCCGACGGCGTTTGCCGCCACGGACGGAAATCGCTAAGCATCGGCTCTCCACCGGGCGGGCGGTCCGAGCCGATGAACGCGATTGCGACGACAGGAGAGCCGAAACACCGCGTGGTCATCCTCGGCGGCGGGTTTGCGGGCGTCTATACCGCCAGATACCTGATGCGCCTCCTCGGCAAGCGGCGCGACGTGCACGTCGAGCTGCTGTCGGAGGAGAATTACTTCGTCTTTCAGCCTTTGCTGCCCGAGGTGGCAGCCGGCGGCGTGAACCCCAACCACGTCGTCAACCCGATCCGCGACATGCTGCCGGCAGCACAGTTCCGCTGGTGCCGCATCGACAGCGTCGATACCGCGCGGAGGGTCGTGCTCGTGGTGCAGGGCGAGGGCCGCGCGATGGTCGAGGTGCCGTACGACCACCTCGTCTTCGCGCTCGGCAAGGTCAGCGACTATTCGGCCATGCCGGGCGTCAGCGATCACTCGCTGGCGATGAAGGACCTCGACGATGCCTTCACGCTCCGCAACCATGTAATCCGCTGCCTCGAGCTTGCCGACATCGAGGACAACCCCGACGAAAAGCGCGCGCTCCTCACCTTCGTGGTCGGCGGCGGCGGATTCTCTGGCGTCGAGACCGTGGGCGAGCTCTCCGAGATGTTGCACAGATGCGTGCGGAGCTTCCGCAATGTCGATTTCCACGAGGTGCGGTTCTGCCTGGTGCATGGCCGCGATCGCCTCCTCCCCGAAATGGCCCCGGACCTTGGCAAGGCAGCGGAAAGGATCCTTCGCGCCCGCGGCATCGAGATGATCTTCAACGCACGCATTCGCGCCGCGACGCGGCACGGCATCCATCTGTCGACCGGCGATTTCCTGCCGACGCGAACCTTCATCGCCACCATCGGCAACACGGCCAATCCCGTCGCAAGGGACGTGATGAAGTCAGGCAGCTTCGTCGAGGGAAAGATCGGCGATCGCGGCATCGGTGTGTTCGAGACCGATCTCAACCTCGCCTGCACCGGGAAGCCGGGCTATTGGGCGGTCGGTGACAATGCCGGCGTGCCCGATCCGCGCAATCCGGGCCGCCTGTGCCCGCCGACGGCGCAGTTCGCCATCCGCGAGGCACGCGCGTGTGCAAACAACATCCTCGCCGCCATCGATGGACGGCCGCCGGTGCCGTTCCACGCGCGCAACCTCGGGATGCTTGCTTCCCTCGGCCGCCGCTCGGCGGTGGCCGACATACTCGGCATTCGCTTTTCGGGATTCTTCGCCTGGCTCGCCTGGCGCGGCTATTATCTCAGCCAGCTTCCGGGTTTCGTGCGCAAGCTCCGCGTCCTGCTCGACTGGGTGATCGACCTCTTCTTCCCGCGCGACATCGCGCAGATCCAGCCGGCTCGGGGAAACCGGCTGCGCATCGACCACTACGAGCCCGGGGATCTCATCATCCGCATGGGCGAGATCGGCCGTGAGCTTTACATAATCCGTTCCGGGGAAGTGGAGGTCGTCCGCCCCGCCGGCGACGCCGGCAACGAAAGCATTGTGGCCACGCTCGGCCGCGGCGAGGTGTTCGGAGAGAAGGCGCTGCTCGACGACGCGCCGCGCAATGCCAGCGTGAGAGCCAGGACGCCTGTCGATGTGCTGGTCATCTCGCGCGAGGACTTCATGGCCATGGTGTGCCAGTTCCCCGTGCTCGACGATTATTTCGACAGGTTGATGCGCGAGCGGTACCCGGAACGCCTGCCGGCCGAGACATCGCTGATGGCAAACGTCGCCAACCTCACATCGGCCGCCAACCGGCGGCCAAGCCAGGGAACCTGACTGCAACCGAACGATGTCGCACCGCCGCTCGCCTACCCGCTGTTCCGGAGCCCGGCCGAAATACCGTTGATCGTGAGCTGGATCCCCTGCAGCACGGACTCGTTGCGCTCGTCCGCCCGGTATTGCCGCAGCAGGCCGACCTGAAGGTGGTTCAGCGGGTCGATATAGGGGAAGCGGTGCCGGATCGAGCGCTCCAGCAGCGCATTCTGTTCGAGCAGCCGGCTTTGGCCCGAAATTGCGAGCAGCGACTCGACCGTATCCTTCCATTCGGCGCGGATGCGCCCGAAGATTTCGTCGCGCAACTTTGCATCCGGTACCAGCGCGGCATAGCGCGAGCCGATGGCGATGCTGCTCTTTGCGAGTACCATGTCCATGTTCGACAGCATCGTCCGGAAGAACGGCCACTCGCGGTAGAGTTCCCGCAGTCGCCCGATCTCGTTGCCGTTTCGCGCGAGCCACGCCTTCACTGCGCTCCCGAACCCGTACCAGCCGGGCAGCATGACCCGGCATTGCGCCCATGAAAACACCCACGGTATCGCACGAAGGTCCGAAATGCTGCGCGTCTTCTTCCGCGATGCCGGCCGGCTGCCGATGTTGAGCGTCGCGATCTCGTTGATCACGGTCGACGTCCAGAAGTACTCCTCGAACCCCGGAGTCTCGTACACGAGATTGCGGTAGGCCCGGTACGCCTCCGCCGAAATCTCCTCCATCAGCGCGAGATATTCGTTCTTGGGCGCGTGGTCGTCGGCAGCGAGACTGGCCTCGAGCGTGCCCGCCGCGAGGAGCTCGAGGTTCCATCGGCCGACTTCCGGATTTGAGTATTTGCTCGCAATGATCTCGCCCTGCTCGGTGACGCGAATCTGTCCGCGCACCGCGCCGCCCGGTTGCGCGAGGATTGCCTCGTAGCTTGGCCCCCCGCCACGCCCGACCGAACCGCCGCGCCCGTGAAAGATGCGCAGCCGCACCCCATGCCGTCTGAACACGTCAACGAGATCGATTTCCGCCTTGTAGAGTTCCCAGTGCGAGGTGACGAAACCGCCGTCCTTGTTGCTGTCGGAATAGCCGAGCATGACCTCCTGCACGCCGCCGCGGCTGTCGATCAGCCGCCGGTACTCCGGCAGCCGGAAAACGGCGTCCATGATCGCACCCGCTTCGCGCAGGCTCGCGATCGTCTCGAACAGCGGCACCACGTTGATCGCGCTGCGCCCGTCGGGTGTGATGAGCCCGACTTCCTTGAGCAGCAGCGCGCATTCGAGCAGGTCCGACGCACTCCGCGTCATGGAGATGATCGAGTTGGGGATTGCCGCCGGACCGTAGATCGCGTGGATTCCCGCCGCCGTGCGGAAGATCGCGATCTCGCTCGCCGTCTCCTCGGAATACGCGGCAAAGGGCGAGATCAGCGGCCGGTGCGTCGTCAGCTCGCGGCGCAGCAGCGCCACCCGCCCGGCCTCGTCGAGGTTGAGATATCCGGTCCCCGGCGCCGCCCTTTCGAGCAGCTCTCCCACCGTGCGCTCATGCACGTCGGCATTCTGCCGGATGTCGAGATGCGCGAGATGGAAGCCGAAGCAATCGACCGCGCGGCGCAGCGCACGCAGGCGGCCGTCCGCCACGGCGCCGAGCCGGCTGTCGCGGAGCGCCCTGTCGATCGCGTCGAGGTCCCGTTTGAACTCGCCTGCCGACGCGTACCGCGCGAGCGCCCCGCCTGGCGAACCGCCGCCCTGGCCCGATCCGAGCCACTGAGCCGTGGCTGCGAGCCGCGCCGCGATGGTGGAGATCGCGAGGCGATAGGGCTCGCTCCTGCGGTGCTCGGAGACGTCCGGCGACTGCTCGGCAAGCAGACGCAATTCCCGCGGTGTGTCGACCCTGAACGAGCTGATCGAGAGTTCCGCGCCGAGCTGATCGAGCTCCCGCCGGTAGAAATCGAGCGCCACCGCGCTCTGCATGCGCATGGCCTCGTGCAACACGTCCGCCGTCACGAACGGATTGCCGTCGCGGTCCCCGCCGATCCAGCTTCCGGTTCGCAGGAAGGATGCCAGTTCTTCCCGCTGCGCCCTGCTGCCGGTCGCCGCCTCGATGCCGGCCAGACGCTCCTCCAGCATCCCGTAAAGACGCGGAAGTTCCCGGAGGAAGGTCTGCTCATAGGGCGACAGCCCGTTTGCGACTTCGTCGCCGACAGAAAGCTTGTAGCGGCGCAGCAGATTCGTCTGCCAAAGGGTGAGCACCACCCGCCGCAATTCGTCGGCGTTCGCCGCCAGCTCGTCGCCCGTGAGATCGATGCGCTCGCGCGCCGCCATCAGCTCGGCCACGCGCCGCTCATGGGTGAGCGTGCTCCGCCGCCGGACTTCGGTCGGATGGGCGGTGAGCACCGGGCTTACGAACGCATCGCGAAAGAAGGCACGCAGCTCGGCGACCGACTTGCCCGCCGCGAGCGCTCGCTCGACGGCTTTCGTGAGCGTCCCGTCCGCGCTGCCCCCGCTGGCCCGGTTCACCCGGATGTTGTGCTGGTCTTCGGCGATGTTCGCCAGGTGCGAGAAATAGCTGAAGGCCCGGATGATGCGGATGGTCTGATCGGGTGTCAGCTTGGCGAGCATGGACTCCAGGGCGAGCCGCGCGGCCTCATCCTCGTCCCGATGGAAGCGGACCGAAACCTGGCGGATGCTCTCGACGAGGTCGAATATCGTGTCGCCTTCCTGGTCGCGGATCGCTTCGCCGAGAATCCGGCCGAGAAAGCGGATATCCTCGCGCAGGGCGGATTCGGACACGAGGGCGGGACTGGCGATGTTCACGCTCGGAAGCTCGAATTGGGTTGTGCCCGCTCCCATGCGGCGAGGCGGACCGCGGCGTCTTCGTGGCGGCCGCACCATAGCGCCGAACGCCGATGGGCGAAATCCCATCGGCCCACTCTCTCGGGCCTTGGCTAACGCCTCTTGGGGTTGCTGTGCGTCGCAACCCCCTTCGGGCCAGTCGCAACCCCCTTCGGGCCAGAAGTGTTACCCACGTCTCCGGTGTGAATCGGGGGCGATGGTAGCGGAGGAGGGATTTGAACCCCCGACCAAAGGATTATGATTCCTCTGCTCTACCGCTGAGCTACTCCGCCACAAACGGCTGTCGGATATAAGGAGCGCTCCGAAAGCGAGTCAAGCAAACGGGGCACACGGGAGCCGAACGGAGCCAATGGCCATCGCCTTCGAACTCCCTCACACCCGCTCGAACACCAACAGGGTATAGAGCCCGAGCGGCGCGACGGGCCGCTGTTCGAGAAGCCTTAGATCGCCACGCCCCAGCACGCGCTCGATCCGGAAATCGGGATGCCAGCCGAGGCGCGACGCGAACGGCGTCATCAGTTTCTCGACCTGGGCCCGGATGCCGCGATCGGTCGCGAAATGATTGACGACGACCAGCCGCCCGCCGGGCCTTGTGACGCGCACGATCTCCGAGAGCACCCGGTCGAGATCCGGCACTACCGGAAGCAGATACATCGCCATCGCCGCATCGAAGCTTTGGTCTGCCATCGGCAGATGCGCCGCGTCGAGTTCGAGTATCGCTTCGACATTCGTGAGCTTGTGGCGCGCAACGCGCTCGCGTGCCTTCGCGAGCATGTCGGGACTGAGATCGATTCCGGTTACGCGATGCTTGGGATCGTAGAGCGGCAGCGAAATCCCGGTCCCGACTCCGGCTTCGAGCACCCGCCCCGCAGGCAGCGCATTGATGACGCCGACCGACTCGCGCCGCCCCTTGATGGTGATGACACCGAAGAGATAGTCGTAGATCGGCGCCCAGCGTGCGTAGGCCGCGACGATCGACTTTTCGTCGAGTTCCGCCGCACCCTCGCCCGGCCGCGATTTTTCGTCAGCGACCACCCGGCCTCCCGTTTTGCGTGCCGCTAGGCCACCGCCTCCGCAAGCCGCGCAAGCGCCGCTTCCGCCGCGCGATCGTGTTCCGTCCGCGCGATCCACCCGCCGCCGAGCACCCGCGCGCCGGCGCCGTCGCCGTCATAGAGCACGCAGGCCTGCCCCGGCGCGACGCCGGTATCGCTCTCGCCGAGGTCGACCAGCACGCGATCGCCCTCTGCGTGCAAATGCCCGGGAAGCGGCGGTCGCGTCGAACGCACGCGCACATGAACCTCCAGGCCCTCCTCCGGCAGCGCGTCCAGCGGCGCATCGCCCAGCCAGTTGAATTCGCGAAGCGCCAGCCGCTGTGTCGTCAGTGCCGAGCGGGGTCCGACGATTACGCGCTGCCGCGCCGCGTCGATCGCGATCACGTAAAGCGCCTCGCCGGCGGCAATGCCGATGCCGCGCCGCTGGCCGACCGTGAAATGGATCACGCCTTCGTGCCGGCCAAGCACGCGCCCGTCGATATGGACGATATCGCCGGGTTCCGCCGCGCCCGGCCGTAGCCGCTCGATGACGTCGGCGTATCGTCCGCTCGGTACGAAGCAGATGTCCTGGCTGTCCGGCTTGTCGGCGATCGCAAGCCCAAGGCTCCGCGCCGCTTCACGCGTTTCCGCCTTGCTCATCGCACCGAGCGGAAAGCGCAGAAAGTCGATCTGCGCCTGCGTCGTCGCGAAGAGGAAGTAGCTCTGGTCGCGGTCGAGATCGACAGGCCGGTAGAGCGCGCGGTGCGACCCATGGGGCCGGCTGGCGACGTAGTGACCGGTCGCCAGCGCATCCGCGCCGAGCTGCCGCGCCGTGTCGAGAAGGTCGGAGAACTTGACGGTCTGGTTGCAGACCACGCAGGGCACGGGGGTCTCGCCCGCTATGTAGCTGTCCGCGAAGCGGTCGATCACCGCCGAGCGAAACCGCTCCTCGTAGTCGAGAACGTAGTGCGGGATGTCGAGCATCTCCGCCACGCGCCGCGCATCGTGAATATCCTGTCCCGCGCAGCACGCGCCCTTCCGGTGCGTGGCCGCGCCGTGGTCGTAGAGCTGAAGGGTGACGCCGACGACGTCGTATCCCTCGCGCTTCAAAAGGCCGGCCACGACCGACGAATCGACGCCGCCCGACATCGCAACGACGACACGGGTGTCCTTCGGACGGCGAGGAAGATCGAGAGAATTGAGCATCGGTTGTGCGGTGGCCGTAGCGCCTGGTTCGTCGTCGGATCGGCTGATCCCAACCGACTATATAAGCCCCGCGGGGCGTGCAAGCATCGGGGCCGGCAGGATTTTCCTACCGAGGGCGGCTTTTGCCCCGGCGCGATCTGGTGCCGTTCCGGACTGCCGGCGGGAATGCCCGCCGCGCCTTGGTTTTTCAACCGCCCGCGTCTGGTCTCCGCATTGCATTGGCGACAGCGGACTATTGCGCATGAGAGGCATTTTGTGACCCCGGTTGCCATCGCCAGCCCGGCCGCGGCTCCCGTGCCGCAGCCCGCAGCGCCGCAGGACACCGCGCCCCCCGGCGGCCTGTTTGCAACCCTGTTGGCCGCCCTCGCCGGCGGCCCGGCTGTCGAAAACGCCGACCCCTCCGCGCACCCACGGGGCGAAACCGGCGCAGCGGTCGTGGCGCTCCTTCAGAACGCCGGTAGGGACACCCCGGTCACGCAGCCGGGAAACGCCGATCGGCCCGCCGCACCGCCGATGGACGATACACCCCCGGACGCAGGGGCCTCCGCTGCAGCGGCGCCTGCCCCGCTTGCCACGGCGATCTTACCCCAGCCTGAAGCCGGGCCCGGCTTCGCAGCGGCGATGGCACCGGTGACGGGAAGTCCGTCCGTGCCGCCCGTGTCCGTCGCTCCGCCGGAACCCATCCAGCCGTCGCCGCGACCGCGCGACGCCGACGTGTCGGTCCAACCGGGAACTCCGCAAGCCGCTCCAGACCGCTCGCCCGCGTCCCCGGCGGCCCGGCCGACAGCCGATGGGACCGTGACCGGGGAACCGATACCGACGCCGCAGTTCGCGCCTTCGCAGCAATCCATCGGCGGCGATGGCGCGGTGCCGCTACAGGCCGAGATCCCATCGCAAACCTTGCCGGCCACCGCGCCGCCGACCGGCCTGGTACCGGGTGAAGCAGTACCGCCGCAGGCAGTCGCCCTTCCGCCTGCAGCGCCAGAAGCTCGGACAAGGACGAGCCATCCGGCAATGCCGGGTGCGAGCGTCGCCGGATTGCCGCCCGTCCCGGAGGACGATGCGGCGTCTGATGCCAGGCCGCAAGGTCAGGCGGCCCCGCATGCGAAGCAGATCGCACCTGGCGCCAACGACGTCAGACCCGCGGCAGGCGATCCGAGGCCGGCACCGATCCCGGTCGCAGCCGCGGGCAGCAGCGGCAGCGCCAGCTTGTTCGCTGTAGCGCCCGCTGCGGACGCGTTCTTGCCATTGCCTGCTCCTGACGCGGCAAGTCAGGTGAAGACGGTTCCGCTCTCCGGTCTTGGCGCCCTTTCGCAGGCGACCGCGGTAACGGCGATTGCCGCGGTTGTTGCAAGCGAGGCAGCAGCAGGGACGAACCGTTTCCTTATTCGTCTGGATCCGCCGGAGCTTGGCCGGATTGACGTCCGCCTGCGTTTCGGCCGCGACGGCGAGGTGCATGCGCGACTGGTTGCCGACCGCCCGGAGACGGCGAGTCTCTTGCTGCGCGACGCCGGAATGCTCGAGCGGGCATTGAATGCGTCCGGGTTGCGTACATCCGAATCCGGCATCGACGTCATGCTCCGCGATCCCTCCGGCGGCTTCGCGCACAGTGAGGGCGGATTCGACGGCGACACGCCCGCCCCGACGCAATACCGGCTGTCAGCCGCCGGCGATTCCGCGCCCGAACCGATGCCCGTCTGGATCCGGCCTGCAGCAGCGGACCGGCTCGATCTGACCGTCTGACCGAAAAGGAGAATCCAACGAATGGCAATCTCCCCGATCAACACTTCCGGCACGGGTTCGGTCGCCGCTAACGACAGCTTCAGCCTCATCACCAATTACGAGGCGTTCCTTCAGCTCCTCACCACGCAGCTGAAGAACCAGAGCCCGCTCGAACCGATGGATACCAACCAGTTCACACAGCAACTCGTGCAGTTCTCGACCGTCGAGCAGGCGATCAAGACGAACCAGAATCTCGAGCGGCTGATCGCGCAGGCCGCCGCATCGAATGCCCTTGGACTCGTCGGCTACATCGGCACGACCGTCACCGCCGAAGGATCGAAGACCGAGCTGTCTGGCGGCAGCGCGGTCTGGCAGTTCAATTCGTCTCAGGCCGGAACTGCAGAGATTGCGATCCGCAATGCCGCCGGCGCCGTCGTCTTCACGCGCACGATCGACATTCCACAGGGCACGCACCTGTTCAGCTGGGACGGTACGATGAACAATGGCGGTGTCGCACCGGACGGCAGCTATTCGCTGAGCGTCGCCGCGAAGAATGCCGACGGGAACCTCATCGCGGTCGACACGCTGGTCAACGGCTTGGTCGACGGTCTCGATCTCTCCGGTACCGAGCCGCTCCTGAGGATCGGGAACCTGACGGTCCCCCTTTCCGCGGTTCGCACGGTGGCCTGGCAGTGACCGGGGCTTCCGAAATGCCTGAAAAAATAGAAACGAATCTTACCTATTTGTTTCGTCGTGCTTAGCCAAATTTTAAAGCCGGAAGTCTACCTTGCGGGGCTGAGAGTTCTGGTCGCGCGTGAGAGTATCATGACCGAACATATGCGCCCGCGGGTGAAGTACGTGATCGGGCCGGATGGGAGTCCGCTGACGATAGCCGATCTGCCCCCGCGCAACACCAAGCGTTGGGTGATCCGCCGCAAGGCGGAGGTCGTGGCCGCGGTCCGCGGCGGCCTGCTGAGTCTCGAGGAAGCCTGCAATCGCTATACGCTGACCGTGGAGGAGTTCCTCTCCTGGCAGCAGTCGATCGACCAGCACGGCCTGGCCGGTCTGCGCACGACCCGCATCCAGCAGTATCGAAGCTGAGGCACTGAAAGCGCGTCGCGCGTCGCCGCCCGGCGGCCGTCCCGCGCCACATGCGCATTGCACAACCTGCAATTTGTACTTCAATGTTCTATCTATTGTGGATAGAATAGTGCATGGAAGGTGCATTGAATATTCAGGATTAACCGCCCGTTTACCATGAACGCTGCAATTCTTGCCGGGTAGCGGCCGCCAATTCTTCGTTGGGGCCGATTCTCGGGGTGTAATTGCACTTGGCGCCTTTTTTTTCCTTCCTCCGCAGCTTCGGCATGGCGCGGCTCGGCGCGATGGGCGCCGTCGCAGCGCTCCTGATCGGCTTCTTCATCTTCATCACGACGCAGCTCTCCGCGCCGCGGATGACGCCGCTCTACGCCGACCTCACCATGGAGGACTCGACTGCCATCACACGTCTGCTCGACGTGGATCGGGTGCCCTATGAGCTGAAGAGCGGCGGCAGCACAATCCTGGTGCCCGAAGACCAGGTCCTGCGCCTCAGGATGCAGCTCGCCGGCGACGGCCTGCCGACCGGCGGCTCAGTCGGCTACGAGATCTTCGACAAGTCGGGCACGCTCGGCGCAACGAGCTTCGTCCAGAACATCAACCACATTCGGGCGCTGGAGGGCGAACTTGCCCGCACGATCCGCACCATCGACCGGATTGCCTTCGCGCGCGTCCACCTCGTCATTCCCGAACGCCAGCTCTTTCAGCGCGACCGAAACGAAGCCACCGCCTCCATAGTCCTCAAGGTCCGCGGCGCGCTCGATCCCGCGCAGGTTCGCGCGATCCAGCACCTCGTCGCTTCTGCCGTTGACGGGCTGAAGCCGGAGCGCGTCTCGATCGTCGACGAGACCGGCGCGCTGCTTGCGACCGGCGGCGGGGGCGACGATGCCACCCTGCTCGCCGGCACGATGGCCGAGCGCACGGTCGCTTACGAGACGCGGCTGAAACGCGATGTCGAGGCCATCGTTTCCTCGGTCGTCGGCTCGGGCCGCGCCCGCATCCAGGTCGCCGCCGAACTCGACCTCAAGCGCGTCACCAGAACCGCCGACAGCTACGATCCTGAAACCCAGGTCGTCCGCTCTGCCCAGCGCCGCATCGAGGAATCGACGGCCGCTTCCGGCCGCGGCGGACCGGTGAGTGTCGCAAATGCGCTCCCCGACGCCGGGCCGGGCGGGGGCAGCGGCGGTGCAGGCAGCGATTCCAGCAACAACACCGAGGAGACGATCAACTACGAAATCTCGCGTACCACGACCACCGAAGTACAGGAGCCCGGCCGCCTCAAGCGCGTCTCCGTGGCCGTGCTCGTGGATGGCAACTATTCGAAGGGAGAGAACGGCGAACTCAAATACGAGCCGCGCCCCCAGGAAGAACTCGATCGCATAGCCGCCCTGGTGCGCACCGCGGTCGGCTTCGACAAGGAACGCGGCGACACGGTCGAGGTCGTGAACCTGCGCTTCGCGGAAGCCCCGCGCCTCGACGAACTGCCAGTCGAGGAAAGCAGCGGTTTCCTCGGCCTGGAGAAGGCCGACTACTTCTATATCGCGCAGCTCGTCGTCACCATTCTTCTCGGCATCGCCGTGCTGCTCTTCGGGTTGCGTCCGCTCATCCGCCGCCTGCTGAAGCCGGAGGAACCGGCCGCCGCCCCGCCCGCCTACGCGGTGCCCGCGGCGGCCGCCGGCGACCGCCCCGCCGCGGCGCCGGGCATCATGACGCGCGAAAGCGCCAGCGAGACCGCAATCCAGATCGAGCGGGCCATGCAGACCGGCGCCCTCCATGCCGACGCCATCAAGCGGGTCGGGTCGCTGGTCGAGGAGAATCCGGCGGACGCCGTCGCCATCGTCCGCTCGTGGCTCGCCGACGCCGCATAACGAGGGAGTCGCATAGGGAATGGCATCCGAACAGGCCCTCCGTTCGAAGCAGAACCTCAGGGGCGCCGAGAAGGCCGCGGTTCTGCTGCTCGCACTTGGCGGCGACAGCGGCAAGAACATCTTCGCGCACCTCGACGAGACCGAGATCAAGGATATTTCCGCCGCGATGTCACGCCTCGGCACGGTTTCGCCCGCGATGATGGAGGAATTGATCGTCGATTTCGTCACCCGGATTTCGGCCAAGGGCGCGCTGTCCGGCAACGTCGAATCGACCGAACGATTGCTTGCCTCGTTTCTCCCCAGCGAGCGCGTCAACGCGATCATGGAGGAGATTCGCGGACCTGCCGGGCGCAACATGTGGGAGAAGCTCTCCAATGTCCCGGAGAACATCCTCGCCAACTACCTGAAGAACGAGTACCCGCAGACCGTCGCGGTGGTTCTTTCGAAAATCCGCTCCGACCACGCCGCGCGCGTCCTCACCCACCTTTCGGAGGATTTTGCGCTCGAGGTCATCGGCCGGATGCTGCGCATCGAATCGGTGCAGAAGGATGTGCTCGAAAAGGTCGAGCAGACCCTCCGCACCGAGCTGATGTCGAATCTCTCCCACACCTCGCGGCGCGACAGCCACGAGCTCATGGCGGAGATCTTCAACAATTTCGACCGGCAGACCGAGGCCCGCTTTCTCACCGCGCTCGAAGAACGGAACCGCGATGCTGCCGACCGCATCAAGGCGCTGATGTTCACCTTCGACGATCTCACCAAACTCGATTCCGCCAGCGCCCAGACCCTGCTCCGCAATGTCGACAAGGACAAGCTCGCGATCGCGCTCAAGGGTGCGTCGGAACCGGCGCGCGAGTTCTTCTACGCCAACATGTCCAAACGCGCCGCCGAAATGATGCGCGAGGACATGGCTGCGATGGGACCCGTGCGGCTCCGCGACGTCGACGAGGCACAGGCGCTGATGGTAGCGACCGCCAAGGACCTTGCCGCGAAAGGCGAGATCCTGATCACCAAGAACAAAGGCGACGACGAACTCGTCTACTGACGGAAACGCGACAGATGCAGAACAACACCGCCCGCGCGCCGGAGAGCCGTAAGCCCGCCGCTTACGGCTTCGACCTCGATCTCTCGGGTGTCGGCGGCCGTCCGGGCGCCGTGCGCGGCCTCGTGCCGCGCCAGGAATACGAGGCAGAGCTGGCGCGCGCCCGCGAGGAGGCGCGGAGGCTTGCACTCTCCGAGGCCGCCGCCGCGACGGAGGCGTGTATCGCGGAATCCGCGTCGCGACTCGCCGATGCCGCGGCCGCGGTGCTCGCCGCGCTCGATCGCGAATGCGAAATCGTACGCCGCGATGCTGCCACGCTGGCTATCGCAACCGCCCGCACCCTAGCCGGCGCCCTGATCGACTCCCGCCCGCTCGCCGAAATTGAGGCGCTGGTCGAATCGTGCCTCGGTGCGCTGCGGAATGTCCCGCATTTTGTCCTGCGCCTGCGCCCTGCCGACGCGGACGCGATGCGCGAGCGGCTCCAGCCGCTTGCCGAACGCGCCGGATTTGCCGGACGAATCGTGGTGCTGGGAGAGGAAGGCATTGCCGCCGGCGATTGCCGCATCGAATGGGCGGATGGCGGCATCGTACGCGACAGGGAGGGGGCAATCGCCGCGATCGAGGCCGCGGTCGCCCGCCGCTTCGCAGCAGCCGAGGCATGCACTGGGACGACCGGCACAGCCGGGACCGGAGATGAAAGATGAGTGACATCGACAAGATCCTGCCAGAAGAGCCCGCTGCTCCCGCCGCCGACGCGAGCGCTTCTCGGGAAGCGGCACCGGTCAACGCAACCGCGCTCGAAGCCGTCTACGATGTGCCGGTGCGCGTCTCCGCCGTGCTGGGCCGGTCGCGGATGGCAGTATCCGATCTCCTGGCAATCGGCGCCGGCACCGTGATCGAACTCGACCGCAAGGTGGGCGAGGCAGTCGATGTCTTCGTCAACAACCGGCTCGTCGCCCGCGGTGAGGTGGTGCTGGTGGAGGAACGCCTCGGGGTCACCATGACCGAGATCATCAAATCCGACAGATGAGACGGCTGGCGAAAGAAGAAGACGGGAGGGCTGAACCATGCGGTTGCTGATCGTCGGGTCCCTGGGTGGCCAGCTTTCGACCGCGACCAGGATCGCTGTCGCGCGGGGCGCGCGGGTGACGCACGCGGACGATCTCGACACCGCCCTTCGCCACCTGCGTTCCGGCGCCGGCGCAGATCTCGTCTTCATTGATGTCGACTGCGATATCGCCCGCCTGATGCTCGACCTTGCGGCGGAACGCATTCACGTGCCCCTGGTTGCCTGCGGCGTGCGCACCGACGCCGAGGCGGCAGTACGGGCAATCCGCGCCGGCGCCAAGGAGTATGTGCCCCTGCCGCCCGATCCGGAACTCATCGCTGCGATTCTGGCCGCCGTCGCAGCCGATGACATCGGTCTGATCTGGCGCGACCCGGCGATGGGCCGCGTCGTCAAGCTCGCGGAGCAGATAGCGAAATCCGAAGCGTCCGTGCTCATCACCGGAGAGTCCGGCACGGGCAAGGAACTCATCGCGCGCCACGTCCACCGGAATTCGTTGCGCGCCTCGCGGCCGTTTGTCGCCGTGAACTGCGCCGCGATTCCCGAAAACCTTCTCGAGTCCGAGCTGTTCGGTCATGAGAAGGGCGCGTTCACCGGTGCCGTCGCCCGCCGCATCGGCAAGTTCGAGGAGGCCGACGGCGGTACGCTGCTTCTCGACGAGATCAGCGAGATGGACTTGCGGCTGCAGGCCAAGCTGCTCCGCGCCATTCAGGAACGGGTCATCGACCGTGTCGGCGGCAGCCGGCCGGTCCGCGTCAACATCCGCATCGTTGCGACGTCGAACCGCGTGCTTGCCGACGAGGCGCGCCGCGGCACCTTCCGCGCGGACCTCCTTTATCGGCTGAATGTCGTCAATCTCGCCATACCGCCCCTGCGCGATCGCCCCGAAGACATCCTCGAGCTTGCCAACCACTTCGTGCGCCGCTTCTCAGACGCCAACCAGATTCCGCGTCGCCCTCTTTCAGAAGCAGCGCGTCGCCAGCTTCTCGCCAATCCCTGGCCCGGCAACGTCCGCGAGCTGGAGAACACGATCCACCGCGCGGTACTGCTCGCCACCGGCGACGAGATCGGTCCTGAAGCGATCCTTTCGCCGGATGGCGGCCGGCTCGGCCGGCCGGATCCGGGGGCGGCGATCGCCGGACGCGCCGCCGCGGTCGCCGAAGCAGCGACCGCCAGCCTCGTCGGGCGCACGGTTGCCGAGGTCGAACGCGATCTCATCCTGGACACGCTGGATCATTGCCTCGGCAATCGCACCCATGCCGCCCACATACTCGGCATCTCGATCCGCACGCTGCGCAACAAGCTGAGCCAGTATGCGGGCGAAGGCGTTCCGATCCCCGCGCCGGGTTCGACCCGCGCCGCCCTCGGCGCCTGAGCACCGACAGATGAGCGACGGAGCGGCTGCATCGGCGGAGCGGCGGACCGGCTTCCTGCAGCCGGTCCTGGCCGATATTCGCGATCTCCTGAAACGCGGCGACCTGACGCTCGCCTTCGGCGTCATCCTGATCATCGTGGTGCTGGTGATACCGCTGCCGCCGGCGCTGCTCGACATTTCGCTGGCTGGCTCGATCGTCTTCTCCGTGCTTATCCTGATGACGGCCGTCTTCATTCACACGCCGCTGGAGTTCTCGGCCTTCCCGGCGGTGCTCCTGATTGCGACCATGTCGCGGCTCGCGCTCAACATAGCATCGACGCGCCTCATCCTTTCGCACGGACACGAAGGCACGCACGCCGCCGGCCACGTCATCCAGGCGTTCGGCAACTTCGTGATGCAGGGCAACTTCGTGATCGGCGTGATTGTGTTCACGATTCTGGTGATTGTGAATTTCGTCGTCATCACCAAGGGCTCCGGTCGTATCGCCGAGGTCGCCGCCCGCTTCACCCTCGACGCCATGCCCGGCAAGCAGATGGCGATCGACGCCGACCTCTCCGCCGGCCTCATAGACGAGGACGAGGCGCGCCGCCGCCGGCGCGGGCTCGAAGACGAGAGCGCCTTTTTCGGCGCCATGGACGGCGCCTCCAAGTTCGTGCGCGGCGACGCGATCGCCGGCATCCTCATCACCTTCATCAACATCGTTGGCGGCATCGTCATCGGCGTGGCCCAGCAGGGCGTAACGTTGGCTGAGGCCGGCCACACCTACACGCTGCTGACCGTGGGCGACGGGCTCGTCACGCAGGTTCCAGCCCTGATCGTCTCGACCGCTGCGGGCCTCCTCGTTTCCAAGGCTGGCGTGCGCGGCGCCGCCGACAAGGCGCTGCTTGCGCAGCTCTCCGGTTATCCCCGGGCGCTCGGCATGTCCGCCTTCGTGATGGCGGTGATGGCGTTGCTCCCGGGCATGCCGCCTCTGCCTTTCCTGGCCCTTTCGGCGGGGGCCGGCTTCCTCGCCTGGCGAGCCGATCGCGACCGCCGCAGGGCTGCAGCGGCTGCCGAGGCCGCCGCCGCTAGGGCCGCGGAAGATGCCATTCCACGCGATCCGCCGATCTCCGAGTCTCTGAAGGTCGACGACCTGAAGATCGAGCTTGGCATCGGTCTCGTACCGCTCATCAGCGCGAACGATGCACCCGACCGCCTGACCGAGCAGATCAAGGCGCTTCGCCGCCAGCTTGCCGCCGAACTTGGCTTCATCATGCCATCGGTGCGTCTCGTCGACGACGTGAAGCTGCCTTCGAACGAGTATGTCATCAAGATCAAGGAGGTCGAGGCCGGCCGCGGGACGATCTATCCGCGCCAGCTCATGGTGATGGACCCGGCAGGGGGCGAGATCGCGCTCCCCGGTACCCACACGACCGAGCCGACCTTTGGTCTGCCCGCAACCTGGATCGATCCCTCGCTCCGCGAACAGGCCGAGTTCAGGGGCTACACGGTCGTCGATCCTTCGACGGTGCTCTCCACGCATCTTACCGAGGCGATCAAGGCCAATGTCGGCGATATCCTCTCCTATGCCGACGTGCAGAAGCTCCTGTCCGAGCTCTCCGGCGATCAGCGCAAGCTGGTCGAGGACCTCGTGCCCTCGCAGATCAGCGTATCCGGCATCCAGCGCGTGCTTCAGCGCCTGCTCGCGGAACGCGTCTCGATCCGCGACCTGCCGACCATTCTCGAAGGGATTGCCGAAGGCCTCGGCAGCACGCGAAGCACCCAGGCGCTGGCCGAGCATGTCCGCACGCGCCTTGCCCGCCAGTTGTGCGCAGCGCACATGGCGCCGGGCGGTTACCTGCCGCTGATCGCCGTATCGCCGCAATGGGAGCAGCAATTCGCCGAGGCGACCGTCGGCCAGGGCGACGACCGTCAGCTTGCCATGGCGCCGTCGAAGCTCACCGAATTCGTCACGCAGGTGCGCGATGCGTTCGAACACGCCGCACGGCAGGGAGAATCGCCCGTCCTGCTTACCTCACCCGCGATCCGTCCCTTCGTGCGTGCGATTATCGAACGCTTCCGCGCGCACACGACCGTCATGAGCCAGGCCGAAATCCACCCCCGCATCCGGCTGAAGACGATAAGAACCGTGTAGAGCTACACCTCCACCGCCTTCCCGAGCTCCGGCACGATAACCTTCGTCCGTCCGCCCTTCATCGCCTCGACGAACCTGTCCGCGGTCGCGTCGATGATCGGGAACGTCCCGTAGTGCATCGGGATCGCGACGTCGAAGTCGAAGTACTTCCTGCACGCCATTGCCGCCAGCTTACCGCCCATCGTGAACCGGTCGCCGATCGGCACCAGCCCCACCTTGGGCGCATGGATCTCGTTGACGAGCGCCATGTCCGAGAAGATGTCCGTGTCGCCCATGTGGTAAAGCACTTTGTCTGCTTTTGGCGTGATGACGATCCCTGCCGGATTGCCGAGATAGATGAGCCGCCCGTCCACGAACGTCGACGAGGAATGGAACGCCGGCACCAGCGTCGTGGCGAAAGCGCCATGGTCGACCGTGCCGCCGATATTGCACGGGCTGAAATTCTTGAGCCCGTGACCGCCGAGAAAGTCTGCGATCTCGGGATTGCAGATCACCAGCGCCCCGGTGGCCCGGCCGATCTCCACGGTGTTGCCGACATGATCGTCATGCCCGTGGGAAAGCACGATGTGCGTGGCGCCGCCCCACGCTGCCGTCACATCGCCCTTGAAGCTGGGGTTGGGAATGAACGGGTCGATCAGAATGACCGCATCGCCGGTTTCGATGCGAAAGGCCGAATGGCCGAACCACGTGATCTTCATGGTACCTTCCTCCCACCTGGCGGAACCCGATTGAACGATACTAATACCTGCGCGGCGGACCGCTCCACCCCGTGCGAACCCCGCGTGGCCATGCTAAGCCGCGCCGGATGGAGTCCACGCTCGACACACTCGCAAGATTGCCGCCCCGCGGTGCGCTGATGGGCCTCGACGTGGGGACGAAGACAATCGGCGTCGCCATTTCCGATATCGGTCGGACCATCGCCTCCCCGCTGACGTTGATAGAACGCAGGAGATTCGCTGCCGACGCCGACGCGCTCCTGAAGCTCGCCGTGGAGAAGGAGGTTGCGGCGATCGTCGTCGGTCTGCCGCTCAACATGGACGGCTCGGAAGGGTCGCGCGCGCAGTCCGCCCGCGCCTTCGGTCGCAACCTCGCGGCACGCACCGATCTGCCGATCGTCTTCTGGGACGAGCGGCTGTCCACAGCCGCCGTCACCCGCACCCTCATCGACGCCGACACCAGCCGCAGGCGACGCGGCGCCCTCGTCGACAAGATGGCCGCAGCTTACATCCTGCAGGGCCTGCTCGACCGGCTGAACCGCAAATAGGGCAGAGTCCCGCCGATTTCTCCGTGGATACTTCCCGCACCGCCGGTCGGTGCCATTTCCGGCGCTTGCCGGAATCCGCCGGGACCCCTATAGGCATGGCTTTGATGAACGCACCCCGTCCCCTGCCGGCGATGCAGTTCGCGCATCGTCACTTGCTCGGAATCGAGGGGCTCCAGCCGTCGGAAATCCTCGCGCTTCTCGACCTCGCCGAAGAGGAAATCTCGGTGAGCCGTCAGGTCGAGAAGAAGAAGGCGGTTCTGCGTGGCCGCACCCAGATCAACCTCTTCTTCGAGGCCTCCACCCGCACGCAATCCTCCTTCGAGTTGGCGGGCAAACGCCTCGGGGCCGATGTCATGAACATGTCCGTCGGTGCGTCCTCCGTGAAGAAGGGCGAGACGCTCATCGACACGGCGATGACGCTGAACGCCATGCACCCGGACATTCTCGTGGTGCGCCACCACGCGGCCGGCGCCGTCGCGCTCCTGGCCCAGAAGGTCGGTTGCTCCGTGATCAACGCCGGCGACGGTGCGCACGAGCACCCCACGCAAGCCCTCCTCGATGCGCTCACCATTCGCCGCCGCAAGGGGAGGATCGAAGGTCTCGTCGTCGCGATCTGCGGCGACATCATGCACAGCCGTGTCGCGCGTTCGAACATCCTCGCCCTGACTGCGCTTGGGGCGCAGGTCCGCGTCGTCGCGCCTTCGACGCTGCTGCCGGCCGGCATCGAGCGCCTCGGCGTCACGGCGTTCCACGACATGCGGAGCGGGCTGAAGAATGCGGACATCGTCATGATGCTCCGCCTCCAGCGCGAGCGCATGGAAGGTTCCTTCGTGCCCTCCGTGCGCGAATATTTCCGTTTCTTCGGGCTCGATGAGGAAAAACTCTCCTGGGCGAAGCCGGACGCGCTGGTGATGCACCCGGGTCCCATGAACCGCGGCGTCGAGATCGATTCCGCCGTCGCCGACGGCGCGCAAAGCCTGATCCGGGAGCAGGTGGAGATGGGCGTTGCCGTGCGCATGGCGGTGCTGACTGCCCTTGCCGCGCATTTGCCGGAGCAATGATGCGATGACTGCGCATTCCGGCAGTGCCGACCGCCCCCTGGTCCTCGCCAATGCACGCGTCGTCGATCCGTCGCGCAATCTCGACGCCAGGGGCTCCGTCATCGTCGCGGACCGCCGCATCGTCGCGGCGGGGCCCGAGGCGGACAAGGCGGCGCGTCCGGCCGGCGCAGAGGTCGTGGACTGCCGGGGCGCGATCGTGGGCCCGGGTCTGGTGGATATGCGCGTCTTTCTCGGCGAACCGGGCGCCGAGCATCGCGAGACCTTCGCTTCGGTGGGCAATGCGGCGGCGGCGGGCGGCGTCACCTCGATTGTCGCCATGCCCGACGCCGAACCGGTGATTGACGACGCTGCCCTCGTCGACTTCATCGCGCGCCGCGCGCGCGACACGGCGGCGGTCCGTGTTTACCCCGCCGCAGCGCTGACGAGAAAGCTCGAGGGCCGCGAGATGACCGAGTTCGGCCTGCTGATGGAAGCAGGTGCCGTCGGGCTTACCGACGGCCGCCGCACGGTAATGAACGCGCTCCTGATGCGCCGCGCCCTTACCTATGCGGGCGACTTCGGCGGCGTGATCATGCACCACGCCGCCGACACGAACCTTGCCGGTGCGGGCGTGATGAACGAAGGCGAGACCGCGACCCGTTTGGGGCTCCCCGGCATTCCGCGCGAAGCCGAGACCGTGATCCTCGAACGGGACATCGCGCTCGCGCGCCTCACGGGCGGCCGCTACCACGCCGCGCAGATTTCCTGCGCCGCCTCGCTCGACATCGTTCGCCGCGCCAAGGCGGAGGGCCTGGCCGTCACCTGCGGCGTTTCGATCAACAATCTCACCCTGAACGAGAACGACATCGGGGCGTATCGAACCTTCTTCAAGCTGTCGCCCCCGCTCCGCTCGGAGGACGATCGTTTGGCGATGGTCGAAGGCGTTGCTGACGGCACGATCGACGTGATCGTATCGAGCCACGACCCCCAGGACGTGGACACCAAGCGCCACCCCTTCGCGGAGGCTGCCGACGGCGCCGTGGGGCTGGAGACGATGCTCCCCGCCGCTCTCCGCCTCGTCCACTCGGGCGATGTCGATTGGCTGACCCTCTTCCGTGCGCTCTCCACCCGCCCTGCGGAGATTCTCGGACTCGAGGTGGGCCGCCTCGCACCGGGCGCGCCGGCCGACCTCGTTGTGCTGGACCCGAATACCCCCTGGGTGCTCGACGCCGACCTCCTCCGCTCGCGTTCCAAGAACTCGCCCTTCGACGGCGCGCGCTTCGAAGGCCGCGTGCTCCGCACGCTCGTTGCGGGGCGGACGGTCTACGAATACCTTCCCGCGTGAAGCGGGAGGGAAATGCCGATGCCCGGAAGCCTCGAATCGGTTCCCTTTCTCCTCCTCGCCCTCCTCGTCGGCTACCTTCTCGGCTCCATCCCATTTGGCCTGATCCTGACGCGCCTCGGCGGGGCCGGCGATATCCGCACTGTCGGCTCGGGCAACATTGGAGCGACGAACGTCTTGCGCACGGGCCGACGCGGGCTTGCTGCAGCGACTCTGGCCGGCGATGCGCTCAAGGGCACGGGGGCCGTGCTGATCGGCGCCCGATTTGGGCCGGAGGCCGCAGCGGTCGCGGCGCTCGGCGCCTTTCTCGGTCACCTCTTCCCACTCTGGCTTCGCTTCAACGGTGGGAAGGGCGTGGCAACCTTCCTCGGCGTCTGGCTCGGTCTCCACTGGCCGGCGGCACTCGCCTTCGCCGTCGTCTGGCTCGCCGTCGCCGGCATAACGCGCTACTCCTCGCTCGCCGCCCTGTCCGCGAGCCTGGCCACGCCGCTGGTGCTCTATGTCACCGGAGAGCCGGCCCTCGCCGGCCTGGCTGCGACATTAGCGGCATTGCTCTGGTGGAAGCATGCCGCCAATATCCGGAGACTGGCCGAAGGCACCGAGAGCCGCATCGGCGACAGGGGAAGCTGATCCAAGCTCAGGGAGTGAGACTGTGACGACCGCCACCGCAACCAAGGAACGGAAATCCAGCCTGCATGTCGGCACCGATGCGCTTCTGGCCGCCGCCAGAAAAATGCAGCCGCTGCTCCGCGAGCAGGCCGCCGCCTGTGAAGAGAAGGGAGAGCTTACCCCGCCGGTCGTGAAGGCCATTGAGGACGCCGGCTTCTACGGCATGTGGATCCCGGCGGAACTCGGCGGCAGCGAGCTGACGCCGCGCCAGTCCCTCGAGGTTCTTGAGGAACTCGCGATCGGCGACGCCTCCACAAGCTGGGTCGTGATGGCGATCGCGCTCGCAACCGGTGTCGCCGGCGCATACCTGCCGCGGCACGTGGCGCTGCAGTACTTCCCGCCGAACAAGCGCCCCTTCCCGGGTTTCGCCGGTCAGGGCACGCGTCCCGGCAAGGCGGTGCCCACCGATGGCGGCTACCTCCTGAGCGGCTCGTGGAGTTTCGCCTCCGGCATCAAGCACTGCAAATACATCCACACTGCAGGGGCCGTCGAAACGACCGGGGAGCCGCGCATCTTTAACGTGCCTATCGAAAAGGCGAAATTCACCGATAACTGGAACGTGATGGGACTGCGCGCCACCGGCAGCATCGACTACACGATCGACAATCTGTTCGTGCCGGAGGAACATACTTTCCCGCTGCTGACGCAGGATCCGAAACAGGGCGGTGGCCTCTATCGAATCGGAATCATCAATTTCGCCGGCATCTGCCACGGCGGCTGGGCGCTCGGCGTCGCGCGACGCATGCTGGACGACCTTCGCGAATTGACGAAGGCGAAGATCGGCCGTGTGGCGCAGGCCGCGGGAAACGACAGCTTCCAGTCCGCCTATGGCGAGCACGAGGCGCGTCTGCGCGCCGCGCGGGCTTTTCTGTTCGAGACATGGACGGACATCGAAGAGACGCTGAGCCGCGACGAGAAACCGTCGACCCGGCAGGAAACGCTGAGCCGCCTTTCTCTCTACAACGTGACCTGGACGGCGCACGCAGTGAGCGAGTTCGTCTACACGACGGCCGGCACAGTGGCGCTCCGCGACGGGGCGCTCCAGCGCTATTTCCGCGATGTGCACGCGGGAACGCAGCACGTCACCTCCTCGCCGGGCGTGCTCAGGGCGTGCGGCCAGGAGCTTGCCGGCCTCGCCGAAGGCAAGCGTTGGCAATTCCTGAATCTGGTGGATTAGCAGCACGCCCCACCCTAGTCTGGCGCCCCGCCGAATGAGGCGGACGTCGGGTCGGGGGCTGGCGCATGGCAGGCGGAACGGGAGAAGGCAGGCGCGGCATACGCCTCACCGATACCCAGCGTATCGCCTGGCTCCGCCTGATCCGCAGCGACAACGTCGGACCGGTCACCTTCCGCGAGTTGATCAATCATTTCGGCAGCGCCGAAGCCGCACTCGATGCGCTGCCTTCGCTCGCCGCGCGGGGCGGCCGTCCGATCCGCATCGCCTCCTCCGCCGAAGCCGAACGGGAAATCCGGGCGCTTGAGCGTCTCGGCGGCGGCATGGTTGCCCTCGGTGAACCCGACTACCCGCCATGGCTCCGCCAGGTCGACGACGCGCCGCCGCTCCTTTCGTATCGCGGTGCGCCCGGCGCGCTGACCGAACCGATGGTCGCGATCGTCGGATCGCGAAATGCATCCGTCGCCGGCCGCAAGATCGCATCGATGATCGCTTCCGGTCTCGGCGCCGCGGGCTATACCGTCGCCTCGGGTCTCGCCCGCGGCATCGACGCCGCTGCGCACGAGGCGAGCCTCGCGACCGGAACGGTGGCGGTGCTCGCTGGAGGCCTCGACCGTGTTTATCCCGAGGACAACGCACCGCTCGCCGAGCGCATCGTGGAGGCGGGCGGCACGCACATCACCGAAATGCCTCTCGGTCATGCACCGCGTGGGCGCGACTTCCCGCGCCGCAACCGGATCGTCTCCGGCCTCGCGCTTGGCGTTGTCATTGTCGAGGCGGCGCAGCGTTCCGGCTCGTTGATCACCGCCCGCCGCGCCGCCGACCAGGGGCGAATCGTCTTCGCCGTGCCAGGCTCACCTCTCGACCCGCGCGCCTATGGCACGAATCGACTGATCAGGGACGGCGCGATACTGGTGACGGACGCTGAGGAAGTCGTGGAGGCGTTGCGGCCGATGCGAAAACAGGGACACCCGGAACCGCCCGACATCGAGGAGGAAGGTAGCGGCGAACCCGTGCGCGACGCCGACGACTCGGACCGCGCCCGAATCATCGAGGCGCTGGGCCCGGCGCCGGTGGAGATCGACGCCATAGTCCGCTTCACGGGGCTCCGTCCCGCCACAGTGCATCTCGTATTGTTGGAACTGGATCTCGCCGGACGGCTCGAGCGCCACTCCGGTCAGCGCGTTTCGCTGGTCTGAGCAGTCGCCGGGAAGACTGGGATCAGCCCGCGTCCTTGCGCGGCAAGCCCCCCGTCATATCCGTTACGATCCCTTCCACCGGTGCCGGCATCGACTCGGCCTCCGCTCGGACCTCTTCCTCCACCATCGCAAGGAGATAGGCGACGAAGGGGAGATTGGCGGTCAACGCCAGCCGCTTCAGCTCGGCCGCCATCGCACCGATGTACCTCGCTGTCTTTGATGCGTTGACGGGATCTGCAGCCGAAAGCATCGCGTGGCCTCTCACAGGTTGAGTAAATATCATTTCTTCAATCTCTAATTGAATACCTCGAATCGCCGGTTCAGGAAACGAAAAAGTCCCAACCGGCAGCAGCTATGTGATTTGCGTCGGGGGAACGCCAACAGAGGCTACCGCCGCCGCATGGTCTTCCGGTTGTTGACGACAGCATACGGCGGCATAGGTGCGCGTCATCCCGGGAAGATTGCTAGGGCGCTTCCGCCCGAAGCCGACCAGGATCCAGGCTCCCTCAAAACGCGTCGTCAAACCAGCGGCGCCCCGCCGCATAGCGCACGATATCGGTCCGATTGCGCAAGCCCAGCTTGGCCGCGGCTCCGCGACGGTGAAATTCAACAGTCTTCACGCTGATGCTGAGAAGGGACGCGATTTCCTTGTGGCTCAATCCCCGTGCAATCCCTTTGAGCACCTCGACCTCGCGCGCCGACAGGTGCCGATCTGGCCGCGCGCCATGCGTTGACTACTCCTGGTTGAATACGCTGGAGAAACCGAGGATTTCTTGGGTTTCTGGGCGGCTGAGGCCCGTTTCATTGACAGGACGGGTCAATTCCCGGATTGTCGCGCCCCGGCCCGGCCGGGCCTCAAGGGGATAAGCGCCGGGCGGAACGCTCCCCATATCCGCCCAAGTCATCGAAACGGTCGGTCCGAGCCAGCCGGGAAACATGAACGTCGTTATCGTCGAATCGCCGGCCAAGGCGAAGGCAATCAACAAGTACCTCGGATCTGGCTATCGGGTCCTCGCGTCCTACGGACATGTGCGCGACCTGCCCTCGAAGAACGGCTCCGTTCTCCCCGAGGAGGACTTCGCCATGCGCTGGGAAGTCGACTCGAAGGCGCAGAAACACATGTCCGAGATCATGAAGGCGGTGAAGGAGGCCGACCGCGTGATCCTCGCCACCGACCCCGATCGCGAAGGCGAGGCGATTTCCTGGCACGTGCTGGAGCTGCTGCGCGAGAAGAAGGCGCTGAAGGACAAGCCCGTAGAACGTGTGGTCTTCAACGCGGTCACCCGGCAAGCTGTGCTCGATGCAGTTGCCCATCCGCGCAAGGTCGACACGGCACTGGTCGATGCCTATCTCGCGCGCCGCGCGCTCGATTATCTGGTCGGCTTCACGCTCTCGCCGGTCTTGTGGCGAAAGCTCCCCGGCGCGCGCTCCGCCGGCCGTGTGCAATCGGTAGCCCTCCGCCTCGTCTGCGACCGCGAGAACGAGATCGAGCGCTTCGTCCCGCGCGAATACTGGTCGCTGGTCGCGACCCTGGCGACGCCGCGCGGCGAGACCTTCGAGGCCCGTCTGGTCGGCGCCGATGGCAGGAAGATCGGACGGCTCGACGTGGGCACCCGTGAGGAGGCGGACGCTTTCCGCAGGTCGCTGGAGAGCGCGACATTCACGGTGACGCAGGTCGAATCGAAGCCGGCGCGCCGCCATCCATTCCCGCCCTTCACAACCTCGACGCTTCAGCAGGAGGCGAGCCGCAAGCTGGGCTTCGCGCCCAACCGCACCATGCAGATCGCCCAGCGGCTCTACGAAGGCGTCGACCTCGACGGCGACACCGTCGGCCTCATCACCTACATGCGCACCGACGGTGTCGATATGGCACCGGAAGCGATCGCCGCCGTGCGTGAGGAGATCCGTGCAGGTCAGGGGCCGAAATATCTGCCCGACACCCCCCGCCGCTACACTGCCAGAGCCAAGAACGCCCAGGAGGCGCACGAGGCAATTCGCCCGACCGATCCATCGCGCCGCCCGCGCGATATCGCCCGTTTCCTCGACGACGATCAGGCAAGGCTCTACGACCTCATCTGGAAGCGCACCCTCGCGAGCCAGATGGAGTCGGCCGAGCTGGAGCGCACCACCGCCGACATCGCGGCAAAGGCGAATGGCCGCACGATCGAGCTTCGTGCAACCGGGCAGGTCGTCGTCTTCGACGGCTTCATGGCCGTCTACAATGAGGACCGCGACGACGAGGCCGAAGACGACGACAACCGCCGTCTGCCCAGGATGAGCGAAGGCGAGCAGCTCACGCGCCAGAAGATCGACGCCACCCAGCACTTCACCGAACCGCCGCCGCGCTACTCCGAAGCGACACTGGTGAAACGCATGGAGGAACTCGGCATCGGCCGGCCTTCCACATATGCCGCCACCCTCGCCGTCCTGCGGGACCGCGGCTATGTGCGGCTGGAAAAGAAGCGCCTCGTGCCGGAGGACAAGGGCCGTCTCGTCACGGCGTTTCTCGAAAGCTTCTTCGAACGCTACGTCGAGTACGACTTCACCGCGGACCTGGAAGAGAAACTCGACAAGATCTCGGCCGGCGAACTCTCATGGAAGGAGGTGCTCCGCGACTTCTGGCGCGACTTCTCCAACCATGTCGATCAGACGAAGGAACTGCGCGTCGCCGACGTGCTGGAAGCGCTGAACGAGTTGCTCGCCCCGCACATCTTCCCGCCGCGCACCGACGGTGCCGACCCGCGCATCTGTCCGAGTTGCGGCACCGGCCGCCTGTCGCTGAAGCTCGGCAAGTTCGGCGCTTTCATCGGCTGCTCGAACTATCCCGATTGCCGCTACACGCGCCCGCTCGCAGTGGCTGAGGGCGAGAATGGCGAAGCCGCCGGACTGAACGGAACGAAGGAACTGGGCGTCGATCCCGAAACCGGCCTCGACGTGACCCTGCGGACCGGCCGTTTCGGCCCCTACGTCCAGCTGGGCGAGGCGGAAGGCAAGGAGAAGCCGAAGCGCGCCAGCGTCCCCAAGACGTGGGACCCCGAGTCCATCGATCTGGAGAAGGCGCTCGCGCTGCTGTCGTTGCCGCGCACGATAGGGCTTCACCCGGAGACCGGGGAACCGATAACCGCCGGCATTGGCCGATATGGACCGTTCGTCCAGCATCAGGGCATTTATGCCAATCTCGATTCGGTCGATGAGGTGTTCACCGTCGGCCTGAACCGTGCCGTCGCGGCACTGGCGGAGAAGAAGGCGGGCGGGCGTCAACGGCGGTTCGCCTCGCAAGTGCTGCGCACGCTCGGCGACCATCCCCAATTGGGCGGCCCCGTCACGGTCCGCGACGGGCGCTACGGCCCCTATGTCAATCATGGCAAGATCAACGCGACGCTGCCGCGCGGCTCCGACCCCGCGGCCGTTACTATGGACGAGGCCGTCGCGTTGATCGCCGCCAAATCCGCCGCCCCGCCGAAGAACCGGCCCGCGCGGAAATCGAGAAGGAAGCCGGCTGAGGAAGAGGCCGGCTGACGGAGCACAAGTGGCGAAATCTCGCCCCGGAAAAGGAAAAGAAGCTTCCTTCCCGTCGCGGGAAGCCATTCTCGCGTTCATCGCCGACCATCCGGGCAGGGCCGGCAAGCGGGAGATCGCGCGCGCATTCGGCATCAAGGGAAACGACAGGATCAGGCTGAAAACGCTCCTGAAGGAGCTGGCCGCCGAGGGCACCGTCGTGCGCGCGCGCAAGAGGCTGCTTGCACCGCCAGGCATCCTCCCGACCGTGAGTGCGCTGTCGGTTGTCGGCCGCGACGCTGACGGCGATCTGCTCGCCGAGCCCGCCGAGTGGGACGAGGAACAGGGCCCGCCGCCGAAGGTGGTGCTCGTGGCGGCCCGGCAGCGCGGCAGGCCCGCAGGTCCCGCCCCGGCCGTCGGCGACCGCGTACTTGCGCGCATCGCACCCGCCGCGCCGGGCGACTCCGTTCCCTTCACCGGGCGCATCGTCAAGATCATCGAACGACGGCCCGAAACGGTTCTCGGCGTCGTGCGAGTGACGGCCGCCGGCGCACGGCTTGAACCCGTGAGCCGCAAGCAGCGCGAAGTGATGCTCGAGGGCGACGCCCTGAAAGGCGTCCGCGAGGGGGACCTCGTCTCGGTGACCGTCACGCGTAGCGGCGTGCGCGGCCTCCCTCGCGCGCGCATTACCGAGGTCATCGGCTCGATGAAGAACGAGAAGGCCGTGAGCCTGATCGCGATTCACGACCATGGCATCCCGCACGTTTTTCCGGAACCCGTGCTTGCCGAGGCAGCAGCCGCCGGACCCGCCACGTTGGAGCACCGCGAGGATTGGCGCGATCTGCCACTCGTCACCATAGACCCGCCCGACGCCAGGGATCACGACGACGCCGTGCACGCCGCGCCGGACGAGGATCCTAAGAACCGCGGCAGCTTTGTCGTTACCGTCGCGATTGCCGACGTTTCCTGGTATGTGCGCCCCGGCTCGGCGCTCGACCGCGAGGCACGCCGTCGCGGCAACTCGGTCTATTTTCCCGATCGCGTCGTTCCGATGCTGCCGGAACGCATTTCAAACGATCTCTGCTCGCTGCGCGAAGCGGAGGATCGTCCCGCTCTCGCGGTGCGCATGATCTTCGACGCCGGCGGTCGGAAGAAGTCGCACAGCTTTCACCGCATCATGATGCGGTCGGCCGCAAGCCTCTCCTATCGGAGGGCTCAGGATGTCTTCGACGGAAAGAAGGCCGGCATTGCGAAACTCGACCGCGCGCTCGCCCATCTGTGGAGCGCCTTCCACTGCCTTCGGCAAGGGCGGGAGGAGCGCGAGCCGCTGGAGCTCGACATTCCCGAACGCAAGGTGATCCTGAAACCGGATGGCAGCATCGACCGGGTGGTGGTGCCTGAGCGGCTGGAAGCGCATCGCCTGATCGAGGAGTTCATGATCCAGGCAAACGTTGCTGCCGCCGAGACCCTGGAGCAGAAGAAGTCGCCGCTGGTCTATCGCATCCATGACACGCCATCCCTGGCGAAGCTCGAAGCGTTGCGTCAGTTCCTGGCTTCCATCGACCTGACGCTGCCGAGATCCGGCAATCTGCGGCCCAGCCATTTCAACCGCATCCTCGCCCGCGCCGGGGAAACCGAACACGGCCGGCTGCTGCATGAGGTCGTGCTGCGCACCCAGAGCCAGGCCGAGTACAGCCCCGCCAATATCGGTCACTTCGGTCTCAACCTTCGCCGCTACGCCCACTTCACCTCGCCGATCCGCCGCTACGCCGACCTGATCGTCCACCGTGCCCTTGTCCGTGCCCTGAAACTGGGTCCCGGCGGCCTGCCCGACGGCATCGAGACCGAACTGGAGGTGATCGCCGCGGAAATCTCTGCCGCCGAGCGGCGCGCGATGCTCGCCGAGCGCGAGACCATCGATCGCCTTGTCGCGCATTGGCTTGCCGACCGCATTGGCGCCCGCTTCACCGGCCGCATTTCCGGTGTCACCCGCGCCGGCATATTCGTGAAGCTGGACGAGACCGGCGCCGACGGCTTCGTCCCGATGTCGGCGATCGGCGCCGACTATTTCCGCTTCGACGAGGCGCGCCACGCCGTCGTCGGCGCACGCACCGGCGAGATGCACCGCCTGGGCGATCCCGTTGAGGTCAAGCTTGTGGAGGTCGCGCCGGTTGCCGGCGCGCTGCGCTTTGAGCTCCTGTCGGAAGGCCGCATCCTTCCCCGCGCCGAACGTCAACGCACCCGCCGCCCCGCCGGGGCGCGGCGGGTGAAACGCTCGCCGGGAAAACGACAGAAAGGTTAGGCGGCTTTTTGGACCCTGCCGTTACTCGGCGGCCGGTGCGATCGCCGACACGACGATCTTGCCGTCGGACTGCTCGTAGGTGACGGTCACCTTGTCGCCGGCCTTGAGCCCTTCGGCATCGACCGTGTCGTCGAGCTGATAGGTGACGCCGTCGTCGAGCATGATTGTGCGGCCATTGGGATCGACGTCCTCGATTGTCCCCGTCGTCTCCGCCGCCTGCGCAATCGCGCCGGCCGCCATGAGTGCGATGGCCGCCACGGCGATCCTGAACCCGTTCATGGTATTCTCCTGGATCGGGAACCCCACCTCTTCTGCAGAATCTCACGCCGCCGAGGGACCGTCAACGACGGACGGTCCCTCGAACGCCAAGTTACCGCGAATTAATCGGAGCCTTTGGTGCTGTCGGCAGGCTTTGGTTTCGGGGCCATCCAGCGGCTGCTAGGATGCGGCAGGCCTGGGAGGCAATGAGAATGGCAAAGAGACCGCGCCGCAACCCGCTGCTGCCATGGTGGATTGGTCTGGTGATCATTGTCGTGGCAGTCGCATACACCGCGTACCGGTTTGCATGTGCCGACTGCGGGGCCGCAGCCCTGTCCGAATTTCTGGTACTTGCGGTGGTCCCTGTTGTTTATCTGGTCCTGATGTTTCTGACGTTCAAAAGCCAGGCCGATAGCGAGCGAAGATAGGCGCATCCGCGAGACCCGGTATCTGGCGGTCGGCTGCTTGACATTTGGACGCTGCCCCGTAGTTTCCGCCGCCAAGGCCCCGGCCTCGCCGGCGGCAACCGGAAACCGAGGTACCCGCCATGGCGAAGGCGACCACCGTCAAGATCAAGCTCGTGAGTTCCGCCGATACCGGCTACTACTACGTGGTGAAGAAGAACTCGCGCACGATGACCGACAAGCTCGTGCTCAAGAAGTACGATCCGATCGCGCGCAGACACGTCGAGTTCAAGGAAGCCAAGATCAAGTAGCACGCTGCGCGCACGCGCGCGCCCGAAACAAAAAGGCACCGCTTCGGCGGTGCCTTTTTGTTGAGGCCGCAGCTGCGAACGCGGCGCAAGCTTCCTGAAATGGTGGCCGGCCCAGAACGGTCGTACGAGGAGGCCACTCAACCCGTTCTGGAGCCGGCCGACCCCACGGACCCAGGAGATGCGGCGGACCTGAGCATACCGTAGGGTTTCCGAATTCCTAAGACGGCTTGCGACCCGCACAACCCTGCTTGGGGATGCCGAACTGCCGCATGTCGCCCTTCCGCCGGAGGACTTTACTCAAAGGCATCCCTGAAAGAAAAGAAGAAAATCAATCCGCCGTCGGTCATCTTCGCTTAACGTTAGCGCCCCTTTGTGACGATCTGTTGAAGCCAGGTCGGAGGTGCGCAAAAACCCCTGCGAAACGAGCATTTAGGCGGCTCCGAAACCCGGATTCGGGCCGTTGAAGCGTATGGAATTGTGGCAGCCGCCATGCCCGGATTCTTCGGCGTGAATTGTGGCAATCGAGAACGCATGTTCCCGTTCATGCCGCCGCGTGGACTACCCGGTTCCGCCCGGTTCCCTTGGCCCGGTAGAGCGCCTCGTCGCACCGCTTGAGTACGGACCGGGGTGTGTCGTCCACCGAGTTGGCAGAAGCGATGCCGGCGCTGACCGTCACCTGGACCCGCTTGCCGCCGCCAATGGCAAACGGCTCGCCGGCGATCGCTTCGCGCAGCCTCTCGGCCACGCGATAGGCAACTGCAGAATCGGTGTCGGGCATCACGACAACGAACTCCTCGCCCCCGTATCGCGCCACGAAATCGATGCCGCGGACCGACTGACGCACCCGGCGCGCGAAGGCCTTCAGCACTTCGTCGCCGGCATCGTGGCCGTGCTCGTCGTTGATCGACTTGAAATGATCTATGTCGAGAAACACGACCGATACGGTCTTGCCCTCACGCAGGCCCTCCTCGACCAGCGCCGCGAAATGGCGCTCGAGATAGCGCCGGTTGTGCAATCCCGTCAGCGGATCCGTCTTCGCCATCTCGATCGTATGCTGCACGCTGTCGCGCAGCCGATCCGAGAAGCGCTTGCGCCGTACCTGCGTGCGCACGCGCGCCAGCGCCTCGTTGCGATCGAGCGGCTCCAGCAGATAGTCGTTGACACCGAGATCCAGGCCGCGATTGAGCCGCGCCTCGTCGTCGGAAGCCGTCAGCACCAGGATCGGCAGTTGGCGCGTGCGATCGAGAGACCGGAGCTGGGAGCAAAGCCGCAGGCCGTCGAAGGATCGGAGGTCGAGGCTGATGATGGCGAGGTCGTAGTCCCCCTCCGCTGCGCGGAAAAGCGCTTCCTGGGGATCGGGCTCGACTTCGACGCGGTGGCGCGATGACAACACCGAAACGAGCCGACGTGCAGAGGCCTCGTTGTCCTCGATGATCAGCAGCCGCCCGTTGTCGCCGTCGGGCAGATCGAAACCGGCGGCCACGGCGAATCCGATATCCGATGCCGCTGCCCTCATCGAAAGCTCGTCGGTGAGCATTTTCAGCCGCACCAGACTGCGGACCCGACTGAGCAGCGCAGTGTCGGTGACGGGCTTGGTCAGGAAATCGTCGGCGCCTGCCTCCAGTCCTTGAACGCGATCGGAGGGTTGGTCGAGCGCCGTCACCATGATAATCGGAATGTAAGCCGTCTTTGGGTTGGCCTTCAGGCGCCGGCACACCTCGATACCGCTCATTCCCGGCATCAGGACATCGAGCAGAACGATGTCGCATTTGCCGCTTTCGCAGATCTCGATCGCGGTAGCGCCATTGTCGGCGGTGACGACCTCCATGTATTCCGCTGTCAGCCGCGCAGCGAGCAGCTTCATGTTTGCAGGAATGTCGTCCACGATGAGTACGCGCGCGCTCATTCCGGAAGCCTTCAGCTGTCGCCGAGATAGGCCTTCACGGTCTCGATGAATTTGTTCACCGAAATCGGCTTCGAGAGATAGGCCTCGCAACCGCCCTGCCGAATGCGCTCCTCATCGCCCTTCATCGCGAACGCCGTCACCGCGATGACCGGGATGGATCGCAGGTCGTCGTCCTCCTTGATCCACTTGGTGACCTCCAGCCCGGATACTTCCGGAAGCTGAATGTCCATCAGAATGAGGTCCGGCCGCTGCGCGCGCGCCAGATCGATCGCTTCCAGACCGCTGCGCGTCTGTATCGTATTGTAGCCGTTCGCTTCGAGGAGGTCGTGAAAGAGCTTCATGTTAAGCTCGTTGTCTTCCACGACGAGGACCGTTTTCACCGCCGTCTCCGTTTCATTCCAGACGGTTTAGAGACCGGACACAACCGCTGGTATTATTTAGGAAAATAGGACCCATTCCTTTCGGAAGAGCGAATATGGTCGCAGAATCGCGAGGGTATCTGGCCATTGAATTGGCCGAAGCGGAAGCCGTAGCGATAGATGCCCTCGCTTTTCTCGCAGGGAATCCGGAAGAACTGGGCCGCTTCCTCGCCCTTTCCGGCCTTGGCCCTTCGAATCTGCGGCAGGCCGCCGCAGACCCCGGATTCCTTGCCGGTATCCTTGACCACATCATGACGGACGAAGGGCTGCTTCTGGCCTTCGCCGGCCGGCAGGGTATCGACGCCCGCGCGGTTGCCGCTGCTGCCCGTCGCCTTCGGGCCGGGCCGGACGAACGCCGCGAGGAATCCGGCGGAGCTAGCTGATCAACGCGCCCGCGTTGCGCGTGCGCCGCCCGGCGATTTCGTCGAGGGCTTCCTGTTCGGCGACCTCCGCCGCCGAGCGTTCGCGGTCCTGATCGCGCTCTGCCAGCAGCTCGAACTTCTTCAGTTCCTCGACCGCCTCGGCGAGTTGCTCCTGCGCGCCGCTAAGCTTGCTGCGCAGCTCGTTGGCCGAAACCCGGAGATTGTCGCGCCGCTGCATCGCGGCCTTGGCGAACGTGGGATAGGCGAAATGATTGACGTCGCTGATTCCGGTGCGCTCCTGCTCGGCGACGATCTGGTCGTCGAGTTCGCGCGCCATGCGCTCGAACTCGGCGATCATGGTTTCGATCTGGGTGACCTGGCGTCGCTTCTCGTCGGCCTGAAAGCGTTTCAGGCGAATGAGGCTCTCACGCGACTTCATGATACGCTACTCCACTTCATTGCTGCGGCCCGCCGCCGACGATCGCGGCAAGCCGTGAATATCCTTCCGCGAGGCTGGTGGTTTCTTCACGGTCCTGACGCAGAAACTCCTCGAGCTGCGGATTGAGCCGGATCGCCTCGTCGACCTGCGGATCGGAACCGCGCCTGTAGGCGCCGAGCCGTATCAGCTCCTCCATATCCCTGTAGACCGAGAGAAGCCGTCGCGCCTCGATGACGGTTGGACGAAATTCCGGTGCGGTGGCGTTCGGCATCGTGCGCGAGACGGAACGCAGCACGTCGATTGCCGGAAAGCGCCCGCGCTCCGCGATCGAACGGTCCATGACGATATGTCCGTCGAGTATGCTGCGCACCGCGTCGGCGACGGGCTCGTTGTGATTGTCTCCCTCCACCAGCACGGTGAACAGGCCGGTGATCGAGCCGGAACCGCGCCGCCCGGGACCGGCGCGCTCGAGCAGGCGCGGCAATTCGGAGAACACGGTCGGTGTATAGCCCTTCGAAGTGGGCGGCTCGCCTGCCGCAAGACCGATCTCACGCTGCGCCTGTGCAAAACGTGTGACGGAATCGATGAGGCAGAGCACGTCGCTGCCTCCGTCTCGGAAATATTCGGCCAGAGTCAGCGTGAGATAGGCCGCCTGGCGCCGGATGAGCGCGGGCTCGTCGGACGTGGCCACCACCACGATCGCGCGCCTGAGCCCCTCCTCGCCGAGATTGTCCTCTATGAACTCCTGCACTTCACGGCCACGCTCGCCGATCAGGCCGACGACGGTGACGTCGGCGTCTGTATTGCGCGCCAGCATCGCAAGCAGCACCGACTTCCCGACGCCCGAGCCCGAGAAGATTCCCATTCGCTGCCCGCGACAACAGGTCGTGAACGTATTGAGCGCCCGCACGCCGAGATCGATCGGCCGTCCGACCCGCGCGCGCTCGTGCGCCGGGATTGCCCGCGCCCGCAGCGGCATGGAGTCCGGCCCGGCCGGAAGCGGCCCCCGCCCGTCGATCGGCTCGCCCATTGCATTTACGACGCGGCCGAGCCAGCCCGCCGACGGTCGGACAGCTGTCTCGGCATCCGCGATGACCGCCTTCCCGCCCATGCGGATTCCGTCCAGGCGGCCGAACGGCATGGCGAGCGCGCGGTCCTCCCGGAAGCCGACGATTTCGCACGGCACTGGCCCCGCGGCACTTTCCACCGACAGGCGTGAGCCCAAACCCATGGAATGGAGCGGCCCCGCCACCTCGACGAGCAGCCCGTGTGCCCCGACCACCCGGCCGTGCGTTTCGACGGCCGAGATCCGTTCGATCTCGCTGATCAGTGACTGCATGCGCGGCGCGCGCTCCAGAATTCGTCCGGCGGGTAACGATTCGTTTACGGGTCGCGTTAATCATCGCCGCAAATGGCTTAAGGGCGGGTAAACCGGAAATCCGCGCGATCGGGCCGCTTGAAGGGCTGAGTCACGAGAATCGTTTGCAACGAATTCTTAACGTAGAAAATTAAGAATTCGTATCGGGAATTTCTACGTCCGCACAATATGATGAAAATAGTTGGCCCGCGGCATCGTTAGTCGATTGAGACCTGAATCAGGTTTTGTTAACCATTGGGTCGTAGCGTACCGATTCGGAGTCCGGGTTTCCTCGCGCGGCCCATAGATGGCCGCCGCTCCACGCCCAGAACGGGCCTTTGAGGGGATTGGTATGCGCGTACTTCTGATCGAGGACGACAGCGCGACTGCGCAGAGCATCGAGCTCATGCTCAAGTCGGAGAGCTTCAACGTCTACACCACCGACCTCGGTGAGGAAGGCGTCGATCTAGGCAAGCTTTACGATTACGACATCATCCTCCTCGATCTGAACCTTCCCGACATGTCCGGCTATGAAGTGCTGCGCACGCTGCGCGTGTCGAAGGTCAAGACACCCATTCTCATCCTCTCCGGCCTGGCCGGCATCGAGGATAAGGTCCGTGGCCTTGGATTCGGCGCCGACGATTACATGACCAAGCCGTTCCACAAGGACGAGCTGGTCGCGCGCATCCACGCGATCGTCCGCCGCTCCAAGGGCCACGCCCAGTCGGTGATCACGACGGGCGATCTCACGGTCAACCTCGACACCAAGACCGTCGAGGTGAACGGCCAGCGCGTGCATCTGACGGGTAAGGAATACCAGATGCTGGAGCTTCTATCGCTCCGCAAGGGCACTACCCTTACCAAGGAGATGTTCCTCAATCACCTGTACGGCGGGATGGACGAGCCGGAGCTGAAGATCATCGACGTCTTCATCTGCAAGCTTCGTAAGAAGCTTGCAGCAGCGACCGGCGGGCAGAATTACATCGAGACCGTCTGGGGGCGCGGTTACGTGCTGCGCGAGCCCACGGATGAAGAAATTCGCGAAAGCGCCTGAGAAGTGAATAGCGAATGGCGAATAGTGGGTAGCGAATAGTCAGCCTGAAATGGGGTCCGCCCCCCAATTCCGACTATTCGCTACTCGCTGCTTCCCTTTTCGCTCACAGCAGTCCGATTTCCTGAAACTTCGCTTCGATGATGTCCCGGTCGAAGGGCTTCATCATGTATTCGTTCGCTCCCGCACGCATCGCCCTCGCGATCTGCGCCACGTTCTGCTCCGTCGTGCAGAAGATCACTTTGGGGGCGCCACCCCCTTCCTCCTGTCGCAGCGCCTTGAGAAACTCGAAACCGTCCATGACCGGCATCGACCAGTCGAGCAGGATCGCGTCGGGCATCGACCGCTTGCACATTTCCAGCGCCTGACGGCCGTCCTCGGCTTCCGACACGGTCCAGTCGAGGTCCTCGAGAATGCGGCGCGCGACCTTTCGCACGACATTGGAGTCGTCCACTACGAGACAATGGTGCATGAGGCTATCTCCAGGTGGATGCCGCCGCCCTCGGTTCGGCGGCTGCCGGCGCCGGCTGGCTTATCGAAAGACCGTCGCCGGCAAAGGTGATCGGCACGTCGATCGTGAATGTCGTTCCTGCGCCGGGGATCGACTTCATGCTGACAAGCCCGTCGATCTCCTCGATTCGCGTGCGCACGATATCCAGCCCGATGCCGCGGCCCGCAAGAACCGTGGCGGTGGGCTGCGTTGTGACGCCGGCTGAAAAGACGGCCGCGCCAAGAGCCGGGTCGATTCCCGCACCGTCGTCGCCGATTGAAACGACAAGCCGGCTCCCGATCTGCCGGGCGCAGAGCGTGATCCGGCCGGCAACCGGCTTGCCGGCACGCGCGCGTTCGTCCGGCGGCTCTATCCCATGGGCGATAGCGTTGCGCACAAGCTGGAGCAGCGGCTGAAACATGTGCTGCGCCACCTCGCGGTCGGCCACGATGTCGCCGCCCTCGGTGGCAAAGAACACCTGCTTGCCCGTTGCGGCCGCGAGCGCGCCGGCCGCGCGCGCAAGAAGCGGCCACGCCTCCCCGATCGGTTGCATGCCCGCGGCCGACGCTTCCGCCGGCAGCCGCCCTGCGATGTCCGCAAGGCGCGACAGCGTCTGCTTGACCTCTTCGTCCCGGATGCGGTCGGCCAGCGTCGCATAGGTCGCATTTGGCGCGGCAGCGGCCGGCGCAATCGATTCGCCGTCCCAGCTCAACCGCGAAGCCCCGCTCGACGAGCCGTTGTCGCCGGCACGCCCGCTGATTTCCTCAAGCGCCACGAGCATGTCGCCGTCGGCCCCGGGAGGCTCAATGCCTTGCGTGTCGATCCGCGCGATGATGCGCCCCATGCGGGCAACCGCCGACCGGAGTACGGCGCGCTCTGCCCGCCCGATCTGTCCGGGCATTTCTAGGCATTCCTCGACGGCGTGCGCCAGCGCTTCCACGCGCGGCAGACCGAGAAAGCCGCAAGTCCCCTTCACCGTGTGCAGGTGACGTCGCAATTCCCTTACGACCGCAGCGTCGGCCGGCTCGTCCGCCTGACGGACCAGAAGCGCATCGACCGTTCTGAGCATTTCGGCGGCTTCGGCCAGAAAGGTCCGGCGCAGCTCGTCCAGGGGCATGACCCGATTCCGATACGACACGGTCGCCGGCTTGTTATGCCGCGGGCCGATGCCGCAATGTTTGACGGGAACTGTTAAGATTGACTGAAATTATCGCCTTGTCGGCTTTCAGGCCGTTGCCTGCGCGGCGATCACGACGTCCTCGCCGTCGATCCGCGCCGACACCGACATGCCGCAGGCGCGCGCGAGCAGCCCGGTGTAGTAGGGCTGGACGGCGTGGGCATCGACCGGCACCCCGGTGATATCGCCCGGCACGAGCTTCTCGAACGCAGGCGGTATGCGGGCGTGCGGCCCGGAGCAGACGAGCGTGAACGCGGGCGCATCGACCGCTCCGGCGACCGTCACCTTGATCGAGCCGCCTCTGGGAACCGCGCCAGTTGCAAGAAGGAGGAGGTTGAGCAGGAGCTTGACCTTGTTCTTCGCCATCAGCGCCCGCGGCGCGGCCCAGCTGAGCTCCGCTTTCTCCCCCTGCATGTAACCCTTTGCCACCTTTTCGGCGTCTGCGAGGTCGATCTCCGCACCTGCCGACCCAGCCGCACCGAAGGCGAGCCGGGCGAACTGCAGCTTGGCCGATGCCTGGCTGGCGCTCTTGCGGATGAGGTCGAATGCAAACGCCTTCATCTCAGCCCCCTCCTCCTCGTCGAGAACCTCCAGGCCGTTCGTTATTGCCCCGACCGGCGAGATGATGTCGTGACACACACGGCTGCACAGAAGCGCGGCGAGGTCGAGCGCCTCCAGTTCGGCACGTTCGGACATATCGGCCCCCTTCCCGTCGGCCTCGAATCGCCCCGGTCTCGGCGAATTTCTCCCGATACACCGCGTCCGCGGGACTGCCAACTACCGCGCCAGCGTCGGCACGATACGAGGCCAGCGGCGCGTGGCGGTCGCAATATGGTCCTCCGGCGCAACGAGCCAGCGTGCTCGCTCGGCCTCCCCGCGGAAGAAATAGAGTCGGCCGCGATAGATCGCGAACACGCGGGGATCCGCCTCCGCCACTATCCCGAGCGCCGCCGAACGGGCGCAATACCCGCCATATTGCGGAGCGTATAGATCCGGCGTGTCGACGAACGCGTCGCGGTTGCCCTTGCTGGCGAACCGCCAGATCGCGCCCTCATGGATCGCCTCGACGCCCCGAATGCCCTCGACCGGTCGGCGCTCGACGAAATATGCCACCGGATCGAAGCCCCCGATCGCGTAGCCACTCGTCTGGTCGACCGCCACGCGTTGGGTGGTCGCGCCGCCCTCCGTCTCGACCCCGGGCTCCGCGGCTCCGGCGCCGCCAAGCGCCAGAGGCACCGCGACTGCCGCCGCGAACAGCCAATGCCCGAAAGGAGTGGCAGGCATGCGCATGGGAACCTCTTCGCTGGGCGATTCCACCACCGCTGCTTGAGGAAACTCTTAAAACCGTTGGAAGATTGGGCCTTCCCCGGCCGGCTACACTGACCCCGGTCCGGGATCTGCGCCGCCCTCTTGCCCTTTTTTGCACTAGAATTCTCCGGACGATTCGGGGTCGCTGGATCCGCACCAAAACCGCGTATTTGTTCGGGAGGCGCGTTCGCCTGGCATGAGGCTTGGCACGCGGCGGCGGCCCCGCCCCTTACGGAAAGGATGAACCGCATGATCCGCTTCTTCCGTCTTGCGGCCGTCGCCGCGATATCGGCCTTTCTGTCGGCGGCCCCGGCCGCGGCCCAATCCGGCAGCTATACCGTCGATGAGATCGTCGCTGCAGGACACCAGTTCTTTGGCGGGGTTTCGACGGGTCTTGCCAAGGTCGTGGAACGCGCCGTGAGCAAATACGGTCTCCCCAACGGATACATTCTTGGCCAGGAGGGTGCCGGCGCCTTCTTCGCCGGTGCGCGCTACGGCGAGGGCTGGCTCTACACCAAGAATGCGGGCGAGTTTCCCGTTTTCTGGCAGGGGCCGTCCTTCGGCTGGGATATCGGAGGCAACGGCGTGCGCACGATGATGCTCGTCTACAACCTGCCGAACACCGACGCGATCTACCGACGCTTCGCCGGCGTCAACGGCTCGGCCTATGCGGTTGCCGGCATCGGCATGACGGTGCTCGCCAACCGCAATCAGTACGTCGTGCCGATCGTCTCCGGCGTCGGCGCCCGGCTGGGCGTCAACGTCGGATATCTCAAGTTCACCCGGGAGCCGACCTGGAATCCGTTCTGATTTCGCGGGAAAACGGGCGGGGTCGCCTATGGACTCTTGGCCGGTGCCGGTGTCTTTAGGCGTGTCCACGGTCCTGTCCTCTTGAGGCGGGTTGAGGGCGGGCAGGAGCCGGAGAGAGCCTGTTGTGGTTGAGGCGGTAATGTATTTCACGCTCGGCCTGCTGACGGCCGGGCTTCTGGGCCTGATGGTCGCCCCTGCCTTCTGGCGGCGGGCGGTACGTTTGACCCGTGCCCGCATCGAGCGCTCGGTGCCGCTCACGCTTGCCGAAATACAGGCCGACAAGGACCAGCTCCGCGCCGAGTTTGCCATGTCCACCCGGCGGCTTGAGATGACCGTCGAGCGGCTCAAGGAGAAGGCCGCCGAGCAACTCATCGAGATCAACCGCAAGCGCGAAATGATTGCGCGGCTGACGAGCGAGCATACCGGCCGCGCCGATACCCTGAAACGCCTTGAGGCGCACGAGGCCGAGCTGCGCGAGCGCCTCCGTGCAAGGGAGGAAGCCCTCGCCAATACCACGGCCGAGCTAAGCAACCTCGAGGTCCGCCTTGCTGAGCGGAATCAGACGCTGATGGAGCTGGAAAAGCGACTCGACAGCCTCAATCAGGTGAGCGCCGAGCAGACGGTCGAACTCGTCGCCCGCAACACGGAGCTCGACAATCTTCGCCACGAGATCGCCGCCGAACGCGCCGGCCACAGGCACGCGATCGAGGAAATGAACGAACGGCTTGCCGACGAGCGCCGCAAGGTCCAGGTGCTGGAGACGCGGATTGCGCGCATCGAGGCGGAGCGCGACGAAGCGAAAAGCAGCTTCGAGCGGCGCGACAGGGAATTTGCGCAGCTCACAACCGAGCTTTCGGCGGCGCAAGCCGCCCACGCCGCGCTGGAGCGGCGCCTCGCGGAATCCGAGGCCGCGCGCGTCGAAGCAGACGCCGCCGTCGCTCGCCTGACCCTGGCGATGGAGTCGGAAAGCCGCGCGGCGATCGGCGACAACATGCAGGCAGCTCTGGCGAGTTTGCAGGACGAAAAGGAAGCGCTCGCCGCGCGCATCCGCGAACTTCAGGAGCAACGCGAGCAGCTCGTGGCCGAGAATGCCGAGCTTCGCCGCATCGCGAGCGAGGATTGGGAAACCGAGCGACGTGAGAATGCGCTGCTGCGCGAACGGCTGAACGACCTTGCCGCCAAGATCTCGCAGCTCACACGGACCGTCGCTCCCGAGTCTGTGGATGACGTACCGGTCGAGACCGTCCCGCAGCGCTTGCCGCGGCCGCGCGTTGCGGTTCCGGCTGACATGAACGGTGAGGTCGAGGTGGCCGAGTCGGGGGATTCCGGCAAGACCCTCGCCGAACGCGTGCGCGGGCTTCAGCGTCCGGCCCAGCGTTAGGGGTCGAATCAGCGCTCGAAGAACATTCCGCGCGCTTTTTCGCCGATCATGCAATCGATCCGCGGGACGCGAACGGTCTCTGCCGCGCGGTGCACCAGCGGCGGCGCCGCAGATATTTCGAGCACGAGTTTCCGCCGCACCGCCCTGTCGAAGTTCTCGATGTCCGCGACAGCGATCGCGAAAGCACCGGGACCGCCGATCACGCAATCCTCGTAGTAGATGTCAAGGTCCGGAATGCCGTAGGGGCTGACCGTCGTCACTTCCTTGAGCAGCAGCGGCAGTCCGTTGATTGTGATTCCATCGGCCACGATCCGGTCGCGCGCCTCCGTCACCGGCGGTCCGGTGTTGTTCGGCCCGTCGCCGGAAATGTCGATCACCCGCCGCGCGCTCGTCAGCTCCGATCCGCCGAACTGCTCGGCTGCGAAGGTCAGCCCGAGCGAGATGGATGTGCCGAATTCGCGCGAGATGGGCGCTGCTTCGAGCCGCGCTGCGAAGGCTTCCGCATCGTCCTTGTCGCCGATGACGGTCCACGGCACCACGACGCCCTGAAAGGTCGGGCCAGCCCATTCGACATAGGTGACGGCTATTCGTCCGGCAGGACCGGAACGAATCGCGTCGATCACCTCGGGATGACGGAATGCCGAGACATAGCCGTCGCGCTGGAGCTGCGCTTCCTCCGCGTCGATGGATCGGGACACGTCGATCGCAAGCACCAGCTCGAGATCGACCTCGGACCCTTCCGCCGCGACGACGCTCGCCGCCGCGACGCTCGATGCAAGAAGAAGAATGGCCAGACGGACCATCGCGTGCCTCCGCCAGCCACTCTACGGCGACACGTCCGTCGGGGGAGTCACAGAACCGTGAGCGCGCCCCCGCCGCGCCCACTCGAAGCGTCTAACCGAGCTTGGCCATCACGTGCCGGACGACCGAATAGTCTTCCAGCGCATAGACGCTGAGATCCTTGCCGTAGCCGGACTGCTTGAGCCCACCGTGCGGCATCTCGTTGCACAGCATGAAGTGGCAGTTGATCCACGTGCAGCCATATTCGAGCCGCGCCGCCGTCGCCATCGCCTTGCCGACGTCCTTGGTCCACACCGACGATGCCAGCCCGTAATCCGAATCGTTCGCCCAGGCGACCGCCTCTTCGGGATCCTTGAAGCGCGTTACCGACACCACCGGCCCGAACACCTCGCGCCGCACGATCTCGTCCTCCTGGCGCGCGCCGGCGACGACGGTGGGCTCGTAGTAGAAGCCCTTGCCGTTGACCCGCTTGCCGCCGGTCGTGATTTCGATGTGCTTCAGCTCGCTCGCCCGCTCGACGAAGCTCGCCACCCGCTCGCGCTGGCGCTGCGAGATCAGCGGGCCGATCTCGTTCTTGGAATCGTCGCTCGCGCCATAGGCGATGGAAGACGCCGCCCCGGAAAGATCCGCAACCAGCTTTTCATAGACTTTCGGTCCGGCATAGACGCGACACGCGGCAGTGCAGTCCTGACCGGCATTGTAGTAGCCGTAGATGCGCAGCGCCTCGACCACGGCCCCGACATCGGCGTCGTCGAAAACGATCACCGGCGCCTTTCCGCCAAGCTCCAGATGCGTGCGCTTGACCGACTTCGCGGCGGCGGTCAACACCTTCTTCCCCGTCGCGATATCGCCGGTGAGGGAAATCATCGCCACCTTGGGGTGGTTGATGAGCGCGTTGCCGACGCTCTCGCCCCGGCCGACGATGATGTTGAGCACGCCCGGCGGCAAAATCTCCGCCGCGATCCTGGCCAGCTTCAGCGTCGTCAACGGCGTCTGTTCCGAGGGCTTGAGCACCACGGTATTGCCCGCCGCGAGTGACGGGCCGAGCTTCCATGCCGCCATCATCAGCGGATAGTTCCAAGGCGCGATCGAGGCCACCACGCCGATGGGGTCGCGGCGGATCATCGACGTGAAGCCCGGCAGATATTCGCCCGCCGCCAAGCCGGGCATCACCCGCACCGCCCCCGCGAAGAAGCGGAAGCAGTCGACCACGGCGGTGATCTCGTCGGCGAGCACCTTGTGCTTCGGCTTGCCGCAATTGAGCGCTTCGAGCGTGGCGAACTCGTCCGCCTCCGCCTCGATGCGGTCGGCCAGTTTGAGAAGCATGCCGGAACGCTCGCCGGGCGTCGTCCGCGACCATGCCGGATAGGCATTCGCGGCCGCGGCTACCGCCTCGTCGATCTGCTCGGGCGACGCTTCCGGCATCGTAAGGATGGTGTCGCCGGTTCTCGGATTGAGAATCTTCTCTTCGTGATCGGTACCCTTCACGAAGCGCTTTCCGATCAGCATCTCGGTTTGCATGACACTCTCCTTCACAACTGGCGTCCTGGCGGCATCCGCGCCGACCCTCGTTATTTCCCCTGCCCGGCGACCGGTTCGCCTCCCCGGGTCAGGTAGTAGGCCCCGAGGATCGGCAGGAACGTGACGGCGATGACGAACACCGCGACGACATTGGTGACCGGCCGCTGCCGCGGCCGGATCAGCTCGCTCAGCATCCAGATCGGCAGGGTCTGCTGCTGCCCGGCGGTGAACGTCGTCACGATCACCTCGTCGAACGACAGCGCAAAGGCGAGCATCCCGCCTGCCAGTAGCGCCGTGCCGAGATTGGGAAGCAACACATAACGGAACGTCTGGAACCCGTCTGCTCCGAGGTCCATCGACGCCTCGATGAGCGACGGCGAGGTGCGCCTCAGCCGTGCCACGGCGTTGTTGTAGACCACAACGATGCAGAACGTCGCGTGCCCGAGCACGATGGTCCAGTAGGAGAAAGGGATCTCCATCAAGTTGAATGCCGACCGCAGCGATATGCCGGTGATGATGCCCGGCAACGCGATCGGCAGGATGATCAGAAGCGAGATCGCTTCGCGCCCAAAGAAACGCGTACGCGCGAGCGCCGCCGCCGCCAGCGTACCGAGCACAATCGCACCGAAGGTCGCCACCAGCGCGACACGTACCGAAAGCGCGATCGCCGCCCAGATGTCCTGGCGGAAGAACGCCACCTCGAACCATTTGAACGTCAGTCCGGGCGGCGGAAACTGATAGGTCCGGTCCTCCGTCGTGAAGGCGTAGAGGATGATCAGCGCCATCGGGATATGCAGGAACAGGAGCCCGCATATCGCTGCGATCGACAGCCCCAGCGGCGCCTTCTCAGAGCGCATCGAAGGCCCCCATGCGTTTGGCGATGGTGAGGTAGATGCCCATGATCGCGATCGGCACCACCGAGAATGCGGCCGCAAGCGGGATGTTCCCCGCCGTGCCCTGATGCGTGTAGACCGCCTGCCCGATGAAAAGGCTCGACGTTCCGACGATGGTCGGCGCGATGTAGTCGCCGAGCGTCAGCGAGAACGTGAAGATCGACCCGGCCACGATCCCGGGCAGCGCCAGCGGAAAGATCACCGAGCGGAAGGTACGCGCCGGCCCTCCCCCGAGGTCGGCGGATGCCTCGATGAGCGAACGCGGCACCCGCTCCAGCGCTGCCTGCGTCGGCAGGATCATGTAGGGGATCCAGAGATAGCAGAAGACCAGATAGGTTCCGATATAGCTGATCGACAGCGACGGTCCCCCCACCACGGGCAGCGAGAGTACCAGGTCGAGCAGCCAGGCAAGGTGCAATTGGCCAACCGCCCAGTTGAGGATTCCCTCCTTGGCGAGGATGAGCTTCCACGAATAGACGCGCACCAGATAGCTGGACCACAGGGGCAGCGTCACCGCGATGTAGAAGAGCGCCTTCACCCGCCCCCGCGCGTAGCGCGCCGCATAGTAGGAGATCGGAAACGCGATCGCCGCGCAGGTGATCGTCACCGCCGCCGCCATCGTCACCGTGCGGACGATGATGTCGAGGTTGGAACGCTGAAGCAGCTCAGCATATGTCTTCAGCGTGAAACGCCTGTCGATGAGACCGGTGAACTCGTCGATCGAGAAGAAACTCTGCGCAAGCAGCGCCAGCAACGAACCGACATACACCACCCCGATCCACAGCATCGGCGGCAGAAGAAGCAGTGCCAGCAGCAGCCGCGGATGCCGCACCAGCACATCCGAAATGCGGCGCAGCACGCCGTCCCTGGGCTGCGGCAAGGGCAATGCGGCAACGCTCATTGCTCCTCCATCCGGTGGAGCGCCGAGGGCGGAAAGGCGAGCGTGACGAGGGCACCGGCCTCGAGCCCGGCGTCGCCGCCGGCTACGGCGGCGGTGATCGGGGTCTCGCCGGCCCTGGCGTGTACGCGCCGGATCGCACCCTGATACTGTATGTCTGCAACGGTGCCCTTCAGGGAAAGCCAGTCGCCAGGCGGCTGTTTGCCATCGGCAAACACGGACACCTTTTCCGGCCGCAGGGCATAGAGGGCCGGGGGAATGCCGAGCGACGAGGCGATGTGCGGCTCGAGTATGTTCGCGCCGCCGACGAAATCCGCAACGAAACGGGTGCGCGGCCGCTCGTAGAGTTCGACCGGTTCCGCAATCTGCACGACCTTGCCGTGATTGAACACCGCCACGCGGTCGCTCATGGACAGCGCCTCGCCCTGGTCGTGCGTGACATAGACGAAGGAGATGCCGACCTCGCGCTGAAGCGCCTTCAGCTCCACCTGCATCTGCTCGCGGAGCTTCAGGTCGAGCGCCCCCAGCGGCTCGTCGAGAAGAAGCACCTTCGGCTTGACGACGAGGGCACGCGCCAGCGCCACCCGTTGGCGTTGACCGCCGGAAAGCTGTCCCGGCCGCCGGTTCTCCATCCCCGACAGCTTCACCACCTCGAGCATCTCGCGGGCGGCCTGCCGCCGCGCCTTGGCCGGAATTCCGCGCACCATCAGCCCATAGGCGACATTGTCGATCACCGACATGTGCGGAAAGAGCGCGTAGTCCTGGAAAACGGTGTTGACGGCACGCCGATAGGCCGGCACGCCCTCCACCGTCTCGCCGAATATCTCGATATGGCCGCTGTCGGGCTGTTCGAAGCCGGCAATGAGGCGCAGGCATGTCGTCTTGCCCGACCCGGAAGGGCCGAGCATCGAGAAGAACTCTCCGGCACCGACGGCGAAGCTCACATTGTCGACAGCGACGACTTCGCCGAAGCGACGGCTGACTCCCTCGAAGCGGATCGCAGTCGCGTGGGAAGGTTCGGTCATCGCCGTCGCATCAAGAAAGGTTCGCCCCGGCTCCTCGATGCTGTCCCGGCGCGATTGCAGCACCATAGCACCCGATGCGATGCGGGTGGATCGCGGCGGCGCCATGCCGCCGCGATCCGGATAGTCGGTCCGGTTAACGCCCGCCGAGAATGGCGATGTAGTCGGAGACCCAGCGATAATACGGGACGCACTGATCGTTCTGCGTCGCGCACTTCGAGGTCGGCGTCTTCCAGAAATGGATCTTGTCGAAGTTGCCTTCGCCGTTGATTGCGCAGCCTTCGTCCGTCAGCAGCGCGTTGCCCTTGCAGGCCGCGAGCACCGCCGGCACGGAGCCGAACCAGGCCGCCAGATCGCCCTGAAGCTTGGGGTTGATGGAATGCTCAAGCCACATGTAGGCGCAATTCGGATGCGGCGCGTTGGCATGCATCATGGTCGTGTCGGCCCACCCGGTCGCGCCCTCCTTCGGAATCACCGAGGCGATCGGCTTGTTCTGCGACTTGAGGATGTTGACCTGGAACGGCCATGAACCCGATGCGACGAATCCCTCGTTAGTGAAGTCGTCCATCTGCACGAACGCGTCGTGCCAGTACTTGCTGACGATCTTGCGCTGCGCACGCAGCAGCTCCAGCGTCGCCTTGTACTGATCCTCGGTCAGTTCGTAGGGATCCTTGATGCCAAGTTCCGGCTTGTGGGTCATCAGATAGAGCGCCGCATCGGCGATATAGATGGGCCCGTCGAACGCCTGCACCCGGCCCTTGTTGGGCTTGCCGTCGGGCAGGTTCATCTCCTCGAAGACCACGTTCCAGCTCGTCGGCGGCTCCTTGAAGACCTCGGTGTTGTACATCAACACGTTGGAGCCCCACTGATAGGGCACGCCATAGTGGACGCCGTCGACCGTGTGCCACGGCGCGTTCTTCAGCCGATCGTCGACGGTGTTCCAGCTCGGAATCAACGAGATGTTTACCGGTTGAACCGTCTTGCCTGCGATAAGGCGAAGCGATGCGTCGCCGGAGGCGGTGACCAGATCGAATCCGCCCTCGTTCATGAGCGCGACCATCTCGTCCGAAGTGGCGGCGGTCTTGACCGTGACCTTGCAGCCGGTCTTGGCCTCGAAGTCGGTCACCCAGTCGAAATTCTTGTCGGTATCGCCCCGCTCGATGTATCCGGCCCAGGCGACAATCGCGACTTCGCCCTCGCCCGGTCCGATCTCGGTTTTCATCTCGGCCGCAGGGGCAGGCAATGTGATTAGACAAGCGGCCGCCCCGGCGACCGCCATTCCGAGCAGTTTACTCATCGGAATCTCCCTCTCGCCAGCAGCCGGCCGGCATCGGCCTCGGCTCCACGATTGAGCGCCGGCTGCGGATTAACAAGTGTTACCGGGATATTCATCCTTCGCAAATACAAAAACAAGAACCGAGATATCGGAAAATGCGATGAGTCTATCCGGCCGAGGGGCCGCGTGCGGCCGGGCGCTGCAGAATCACGTCCAGGAACATGCGCGCCGCGTCGGACTGGCGCGAACCCCGGCGCCACACGGCGCCCACGCGCACGGGAGGAAGCGCCTCGACCGTCGGGCGCGCCTCGATGCGATCACCCTCCAGCGACCAGGGCCGATAGATCAGGTTGGGGAGCACGGCCACCCCCGCGCCCGTCGCGACCAGGCTGCGGACGGACTCCACGGAACGCGTCCGGAAGGCGATCTCCGGACGCAATCCATGCTCGCGCCAGAACGTTGCCGCCGCCTCCTGGATCTCGTCGACCGTGAGCACGATCTGCTTCTCCCTCGCCACATCCGCCAGGCTCACCGTCTCCCGCGCCGCCAGCGGATGCCCGAGTGGCAGCCACAGCCGGTAGGCAGACTGCTCCAGCACTTCCACATGGAGAGCCTGGCTCTCGCGAAGCCGCGTGACGACCATGACCGCGACATCGAGTTCCCCGTTGACGAGCAGGTGCTCGAGATACTCCCCGCTGTCCTCCACCGCCTCGACATGCACCGACGGAAAGGCACGCCGGAAACGCGCCAGAAGATCGGCAAGCACATAGCCGGCCACGAGCGAGGACGCGCCCAGATGCAACTCGCCGCCGGGTGTAGCATCCTCGGCGAGCGTGCGCCCGGCATCGGCGACGGCGCTGAGTATGCGGCCGGCGTGGCGCAGGAACTGGTGACCCTTGTGCGTAAGGGTCACGCCCCTCCCCGTGCGCCGCAGGAGATCGGCGCCGAGATCGGACTCAAGCTCCTTTACCGCCTCGGTGATCGCCGACTGCGATACCGAAAGCTGCCGCGCGGCCCCCGAGATCGAGCCGGACTCGGCTACCGCCACGAAATACCGCACCTGACGCAGAGTGAAGTTCATTGTCGTCGGCAACATTCCCGCTCGCCCGCCGGCGAACCCGCCGGCCGACCGGGAAAACTCTGAACGATATTACAGTGGCGCCGCCAATGCGCGACAGACGAATACGGCACAGGCCCGGGACCATCCGCAACGGCATCGGTACGGACAATCCGCCGCTTGCCCTCCTCGCCGGGCGCGGGATACGGGTCGCAGCTGCGGAAGGCGCGAACGCACCGGTGACCCTTGCGTTGATGTTCGGCGCGTTGCCTCATGTCCTGGCCCCGACGGCGGCATCAAGGCGGATGGCTGGCCCCGAATCGTAGCCCGGGAGATATGTGGAATGACGGTCGGCGTCGTCGGCCTCGGGCCGGGCAGGGAAACCGCGATGTGCTGGGTCGGCCAAGCGGGGATCGCAATCGAAATTGCGGGGCCCCGGCTCCTGATCGATCCCTACTTGTGGAACTCTCTCGCCGTCAAAGATGCGAATTCCCGCTCTTCGCGCGGTCCCGATGGAGCCATCTGGCATTCCGGCGATTGCGTTCCGTTCGATGGCCTCGTCGAGGAGGTTGCCTCGCTGGCTCCCGATGTGGCGCTGTTGCCGGTCAACGGCCGCCGGCCGAAGCTTGCGGCCGCTGGCATAATGGGGAACTTCACTGCAAATGGAAGCAATTGACGTCGCGCGGCGTGTCGGCTGCTCGGGGCTCGTCATGCATCGCACGGCCTCATTGCCTTCAATACGACGCCGGCCGAGGAGCTGGACGCGCTGGATCCTCCGCCCGGCCTTAAGCTTCGGCGCGCTCGGCTCGGCGAGCGATATCGCCTGAAGCCGCGATGATCTCGGTCACCCAAACCGCTGCGGGAGTTGTTCGATGCCCCAGAACGCCGACGCCCTTCTTGCCCTGCTGACGCGGGCTCCGGTGATCCCCGTCATCGTCCTCGACGACCTCCGCGCTGCGAGGCCCGTTGCCGAGGCGCTCGTCGCCGGCGGTCTGCCCATACTGGAGGTAACGCTGCGAACTGCAAGAGCCTTCGACATCGTTGCGGCGATGTCGGAAGTCGAGGGCGCGATAGTCGGCGCCGGCACTGTCCTCACGCGCGAGCAGGCGCGACGGGCGGTCGACATTGGCTGCCGTTTCCTGGTCTCGCCCGGCGCTCCCCTGCACCTCCTCGACATCGCGGGCGATCTGCCGATACCTCTTCTCCCCGGCGTGGCGACGCCGACCGAGGCAATGACGGCCGCCGAACGCGGTTTCAGGATCCTGAAGTACTTTCCCGCCGAAGCGATGGGAGGCACTGCCGTCCTCAAGGCACTCGCCTCCCCTTTTCCCGATCTTCGCTTCTGCCCCACTGGCGGCATCGATCGGGAGAAGGCGAAGGAGTACCTCGCGCTGCCGAATGTGATTTGCGTCGGCGGTTCGTGGGTGCTGCCCCCCGACGCGATCAGGGCGCGCGATTACGAACGCATCGAGACGCTGGCAAGAGACGCAGCCGCCCTGAAGGCCGGCCGAACCGAGTGAGAAGAGCCTTCGCCGCTCCGGATGCCTCGGCCGTGCGGCAAGCGGCTGTGTCCGTACCGACCGCTGCATCCACATGGAAAGCATCGGCGCATCCACATGGAACGCATCGGCAGCATCGGGGCCACCGCCACGCCGTCCCGAATCCGTGGCGCTCCCTAGGGGGACTCGAACCCCTGTTTTCGCCGTGAGAGGGCGACAGATGAGCGCACAGGCGGATGTTGGCAGACGCTGTTGGACGAGGAAAACCCTGCATTTCTGGAATTCTCGTCCACGAGTGTTCGTGCGCGTCCGGGCATGATATTTGACGGATATTTGACGGGCGGACAGAAGCGGCATGTCGAAGGTCGTCAGGGACGCACCCCTTACCACCCCCGGCGCCCGAACGAAACTTC
>Ga0073934_10001523_pt1 | contig 54919 bp, 49 predicted proteins | sample LarsenN4metaG_FD_76834 | JGI IMG/M metagenome (GOLD analysis project Ga0073934, IMG submission 76834) | Hot spring sediment bacterial and archeal communities from British Columbia, Canada, to study Microbial Dark Matter (Phase II) - Larsen... ...
GCTCCCGAATTCGCTTCTCCGCTTCCTCCGTTGTCAAATCCGCTCCCGAATCCGCTTCTCCGCTTCATCCGTTGCCAAATCCGCTCCCGAATCCGCTTCTCCGCTTCATCCGTTGTCAAATCCGCTCCCGAATCCGCTTCTCCGCTTCATCCGTTGTCAAATCCGCTCCCGAATCCGCTTCTCCGCTTCATCCGTTGCCAAATCCATTGTCACAGCCACACCCACAGCAGCCACAGCCCAATCATCACCACCCCAATCGCAAACAGCGCCAGAAAAGTCCACCCAAAGCCAATCAGCCAACCCTTGGCCGAATCAAAGGCCGAATGGGCATCACGCAGGCGGAGATATTCAACTCCGTACAGCGCCAGCGGGGTGATGACCAGCGCCGCAAATGGCGTCAGGAAACAACTGGCAATCAACCCAATCACCAGGCCAATGCCAATCGAGCGCCAGGGAGTACCTGTTTCGCGCAGTTTGGCCGTGATGATGATGTTATCCACCACCCCGCCTATGGCGCCCAAAATTGTGAGCAGCACAAACAGGAACCAATCCCAACCGGTCATCGTGCCGTTGAACACGGCATACAGCATATAGACAAAAGCCGCCAGCCAGATGACCGCAATTCCCGGGAAAATCGGGATGAGCAACCCAAACAGCCCAACCAGCATAAAGGTCAGGGTGAGAGCCTGCATAAAAATCTCACCAAACAGGGGCCAATTCACCATTTTAGTCTCCTTAAACACAAACGGACTACGTTGGAAGTATAACGTAGTCCGTGGCATTTCGTTGCAAATTACGGTTTGATTACGTCGATTCCGCCCATCCAGGGTTTCAACACTTCGGGCACCACAATCGACCCGTCGGCCTGCTGGTAATTCTCCAGTACCGCAATCATTGTGCGGGGCAGGCCCAGCCCCGACCCGTTGAGCGTGTGTAAAAGGCGCGCCTTGCCGCCATCGGCCGGGCGGTATTTGATGTTGGCCCGCCGCGCCTGGAAGTCGGTCACGTTGGAAACCGAGGAGACTTCCAGCCACTCATCACAGCCGGGCGCCCACAGTTCCAGGTCGTAGGTCATGGTTGAGCCAAAACCAATATCGCCGGTGCAAAGCCGCTTGACGCGATACGGAATCCCCAGCAGGGCGCAAGTTTCCTCGGCATCGGCCAGCATTTTTTCGTGCATGGCATCCGAGTCTTCGGGCTTGCAGTAGATGTACATTTCCACTTTGTCAAACTGATGCCCGCGCTTGATGCCGCGCACATCGCGCCCGGCGCTCATCTTCTCGCGGCGGAAACAAGGCGTGTAAGCCGTGTACATCCGTGGCAGGCTGGCCTCATCCAGAATTTCATCCATGTGCAGGCCGGTGAGCGGAATTTCCGCCGTCGGTACGAAGTAATAATCTTCCTCGTGGTCTTTGTAGAGGTTATCGGCAAACTTGGGCAATTGCCCCGCGCCATAAACAGTGGCAGTCTTGACCATGAACGGCAGATATTGTTCGCGGTAGCCCTGACGAGTGTGCAGGTCGAGCATCCAGGCAATCAGCGCGCGTTGCAAGCGCGCCCCGGCCCCGCTCAAAACGTAAAAGCGCGAACCGGTCAATTTGGTGCCGCGCTCAAAGTCAATAATTCCGAGCGCCGGGCCAAGTTCCCAGTGTGGTTTGGGCGTGAAATCGAAGGCTTTCGGCTCGCCAACTGTCTTGATGACCACGTTTTCGCTGTCATCCCTGCCATAGGGCGTGCGCGGGTCGGGAATGTTGGGCAGGGTGGCAACCAGAGCGGTCAACTGCCCTTCGACTTCGGCCAGTTCTTTATCGAGCGCGGCCACTTTATCGCCCACAACGCGCATTGCCTCAATTTTGGCCTGACGCTCCGCCGGGTCTTTCATTTTGCCAATCTCTTTGGAGACGGCATTTCGTTCGGCCTTGAGCGCCTCCACCTCGGCAATCATTGCGCGGCGTTTGGCATCGAGCGTCAGAATATCGTCCACCGGGGCAGGGTTGTCCTGCCGGTCACGCAGCGCCTTGCGAACGAGTTCCGGGTTTTCGCGGATGAGATTGATATCTAACATGGGTGTACCTCCTGTACAGTGAATAAAATAACCGCCCCTCCTGTGCAGGACGAGGGGCGGCTCGTGGTACCACCTGCGTTTGCCTCCGCTGGGCGGGGGCCTCGGGCTAAGCTGTAACGGGCTTCCCCGGCTCTCTTACTGGGTAGACGAAATTAATTTCGTCTCACCGCACCTGCGAGAGCAACGTAAACCAAAATAAATTTTGGCTTACGCCGGAGGGGATTTTACCATTCTGTCCGCCTGCCTCGCACCAACCGGCAGGTCTCTGAACGGGACGAAGGGCTACTTGTCTCCGGGCTGTCTTTCATAAGCGAAGATTATACGCGTCCGGCAGGAAGTGTCAAGCCCTGCGTCAACCATTATAATCAAGGCATGTCCATCCGCCGCCGAGACCTTCTGCTGGCCTTCCTGTTCCTGCTGGCCGCCTGGCAGGTTGCCGCCTGGCTGGTCAACCGCCCCATCCTGCCCGCGCCAGGAACCGTGCTGGCTGCCTTCTGGCGCGATTTAAGCAGGGGAGCGCTTGCGGAGCATTTTCTGGTCAGCCTGTGGCGAGTGGTCGCCGGAATGCTGCTTGCCATCCTGACGGCTGCCCCCGCCGGGCTGGCGCTCGGCCAATCCAAACGCCTCCATCGGCTGTTTTCGCCCATCATCTACATTCTGTATCCCATCCCCAAAGTGGTCTTCGTTCCCATCATCCTGCTCTTCTTTGGGATTGGTGACGCCTCCAAAATCGTCCTTATCTTCGTCATCCTGTTCTTTCAGATTCTGGTGCTGGTGCGTGACCAGGCCGCCAGCCTGCGCCCGGAATTAATTCAGTCCGTGCGCAGTCTTGGCGCCGGGCGCAGGGCCTTATTCCGTTACGTCTACCTGCCCGCCAGCCTGCCCGCTATTCTGACGGCGCTGCGCCAAAGCGTGGGAACAGCAATCGCTGTGCTGTATATCGCCGAATTGTTTGCAACCACGCGCGGACTGGGTTACTACATATACTACCAGGGCAGTACCCTATTCGATTATCCGGCTATGTATGCCGGGGTGCTGGCAATGAGCCTGCTCGGCCTGGGGATGTATTTCTCAGTTGATTGGTTGGAGCGGCGGCTGTGCCGTTGGCAATTTACGGCTTAATAGGGAATATCCGATTCGCCGGAGGAAAACCAACAACATTTATTACCCAAAATCCTGTACAATGAAAAAAACTGTTCGATATCGAGAATCTAATGACTGTCTATGACCACCGGGAAAATCAGATACACACCTTTATACAAACCGGGGCAGCATCCCAAAATTCTGGGGTATTCGAAAATTCCATCCTCCCGCCCTGGTTAATTGCGTTGCGTCTCCTGACAATCGTCGCCTTGTCAGGTCTGCTCCTGATGGTCTCAACCCAAACTACAACCGCGCAAACGCCAACTGAACGAAAACAGATAGTATTAATCCACTCCTATCACAATGGCTACAAGTGGACCGATGATATTACGCGCGGAATCCGCAATGGCCTGAGAGACGATGAAAATATTGACCTGCTCATCGAATATCTGGACACCAAGCATTTGCCAGACAGAAAGCACTTAGCGGAAATCAGGACGTTGTTCCAAACAAAATACAAAAGTTCTAAAATCGACCTGGTGATATCCACCGACGATGACGCACTTAATTTTCTGCTGGCTCACGCCGGGCAACTTTTTCCGGGCGCGCCGGTTGTCTTTCTGGGAGCAAATTTTTTCAACCCAGAGCGGTTAGCCGGACATCCGCAATTTACCGGCATCAGCGAAGAAATTGATATCGGAGGTACTCTCGACCTGGCGCTCCATCTGCAGCCAAACATCCAAAAGGTGGTCTTTGTCAATGACACGACGCTTACGGGGCAAATTCTGCACAACAAAATACAAAACATTGTCTCACAGTATCCCCACTTAACGTTTGAATTTTTGGAAAATGTGACCATGGAAGAAGTCCGCAGCCGTGTTGCAGGTTTACAGACAGGAAGCATTGTTATTCTGACTATCTTTACGAAAGACAAAGCGGGGAATTTTTTCGAGTATGACACATACACACACCTGGTGAGCGAGGCCAGCGCCGTGCCGGTCTATGGCATCTGGGATTTCAGCCTGGGGTATGGGATTGTTGGAGGCAAACTTACCAGCGGTTATGCCGAAGGGCAACGCGCCGCGCAATTGGTCCAACGCATCCTGAAAGGAGAAAAACCCTCCGACATTCCTGTGGACACATCCATTCAAAACTATCCCATGTTCGATTATGAGCAGATTCGGAAATTCGGCATTGCCCCGGCCACCCTGCCCCCTAACAGCATCATCATCAACCAGCCCGAAAACCCACTGGCCCGTTATGCGCCCTATCTGTGGCTGGCAGGCATCGCATTTTTTGCTCTGATAGTCATCATTTCAATTCAAAGGTCTCACATTCAACAACGCCAAAAAGTTGAAAAGGCCCTGCGGGAAAGTGAACACAGATATCGAACTTTATTCGACAATGTACCAGTCGGTCTGTACCGCTCCGCGCCGGATGGAACTATTCTGGATGCGAACCGCGAATTTATCAAGATTTTTGGATACCCCGACCGGGAAACTTTGCTGCAAGTGAACGCAGAGTCACTCTATGTTAACCCAGAAGAACGCGAAGCGTGGAAAGCGCTTCAAAAATCATCAAATGCCACGTCCGATTTTGTTACTCAAGCAAAAAGATACGACGGGAGCCTGATTTGGGTGCGCAACAAGAGCCAGATAGCGGGCGGCGAACAAGGCAAATCCGTATATTACGAGGGGAGCATTGAAGATATTACCGTCCACAGACAAGCAGAGGAAGAACTCCGGCAAAAAACCGAGGAGTTGGCAAACTTTTTCAATTGCAATCTGGACTTACTTTGCATTGCCGATACAAGCGGCCATTTTTACCGACTGAACGCCGAATGGGAGCGCGTTCTGGGATATCCGCTCGAAGAACTGGAGGAAAGTAGTTTCCTGTCGCTGGTTCACCCGGACGACCTGGAACCCACTCTCCATGCGATGAAAGAACTGGCAGAACAAAAGTCCGTGTTCAATTTCACCAATCGCTACCGGTGCAAGAATGGCTCCTATCGCTGGCTCGAATGGCGTTCATACCCCTCAGGTCAATTGATTTACGCGGCAGCACGCGACATTACCGACCACAAAGAGTTCGAATTCACCCTGTCAAATTACGCCGAACGACTGTCAACACTGCGCCAGATTGACCAGGCCATCCTGGCATCCAATTCTTATGAAACCATTCTTCAGGCAGTGATGGAATACATTCCCAGGCTGCTCCCCATTCAATTTATAAGCATGACCGAATTTGATTTCGAACAAGAAACCTTCAGGATACTTTCAGGCAACTCTCTTATTTCTACCGAGTTCCATGCCGGGCAGGCGCTTCCCCTTAAGCAAATTGAAGAATTCATACAGACATTAGAAACACATCCCGCCTACACTGTGTCTGAGATAAATGACTCGCCCTTAAAAACGACCATCGATGAGCAATTGCAGGATGAGGAGATTCAATCCTATATGAGCGTGCCAATGCGCGCGCAAGGGAAATTAATCGGTACGCTCAATTTCCTGGCAACCCAAAAAACCATTTTCACGCCACAACATGTCGAAATTGGCCAGGATGTCGCATCTCAACTGGCAATTGCTATCCAGCAAACGCGTTTGAACCAGCAAGTACGTGATTATGCCCACGCGCTGGAACAACGAGTGGCAGAACGTACCAGGCAACTGGAAGCCATCAATCAGGAATTGGAATCGTTCAACTACTCCGTTGCGCACGACCTGCGCGCGCCGTTGCGGGCAATAGACGGATTCAGCCGGTTACTGGAAGAAGAACATCTCGGCGCGTTCGACGCGGAAGCGCTGACCCTTTTCCAGCATGTGCGCAGCGCCACCCGACGCATGAATCAACTCATCGAAGACCTGTTAAACCTGTCGCGCCTGACGCGCGGTGAATTACATCGCACGGGGATTAACCTGAGCAAGATTGCATACGAAATCATCGCAGAACTACGCCAGCGCGAACCGAATCGCAACGTCACCTTCCTGGCAAAAGCGGAGATTTTCGCGCAGGCAGATGCGCGCATGATGCGGATTGCGCTCGAAAACCTGTTAAACAACGCCTGGAAGTTCACATCCAACCGAAAACACGCGCAGATTGAATTTGGCATGCAAGAGAGCACCCCTCCTGTCTACTACGTCCGTGACAATGGGGACGGGTTTGACATGACAAACAGTCAAAAACTCTTTGGCGCGTTCCAACGCCTGCATACAGAAAGCCAGTTTCCTGGCACAGGAATCGGCCTGGCAACCGTCCAACGCATTATCCACCGACACGGAGGGCGCATATGGGCTGAGGCGCAAAAGGGAAAAGGCGCAACGTTTTATTTCTCGATATAAAGCGGGTGATTTACAAAATTCCTGGGTCCATCTCCCTGCCCAAACGCATGTCCTAATCCTGACAATCCCTCTTGACCTGGTTCTCTTTTTCTGATATTATGAATTTAGGCATAACTAAATTTATTTTTAATTATGAGAGAATTACTTACTCAAAACATTCAGGATTATCTGAAGCACATCTACGCTCTCACCGAAGATGGTGGGGCGGCATCCACGAACGACCTGGCGGCGCGGCTGAGTATTGCGCCTGCTTCGGTGACCGGGATGATTCAGCGGCTGGCAAGTTCCACCCCCCCGCTGGTTCGCTACCGCAAACACCAGGGCGTGACGCTTACCCCCGAAGGCGAGCGCGCCGCGCTGGAGGTCATTCGCCATCACCGGCTGATTGAAACCTACCTGGTAACCATGCTCGGCTATTCGTGGGATGCCGTTCATGAAGAAGCCTGCCGTCTGGAGCATGTCATCAGCGAAGAGTTTGAATCTAAAATTGCGGCGGCGCTGGGCCACCCGGCGCGCGACCCGCACGGGGAGCCCATTCCAAACGAGGCGCTCGAAATGCCCGCCGATGAGTCGCTGTCGCTTTCGGCGCTGCGACCCAACCAGAAAGCGCTGATTGTGCGGGTGCGGGCCAACGACCCGGCGCTGCTGCGGCATCTCGAAAGCCTTGGGCTGGTTCCGGGGGCAGAGGTGGAAGCGCTGGCGTATTCATCCTTTGACCAAAATTTAACCCTCGCGGTAGGGCGAGAGAATATCTCGTCCTGCGTAATCGGCTTTGCCATCAGCAGCCAGATTTATGTTGAAATGCAGCCATAACACTGGTTGTGCGCGATACGGCGGCGTATTTTTTGTAAATAGTAACGAGGCTCGCATTCCAAACAATAGGAGTAACTTATGCCCATACTAGCATGGTTCATTACTATCTTTATCCTTGGCTTGATTGGTCTATTCCTACCCACGTACGGCGGCCTGGCGCGGCTGGCGGCCTGGCGCGAAATCCGCCAGCGCGAACAGGTGGAGGATGCGCTCAAACACCTGCTCGACCGCGAACAGGAGGGCCGCCATGCCACCCCGCAATCGCTGGCCGGAACACTGAACATCTCCCCGGCGCGGACCGTCAAACTCATCGCGCAGATGGAATCACAAAATCTGGTTGAGTCGCGCGGGAACGAAGTTCACCTGACCCCTGAAGGCGAACGCTGGGCGTTGCATGTCGTTCGCGCGCACCGGCTGTGGGAGCGCTACCTGGCGGATGAAGCCCGGATGCCGCTGGAGAAAATTCACGGCGAGGCGCACAAGCGCGAACACCAACTCTCTGATGCCGAACTCGATAAACTGGATGCCGCCATGGGCCACCCCACCCGCGACCCACACGGCGACCCCATCCCCAACCGGGAGGGGAAAATTCCCAGCCAGCAGGCGGTTCCTTTAACGGCCTGGCAGGCCGAAGGGCCGGTTCGCATCCTGCATATTGAGGATGAACCCGCTCTCGCGTATGAACAAATTCTGGCGGCAGGCTTGCGTTTGGGCCAGGTCATCCGCCTGATTGAAAAAACACCCAGCCGCTATGTGCTTTCGGATGGCGAAAACGAATACCGCCTGGCGCCGTCGGTGGCAGTGAACGTGCATGTAGCGCCGCTGCCTGAAACCGAGATGACGCTGAAAGGCGCAGTGCCGCTGCACGCGCTGGCAGATACCCAAAAAGGCGAGATTCTCGCGCTCGATGAGGGCGTGCAGGGTTTCACCCGCCGCCGCTTCCTCGATTTGGGGCTGACCCCCGGCACGCTGATTTACCCCGAACTGCAAAATTTCTTTGGCGACCCGCGCGCTTACCGCGTGCGCGGCACACTGATTGCGCTGCGAAAAGACCAGGCGGCGCAGATTTGGGTCAAACCGGTCAATTAACTGTCCAAACTCAGGAGATTTTGGGCTCCACTCAAGAAACTACTTTAGAGGTACCGATGAACGATAACTTTTTCCGACTGCTCGCAATCGCCATCTTTTTAATTGGCGCGAGCATCTCGCTCTACTACCGCCGCAAGGCCGACCGCGAAGGCGGCGGCCCAATTTCGCCCAAGGCCGAGGGCCTGCCAATGATGATTGCCCTGCGGCTGCTGGGGCTGGCGGGCTGGGGAGGCGTTTTTGCCTACATGATTAACCCGGCCTGGATGAACTGGTCGAAAATTGACCTGCCCGAGTGGGCGCGCTGGGTTGGGGTTGGCCTGGGCCTGCTGGGCGACCTGCTGGCCTGGTGGGTCTTTACCAGCCTGGGCAACAACGTCACCCCCACAGTTGTCACGCGCCAGAACGCCCGGTTGGTAACCAGCGGCCCGTATCGCTGGGTGCGGCATCCGCTGTACGTGATGGGACTGATTGGCTACATTGGGTTTGCGCTGCTGGCCGAAAACTGGTTCATTGCGCTGACCACCAGCCTGGGCTTTGTTCTGCTCGCCATTCGGGCGCGGGACGAGGAAGCCAACCTGCTTGCCAAATTCGGCGATGAATATCGCCAGTATATGCAAATCACCGGGCGATTTTTGCCCAAATTGACGAGGTAATATGCCTGAAAACACCAAAATCCAACTCCCGACCGAAAACTGTGCCACCTGCCCGGCTTACACCCAACTGGAGCAGATGGGCATCAAAATTGATAACTTCGACCGCGTCATCGCGCTGGCGGGCAACCCGAACACGGGCAAAAGCACGCTATTCAACGCGCTGACCGGGCTGAAGCAGCATACCGGCAACTGGCCCGGCAAAACCGTCACCCGCGCCGAGGGCGGGTATCAGTTCAACGGCGTGCGCTACAAAATTGTAGATTTGCCCGGCACCTACTCACTGCTTTCTGCCTCGCAGGATGAAGAAGTAGCGCGCGATTTCATCCTGTTCGGCCAGCCCGATTGCACCATCGTCGTCACCGATGCCACCGCGCTGGAGCGCAACCTGAACCTGGTGATGCAGGTGCTTGAAATCACCGATAAAGTCGTTGTGGCGGTCAACCTGATGGACGAGGCCCGCCGCAAAGGGCTGGAGGTCGATACCCGCAGCCTGGCGCGCGATTTGGGCGTGCCGGCCATCCCGGTTACGGCCCGCACCGGCGAAGGCATTTCCACCCTGCTGCAAACCGTCGCCGGGGTGGTCGATGGCTCCATCCTGACCACGCCCCGCCGCGTAGAAGGCACGCCGGAATTTCGGCGCGCCGTGAATGAACTCGTGCCGATGATAGAGCAAGCTGTTCCGGGCATTCCAAACGCCCGCTGGCTGGCCATCCGCCTGCTGGATGGAGATGCCCGCGTCCAAAAAGCATTAACCAGCGGCGAACTCCCCGAACTGATGGCGCGCCAGCGCCGCGCAGACGTGCAGTTCAGCCGCAAAATGGCCGTCGAAGGACGACAGTAAGATTAATCCACAGACTTCACCAATTGCGCGGATTTGTTCAAAAAATCTGTGAAATCTGCATAAGCGGTGGAAAAGGAAATAAAGTATGGAATCAACCGAAATTTTACAAAAAGCCGAAACCCTGCGGGCAGGCCTCTCCACCGGCTTCCGCGATGAAATCGTCAAATCGCTCTACAGCGAGGCCGAAAACATTGCGCGGCGCGCCGTCAAAACCGCTTCGGACAAAAAATACGACTTCGACCAGAAAGTCGACCGGCTGGTGACTTCCCCCGTCTTTGGCCTGCCCATTATGCTGGCGCTGCTGGCCGCCATCATCTGGCTCACCGTTTCCGGCGCGAACGTCGTCTCAGAAGCGATTGCCGCCGTCCTGTTCTGGCTGGGCGACCAGGGCATAGCGCTGTTCCAAGCCCTCAACCTGCCCTGGTGGGTGACCGGCTTCGTGTGGGATGGCGTGTATCGCGGCCTGGCCTGGGTTGTGTCGGTCATGCTCCCGCCAATGGCCATTTTCTTTCCGGCCTTCACCATTCTGGAAGACCTCGGCTACCTGCCACGCGTGGCCTTCAACCTCGACTGGCTCTACCGCAAGAGCGGCGCGCACGGCAAACAGGCCTTGACGATGGCGATGGGCTTTGGCTGCAACGCCGCGGGAGTTGTCTCAACCCGCATCATCGATTCGCCCCGCGAGCGGCTGATTGCCATCCTGACGAATAACTTTGTTCCATGCAACGGGCGTTTTCCGACCCTGATTATGCTGGCGACGGTCTTTGTCGCCGCCGGGTTCAGCGGGTTCACCTCGTCCATCATCGCCGCCGCGACCGTGGTGGGAGTCGTATTGATTGGCGTTGCCTTTACCCTGTTCATGTCCTGGCTGCTGACCAAAACCGTGCTGAAAGGCGAAGCCTCCGCTTTTACGCTGGAACTGCCGCCGTATCGCGTCCCCAACATTGGGCGGATTCTCTACACCTCGTTGATTGACCGCACCCTGTTCGTGCTGTGGCGCGCCATGCAAACCGCCGCCCCCGCCGGAGCCGTCATCTGGGTTTTGGCCAACATCCCGTTTGGAGACAGCAACCTGGCCCGCGCCATTGCCGACTGGCTGAACCCGTTTGGCCTGCTGCTCGGTCTGGATGGCGTCATCCTGCTGGCCTACATCATTGCCATCCCAGCCAACGAAATCGTCGTCCCGACCATGATGATGGTGTACCTGGGCGCAGGCATGATGATTGATGGCCCATCGACCAACGAGGCCATCCGCTCGTTGCTAATCGATGGACACGGCTGGAGCATGTTAACCGCCGTCAACCTGATGCTGTTTGCGCTGCTGCACAATCCATGCGCAACCACCATCATCACCATCTATCAGGAAACCAAGTCTTACAAATGGGCGACCCTGAGCGTGGTCATCACCCTCGGCACGGCCTTCCTGGTCACATTTCTGACGGCAACGGTGGCCCGGCTGCTGGGTTGGGCATAATCAGAATCACCCTCCTGTGTTGCCATGCACAATCAGCCAAATCATCCATCAGGCCTTATCCCTGATATCATGATTATGACCCATGCCCTGCTTTCTGGAGTCGCAATCCTTCTCCCCATTCCTTATTGTAGAGGACTTTTGGATTTCGATAGGCAGACAAAACTTGTTCAGAGTGCTGGGAAATTACCACTCCGTGGTAATTTCCCCACAGGAAACGCGGCTGCTTTCGAGATTGAAGTCGTCCGATGGTTCATTCCCCAGACCATCTTGCGCATTCAACCAGATGCCAATCAAGACCTGGTAAAAAGAGAGGTTCGAACGGCTGGGAATTGCCCTGCGTCCATCCCGGACGCCTGAACACGAGACCTTTCAATCCCTTAAATAACGCTCTGCCTCTTCCCGGCTGGTAAAGAGCGTGGCATCGCGCCCATTATTCCGCAACAGCGTTTCTAGAAAGTCATGCGAGTGGTCATCAGGATTAACCAACATTGCAATCCGCGCCAATCGGTCAATATCCAGGCGGTTCATGTCGTTATAAGCAAAGTGATAATTTTGCAGCGTGGATAGATGATTACGAGCCTCGGTCAGGTCCACCAAATGACGATTCACGCCTGCCTGACGAGCTAATCGGTGAGCCATCAGAACGCATTCCAACATGGAAGCGACATCTATCAGACCTGTTACTTTGGTGTATATGTAACGTTGGTCGGCTGAAAGGCAGGTCTCATATTGCATGGCTATCCGCTGGCTTGGTTGTATTCTGCGGTTGCTAAATCCCACATCCTCATGATTACTCATTGTCTTCATTCTGACACGATTCAGGCTACAAAACAGGCATCAACATAAACGGAGTGAAGGTTTTTTCGAGCCATGCACTAGAAAAAACCTTCACGTTGTTTTCCGCGAATCACAAATTATAAATTCTGAAGTACGCCAATCCCACCCACTGCCGCGAAACCGGCTTCCAACGCCTTGCGATTCATCTCTTCGGTACCCTTGGGAGCGCGGGCAAGGACAGCCTGCTCAATTGCGGAACGCGAAACTACCCCCGTCAGCCCAACCAGCGCGCCAAGCGCAACCGTGTTGGCGGTAATATTTTTACCGGTCGTTTCTTGCGCCAGGCGCGTGACCGGAATTTGAACTGCTTGAACGCCAGACTCAACCGCAACGCGGTCTTCATCCACAATCAACAAACCGCCAGGGCGCACGCTGCGGGCGAATTTTTTATAAGCTTCCTGGCTGAGAGCAACAACGACATCCGGCTCCAGCACTTCGGGGTGGTCAATTTCGCCATCGGAAATGACCACTTCAGAGCGGCTGGCGCCGCCGCGCGCTTCGGGGCCATAACTTTGGGTCTGGGTAGCCTGTTTGCCATCGTAAATGGCAGCGGCTTCAGCCAGAATAATACCGGCCAGTATCATCCCCTGACCGCCTTCGCCAGCCAATCGAATTTCGGTTCGTTTTTCCATCACTGCCTCCCCGTATTTCGCAGACGGATTTCTTCTTGATGAGTCTGCTGCTGGACGAGCAAATCGTAAATTTGGGTATATTCAGGGCGCTTTTTCTTTTGAAGAACGCCCCGCACGATTTTGGTGTTGGCCTGCTGTTCCTCAGAACTGAGCTTGTCGAACGAGGCTTTCGGGATACTGTTATCTTTAAGCGAGCGCATCATCTCTGCTGCGGTGCCGAGTTTGTTGATGCGTCCGTAGGTGGTATGACAGTAACTCACCGCTTCGACCAGGCTGAAACCCTCATTGGAAATTGCCTCGGAGAGATATTTATCCAGTTCCAGGGCATGGAAGGCCGTGCTGCGGGCAACGTAGGATGCGCCAGCAGCAATTGCCAGGTCGCAAATCGGGAAGGGCGGCTCCACGTTGCCATAGGGGGCAGTGGTGGCGCGCATTCCAACCGGGGTGGTGGGGCTGTACTGACCGCCAGTCATGCCGTAGATGGAGTTGTTAACCACCAGCGCGGTAATGCCGATGTTGCGGCGGGCGGCGTGGATGAAGTGGTTGCCGCCAATCGCCAGGGCATCGCCATCGCCCATAATGGCAATCACTTTCATATCCGGGCGGGCAATTTTTAGCCCGGTGGCAAAAGCCAGAGCGCGGCCATGCGTGGTGTGCAGGGTGTTAAAATCCATATAAACCGGCATGCGCGCGGTGCAGCCAATGCCAGCGACCAGGGCTACCTGGTCTTTTTCGAGACCAAGATGGTCAATGGCGCGAATTAATGCGCCCATAATGACGCCCAGCCCGCAGCCCGAGCACCAGATGGTGGGAAATTTTTTGTTCTTGCGCAAGTGCTGGAGGGTTTCACTGGCCTCGAACCAGTCTTCACGCGGGATTTGGGCTTCCTGTTTAGTGAGATAATGCGCTTCAAGAATATGCTCTGCCATTTTTACATCTCCGTTGCCGCTAAAATCATCTCTGGCGTGACCATTTCGCCGTTGGCGCGCGTAACGCGCTTCACCTTACGGCGTCCGGCCACCCGTTCCACTTCCAGCGCCAGCTGGCCCAGGTTCATTTCGGGGACGATAATCCGCTCAACTGAATCAGCCAGTTCTTCCACTGCTTTTTCGGGGAAGGGCCAGATGGTGTAGGTGGTGAACAGGTTGACTTTCTCGCCTTTTGCGCGCATCTGCCTGACAGCGTGCCGGGCCGTGCGGGCCGATGCGCCATAGCTCAGTATGGCCGTTCGCGCCCCAGGTTGATAGTCGGCCTGGTAGAGCAGAATGTCATCGGCATTGCGCTCCAGTTTGCCGTTCACACGCTCCAGCCAGGGTTCCACCTCGTCCAGCCGCTGGGTGGGGAAGCCCACCTCGTCATGGAACAGGCCGGTAATATGATAGCGATATCCGCGCCCAAAGGCGGCCATCGGCGGCACATCGGTTCGGTTGCTGTAGGGCTTGTAGGTTTCGGGGAGTTCGGTCACGACCTGTTCGTATTTTTCGACCGTGCTGAAATCGGGCAATTGGATGGGTTCGCGCATGTGGCCGATAATTTCATCCGTCAGCAAAATGACCGGGGTGCGGTATTTTTCAGAGAGATTAAAGGCTTTCACGGTCAAGTCGAAGGATTGCGCCACCGAAATTGGGCTGAGCGCGATGATGGGGTGGTCACCGTGCGTTCCCCAGCGGGCCTGCATCACGTCGCCTTGCGAGGCAGCAGTAGGCTGACCAGTGGAGGGGCCAAGCCGCTGCACGTTCACAACCACGCACGGAATTTCAGCCATCGCAGCGTAGCCGATGTTTTCCTGCATAAGCGAAAAGCCGGGGCCGCTGGTAGCGGTCATGGATTTTAAGCCGCCCACCCGCGCGCCAATGATGGCCGCCATGCTGGCAATTTCGTCTTCCATCTGGATAAATTTGCCGCCCACCTTGGGCAATTCGCGCGCCATCACTTCCGCCACCTCGGTGGAGGGTGTAATTGGGTAACCGGCATAAAAGCGGCAGCCAGCGGCTAAAGCGCCGAGGGCAATTGCCTCATTGCCTTGCATCAGTTTGATAGACAAAGAAACCTCCTTGTGTCCTATGCCAATTTTCGAACCACAATTGCCAGGTCGGGGCAATGGGTATCGCAGAAATGACAGGCCGTGCAATTTTCTGGCGCGGCGACAATCGGGTGACGTCCGCTAGGATGCATTGCCAGAGTGTTGGTGGGACAAAATTCGACACAAATTGTACAGCCCTTACACCAGGTGGCGTGAATCGTTACCTGGCCGCGCGGGCCTTTGCGGATGGTGGCTTGCGTAGGAGCAGTTACAGCCTCGGTCATTGCTATCCTTTCTGGTCGTTTTTTGATATGATAAATCGTATTAATATGATTTTAGCCAGATACGCTCCAATTTAGAATAGATGAATGTCCTGATTTTGACACGTCCTATCATAAACAAAAAATGCCGGATGACATGGAGTCATCCGGCATTCGGGTTTCGAGTTTCGTTCCCGGCTTATGGATTGGGTTGAGAAGGCTGCTGCTGATTCCAGCGACCGCCGCCCCACATGCCCTGTCCATGCCGAAAGCCACTTCCATCCATTGGGCGGATGCCATTGTTGGGGCAAGGGACGCTCCAGCCACGCGCCTGCATTCGAGCGAGCAGGTCATCGGCCTGAGCCTGGGTCAACACACCCTCAGCCACGGCTTTGTCGAAGGCGGTTTTGTGGACCGCTTCCAACAGCGCGGGGACATCGGCTTCGGCAGTCCCGGCATCGACGGCAATCTGGTACATGGTTTTGCCAGCGGCGAGTTGTTCTTCCACCTGGGCTTCGGTCAGGCCCAGTTTTTCGGCCAGGGCCTGTTCAACGTAATCGTGCATCGGGCCATAGCCGCCACGCCCGTGCATTCCGCCGCCACCGTGGCCCATCATGTAAGATGGGAGCGCCTGCGCTGCAACCGGTTGAAACTGGGCAAAGGCAAAGCCCGCGCCAAAGATGACCACCGCCAACGCAACCACCGCAATTACAAGTAAAACCTTTTTCATTCGTTTTCTCCTTTTGAGTCTCTGTTGTCGTTGAATAACCATTTCTGATTATCTTGTTCATAGGATACCGCGCGATTGTAAAGATTTCATGAAGAATTGGGCAAACTTATTGAAAGAAACCGGCAAAGATATATTGACAACCGATATATCGCGTGGCATTATATTGTTAGACGATATAACGATTTGCGACACAGGAGAAGTGCCATGCCCAAAAATTTAGAAACATACCTTCCCCTGACCGAGTCAACTTCTTACATCCTGCTGGCGCTGGCCGAGCCGCTGCATGGCTACGGCGTGATGCAAAAGGTGGAGGCGATGAGCCAGGGTACGGTCAAGCTGGGGCCGGGGACGCTCTACGGGGCGTTCACCACTCTTGAGAGTGAGGGGTTAATCGTCAAAGTGGAAGAAGTGGAGCGCCGGAAATCCTACACATTGACGGAAAAAGGTAAAGGCGTGCTTAAGGAGCACATCCGGCGTTTGCAAATCCTGGTCGAGAATGGTTCCATCACAAAAAACTGGTAGACAAAGGAGGTCGCCATGACAACATTGAAAGTATTCCGCTGGTTTTGGGCCTGGGATGATGAAAAAGAGGAAGCCTGGTTGGGCGAGATGGCCAGGCAGGGCTGGCACCTGCGCGAAATCCAGTTCTTAAACCGTTACATTTTTGAATCTGGCGCGCCACGCGAAATAGTTTATCGCCTGGACTTCATGACTGGCTCAAAAGACAAGCCAGGCTACTTGCAACTGTTCCAGGATGCAGGTTGGGAATATGTGTTGCAACACGGGAGCTGGCAGTATTTTCGCAAAGAGGTCGTCGATGGGGTCGCCCCTGAAATCTTTAGCGAGAACGAGTCGAAAGCCCAAAAATACCAGCGCATTCTGGTCATCCTGGTGGTGCTCCTGCCGCTGTATATCAACGCCATCAACCTGGTCAATAAACGTGACGGCGCGAGTTTCGAAATTTTTACCTTTGTGCTGTTCCTGTTCCTGATTTTGTATGGGTACGCCATGGTCCGGCTGTTCACCAGAGTCAGGCAGCTGAAAAAGAGACTGTAAAGCGAAAACGGGAGCCTCGCGCTCCCGTTTTTGAATTCTGGATATTTACTGTTCCCCGGCGAGCAGTTTGATGCGCTCCCAGGGTTTGAGCTTTTCATCGTCGGCCAGCAATGCTTTTAACTCATACATCTCATCGCGCAGGGCGGCAGCGCGCTCGAATTCGAGATTTTTGGCGGCTTCTTTCATTTGCTTTTCCATTTCGGCTATCAGGCGTTTCAACTCGCCTTGCGAGGCGGCCTCGGCGGCTTTGCCAGCCCGGTATTTGCCCTTTTCCTCGCCGACCGCCATGGCCCGCTCACGGCCTTCCATCGAGAGCGAATCGGTAATGTCGCGGATGGCCTTGTGGATGCTGACCGGGGTGATGCCGTGTTCCTGGTTGTACTTCATCTGCTTGGCGCGGCGGCGGTTGGTTTCGGTGATGGCGGCGTTCATCGAATCGGTGATTCGGTCGGCGTACATGATGACTCTGCCGTTGACATGCCGGGCAGCGCGGCCAATCGTCTGGATGAGGGCGGTGCTGGAGCGCAGGAAACCCTCTTTGTCGGCATCCAGAATCGCCACCAGCGAGACTTCCGGCAGGTCGAGGCCTTCGCGCAGCAGGTTGATTCCGACTACCACGTCAAAGACGCCCAGGCGCAGGTCGCGCAGGATGCCCACCCGTTCGAGCGTTTCCACTTCGGAGTGGAGATAATGCACCTTGATACCGAGTTCCTGCAGGTATTCCGATAAATCCTCGGCCATGCGCTTGGTGAGGGTGGTGACCAGCGCCCGTTCGCCTCGTTCCACCCGCGCGCGGATTTCGCCCACCAGGTCATCCACCTGGCCTTTGGTGGGACGCACTTCAATTTCCGGGTCCACCAGCCCGGTAGGGCGGATGATTTGCTCGGCCACGTTTTCGGCGCGTTCCATTTCGTAGGGGCCGGGCGTGGCGGAGGTGTAAACCGTGTAGCCCATGCGCTGCTCAAACTCGTCAAATTTGAGGGGGCGGTTATCGAGCGCGGAGGGCAGGCGAAAGCCAAACTCCACCAGGGTTTCCTTGCGGGCGCGGTCACCGTTGTACATGCCGCGAATCTGCGGCACGGTCATGTGACTCTCATCGAGGATAAGCAGATATTCGGAGGGCAGGAAATCTATCAGCGTCCAGGGTGGCGTTCCGGCGGCGCGGCGGTCGAGGTGGCGGGAATAGTTTTCGATGCCAGAGCAATATCCCACTTCCTTAAGCATTTCCAAATCATAACGGGCGCGCTGTTCAATGCGTTGCGCTTCGAGCAGTTTACCCTGCGCGTTGAACAGGCTGACGCGCTCCGCCAGTTCCGCTTCGATGTCGCTGATGGCGTCTTTGAGCTTTTCCTCGGCGGTGATGTAGTGCCTGGCGGGGTAGATGTCAACTTCATTCAACTCAGCGTGGATTTCGCCGGTCAGGGGGGTGAAGTCCAGGATGCGCTCGACTTCATCGCCAAAGAAGGTGATGCGATAGCCGCGCTTGTCGGAATAGGCCGGGATGATTTCGAGCGTGTCGCCGCGCACGCGGAAGGTGCCGGGGCGCAGTTCCAGGTCGTTGCGCTGGTACTGACCATCTATCAGCTGGCGCATGAGAGCGTTGCGGCGGTAGAGTTCTCCGACCTGCAAATGCACCGAGCCGCGCAGGAACTCATCGGGCGAGCCGAGACCGTAAATGCATGAGACCGAAGCCACGATGATGACATCCTTGCGCGAGACAAGCGCAGTGGTGGCGGCCAGGCGCAGGCGCTCGATTTCCTCGTTGATTTGGGTCTCTTTTTCGATATACAGGTCGTGACGGGGAACGTAGGCTTCGGGCTGGTAGTAATCGTAATACGAGACGAAGTATTCAACGGCGTTGTTTGGGAAAAATTCCCGAAACTCGGCGTAGAGTTGCGCGGCCAGGGTCTTGTTGTGCGCCATAATCAGCGCGGGCATTTGCAATTCCTGAATGAGCGACGCGATGGTGAACGTTTTGCCCGTGCCGGTGGCGCCGAGCAAAACCTGGTTTTTCTTGCCAGCGCGGACGCCGTCCGCCAGCGAGGCAATTGCTTCGGGCTGGTCGCCGGTAGGGACGAAGGGTGCGGTCAGTTGAAAAGGGGGCATGATTTTCTCCGGGGTCGTGGAGGGAACAGGCGTTCTATTATAACCCGGTTTTTGGGGTTGCCCGGAAAAAAGTCCACAGATTACGCAGATTTTTCTGCGAAATCTGAGTAATCTGTGGATAAATCAACCAATTATCAAACCGGCAGTATCACGCCCAGCACGGCCACAAAATGCGCCAGCGCGCCGAGCAACACAAAGATATGCCAGACTTCGTGAAAGCCGAACCTGCCAGGCGCAAAGTTGAAAATTTTGGTGGCATAGACCACCGCCCCCAGGGTATAGACCACCCCGCCCGCTATCAGCCAGCCGAGCGTGAACGGGCTGAGCGCGACCGTCATCTCGCCAACCGCCGACAGGCACAGCCAGCCCATCAGGACGTAGATTCCCGCCGTCAGCCAGCGCGGCGCGCCCATGTAGAACAATTTGACGATGATTCCGGCCAGCGCAATGCCCCACACAATGGCCAGCAGGCCCCAGCGGAAGAAGCCGCTGAAAGCGTTGACGCAGAACGGGGTGTAGGTTCCCGCAATCAGCAGGTAGATGGCCGAATGGTCGAGTTTACGCAGAATGGCCGTAACCTTTGGCCCGGCATTGACCAGGTGATAGGCGGCGCTGGCCGAAAACAGCCCCACCAGGCTGAGGCCATAGACCAGGGTTGAGATGAATTTTTCAAGCCCGCTGGAGGCCAGCACCAGCAGGACGATTTGACCGAATAACGCGGCAATCGCGCCGCCGAGGTGAGTGAGGCCGCTGACGGGTTCGCGAAGTTTTGAAAGCATGGGGAGTCCTTTCCAGTAATCAGTAATCTGTGTTCAGTCATCAACTGCCCTTGAGGAAAGATGGTCGAGTAGCCCCGAATGTTCCTGGAGGGGCGTATCGCGACCATGAAACTCATCATACCCTGTCCATGCCAGGCCAACCTATCGGCTGGCTAACAGTTGGGTATCAATTCGGGATGAAGGTTGGAAGGTGGAACAAAAAACCCCGCCCGGGGATGGGAGGGGCGGGGCGAGTAAGTGGCCAGGAGATTTGTTTCAACTGCGTTCAGGCGACATGCACAGCCTCGCTCCAACTGCGCTCGCGCAGGACCGGGCGCAGTTGGAGTAGTTCGGAAACGAATTGCAGGTTCAGCGTGGGTTCACAATATAACCGGATTCTAAACGGACAATGCGCAAAATGGCGTAGCAGAAAATTCAGCCTTCATCCTTCTGCATTCATCCTTCCACTTTCGGAGCAAGGCAGACCCGAAAGCCGAGACGGTAGTTCGGGCTGAGCCAGTAGCGGTTGGCAGAGCGCACGTCCTGACGATTGACGTAGAACGAGCCGCCGCGCAGAACACGGTTGCTGTTTGTATCGCTTTCGTTTTCGCGCTTTGCATCGGGCGCATACGGATAGTTCTCAAACAGCGAATGCGTCCATTCCCAAACGTTGCCAGCCATCTGCTCGCAGCCATAGGGCGAAGCGCCGTTGGGGTAAGCATCCACCGGTACGGTATCCATTTTACCGCTTTCATCCGAATTACAACGGCTTTTATCGAACTCATTGCCCCAGGGGTAAATGTTGCCATACGCGCCGCGCGCGGCTTTTTCCCATTCGGCCTCGGTGGGCAGGCGAAAAGCAACGGCTGAAGATGGAAGGCGGAAGGATGAAAGCTCCGCCTGCCTGGCGGTGTTGAGCCATTGGAGATATTGCATTGCATCCATCCAGGAAATCGAGACGACCGGGTGACTGGCCTTGTCCTGAATGCCGCTCTTTGGCCCGCGCGGGTGCTGCCAGTTTGCGCCTTTGATTTCTTCCCACTCACTGCCAGTATAGCCATAGGCTGAACCTTGCTGCTCGGCAGTGGTTTTATAACCACTGGCCTTGATGAACTGTTCGAACTGCGCATTGGTCACCGTAAAACGCGCCAGCCAGTAATCGTAGGGAATCTCAACCGTATGCTGGGGTTTCTCATCGTCATCGGCATCCCTGTCATCGTCCTTGCTGCCCATGATGAATTTGCCCTTCGGGATGAGCATGAATTCCATATCTCCAATCACAATCGCGCCTTCGCGCGAGCCGGGACGAATTGCCCCGCCACGCGTAACGCGTTTGGCAGTTTCAACCTGTTTCGGTTCGGGCTGCGCTTCGCGCGCCTGCGCCGGGGTTTGCGACTTGGAAAGTTCTATGCCCAGACCAGACGCCCGCATCCGCAGGCTAACCAACAGGCGTTGGTAGGCTTTGTCCCGGTCCTCTTTGGGGAAGTAATTCGCATATTGCCAGGGGCGCAGGCGGCGCGGCGGCTCACATTCTTCCAGCCGCACCGGAATGATATAGAGCGTGCCTTCCGGCTTGTAATCGGCGTAATCCAGCACAATCCGCAATTCGCGCTGGACGTAGCCTTCTTTGGTGATGGAATTATTCGAGAGACAAACCAGGATAGCATCCGCCTCTTCGACGGCCTTCTCAATCTCCAGGTTCCAATCCTGGCCGGGATACAGTTTTTCCTCGTCCAGCCAGGGGTCAATCCAGCCTTCGGCGCTTAATTTCTGATACAGTTCGCGCACAACCGGCTTATCGCTCGATGAGTGGCAGAGAAACACTTTGAGTTGTCATGGTTCGGTCATCGTTCGTTCCCCGCGTGGTGAAAGTTACCCTAATTGTATAACACCCCACCCTGCCCTGCCCCAAATTCCAAAATTCGGAATTTGGGGCAGGAGAAAAGAAAAAGCCCCGCCGTGTCGCCACCGCGAGGCTGTAATTACTGATAACTGACCTACGTACCTTCTTCCCACGAAGCCAGGTATTTCACCTGCTCTTCGGTCAGGGTATCAATCTGCACGCCCATTGCGGCCAGTTTCAGGCGGGCAATTTCGGCGTCAATATCGGCAGGGACGGAGTACACCTTCTTCTCCAGTTTGGCGGCGTTCTTCGCCATGAACTCGGCAGAAAGCGCCTGGTTGGCAAAGGACATATCCATCACGGCGGAAGGGTGGCCTTCGGCGGAGGCCAGGTTAATCAGGCGGCCTTCGCCCAAAATGTTGATTTTGCGGCCATCTTTGGTGGTGTACTGGTCCACAAACGGGCGGACGAGGGCCGGTTTACCCACGCTCATCTTTTCGAGAGCAGGGATGTTAATTTCAACGTTGAAGTGGCCGCTGTTCGAGACAATCGCGCCGTCTTTCATCACCTCGAAGTGGTGGCCGTCAATCACGTTCAGGTCGCCGGTGACGGTGCAGAAGATGTCGCCGACCTTGGCGGCATCGAGCATCGGCATGACTTCGTAGCCATCCATCACCGCTTCGAGCGCCTTGAGCGGGTCCACCTCGGTTACGATGACCTGGGCGCCCATGCCGCGCGCGCGCGAGGCCAGGCCGCGTCCACACCAGCCGTAGCCAGCCACAACGAACTTCTTGCCCGCCAGCAGGACGTTAGTGGCGCGGATGATGCCATCAATGGTCGATTGCCCCGTTCCGTAGCGATTATCGAAGAAATGTTTGGTCATGGCGTCGTTAACCGCAATCACCGGGAACTTCAACACCTTATCCTGCTCCATCGCCTTCAGGCGGATGACGCCGGTGGTGGTCTCTTCCGTGCCGCCGATGACGCCATCCAACAGCGATTGGCGTTCCGCCGCCGAAAGGCCCTGCGCCCAGGCCGCCAGCGAGGGTTCCAGGCGATCAAAACGTCCCATCGCAATGAAGAAGAGCGAAGAAACCAGGTCAGCGCCATCATCCATGGTCATGTGCGGCTTATGTTCCAGCGCGGCGCGGATGTGCTTGTAGTAGGTCACGTTGTCTTCGCCCTTGATGGCAAAGGTCGGGATTTCATAGACATTGACCAGCGCCGCGGCCACGTCATCCTGGGTCGAGAGCGGGTTCGAGGCGGTCAGGACGATGTCCGCCCCACCGGCTTGCAGGGTGCGCATCAGGTTGGCGGTTTCGCTGGTGACGTGCAGACAGGCCGAAACGCGCAAGCCCTTGAGCGGCTTTTCCTTCTCAAAGCGCTCACGGATGCTGCGCAGAACGGGCATCTCACGTTCCGCCCATTCAATGCGGCGGCGTCCGCCCTCGGCCAGTTGAATATCTTTAATATCGTGGGTATTGCTCATGCTGACTCCATTTTGTGATTTGGTGATTTTTCGATTTTGTGATTTGGCGATTTTTCGATTCGGTGATTGGGTAATTTCCTGCCGTAACCCAGGTTCCTCAATCACTAAATCACCAAATTGCTCAATCACCCAATAACTCATCCAGCTTCCCGCCGTCATCGTAATTCCGGCGGAAGCGGTTGACAAATTCCTGGCGGGTGTAATAGTGATTCTGCGTGCCGCTCTGCTCGAGGACGTAGACCGCCGCCAGCGAACCGACCTGTCCGCACAGCGTCCAATCCCAGCCACGCGCATAAGCCGCCAGAAAGCCGCCCCGAAAAGCATCGCCAACGCCGGTTGGGTCTACAATCCGCTCTTCGGGAACGACCGGCACGACCACTTCCTGCCCATCGGCATAGATGACCGCGCCCTCCGCGCCTTTGGTGACCACGATGATATCGACCATTTTGAGCATTTCCTGCAAATTGAGACCGGTCTTTTTGGAAATCAACCCATACTCGTAATCGTTGCAGAACAGGAAGCGCGCGCCGTCCATATCCTCGGCCAATTCCGCGCCTTCGAGCCGCAACACCTGCTGCGAGGGGTCGAACAGGTATGGAATTCCCAATGCGCGGCATTCGGCGGCATGTTTGCGCATTGCGTCGGGCGCGGTCGGAGAAATGACCACCAGGTCGGGGCGTTTATCCAGTTCGGTCAGCGAAAGCGTGGCCGCATCGGCCATTGCGCCGGGGTAAAACGAGGCAATTTGGGCGTTGACTTTATCAGTGGTGGCAAAGAACGAAGCCGTAAACTTGCCTGGAATCACCTTTGCCCAGGTCGTATCCACGCCCTGTTGTTCCAGCCAGGCGCGGTAGTCGCCAAAATCTTCGCCAACGGTGGCAAACAGGCGCGGCTTTTCGCCCAGCAGGGCCAGGGTATAGGCAATGTTTGGGGCAATCCCACCGCGCTGACGGGTCATGCTGTCCACCAGGAACGACAGGCTGATATTCTTCAAGCGTTCAGGCAGGATTTGTTCGTGAAAGTGACCGGGAAAGGTCATCAGGTAGTCGTAAGCCACCGAGCCGGAGAGCAGGATGTCCATTTGTAAACCTCAATGCAGAATGCAAAATACAAAATACAGAATGCAGAATGATGAATTGCCAGGACAAAATTTCCGCATTCATCATTTTGCAATCATCATTTTTCTTAAACTTGCCTCAAACGGCGGATACGCCACGCCGTTTTCGGTCACAATACCAGAAATCAGACGATTGGGAGTGACATCGAAAGCCGGGTTGCGGGCTTTGGCATGTTTCGGCGTGACCCGCTCGCCCGCCAGCTGAATATTCAGCACTTCATCGCCGCTGCGTTCTTCAATCGGAATCAGCCCGCCATGCTCCAAAGACAGGTCAATGGTGGAAGTCGGCGCGACCGAATAGGCCGGGATTCCGTTGTCTTTGGCGGCCAGCGCCAGCATATAGGTCCCAATTTTGTTGGCAACATCGCCATTGGCGGTGATTCTATCCGCACCAAACAAGACTTTTTGCACCTTTCCGGCGCGCATAAAGTAGCCGCTCATATTATCGCTGATAATCTCGTAGGGAATGCCGTACTGTTCCAATTCCCAGGCCGTCAGGCGCGCGCCCTGCAAACGCGGGCGGGTTTCATCCACCAGCACGTGGATTTTCTTGCCCTGTTCCCAGGCCGTGCGAATCACCCCCAATGCGGTTCCCCAATCCACCGTAGCCAGCGCACCGGTATTACAGTGATGAACAATCGTATCGCCATCCGCAATTAATTCCGCGCCGTGCGCTGCCATGCGCTTGTTCACTTCCACATCTTCATCGGCCAGCGTTTGGGCTTCCAAAAGCACAAAAGCGCGCATTTCATCCGCCGAAGAACCGGAAAACCGGGCAGCGGATTGCAAAATCCGGTCAACAGCCCAGGCCAGGTTCACCGCCGTCGGGCGGGCGGCCTTCAGGGCGACGGCGGCAGCCTGCAAATCGGAGAACAACTCACCGGCAGTTCGCGCGCGCGATTCAAACCCGGCCAGGGCCAGGCCAAAGGCCGCCGCCGCGCCAATGGCCGGAGCGCCGCGCACCACCATGTCGGTAATGGCCCGCGCCACTTCGGCATGGGTGCGATACGATACAACCGTAAACGTCTCCGGCAGGAGACGCTGGTCAATCATTTTGAGTTGGTCATCTTCCCAAAAAACGGTTCTCATCAGGAACTTTTGTCCTATCAGGAAAAAACGCCCGCGAGGGCGTCGGTGTGAGAGTCGTATTTTAGCATGGGAGGGGGCATTCGTCAAAGCATTGACACCCCTCTGTTAAGGCGTTATAAGGGCGCAATGCGCAAATTTAAGTGGATTTTCCTGGCCGGAATCTTGATAGCGCTTTCGGCTTGCAACCTGCCTCAGGGTTCGCCCCAGCTCTCCACAGCCACGCCGGGGCCTTCTTTCACGCCCACGCACTCTCCCACCCCCAGCATTACGCCCACCCCCCTGCCCACGCCCACCCCGCTCCCGGCGGCGCGCATCAGCAATGGAGAAAGAGCACTTTTTAACGGCGACTACGCCCTGGCGCGACAGGAATACGCCATCGCGCTGAGTTCCAGCGCCGAAGACGCTATTCGCCGCGAAGCGCTTTGGGGCCAGGGGCGCGCTGAATTTGGCGATGGGGAATATTTTGCCGCGCTTGCCCCCCTGCGCGAGTTGACGCAAACCTACCCGGGCAGCGACGAGGCCATTAAGGCCGCCTTTTTGCTGGGCGAGGCCTATTTCAACCTGGCGCGCTACGCCGATTCTGCCGCCGCCTACCAGGAATATCTGACCGCCCGCCCCGGCCTGCTTGACGCCTACGCGCAAGAAAAACGTGGGGATGCCTTCCTGAACCTGGGTGAGTATAGCAGCGCTCTTTCAGCGTACCAGGCCGCCCTGGCCGCGCCCGAACAGGCTGACCCACTCAACATCCGCATCAAAATTGCGGATACCACCTACGCCGCAGGCGAATACGATATTGCCCTGAACCTGTACGACCAGATTTACGCGGCCACAGACCAGGGGTATCTTAAGGCCCGCATGAGCCTGCTGGCCGGGCGCGCTCTGATGCAAATGAATCGTCCGGAAGAAGCCTACAACCGCTGGCAAAACGCCGTCGAGAACTACTACCCCTATATCGACTCGTACTATGCCCTGGTCGGGCTGGTTGATGCCGGTCAACCGGTGGACGAGTTTCAGCGTGGACTGGTGGATTACTTCGCCAGGCAATATGGCGTGGCGGTGGCCGCCTTCGACCGTTTCATCGCCCAAAATCCATCTCACGATGGCACAGCCCTGCACTACAAAGCCCTGACCTTGCGCGAAATGGGCGAATTTCAGGCCGCCATTGACCAGTGGAACGAATTCATTCAGAAATATCCCGAGAATACCTTTTGGGCGGCCGCCTGGGGAGAGCGCGCTTACACGCAGTGGGCATACCTTCGTCAGCATGTTGCCGCAGCCGAAAGCCTGGAGACTTTCGCCCGCGAAGTTTCCGGCTCGCCTTCGGCCCTGCCCTATCTCATAGAAGCCGCCCGCATTTACGAGCGCGGCGGAGAATTACAACGTTCCGCCGACCTTTGGGAATCGCTCCCCAACCGCTACCCCTCCGACAGCCGCATGGCCGACGCCCTCTTTCAAGCCGGGATTTTACGCTATCGGCTGGGCGATTATCCTCGCGCCAACCAAAACTTCCAGAACGCCCTGCAACTCATCACCGTCCCATCGGAGCGCGCGCGCGCCTTGCTCTGGGTGGGCAAAACCTATCAGGCCAGCGGAGATATTGAAAACGCCCGCCAGGCCTGGATGCAGGCTCAGGCCATCGACACGTTTGAATATTACAGCATCCGCGCGCGCGACCTGCTGGAAGACCGCCCTCCCTTCGCCCCTTCGCCCCAGATGCGCCTGGATTATGACCTGGCCGCTGGTCGCAGCGAAGCCGAAGCCTGGCTGCGGATTAAGTTCAACTTGCCTGCCGAAATCGACCTGAGCGGCCCTGGTCAGCTCGGCAACGACCCGCGCCTGCAACGAGGCACGGAACTGTGGCGCATGGGATTGTACAACCTGGCGCGCGTCGAATTCGAGTCTTTGCGAGAAGCCGTCGCCGGGAACGCCGTCGATTCTTTTCGGCTGGGAAATACCCTGCTCGACCTGGGCGCATACCGCCCAGCCATCTTTGCTTTGCGCCAGGTATTGACCCTGGCGGGATTAGAGCAACATGCCGACAGCCTGAACAATGCTCCCGCTTACTTCAAATACGTCCGCTATGGATTGTATTATTCCGACCTGGTCTGGCCAGCCGCCAGCGAAAATGGTCTGGACCCCCTGTTCGTGACCAGCATGATTCGGCAGGAAAGCCTGTTTGAAGGCTTTGTGCGCTCTTCGGCAGGCGCGCGCGGGTTGATGCAAATCATCCCATCCACTGGGGCCAGTGTGGCCGAACAACTCGGCTGGCCCCCCAACTATGACGCGGAAGACCTGTATAGCCCAATGGTCAGCATTCGCCTGGGGGCGAATTACTTTGCAGCCAATCGCCGCCTGCTCAATGGCGATGTCAGCGCTGCCCTGGCGGCTTATAACGGTGGGCCAGGCAACGCCACCGCCTGGCAATCCCTCGCTCAGGGAGACCATGACCTGTTTATAGAAGTCATCCGCTTTGCCGAGACGCGCAACTACATTCGTTACATCTACGAAACCTATACTTTGTACCGCTCCCTCTATAGCCCCATGCCATGATTTCAGACAAGGGACAAACACTTTGAGAAAAAAGCGACCGGCCTTTTATGCCGGTCGCTTTGATTATTCCAGATATGCCAACAGCCGTTGCTGGACTTCGTCTTTTTCAATATCCTGCACCGCCAGAAGTTTATCGCGCCCCGACTGTCCGGCGACGATTTCGATTTTGTTTTCTGCTACGCCCAGCACGCCCGCCAGGAAGGTTATCAGCGCAGCGTTGGCTTCTGCTTCAGGGGCAGCCGTCAACCGAACTTTCACCGTTCCATCCGGCTGGATTTCGGTAATTTCATTGCGGCTCGCGCGCGGCGTCACCCGCACAGCCAGCGCAGCCCCTCGACGGCCATCATGCAGACGAAACTTCCTGGCTTCCATAGTCACCTCATTACAGGAACAGCAGGGATATAAGAACTCTTGCAATTAATTGTACCAGAATTATCAAAATGATTGGACTGAAATCGAACATCCCCACCAAAGGTACCACTCGCCGGATAGGCGCAAGCAGCGGCTCGACCATCCGGTCAACAAACGAGCGAATTGGATGATAAGGCGACATGAAATACGACAGAATCACATGCGCCAATACCAAAACAACAATGATTTGCGAAAACCAACTGATGGCCTGGGCCAGAATGACATTCATTCGATTTTTCCTCCAAAATTATCAGCCTTGTGACGGTCTGGGGCCAAGAATCGCTGTACCAATCCGCACCAGCGTCGCGCCCTCCTCAACAGCGGCCACGAAATCGGCGCTCGTCCCCATAGAGAGTTCATCCCACGCGAGAGCGGGAAATCTACCGGCCAGGAAATTGCGCAATTCACGCATCCTTGCAAAGAACGGGCGCGTCTGTTCCGGGTCGTCGTAGAGTGGAGGCATAGTCATTAAACCACGAATCTGCAAATGGGACAAAAGGGCGAGTTGCTCTATCTCGCGGCAGAGCAACTCCAGGTCTTGTGATGTGGAAGCCGGATACCCGTACTTGCTGGCCTCTCCACCCACGTTGCACTCCAGCAAAACCGGCAAAACCCGCCCTGCTTCGGCGGCGAAACGCTCCAGGCGGTTAGCAAGCCTGAGGCTGTCGAGCGAGTGCATCCAATCGAAATGCGCGGCCACCAGGTCGGCCTTGCGGCTCTGGACATGTCCAATCATATGCCAGCGCAAGTCCTCCACCGGTCCCAATGCGCGGATTTTTTGGACGGCTTCTTCGGCGTAGTTCTCGCCGAAATCACGGATTCCGGCCTCAATCGCCGCGCGCACCGTTTCAACCGGGTGCGTTTTGGTGACAACCACCAGACGAACCGAAGCAGGCTCCCGTTTAACGCGCGCAGCGGCCGCGTCCATTTGGGCACGGATGGCCTGATAACGGGAACGGATGGTTTCGACCAGGAAGGTATTGATTGCGTCCATAGTTGTAGAGTTCGTCGGCTTGCCGGAAGTCAGTGGGTTCGGTTAATCGCAAAGTAGATTTCGGGTTATGCCAACCCAATTAAGGTGCCAAAGCGGCCAGTTTTGCCTTTTTGAGCGCGGTGCGAGTACCAGTCTTGAGGATGACAGGCGGTACAAAGCCGGGCAGTTTCAATTTGTTCTACGCCCGCCTGCCGCAAAACCAGTTCGTTGGCCGCCCACAGGTCAAAATGCGGCTTGGGGCCATGATTGCGATGCAAAAGGGACACAGCATCTTTCCCAAACGCATAGCGTACCCGCTCTTCCACGTCATACCCCACCTCGTAATGGTCAGGTCCAATGGAAGGGCCAATGGCCGCAAGAATATCGGCGGGGTTTGAACCAAAAGCGGCCCGCATGGCCTTGACGGTTTCGCCTGCGGCGCGCCGCACCGTGCCAAGCCAGCCTGCATGGACAATTCCGACCGCCCTCTTGCGGGGGTCGTAGAGCAAGATGGGCGTACAATCAGCAAAGCGCATAAACAGGGTTACGGCAGGGTTGTCGGTAATGATGGCATCCGCCTTGAATTCAGGCGGATTGTCATAGCGAGGATGAGGCGCATTGGCAAGGACAACATCCGCGCTGTGCACCTGCCAGACATCAAACATTGAGCTGGCTTCGCGTCCCACGGCGCGGAAGGAGCGGTAACGGTTTTCCCGGACGCGGGAACGGTCATCGCCGACGGTCCCGCCAACGTTGAGGGAGTGCCAGGGTTCAGGACTGAGGCCGCCCTGCCGGGTAAAAACGGCGTGAATCACTGCGGGCGGGAAGATGTCGAAGGCGAGGAATCGAATTCCGTCAGATTCGCGAAATTCCATAATCGCTATTTTTTAACCGGCGTGGCGAATTTTCGAACGAGAGAATCACGCGTCTCGCGCATCGATTCTTCCACATAAGGCAGACCAAACCAGGCCGTGCCAAACCCAAACAAGAAGCCGGTAAGAACGCGCAGAGTGGGCGTGGATTCACGGAAGGGCAACAAATCGCTCACCAGCGGCAATCCCAGCTGGCTTAAGAGTTGCGAGAATCCATCCAGTCCCAACGGTGCAATGGCAATCAACAGCCAGCCAGCCCAATGCAGGGGCTTGATGCGCCGCCCGGAGAAGGCATAAATCACCCCAAAGACGATGATTGCGCCATAAATGGCAACATCGCGCTGGCACAGGGCTATTTTGTACCCCAAACGCTCGTTACCCACAAATTGACGGGCTTCCAGTAAGCCGTTGTTGCTCTCGTCTATGCCGGTGGCTTCGCCAAAGGTCATCACCCCATCAATGCCGGCAATGGCGCGCGGGTAATAGGGCTGTTCGCCAAACAAAAAGAAGGAACGAAAACCGAGTTGATGGCAAAGCGGGCTATAAACGGTGTAGATAACCTGGGCCGGGGCGGTTGCGCCAGATTTCATCAAGATGGGCGCAAGGAAGGGCAATCCGGTGTAAAGGATAAACATCGCCATGACGACTGCCAGCCAGTGATTGGCTATCCAGTAAGAAAGGCGGTCGGCGCTGGTCAGGGCAGCGAGAGGCGGGTTTTTGTCCAGGCGCAAATTCTGGCTGTGGGCGTCGCGCGCCGCGCCCAGTGTCATCATTAAATCAGCGCGGGTGAAAGGCGCTTTCAGGCTGTAAACGCCCACTTCAACGACGGGAATTTTATCGAGATATTTTTTCTGGATGGCCGGGTCGCTATCAATGTCAATTTCGAGCAGGGTGTGAGGAACTTCGGTCTGGAGCGATTGCAGGTCAGACCTGGCCTGCTCGCAAAGGTGGCAATTGGGGCGGGAAAACAGGGTAACAGTTAGCATGGTAGCTCGTTTTTACAGGCCAAAATCAACCCACAGACCATAGCGGGAAAGCAGATTGAAGACGCCAAAGATAAGCATGCCGCCGACGATGACCAGCAAGACGCCCATGCCGATTTCGATATAGCGCATGAGTTTGCCGTGTTTGCGCAAAATGGCCGTGACCCACCCGATGCCCAGCGCGGCTATCAGAAACGGAATCGCTAGCCCGGCGGAGTAAGCTGTCAGCAAGGATGCGCCATAAGCAACAGAACCGCCATTGAGCGCGAAAGTCAAAATTGCGCCCAATACTGGGCCAACGCACGGTGACCAGCCTGCCGAAAAGAACACGCCCATCAGCGCCGAGGAGAGATAACCCAGTTTGGGGTCGGGCAGGGTTTGAACGCGAGTGTCGTATTCCAGCAACGGAATGCGGAAAATACCAATCATGTGCAGACCAAAGATGATGATGATGAATCCGCCCAAACGCGCCAACCAGATGCGCAAGTCATAAAGTAAACCGCCCAATGCCGAAGCAGCCACACCAAGCAGGACAAAAATGGCGCTAAAGCCCAACACAAAAGCCAGGCCATGCGTAAACGTCAGGAAACGGTTGTTTGCGTCCGATTCGCCGCCCGCCGCGCGCCCACCCAGGTATCCGACGTAAGCCGGAACCAGCGCGAAAACGCAGGGGGAGAGAAAGGACGCGATTCCGGCCAGGAAGGCCAGGCCAAAAGATACATTCAATTCCATGCAGCACCTCATAAAGTATAAAAAGTCGGGGAGCAGCCTTTCTGGCTGCGCGCCGGGAACTGGCTGAATAAAAATTGCGCATGCGTTTGCAGGCAGAATCAATATTTCTTTTCGCGCACATCGACCTGCGTGCCGCCAGGCATGCTGACGGTGACATCACCCGGTTCAAGTTCGACGCTCGGCGTTGTCCAGCGGAAAATCCATTTGGCGTCTTCGGGAAGGACATTCAGACAACCATGCGAACGAGCCGTGCCAAAGTTGTTATGCCAGAAGGTCGAATGAATGGCCACCCCGTTGCCAGAGAAAAACACGCACCATGAGACACCGGGCGTGTCCCAACCCGCATCAACGGTGCCGCCTGCCATGTGAACCGAGATGATTTTGCGCCAGGTGCGATGCCCATCTCCCACCGGTGTAGACCAGGTGTCTGTTGGGTTGCCCTGCGCGTCCACTTTTTGCCCGCTGGATACTTTGCAGAAATAAACTTCGGTCTGCCCTTCGTAGCAAGACAGGGTTTGGTAGGTCAGGTTAGCGATAATCCGCTTTTGGTCAGGTTCCACATTTGGGCTGATGGGAGCAATTTCTTCGGCGGTCAATGGGCGAAAGGCGGCTCCTTCGGCCCAAAAAATATCGCCATAACTGCCGTAGCGCTCGTTGATGCGGTAGATGATGTTGCCCGTTACTTCGCTGATTTTAATCTGGTCAATCCACATCACCTGGCTGTAATACAGGCGCGTGGGCTGCTGAAACGCAATAGCGTTTTTGAGCCAGGGAGAGGATGGGACGGGATTTTCCAGGACAAAATCAACATAAGGGACAGTCACTTCTGCCCAAAAACCTGCCTGCCCGGCAGGGATGGCCTGAAGCGGCACGTTGGGGCGATTTTGCACCGGCTGAACGTAAGCCGAATACAGGTAGCCCTGCGGCGTTTCCACCCAGCGCTGATTAATCACCTGTGGGTCATTGGATTGGGCAACCGTTTCGCGCAGCCATGGGACAACGGTATCGGGATACAGCCGCCCAATTGAAGGATAATCAGCGCGAGGAGCAGAGGTCAGGTCGAGGGTGGCGACCAGGCGTCCCAGCCGCTCGCCTTGCGGAAATTCGGGCAGGGGCAGAACACGGCTAAAAGGCCTGAGCGCCATGTATCCGGCAGCGCCGCCGACCAGTTTGAGAAAATCGCGTCGTGAAAGAGTCATGGGCAAAGGATACCCGTTTTAAAGGTATCCGTCAATTCGGAGATTAAGTATCGCTTAAACCCCCGCAGGGTCTCCCTCCAAATCCCCAAAGGCAGGAAGAGAGGAAGGAGAAGTACGCAAATACGTCTCCAGAGCAGAGAGACAATCGGCACTCAGTTTATGGCCGACCTCACTCTCGCAGTAGGTGACGGTTGCCGCAGCAGATTCTAACAGATGGATGGTGCGGCGTGCCTGGGCAACCGGGACCATCTGGTCATGCGTACCATGCGCGACAAAGGCATGTTTTCCGCGCAGCGAACCTGGCCGCAGGGCATCTTCTGCCCCCTGGGGGGCAAACCCGGCCAGAATGCCCATCTTGCGCATCCGTTCGGGGTATAACCAGCCAAGCGTGAACGTCATTGCGCCGCCCTGGCTGAAGCCAATCACATCCACCGTTGAGGAATCGAGGTCATAGGCGCAGGCAAAAGCATCCAGCAAGTCAATGAGTCGCTCGGCGGAAGGGCGCATGAGTTCGAGGGTCGGCCAACTGCCGCGCGGCGCCGGAGCGCGCCACGAATAACCAGTTTCGGGGGCAGGATGCGGCGCGCGCGGGGCAATGATGTAGTAATCTTCTGGAAAGTTGCGGGCGAAAACCCACATCGAGTTCTCGTCCCCGGTCCAGCCGTGTAACATCAGCAAGATGCGCGTGCTACGCGAAGGCGAGACGCGCAAAGTCCAATCTTCAAAAGTCAGGAGAGTCGTGTGCGGTGTCATATTCCTGAAGGCAGGTGATTTTAATCTTTATTGAGCCGTTTAACCAGTTTATCCAGCCCAAACAATGCGAGCCAGACCAGGCCAATCGGCAGGAGCGTGCCGAGCAGGCATAGGAAGCCCATCAACGCCGCGCTGGCTCCGTAGATAATTCCGATGAGGCTAACGCCCACGGTAAAAAGCAAAAGAATTGCCCCAACAACCATTCGGAAGGTTGTCTGGGATGCGTATTTCCGCAAATCGGTCATAGTTTCTCCATTCGTTGTACTTCTAAATCCATTCCCAATTTTTTGAATAAAGACAGGGCTTCGGCGCGCAGGGTGGCGGCGCGCTCCAGGTTGCCATGCGCGCGCTCGGTAGAGGCCCAATCGCGTAAAGTGCGGGCCTTATCCACTTCCGAGCCGATGCCTTCTGCAATGCGAATGCTCTCGCGGTAGCACTTCTCCGGCTGGAATTCTTCAGCAAACGGCTTTCCATGTTTGATATGCATCGCAACGCAGTTGCCCAGCACGCGATAGGCCGCAGAAATGACATCTGGCTGATTAGATTCTTGCGCCAACCTCAGGCCTGTCTGGCAGGCTTCGCAGGCTTCCTGGCACTTTTCCTGCCCCAGCAAGGCTTCCGACAGAAAAACGTAAGTGAGAGGCAAAAAGTGGGTCCTGCCTCGGCCAACGCGCTCAAGTGACTGGCGAATATCGGCTTCAGCGGCAGCGAACTCCCCTAACCCAACCCGCGCCCCACCCAAATTGCTTAAGAATATGGTGATTCGGTCATGTGAGCCAATTTCTCGTGCTATGCGCAGGGCCTCTTCATAACGAGCAATCGCCGTCTGGTAATCACCGCGCACAAAAGCGCCCACGCCCTGGTTATTGAGCATGGCAGCCTCGCCGCGCCGGTCACGCAAACTGCGATACAAATCCAGCGCGCGCTGCTCGTATTGAGCAGATTTTTCCAATTCGCCGTGCAGCTCATAAGCCGCGCCCAGCAACTGACAGGCTTGCGCCATTTCTCTTTGCGAGGCAATCGGGTTTTCGAGATTGCGCGCCAGCCGTTGGGATAATTCGCCCAGATGAATGGCGCTGTTGGCGTCACCCAGGCGGTAAAGCGCCCAGCCTTTGCCATATACCGCGCGGATGAGCAACTCGGGTCTGGCGCCTTTATCGGCCAGGCGCAAGGCGTTTTCGGCGCTCTCCAGTGAAAGCGTGTTGTTGCCCATATGGTCATGAACATAAGCAATGTTGTACCAGGCGCGCGCCCATCCGTCCACATTGGCGGCGGAATCAGCGATGGCCCGCATGTCCTGATAAGCATTTAATGCTTCTTCGTAGCGCGCCAACGTAAAGAGCGACTTCCCTAAAAATTCATGCCAGTCTAACCGCTCAGCAGCAGGGATATTGGCCTGGCGGGCAAATTGCAGGGCTTTCTGATAATAGGTCACAGCTGCGCTCGCTTCGTAGGCCTCGTAGGCCTGCTTGCCTGCCTGCCCGTACCACAGCGCAGCCCGATTCCAATCCTCGGCGGCTTCGAAGTGCCCGGCTACCAACGCCGCATATTCGGATGCGCGCTCGCGGCTTTGGGCGGCAAGCCATTCGGCAGCAGCCAGGTGATATTGGCGACGCTGGCGCTTCAGCACACTCTCGTATGTCGCCTGGTGCAGAAGGGCATGTTTAAAGAGGTACTCACGCTGGCCGCTAAACGTCGCGTTCTGGCGCGGATAAATCAGTTCGCGTGCTTCCAAACCATCCAGAGCCGCAGAGACGATGCCATCATCGAGCCTGGTCAGGGCCACGAGCGCCCCATCCCAAAAGGCGCGGCCCAGGGCAGAAGCAGCCTGTAAAACGGTGCGTTCAGAGTCAATCAGACCATCGAGACGGGCTTGCAGAATGCCAGTCAGAGTAGCGGGTATGCGCACCTGTTCCAGGCGCGATTCATCCACCATCCAAATCTCGCCGGTTGAAATGACTCGTTCCTCGATGAGCATTTTGATTAATTCTTCGACATAAAAAGGAATTCCCTCCGCACCAGCAATCACCAGTTCATCGAGAGCGGGGGGAATCGAAGCCGCTTTTTGAAGAATTTCGCGCAACAAACAGCGGCTGGCCGTTTCATCGAGGGGGTTTAAGTCCAGGCGCTGCTGGGCAGGCAGGCGCTCCCACCAATCGGGCAGGCGCTCCAGCAGGCTGGGGCGAGTGACAGCCACCAGAAAAACCGGCAGGTTGTTTACTTCGCGCATCAGGTAAGACAACAGGTCAAGCGAGGCATCATCGGCCCAGTGCAAGTCTTCGAGCAGGAAGATGACCGGTTGACGGATGGCGATAGCGGCAATGACCTGCGCCAGATAATAACGCGCACGGTCGCGGATTTGGCCGGGGTCGGTCAGAATGCCGCTCAATTCGGGCTCGGAGGAAAAGTCGAAACCAAGGAGGTGCCCGATGAAATGCGCCTTTTCGAGCGCGGCGGGGTCATCGGGCAGCAGGGTTTGGATGGCGCGTTCCATCTTCTGGCGAGCCAGTTCAAGCGGAACATCATCCGGGATGTTGAGACGCAGCGCAATGGCATCGCGCAGCAACGTATACGGCACAGAAGCAGAACGCTCGGTAGCGCGGGCCTGCATCAACCAAAACTGGCGGGCGCGCGGCGCAAGCCAGTTTTCGAACTCATAAAGCAGGCGGCTCTTGCCAATTCCGGCCTCGCCCACCACGGTGATGGCGCGCGACCGTCCATCAAAAAGCACCTCCCGGAAAGCGTCTTGAAGCACGCCAAGTTCAAATTCGCGCCCAATCATGCGCGTTTCAACCCCCTCCACGCCGCGCGTGTGCGGGCGAAAGGTGTATGGCCGCGGACGAAGTATCCGATACACTGGAAGAGGCCGCTCGTAACCAGAGAGAGGCAGTTCCGAACGAGGCTCAACATCGAACAGGCCGCGCACCAGACGCAGAGTATCTTGCGAAATAACGACCTCGCCAGGGCGGGCTTCGGATTGGAGCAAGGAGGCAACCTGTACGGTGCGCCCAACGGCGGTAAATTCGCGGGTGGTGCCAACCTCGCCGAGCAAGACCGGCCCGCTGTGAATGGCAATGTGCATCTGAAAGGGCTGGTCAAGAGCCAGGCCAGGGAGTTCCTGCTGGATTTTGAGCGCGGCGCGCACCGCCTGTTCAGAATCATCTTCGCGCGCGGCCAGCACGCCCCACAACGCAACGACATTATCACCCATGTGCTTGTCAATGTGGCCGCCATGCGCCTGGATGATAACGTCAATGCGCGCCCAAACCTGGTTGGTCAGTTCTGCCAATTCCTCGTCATCCATTTTCTCAGACAGAGCGGTGAAGTCGGAAATGTCGGCCACCATGACCGTGACCATTTTGCGCTGTTCGTGTTTTTTTTCCTCGGCATAGCGGCGCTCCAGTTCAATGAGCTTCTGACGCAAGACGGCCAGGGCGGCATCGACCACGTCCGCGCCAAGCATGGGGCGCAGCGACTCTTGAGCCTGAATGGCCCGCTGCAAGTCTGCAATTTGTTCGCCAAGCGCTTTTTGCATGGATTGATTATATACAACATCGTCCAAAAATAACCCGCAATCTCATGCAAGCATTTTTCAATGATTTTCGAGTTGCGCCGTTCTGGAGAGGAGTCTATAATTCACCCCGTTGCGGGTCACTGCTCGCTCACGGATGACTGGATACTGAAATGTCCTCGATTGACGAAATCAAATCGCGCATCGACATTCTCGACCTCATTAGCGAGGCCGGGGTGAAACTACGCCGCAGCGGGCGCAACTATACGGGATTTTGCCCCTTCCACGATAACAAACACACCCCGGCTTTCGTAGTCTGGCCGGAGAGCGGCACGTGGCGCTGTTTTGGCGAGTGCAACGAAGGCGGCGATATCTTCAAGTTCGTCATGAAGAAAGAAGGCATTGATTTCAAAGAAGCCCTGCAGCGCCTGGCCGAGCGTGCCGGGGTGAAGCTGGAACGGCTTCAGCCTGAACGCCCTGAGCAGCGCGAGGAATACGCGCGTCTGCGCAATCTCCTGGAAGATGCCGTTCAGTTCTACCGCCATCACCTGCTGAACACACCCGCCGGAAAGACCGCCCTCCATTACCTGCTCGAAAAGCGCAAACTGACCCTGCAAACCATCGAAACCTGGGGGCTGGGCTACGCGCCGCAGGGCTATGAAACCGCGCTGAACCATTTCCTATCCAAAGGTTACAGCGAACAGGATTTGCTAGACGCCGGACTGGTAAGCGTCATCCAGGACGAGAGCCGCCCGCGGCGGGTGTTCGACCGCTTTCGTCACCGCATCATGATTCCCATCCGCGACGAAAACGGGCGAATGGCCGGGTTTGGCGCCCGAATGCACCCAGATGACCCCAACAAAGAGCAGGCCAAATTCATTAACACTTCCGAAACGCCCATTTTCAGCAAGGGACGCCTGCTCTATGGTCTCGACCGGGCGCGCAGGCCCATCCGCGCCGCCGACCAGGCCGTGATTGTGGAAGGCTATCTGGATGTGATTGCCGTCCACCAGGCCGGGTTTGAGAACGTCATCTCGCCGATGGGAACGGCACTGACCGAAGACCAGTTGCATCTGCTGAAGCGTTTTACCCGCAAAATCGTGCTGGCGCTCGACCCCGACGCCGCCGGTCAGAAAGCCGTCCTGCGCGGGCTGGAAGCGGCGCGAGCCTCGATGGACCGGGAAGAGGAACTGCGCTTTGACGCGCGCGGCCTGTTGCGACACGAGGCGCGCTTGCAGGCCGACCTGCGGGTGGCAAACCTGCCTGACGGCATGGACCCGGACGAAATCGTGGAACGAGACCGAGAAGAGTGGAAACGGCTCATCGCCAGCTCCAAGCCGATTGTGGAACATGTCCTCGACACGCTGCTGCGCGATAAGAACATTAACGACTCCAAAGTCAAGTCAGAAATTGCCAGCCAGATACTACCGCTCATTGAGGATTTACCGAACCCCATCGAACGCGATTCGTACCGGCAAATGCTGGCGCGCCGCCTGAAGGTAGACGAACGTTCGTTGATGTTGAGCAAGCCCCGCCCGGCGACCAAAACAAATTTCGGGACGCGAAAATCGAATATCGAACATCCAACGTCAAATATCGAACCCCAAACATCAAGTATCAAACATCGAGCATCCAACATCGAAAGCGCCTGCTTATCACTGCTCTTGCGCCGCCCCGATTTACTGCCCCGCATCGACCGGCGCTTACAAGAATCGGGCCTGGGCGCCCTCACTGCCGCAGATTTCGAGTATACTGATTATCAGTTGCTGCTGGGATTATTGCAGAAGGCGCTGGAGCAAGATGAAGCCGAAATGCCCCATTTTGTGCAAACGCATGTTGAGGCTGGCTTACGTGATGTCCACGCCAGCCTGGTGGCTCAGCCTGTACCCAAAGGCACCGATGACCGCTTGTTGGACGAACTGACCCGCCAGGTGCTGCAATTGCGGCGAAGAATCTTAAGCGAGAACCTGAATCAATTACGCTTTTTGCAGGAAGAAGCCCAGCAAATGGGTGACCAAATTGCAACGACTTACCAGCAGATGGTGTTGCAATATACGCGCTCATTGAATTATCTCGATGTGGCCCGTAAAAAATTAAGCGAAAACCGCCGGGAGTGAGCCATGCACAACGCTTTGCCGCGAAAACCGAAGGCCGAAATCAAAACCCCCAAAGACCTGATTCCCGAACCCGCCGACGTAGAAGGGGATGACCTGGTTGTGGAAGTGGATGACCCCGAACTGATGGAGGATGAACCGGTAGATATTGAGGAACCGCTGGAACTCATCAAAAACCCTGCTCTGGCTGAAGAACTCTCAGAAGACCCGGTGCGGTTATATCTGCGCGAAATCGGCCAGGTAAAACTGCTCGATGCCGACAGCGAATTCCGGCTTTCGACCATGATTGAAGCCTGGCGGCTGCTTGAGGAACTGCGGCATCGCGCCGAACGACATGGAATAGAGCAAATCACCTCCATTTACCGCTCTGCGCTGGATGAAATGCTGGTAGCCTGGAAACGGCTGGAAGAAGACGCGGCGCGCCTGGAAGCACATCTGCCCGAAATGCGGCTGGTCGTGGCCGAAGCCCAGGCCCTGCGCCAGGGCTGGGAAATTGATTCGCCATCTTACCTGCGCGCCTTTCTGGATAACGGCCAGTGGGGACGCGATTCCCATTGGGACGGCCTGGCAAGCCATGCTTTCAACCTGTTTATCGGGCTATACATCCTGCCGCCCGAACTGGCCTCCTGGCTTTCAAAATATTGCCAGACACATGGTTCAGAATGTCCTGCGGCGCGCAGTTTGTACCGCAACCTGCCCGCCGAGGATGACCTGCGATTGGACATGAAAATTATCGAATCGCGCGCCGACGAAGCCACGCAAGCCCTCATCCGCGCCAACCTGCGGCTGGTGGTCAGCGTCGCCAAGCGCTACCTGGGGCGCGGAATTTCTTTCCTCGACCTTATCCAGGAAGGCAACCTGGGCCTGCTGCGGGCAGTCAACAAATTCGACCCGCGGCGTGGATTCAAATTTAGCACCTACGCCACCTGGTGGATTCGCCAATCCATCAATCGCTCCATTGCCGAACAAGCCCGCACCATTCGCATCCCCGTTCATCTGTTTGAATCAATCACGCGCATTCTGCGCATCCAGCGCTCACTGGTACAGCGATACGGGCGCGAACCCAACACCGACGAACTGGCGCTCGAAGTAGGCTACCTGTCGGCTGCCGACGTACAGGCCATCCTGCGCGCCAAATCAGAAGGAAACGACCTCGACCCGGTCATCCAGCGCCGCTGGGAAACCGCTACCGCCAAAGTAGACCGCATTCTGCGCTCGGCGGAAGAGCCGGTTTCGATTGACGGCCCGGTCGGCGACGAAGACTCCAGCCAGTTGGGCGATTTCATACCCGATGACGATGCCCTCGAACCAATGGACGCTGCGGCGCGCGACATGCTGCGCGAACAAGTACAGCATGCCCTGGCGGCTCTCTCCGAACGCGAGCGGCAGGTTCTTGAGCTGCGCTTCGGCCTTATCGACGGCAAAGACCACACTCTCGAAGAAGTCAGCCGCTACTTCAACGTCACCCGCGAGCGAATCCGCCAAATTGAGGCCAAAGCCCTGCGAAAATTGCGGCATCCCACCCGGAGCAGACATCTCAAAGATTATTTGGGATGACTGAGCCACAACGCAAGACAACCTCTTTATCGAAAAAATATGAACCGCTCAGCCAGCCTTATCAGTTTCTTGACCCTCATCATTTTTCTGACCGGTTGCGCATCCCCGGCAAAACCACCCACTCACAATCCGCCTCCCGTTACCGAAACGCTTCTCGCCCCCCTCATGCCCACCCCCACCGAAGCACAACCTGTCACCGACTCACTCCCGCCCTTCGAGGCCATCCGCCAGATGCAGCGCGGCGTCAACATGGGCAACACGCTCGAAGCCCCGAACGAGGGCGAATGGGGCTTCAAAATCACGCAGGAGCACTTCCAACTCATCCGGGCCGCCGGCTTCGATTCCGTGCGCATTCCCACCCGCTGGAACGCCCATGCCCTCGCCGAGGCCCCCTACACCATCGAACCAGCCTTCTTCGCCCGGCTCGACGAAGTCATTGGTTGGGCAGTAGAACAAAACCTGATAGTCGTCCTGAACATCCATCACTACGAAGAGATGGCAACCGAACCTGCCGCCCATCAGGAACGCTTTCTGGCGCTCTGGCGGCAAATTGCGGAACATTACAAAGACTACCCGCCCACGCTGCTCTTTGAACTGATGAACGAACCCAACAGCGCCATGACCTCCAGACTATGGAACGATTTTGTTCAAAAAGGCGTATCGGTCATCCGCGAGAGCAACCCCACGCGAAACATCATCATCGGCGGCGTTTTCTGGAACGCGTATGACCAGCTGCGCTATATCGAATTTCCGCCCGAGGACGGCCATCTGATTGCCACCTTCCACTACTACCTGCCCTTCCACTTCACCCACCAGGGCGCGGAATGGGCCGGGCCGGAAGCCCAACAATGGCTTGGCACGCCCTGGAGCGGCACGGACGAAGAAAAAGCCGAAATCAACAAGCACTTCACCCTGGTGGCTGCCTGGTCAAAGCAAAGCGGCATTCCCGTGTACCTGGGCGAATTCGGCGCATACAGCAAGGCCGATATGGACTCGCGCATCCGCTGGACCAACTACGTCCGTGAGCAGGCCGAAGCGCGCGGTTTTGCCTGGGCCTATTGGGAATTTGGCGCCGGGTTTGGCATCTATGACCGCGATTCCCGCCAGTGGCGGCCTGAACTGCTAAAGGCCTTAATTCCGTGAGCTCAGCCTTTTCCATGCGCGGCCTGCTGGCCGGGCTAACCGCCGCCTCCATCTGGGGCGGCATGTATGTGGTGAGTAAAGTGGTGCTGGAAGTCATTCCACCCTTTGCGTTGCTGACCACGCGCCTGCTGCTGGGCATTCTCTCCCTTTGGGTCGTCATCGCCTGGCGCGGCGGTTTCGGCCTGACCCAACCTCAATGGCGAAAAGCGTTCGGGGTCGGCCTGGTCGGATACGGCATCTCGCTGGGGTTTCAGTTCGTCGGCACCAAACTATCCACCGCCGCCAATGGCGCGCTCGTCACCTCCGCTACGCCCGCGCTGGTACTGCCGTTTGCTTTTCTATTGCTCAAAGAGTCTATTACGCCCCGCCGCCTGCTCGCCATCCTGGTCGCCAGCCTGGGCGTACTGGCGGTCATCGACCCGCGCGAAGCAAACCTGTCGTCCGATTTGTTTCTGGGCAACCTGAGCCTGCTGGGAGCGGCGCTTACCTGGGCGCTCTATTCGGTGCTGGTACGCAAAGTCACCACCGACGGCATGGATTTGCTTCAGGCCACTGCCGTTTTCCTGCTGGGCGGCCTGCCCATCACCGTTCCACTGGGCATTTGGGAATGTTCGGCGCAGGGTGTCGGAGCCATCACGCCCGGCGTCATCGGCGGAGTCCTGTTCCTGGGCATCATCTCTACGGCGATTGCCATGTTTCTGTGGAACTACGCCTTTGCCGCGCTCCCGGCAGGCACGGCCTCGCTGACATTTTTTGCTCAGCCCCTGGTAGGAACCTTGCTCGGCTGGTTCTTCCTGAAGGAACCAATCACGCCGCTCTTCGTGCTGGGCGGCGTGTTGATTGGGCTGGGAATTTTGATTTCCAACGAAAGTTAGATTTTTTCTCCCACGTTATGCAAATAAGCCATGTTCGGCGGGCGCATCGTGTTAACCGGAAACCCGCTGATAACCACCACCTGCTGGCCGGGTTCCACCCATTTGGCTGCCGTCAGCGCGCTATCGGCCTGGTTGACCATCTCGCGCAGTGAAGCCGCCATCGGCACCAGGTGCGGCGTCACGCCCCAATAAAGCGACATGCGTCCAATTGTTTGCTGAACCGGTGTGAAGGCCAAAATCGGCACGCGCGGGCGGGCTTTCGACATCATCTGCGCCGTATGGCCAGTTTGGGTAAAAACGGCAATTGCCGCCACATTCAAATCGTGCGCCAATTCGCGCGCAGCGCGGGTGATGGAGAAGGCGTCATCGTGCGATTTCAAGTTGGGGATGTTGAAATGCCCCCAATCTCCAAAGTTTTCTTCGGCCTGGCGCACAATCCGGTCCATCATTTTGATGGCTTCAATCGGATATTGACCAGCCGCCGTCTCGCCAGAGAGCATGACCGCATCCGTGCCATCGAAAATGGCATTCGCGACATCCGACGCTTCTGCGCGGGTAGGGAGCGGGTTATTCATCATGGATTCGAGCATTTGGGTGGCGGTGATAACCAGTTTACCGTGCCGGTTGGCTTCCTGAATAATCCGCTTTTGCGCCATCGGCACCCGTTCCGGCGACATTTCCACGCCCAAATCGCCGCGCGCCACCATCACGCCATCGGCGGCCTGCAAAATTTCTTCCAGGTTATCAAGCGCTTCGGGTTTCTCCAGTTTGGCAATCAGCAACGGGCGAGCGCCGCCTTCATCCAATTCTTCAATGGCTTTGCGCACGGCCAGCACATCCTGGGCAGTACGCACGAAGGAAATGGCAACGCAATCCACGTTCTGCTCCAGGCCAAAGGCCAGGTCGGCGCGGTCTTTTTCGGTAAAGCCGGGGATGTTCAGCCGCGCGCCGGGCAGGTTGATGCCCTTGTTCGAGGAGAGCTTTCCGCCTACGCGCACTTCGGCCACCAGAGCGCGCTGACGCGTTTCGACCACCCGCAAGGCCAGGCGTCCGTCATCAAGCAAGATTCGGTCACCCGACTCAACGGAATCGAACAACTCCACAAAAGCCACCGGAATACGCTTGAGACCCTCTTCGGGCGGCTGTATATCTTCGGCAAACAGGAGTACCCGTTCGCCGGTTTCCAGGTCGAGGGGCGGGTTCAGCACGCCGACTCGAATTTTCGGCCCTTGCAAATCTTGCAGGATACCCAGCGGCCTCCCTAATTCCGCCGAGAGTTCGCGCAAACAGCGAATGCGCCGCTCATGCTGTTCATGCGTGCCGTGCGAAAAGTTCATGCGTGCCACGTTCATCCCAGCCTTGAGCATGGCTGCGAGCATTTCCCGACTTTCTGAAGAAGGGCCAATCGTTGCGACAATCTTTGCTTTCCGTTGCATATCAAACATCCTGTTCTCAAAACTCGTCCCGAAGGCAAACGCAAACGCCTTCGGGACGTTTTGAGTAGCAATTTTACCCTGAAACTCTCTACAAGTAGTTCAACTCTCTGGCTTTGCGGGTCAATTCCTCGCGAAATTCGGGATGGGCAATATTAATCAAATTTTGAGCGCGCTGGCGGATGGTCTTGCCATACAATTCGGCCACGCCATATTCCGTCACCACAAAACGGACGTGGTTGCGGGTGGTCACGACCCCTGCGCCTTGCTTCAACATGGGGGTAATCTTGGAAAGGACCGTGCCATCGCGCATGACCGAAGTACTGGGCATGGCAATAATCGGAACGCCTCCCTTTGAGCGTGACGCGCCATAGATAAAGTCCAACTGCCCGCCCACACCGGAATAGAGTTTGGGGCCAATCGAATCAGCGCACACCTGCCCTGTCAGGTCAACTTCGATGGCGGAGTTGATGGCAACCATGCGGTCGTTTTGAGCAATCACAAAGGGGTCATTGACATATTCGGTACGGTGAAACTCGATGAGCGGGTTATCATCCACCCAATTGTAAAGCCGCTGCGTACCGAGGATAAAGCCCGCCACGATTTTGCCGGTGTGAATGGTCTTTCGCGCGTTGGTCAACACGCCCGCTTCCACCAGGTCAATCACGCCCTCGGCAAACAGTTCGGTGTGAATGCCCAAATCCTTTTTGTGGAAAAGATACTTCAGCACGGCATCGGGAATCGCGCCAATGCCCATCTGCATCGTTGCGCCATCAGGAATCAGTTCGGCGATGAAACCGGCGATTTTTTCGGTAATCACCGGGTCGCCTTCTTCGGCCATGCGCAGTTCGGCAATTGGATAACTGACAGGGATGATATGGCTCAGGCGGCTGACGTGGATAAAGGAATCGCCCAGGGTACGCGGCATTTGCTCGTTAACCTCGGCAATGATGATTTTGGCCGATTCGGCGGCAGACTTGGTGAGGCCGACCTCCACTCCCAGCGAGCAAAACCCATGTTCATCGGGCGGGGAGACGTGAATCATGGCAACATCGACCGGCAAAACGCCGTTCTTGAACAAGAGCGGAAACTCCGAAAGCAGAACAGGCGTAAAGTCGGCGCGGCCTTCATGAACCGCCTTGCGCACATTGGCGCTGATGAACATGGTGTTGACGCGCAAATGTCCCTGCATTTCGGGAGCAACGTAATCAGCCGGGCCAACCGTCAGCGCTTGGCAAATTTCCACGTCGCGCAATTCGGGCGCGCGCCGCACCAGGGCAGCCAAAATCATTTTCGGTACCGAAACATTGCCGGTCAGAAAAATGCGGTTTCCCGACTGCACCGCTTTGACCGCTTCGTCGGGCGTGGTTACCCGAGACTGGTAAATACTCTGCCAACTCATAGGTTAAACTCCCTTTTCCACGGCCCAGCGATGAACGTGTCGCAGTTCACCCTGGTGGGTATTAACCGCTGCCTCAATGGCCGGAAATTCCTTCATGGCCTTCTCCACGCCCAGCCGCGCCAAATCGCGGATGTAGGGCATGGCAGAATTCACAAAGGCATGCGTAGATGTGCGTGCCACGAGGCTTGGAACATTTGGAACGCAAAAGTGAATGACCCCTTCTTCGATGTAGGTCGGCTGGTCGTGAGTGGTGGGGCGCGAAGTTTCGGCGCAGCCGCCCTGGTCAATCGAAAGGTCAATGAACAGAGAGCGCGGCTTCATTGCTCTGAAATTCTCGCGCGAAAGCACAATTGGCGAGCGTTCTCCAGGAACCAAGACCGCGCCAATGACCACGTCTGCATAGGAACAGACCCGTTCGATATTACGCCGGGTCGAAATCATCGTCACCACGCTGGGGAAACGTTCGTGAATGCGCTGGAGCGGTTCCAGGTTCTTGTCCAGAACCGTGACGTGCGCCCCAAAGCCCAGAAACGATTTTGCCGCGCACGTTCCAGCGGTGCCAGCCCCAATCACCACCACTTCGGCAGGTGGGACGCCCGCTACGCCGCCTAGCAGAATGCCCTTGCCTCCCGAATTGCTCTGCATCAGGCGCGCGGCAATTTGCGCCGTCATAATGCCGCCAATTTGGCTGAGCGAGCGCAGAACGGGCATCTCGCCATTTGATTCACGAATTTCTTCATAGGCAATCGCAGTAATCTGGTTCCTCAGGAGCGCCTCAATGCGTTCCTGCCGGGTCGCTGCCAGATGCAAAAGCCCCATCAAAATCGTACCGGGGCGCATCATTTCAATTTCCTCCTGCACCGGACGGGCAATTTTAAGCAACAGGTCAGCCCGCCCAAAAACTTCATGGGGAGAATACACGATAGTCGCGCCGGTATCTTGATACTCTTTATCGCCAAATCCCGCGCCTACTCCAGCATCATGCTCCACATAAACGGTATGCCCATGTTGAACAAGTATCTCCACTCCGGCGGGTGAAAGTCCAACACGGAATTCGTACGGGCGGCGCTCTTTCGGAATGCCAATGTTCATAGAACCTCCAAAGAATAAATAAACCCTAAAGGCCTGCCAGACCTTTAGGGTTTTGTCTACTCAATCCATTTGCAAGACTTCGCGAATGCGTGGCAAAGCCCAATCAATCGTTTCTTTATCAATCACCAGCGGCGGCGCAAAACGGATAACATGGTCATGCGTCTCTTTGGCAAGGATACCGCGTTTTTGCAGTTCCACGCAGAAGCGGCGCGCCCCACCCGCCTGGGGCTTGAGTTCCACGCCAATAAAGAGACCTTTACCTCGTACTTCCTTGACGTGCCGACTCGGAATTTCCTGCAACTGTTCGAGGAAATATGTCCCAAGTTCGGCAGAGCGCTCATCCAGTTTTTCCTCGCGCAAAACAGCCAGGGCAGCCCGCCCAATGGCAGCGGCCAGGGGGTTGCCGCCAAAGGTCGAGCCATGTTCTCCGGGCTGAAACAGGCCCATAATCGGCGTATCGGCCAGCACTGCCGAAACGGGGTAGAACCCGCCTGAAAGCGCCTTGCCAATCACAACCATATCCGGTCGCACGCCTTCTTCATGCTGATAGGCAAATCGCTTTCCGGTGCGGCACAGCCCGGTCTGAATTTCATCGGCAATGAACAAGACGTTATGACGCTTGCAGATTTCGTTCACCTTTCGGAGATAGCCCATCGGAGGGATAACCACGCCCGCCTCGCCCTGAATCGGTTCCACAGAAACAGCAGCCGTGTTCGGCTTGATGGCTTTTTCAATCGCTTCAGCATCGCCATACGGAACGGTCACAAAGCCAGGGGTGAAGGGTCCAAAATCATCCTTGTAAAGCGGCTCGGTGCTGAACGAGATGATGGTGGTGGTGCGCCCGTGAAAATTGCCGCTGACGGTGATGATTTCGGCCTGGTGGCGCGGCACGCCCTTCACACGATAGGCCCACTTGCGCGCCAGCTTGATGGCGGTTTCAACCGCCTCCGCACCAGAGTTCATCGGGATAGACATTTCGTAACCGCTAAATTCGGAAAGTTCTTTGTAAAACAGCGGCAGCTGGTCGTTGCGGAAGGCGCGCGAGGTGAGCGTGACTTTTTTGGCCTGCTCCAGCATGGCCTGCAAAATGCGCGGATGGACGTGTCCCTGGTTAACGGCGGAATACGAGGAGAGACAATCGAGATAGCGGTTGCCTTCAACATCATAGACCCACACGCCCTCGGCGCGTTCGATGACCACATCGAGCGGGTGGTAGTTGTGGGCGCCGTACCGTTCTTCGAGCGCAATAAATTCCTGCGTTTTCATGTTATGCCACCTCGAACAGACGCGCCAGGATGGCTTTTTGGGCATGCAAGCGGTTATGCGCCTGCGGGAAGATGACCGAATGCGGGCCGTCGGCCACTTCATCCGTCAGTTCGTGGTTGCGGTGGGCAGGCAGACAGTGCATAACAATGACGTCTTTTCGGGCTTCGTTCACCAGTTTGGCGTTCACCTGATAAGGCGGGAAGACCGCTTCGCGTTTGGCGGCTTCTTCTTCTTGTCCCATCGATGTCCAGGTGTCGGTGTAGATAACGTGCGCGTCACGGACGGCTTCATGCGGGTCGCGCAGGTATTCAATCTTCGCGCCCGATTTAGCCGCCAGGTCAGCGCCAATCTTTTTGGCAACATCCGGCATATCATAGCCTTCGGGGTTGGCAATGCGGAAGTTCGCGCCCAGCATGACAGCGATGTGCATTAAAGAAACTGCGACATTGTTGCCGTCTCCAACATAAACTACATTGAGTCCCTTCATCGCGCCAAATTTTTCGATAATCGTCAGGGCATCGGCCATTGCCTGGCAGGGGTGCGAGTAATCGCTCAGCCCGTTGATGACCGGGATGGAAGACCATTTTGCCAATTCGACCACATGGGCATGGTCAAACACGCGCGCCATCATGGCCTGGACATAGCCAGACATGACACGCGCAATGTCGGCAATGGATTCACGTTTGCCCAGGCCGATTTCATTGGGGGAAAGATAAAGCGCGTCACCACCCATGTGGCGCATGGCCATATCGAACGAGACGCGGGTGCGCAGGCTGGGCTTCTGAAAAATCATCCCCAGCACTTTGCCTTTGAACAGCGGCGGGTTGCCCCCGGCGAAGTATTCCTTCTTCAGCCGAATGGCAAGGTCGAGAATGTCCTGAATTTCTGCGGGAGAGTAATCGGACACATCGAGGAAATGTTTCATGCTTTCAGTCTCCTTGTGGAAAATGGAAGTAGGTTTTGCCCCGAGCGCCGCGCAGTCGAGAGGCTATTAAATTGACGTGTGATGAGTGAGTACCCATCACCGATTAAATTGTATCACAGGGGAATTTTCAGGTCAGGTAGCCAGTGTCACGTTTTAGATTGATGTTTGTACTGATTTTGGCCTGCGCAGTGACATTGCTATTTGACAAAAACCAGACCAGATTTCTTAAAAAGGATTGCATCGGGACTTTCGCGAAGGATAACAAATTCTGTGGAGTGTCGGAGCAAAACTTCAAGAGGGCTGATGTTTGAAACGACTTCCCCCGCTTCGTTCACTTTTGCGCGACTGATGTAAACATAGGAAAAATCGGCGCTCCACGCGTATAAACAGGCAGGGTCTTGCTGCAAACAGTCTTGCAGTTGGTGATAACGCCAGATAGATTCGGCCAGCCCCCGGGTAGAAGACCACTCGCTTCCCTGAACCGTTGCCAGGCTGTAAGATTCCGTCAGCGCCGGGAACCATTCCGAGAGTGGGTCAGCCAATGCGTAGCGACCAGTCAATACCAGGAATCGCGATTCCTTTGGAATGTTTTGCTTCACCCAGGCAAGCGTCTGCAGGTCGGCTTTGGTCAGTGTGTTCAAATTGGCTTGCTGGGCAACGGCCATAAGAGCAGACAGGAACAAATAAGCCGTCAGAACGCTGATAACGCCCAAAGCAAACCAGTTCTTCGGCCAAAAGGGGATTTCCGGCAAAAGCGCTCTGGAGAAAAGCATGTCCAGGCCTTGGGCCGCTAACATTGTCAACGGGAAGCCCGAAAAGAGAGGCGCGGCGCGCGCATCGGTCAGCATCGAAATTAAGAGCCAGCCAACCAGAAAAAAATCCTTGCGGCGGATAGCAGCCAGGATGCCCAACATACCCAATGACGCAATCACGGTCGTAAGCGGCTCGCCGGTTAAGTTAAACTGAACAATGTAAAATAAACCAGTCAATCCGCCCGCGCCAGTGGGATGCGCGCCCAACGCAGCCCGAAACGGCTCCAACCCGTGACGAAGCAGAACGGTCAGCCACCAGGGGCTTGTCAGAAGCAGAGTCAACCCGCCTATCGCCAGGGAATGCGCAAACGCGCGTTTACTCCTCCAGAACAGGAAAAAATAAAGTATGGTAAAAAGCGACTGATAGGTCATCTCAGGGTGGCTCAACGCCATGAACGAGGCAAACACCGCGCCTGGCAGCACCCAGCGCACTTGCCCACTCTGGTACAGTATGGCGAGCGAAGAGAAGGTCAGCAGAACAAAAATCAAGCCAGGAGCGCGCGTGACTCCGCCGCCCATAATCTGCCACATCAATCCGGTGGGCAACATTGCGTAAAAAAGACCAGCCAGCCCGGCCTGCAATTCATCTTTCAAGAGGATGCGCGCAAACCCATAAAACGCCGGAATACTCAATGCAGAAAGGATTCCTGGCAGCCATTGAAACAGGGCGATTGGTTCAAATCCCAAGCGCGCCAGCGCACCAGTCAAGTACAGCCCCAAAGGTGGGTAAACAAAAGGGATGTTCCCACCATTGTAACTGGCAAAAAATGGCAAAGAAAAATGATTTGCGTGCAGGTCTTCGACCATACTATAGAAAAGCCCACCATCATTCATAGCAAACGAGCGATTAAGTGCCGGGTAAATACGCACCACTCCCCCGAGGAAAATAGAAACCAACAGCAAAAAAAGGGAAAATTCGCGCCGCAGATTAGCCATGAAAAAAACTAATAAATCCCCGGATGCACATGACAACGACAACCCATTTGGCAGGTACAAAGTGGGTTGGGCAGTTCAAAGTCGTCATCCAGCCTGAAACGCATCCGGGCAATTTCCTGGCAGGAGCGACACACAAACTCATCTCCCATCGTTCGCACCGTAAGATACAGACCCGGACGCTGAGCAGAGCGCTCTCGCAGAGTTTCCATTGTTGTCAGAAAATCAGCATGCAGAAGCAACATATTAGGCGCCCAGCGGCTGCCAATATGCGTTCCAGGAACATGCCCGTTGGCAGGCCGCACACTCTGGAGAGGCTCTTTTTTACCTAACAAATGCCACAAGCCCGCTACCAGCCGCAATTGTTCCATAACAACTTCAGGGACAGAAGCCAGGATGGCCGGTCTATTGGCAAAGACCAAATCGAGATAATGGACATCTCTGGCCCAAATTTCCAGACCAGTCGGGACGGACGGCGCACTGCGGTAGCCATAAGTAAATGCCAAATCAACGGCGCGCGTAAAGTTCTTCTTGCGCAACGCCGATAACATCAGCATTTCGAGCGTTTTCCTATCCATGAGACCGCATCAGATTGAAAAGAATTGCCCCATTGAGCATCCATCCACGAACTTCGCGCCAGAGAACCCTGGGGGACAAGGCAGGCAGACTTTCGTCAAATACAAAAAACCCGCGTTGCCGCCTGACGCGGCAAAAAGTATATCATATTTCAGGTCTTCAAGTTTTACGAACTGCCCCGGTTTACCAGGGCCATTCTTTGCCTTCATAATCCACCAGAGCCAGCCGGTCTTCATCGGCGGCACTGCCCAGCAAAATAGGCAATGCCAGCGCGGCGGCTTCTTCTGGTTCCAGGTGAGCCTGCGCCGCCTTTTCGCCGTGCATATAAGAGCGTATCCACCCGGGATGATAAACCCTGAAGGTATACCCCGCCGGGCGCAAGTCGTTGAACAGGATTTTGACGGCCATGTTAAGAGCGGCCTTTGACATACAATAACCAAACCAACTTGTCCGTTGTGCTGCGCCAATGCTGCCCGCTTCGGAGGAAATGAAACACAAGCGTTTGCGCTGACCAGCATCCATAAGCGGCAAAAAGGCTTCCGTCACGCGCAGCGGCCCCAGCGCATTGACATCATAGAGCCGGTGCATCTCGTCATAATTCTGCGGGGCGCGAATTCCAGCATAAATCGTTTCCGATTGCACGCCAGCATTGTTGATTAATACATCCAACGAACCAACCCGCTCCTCAATCAAAGCGGCTGCCGCCCGGATAGATTCCATCGAGCGGACATCCATCGGAACAATCTCCAGCGCGTTGGGATATTCCTTTTGCAAAGCAGGCAATTCAGACCACCCCGGCAGATATTGGCCGGCAAAGACGCGCCAACCCAGGCGAAGCAGCCCGGCGCACAAGCCAAATCCCAGGCCGCGGTCGGCGCCAGTGACCAAAATGGTTGGTTTCATAATCACTCCAGAGCTAAAAATCGTCCCCGCCGCACCAGCGCAGGGAATTGAGAAGCAAAGCCTGAAAAGATGAATGCAGCCAGACTTCCAGGGTATGACCAGGCGTCAGCACAGCCACCCGCCCCTCGCCCTCCCGCCGCCGCCAGCCAGCAGGCTGTTCCCCGTGCGCGGAACGCGACATCAGGAAGACATCTACGCAAGGGTCCAACATAGACATGAAATAATGCTCGTCCTGCGCTGTGAATGGCACGGCCCCGGCAGCCAGCGCATGGTCGGGGAAGGGTTCGATACTGACAGGGCATGGTTCTGGGTGATGACTGAACACGCCGCCCAACAGGCTGCGCAAGAGCGGGGTTTCCAGGTAACCCGCCGTGCCAGAATGAACTGCCAGCAAACCATTTCCCCGGCGAACATAGTCTGCAAACGCCGCCTGGGTCTCGTCCGTCATCCAGGGAGATTGGTCGGACGAAGAGACGTTGTTCGATTTGGACAGAACAATCAGCGAATACTGCTCCATCTGCTCCGCCGACCACTGACGGGCATCTTCGACCCAATCAAACTGAAAGCCGCTCCTCGCCAGGGCGCTTAATCCCTGGCGAATAGTTTTGGCGGGGTGCCAGTAATCATCGCATAACACAAGCGTTTTCAATGTCGGTCTCTCTGATTGGCAAACGTTTACCTGGCATAAATATCACCTGCCAGCACGCAAAAACCAGTTGCATGCCTTTAATATCGGTCAACCAATGGACGGCCACCACGTTTAGGCCGCCCAATCTCGTTCCACATCGCCTCGGGGACTTCTGATGGGCAAATCTTATAATAGCCTTTTACAACTGTCAATCAAATAAGCCAGCCAAATTCCAAATTTCATGATAGAGTCACGCCATGACCACCAACAACCAGGAAATCGAGTCCAAATTCTACCTCCGCAACCCTGCGGCCATCGAAGCCCGCCTGCTCGCCCTCGGCGCAACCTGCCGCGTTCCACGCGGCTTCGAATACAACCTGCGCTACGCCGACCCCGAAGGCAATCTTCTGCGTGAGCGTAAGGTATTGCGCCTGCGAAAATTCGACGACGTGCGCCTGACCTTCAAAGGCCCCGGTCAGGCAATAAACGGTGCGCTCTCGCGCGCGGAAATCGAACTCATCGTAGATAACTTCGAGAACGCCCAACTCTTCCTCGCCGGACTGGGATACCAGGTCGTCATGATTTACGAAAAATACCGCGCCATCTACGAACTCGAGGGCGCGCTCATCACCCTCGACGAACTCCCCTACGGCCAATTCGTGGAAATCGAAGCCAAAACCCCAGAAGAAATTGCGCGGCTGGCTAATAAACTCGGCCTGAACCCCAAAGCGGCCATCCCTGCCAGTTACCAGGGCCTGTTCGAGCGGCTCAAACAAACGCGCGGCCTCTCCATGCCCCACCTGACCTTTGAAGCATTCAAAGGATTAGAAATTTCGCCAGACGAATTGGGCGTTCGTCCTTCGGACGGCGGTTAAATTTCCTGGAGATGGCCAGCCTGCCACCTGACACCGCGCGCGGGGCCAGATTCCACCCCTAAAACCGACAGCACCGCATCAAAAGACGCAGGCGCGCCGGAGGTGTAATACCGTATCGGAACAGATTCACCACTTAGGCGCATTTCCCCGGCTGAAGCGAGAACTCGTTTCACCTGCCGCGCCACGGCTGGAGCCGGGTCAATCACCCGAACCGTTTCCCCCACAATCCGCCGAATCAACGGGATGACAAACGGGTAATGCGTGCATCCCAACACCACCGTATCAATGCCTCGCTCCAGCATCGGCTGGAGCGCCTTTTCCAAAATCGCGCGCGTTTCCACCGAATCCAGCGCCCCGCGCTCAATTTGCCCTACCAGGCCAGGACAGGTATCCTGTAGTACAGTCACGCCCTGCGCGAAACGCTCCACCACCGAAGCATACAACGCTCCCTGAAAAGTCGCCGGAGTTGCCAGCACCCCTACCACCCCGCTCCGCGTCTGCTCCGCCGCCGGTTTAACCGCCGGTTCCATGCCCACAAACGGGACATTCGGAAACCTTTCGCGCAAATAATGCAGCGCCGCCGCCGAAGCCGTGTTACAGGCCACCACAATCAACCGAGCGCCCTGCCCCAGCAAAAAACGGGTAATTTCCTCCGAAAACGCGCGCACCTCCTCCAGCGGACGCGGCCCATACGGCACATGCCCCTGGTCGGCAAAGTAAATCAACGCCTCGCCGGGCAACTGCGCCCGCACCTCGCGCAACACCGAAAGCCCCCCCACCCCAGAATCGAAAATACCGATACTTCGCTCCATGGTTTTCCCGTTCACTTTACCTGTTTTCCGCTTCTCCACTGTATCCGTTGTCTACATCCACTTCTCCGCTTCCTCCGTTGTCCACATCCGCTTCTCCGCTTCCTCCGTTGTCCACATCCGTTTTTCCGCTTCCTCCGTTGTCCACATCCGCTTCTCCGTTTCATCCGTTGTCCACATCCGCTTCTCCGTTTCATCCGTTGTCCACATCCGTTTTTCCGCTTCCTCCGTTGTCCACATCCGCTTCTCCGTTTCATCCGTTGTCCACATCCGCTTCTCCGCTTCCTCCGTTGTCC